>ERZ773157.1805-NODE-1805-length-18459-cov-9.204521_pt1 | contig 18459 bp, 20 predicted proteins | sample MGYA00511480_ERZ773157 | MGnify/ENA primary metagenome ERZ773157 (study PRJEB29015, sample SAMEA2737863) | human gut metagenome | biome: human gut; feature: human-associated habitat; material: faeces | place: China | collected 2012 ... | reverse complement strand
GGGTTTGCGAAGAATTTGATAATCAAATATAACAGTTATTAAATTTCCTAAAATAAGTGAAATATCAACTGGGATTTGCAGAACTGATTAAAACAGAATATATATTTGACATATGAGTGGTTAGATGTTAACATGTCAATAAAGAAGGCGCTGCTGATAGACAGTTAGCCTGATATATGGATCAAAAATGATCGCTTAGTTTATCAGACAGGGGCGGTCATTTTTGTGTTTTATTATTGCTCTTAGAACCAACGGTATAACCAAGAGCAATGCGCGTTCTTCCTCTCCCATTTCAGGATAAAAATAAAATCCCTTCTTGGCATCAAATCGGAACATATATGCCAATACTTGCAGATAGTCCTTGTTTCCAATATTATCAATCGGTTTGTACTTCGCATCTGCAATCACTCGTGCCTCTGAGTCTCTGCTGATGAAGTCTGGGTAGATAAGTCCGCGATTATGGTCAAACAAACGCTGAGAACCTTTTGTATTCTATCTTATATGTCCTGCCTTTCTCCCTCATAACATAATACAGCGCTGCCGTTTCGTAAATGGATGCCTGCATACCCTCCTCCGGTATGACATCAAAAAACAAATTCAAGGTTACTTTATCCCCACTATCTATAGAATCTTTTTCCGTTGTTTGGACATTACCGTACCAAATACTCCCTCCAGACAGCAGGCAGTAATTGGGTACGATATCATAGATGGATACTGTCTTGTCACTGTGATTCACAACTGTAACCTTCGTCTCGTATTTGTATATTTTCATCCGATAATCTTCATCATATATTTTTCTCCAAACCGGTGATTTCTGTATGTTGTAGGTAATGTCTGCCATCTCATAATTCTCACCATATGGTATCACCTCATGTTTCACATGATGTAAGGCTTTTCCATTTACTATCTGATACCGCACGACAAAAAGGACGATTAAGGCAAGAAATATCATAACTATTGCCACAAATTTAAATCGTTGTTTGCTTTTTTCAGAAATTAATACTTTCATCCTAGGTTCCCTTTCTTTCATTCCATAATTTTGTGAAACATTCTCCACTAGTTATACTCATTATCACCTTAAGCTTCCCTCTTTCATTTCGTAACACTGCGAAGTCACCGCATCCAAGAAGTCGCGATCATGGCTTGTTACGACAATGGTGCTTCCCGCTTCTTTTAGATGCCGCAACAATTCTTCCAACATTTGTATACCATCGCTGTCGATTCCATTCGTTGGTTCGTCCAATAAAATCAACTTCGGCTTTTCCAAAATTGCCTGTGCAATACCGAGCCGTTCTTTCATTCCCAGCGAATACTTTTTATAATGTCTTCGATCTTTCGGATCTAACCCAACCGCATTCATCGCTTCCTCAATATCTTCTTCTGTTACTCCCTCTTGCAGCATTCCCAATAACTGCAGGTTTTTCTTTCCTGTAAATTCCGGCAAAAATCCCGGCATTTCGACAAGGACTCCTATATCTTTGGGGCACTCTCCCGGTTCCATTTTCTTGCCACCAATCTCCACACTGCCATCCACACGAATAAGCCCCGCTATTGCTCGTAAAACCATTGTTTTTCCGGAACCATTAATTCCCCTTATACCTACGATATCCCCCTGCTCTACCGTAAGATTTACGCCTTTTAATACCTGCGTTCCTTTCATTGTTTTATATACATCTTTTAATCTGATATAGTCCATCGTCTACCTCATTTCCGCTCGTTGTTAAGCCTTTTTTCTACTGTTTTACTCACTAAAAATATCCATGCGATTTATTTTCTTTGTACCGGCAATTAGTGTAAACGCCAACACAATCCCTGCCATTGCAATTGCCATACCAATCGTTCCCCGACGATACATAAAACCGGCACAATAAAATACAGGGAACTTCACCGGCAAACCCAAAACAACATAAGCAGTGCACACTATAAATCCTATTATTTCATTTCCGAACAAGGATACAATCGCATACAGCCAATATATGGTACACATTCCAAGCAGCAATAATATCTCAGACTCCAATAGCATTGTGCTATTTATATTAATACAATAATCCGCACTGCTATAAGCAGATAAGATGAATTGTTTTTCCAGTATTTGAAAGACGACTATCCCACACGCCAAAACACCTCCGCATAATATCTTGCTATACCAATACCATTTTCTTTTTGGAATGTGCGGCATAAAACAGCTTGTATTCCGTGAAAGATCTTTTCGAATAAAGTCAATGACAATGATTAATATCCCCACTTGGTTCCATACCCACTGAATTGGAAATTTATCCGGTTCTGAAAGAAAGCTTTGCACAGAAACCCCCAAAATTTCCTGTTCTATAACTGCGCTACGCTCATACATCACTAACATAATGTCTATCAGCAAAATACTCCCAAAATATACAACGAGCCTCCTCCACTGATGCAGTAACAGCCAACTATCTCTTTTTATCAACCCAACCATCATGTTTTTCACGCGTTACTCTCCTCTGCCTTTCACTGAACTCACGACCTGTTACTAATCGAAACATCATGTTTTCATTCAGTCATTCCCCGATCTGTTTAATCCAACTCATGCCTCTTTGCTCCCCAGCACATCCCAATTATTGTGATTCCCAATAACAGGATCATTAACGTTACCATAACCGATAATTCCATCTCTCCCAAGGGGGCGACTTGATGTGCATAGGTGAGCGGATAATAGGTTGCCGCACCATTTTTGCAGACAACGCCAACCAAAGATTCATATAAATAGTTCAACACAAACACGGACACCCAAACCATAAATATATTTTTAAGCAAGCCGCTAAGCGCTAACGCAACACCTGCCAAAAGTCCCCCTATGCAAAAGGCAAAGAATAAAAACAAACAGATATGCAATAACGGATAATCATAAAAAACGCTCGGAAATAACGTCTCTTTTCCATATAAGCTCACGGTATGTGTATCCCATAATATCAAATCCGGCTTTTCATCCGGGACGAGCAAAAAACACGCATAGAGGTTTATCGCCAACGGAAAAATAGTAACCAAACCGCCCGCCGTAAAATTGCACACGTATAATCCACGAAAATACTGCTTTGTCTTATTTCTAGTCTGCACAAATTGATAATAACCGCTTTGTCTGTCAGAAAGCCACGTGTCCGCCATTGGTATTGCTGCAAGCAATGGCACTAATAGATAAAAAAGCGAAGCATATATCGACCCGTTAAAACCTCCCATCCATATTGTATATACGGAATGTCCATATTTTAACGCTCTATATGGATACACATCCTTTGCAATGTATAACATAGATAGCATTGCTCCAGCCAATAATGCCAGATAAAAATTCTTTTTATGTAGTAATCTTTTCCAAAAATACAGAAACATCTTATTACTCCCCATCTACTTTTTTACGATATATTCCGTGCGAAATTGTTGTATTTGATCCTCGTCTTCCTCTGGTTCCGTTGTATAAAACAAACGATAATTCGTCATGTCTCCCGAAACATCCTGCTCGCATTTCACTAACATTTTTGCCTCTGTTGTTTCATGATATTTGAGGGTTTTTCTCCCCGTAAGCAAAACTGCATTCCACTCTGCTTCTCCCAGTTTGACCGAAAAACCCTTTGCAAACTTCTCCACATCAACGGTCTCGCCTTTACGGCTATTTTTTATTTTACAAGACAAAACGTACTTTGCCTTTTTGTAAGTTACAGACTGCAATGTAAAAAAAATGCCACAATCTTCGTTTTCCTCATTTAGCTGCAGCGTATTTACCTTAATCTGAATATCTTTTTTGTGAACGTCTTTGACACCTTGTTTTCCGTCTGGTGTTTTTTTATCGGTTGTATTTTTCGTATCTTCTAAATTTTCTTCCTTCTGCGCCCGCTCCTGAACACTCTCCGTGCTATTGTCCGAAAATTCACGAACCTTCGCAGTCACAATCCCTGCTACAATAGCTGCACAACACACAAAAGAAATGATCTTGATCGTTTGTTTTCTTGCCCCCATATACCTTCTCCTCCTCATAGCAATTCTTGATGATGTCACGCTACACAACAGCAGTTTCCTATTAATTAAAATAGTACACCCGCAATTGCTCTTTGTCAAATACTTTTTGTTAAATAGCATTATAGAAATATTTATATTGACATGAATTTTATTTTCTTCTAATATGGAATTGTAACTATTCTTTATCAGAAAAGGTGTATGATTATGGCGAAAAAAATACGAAGACACAACAATATAAAACATGGCACAATAGAACTGGTCTTATTACTGCTACTGCAATCCGGCAGGAAATATGGCTATCAGCTCGCCCAAGAGCTTTCTGAACATACCAGCAGCCAATATGAGCTCAAGGAAACAACGATGTATCCAACGTTGTACCGATTGAGCCAAAACGGCTATTTAGATTCCGAACAGGTCAAAGTCGGCGAAAGACGAACTCGCGTCTATTATTATATAACCGACAGCGGACGGCAGTATTTACAGGAATTGCTTACCGAGTACAAAGTGATTTCCGGTGCTATTGAACAACTACTATCATATACGGAATCTGAAAACAAAGATTCCTAGGGATGGCTTTTTTGAAAAATACAGCAGCGAAGAAATATATCCGACAGGTTAAACGCCTGTACAGAGGAAAACGGCGATTTAAAAGACAATTTATTCAAGAATTAAAAGATGCTCTTCTATGTTATTTAGAAGAACATCCTGAAGCAACCTATACTGACTTGACGAAAGAATTTGGTCGCCCGTCCGAGATCAGAGATCAGCTTTCTTTTCACACGGCTGATGAATTACACCTGAGAAATATGACGCTTTATTGGACGGTTGTCGGACTATGTTCTGTGGTCGTTATCACAGTAGTATTTTTTACAGTTCGTCACGTAATATTTATGCATGACTACTCTAAAGGCTATTACATAGAACAGTGGGAAGATGATGAAAATGGCTCGAACAATATCAATCCTATCACCAAAGTGACGGATCCGCCTTTGGAAAATCATCAGACCTTTGACGACTAATTAATATGTGGACATAAATGCGAGCACGAAAACACATGCTAAAAACACTTGACCACAAGGGAGGTAATTATGCTAAACAGACGTCAAATTCAAAAAATTGTAAAGCAGGCATACCCATCAGGTATGTTTATATCTGGCGAACAAAAACAACTTCGCAAAATACTAATGCAGGATATTATGAGCGATCTAGAGCAAAACCCGGATATAACGTATCAAGAAGCTGCGGCACATTACATAGACACTGCTGAATTAGCATCGGTCAATGAACAGCCGCACCTTCCAAAACACATCGGTATATTGATTGGAATCACTATGGCCATTATCGTTCTTTGTATCCTTTTATACATAATTTCCAATCAATTTACTCCACCTACTTACTATTTTTAAGGCTCCTTTTCTATTATTCTTTGATCGTACCGTCAATTCCAATGGTCACTACCTGCCACTGAATAAATTTACCACTTTCCTGGAGTGCTTTCTTTGCCGCCATCTCAAGACCTCCGCAGCAAGGCACTTCCATTCTCACGATTGTCACAGACCGGATATCATTATTTGCAATGATCTGTGTCAGTTTTTCACTGTAATCCACAGCATCTAGTTTCGGACATCCAATCAGCGTCACTTTTCCTCGAATAAATTCGTGATGAAGGTTAGCGTAGGCATAGGCTGTACAATCCGCTGCAATCAGCAGCTTTGCACCATCGAAATACGGTGCATTCACAGGCGCCAGTTTAATCTGAACCGGCCAGTTGCCCAGTTGTGATACCTGTGCAGGCATGGTTACATTTTCCGGGGCATCCTCTTTATGATCCATCATATGGATTCTGGAGCCAGGACATCCCCCCTCATGCATATGCTTCATCTTTTCTTGCAGTTCCTTTTTCTTCTGCGCTTCCTTCACTGCCTCTTCATCATATTCCGGGGCTTCTCTCTCTTCAAAAGTAATTGCTCCGGTCGGACAAGCAGGAAGGAAATCTCCCAGCCCGTCACAAAAATGCTCTCTTACAAGCTTTGCTTTTCCATCTATGATATCAATTGCTCCTTCATGGCAGGCATTGGCGCAGATACCACAGCCGTTGCATTTTTCTTCGTCTATATGGATAATCTTTCTAATCATGTTTGTCCTCCTCAAATATTATATTTTTGCTTTTCTGATGCAATCATATTATAATTATTGCAACATGTATGTTTGATTTCAAACAAGGAGTAAATAATGTGAAAGAAAGTTGTGCCGCCAGCCAAAGATGGCAGAATGGAGATTTTTATGGAAAAATATTTACCGATTTTGAGAAGTTGTCCGTTCTTCATGGAACTAAATGATACTGAAATTCTGTCTATACTTCATTGTGTGAATGCAGTTAAAGTATCCAAGGCTTCTAGATCCTATATTTTCAAGGCAGGAGATTCCACAGAAGTTATGGGACTTGTACTAGCCGGCTCAACACTAATCATTCAGGAGGACCTTTGGGGACATCGCAACATCCTTTCAAAATGCAATGCGGGAGATTTTTTCGGAGAACCATATGCCGCAACCCCGGGCACAGTATTAAATAGCAGTGTTGTCGCTGAAGAAGATTGCGATATTCTCTTTTTGAATATCAAACGTCTTCTGACATCCTGCCCAACCGCCTGCGATCACCATCAAAAACTGATCCGAAATCTGGTCTGTGTACTGGCAAATAAGATACTGATCCTTAACGACAAGATCACTCATGTCAGCAAACGATCGACCAGAGATAAGCTGTTATCCTATCTCTCATCTGAATCCGTCAAAAAATCATCGCTTTCTTTTGATATCCCATTTGACAGACAGCAACTGGCAGATTTCCTTTGTGTAGAAAGAGCCGCTATGTCCGCAGAATTATCAAAGTTGCAAAAGGAAGGATTACTAAAAACAAACCGTAATCATTTTGAATTAATAACAAAGTAAATCGAAGCTTCGTAACGCACCTTGGGACTTACGTTTTGCAGATGCAAAAATCGGATAAGATAGAACAAGTAAACTCACGAAACTTATGGAGGAATACAGTTATGTCAAAAGATGAGTATTTAATCACAGATGCGCCTCTGAAAGCACTGACAATTTTCGCATTGCCAATGATCCTAGGCAGCTTTTTTCAGCAAATATACAATATGGCCGACTCCATCATCGTCGGTCAATTCGTTGGCTCCTCTGCACTGGCAGCTATCGGTGCATGTGCAGCTCTGACTAATGTTTTTATTTGCGCGGCGTTGGGAGCCGGTGTCGGTGCCGGTGTACTCGTGAGCCGCTATTTCGGTGCCAGAGAGTATGGAAAAATGAAGACCATCGTGTCAACATCCTTGCTTAGCTTTCTAATTCTAAGTGTAATCCTTGGTGTTTTTGGCTATTTCTTTTCCTACTCGATGATGCGTATATTACAAACCCCTGCCGATATAATGCACGATGCCGTTTTATATCTTCGGATCTATTTTGTGGGATTTCCGTTTTTGTTTATGTACAACATTCTTTCAACGATGTTTACTTCCATAGGCGAATCAAAGATTCCACTAGCACTCCTGATATTCTCGTCTATCTTAAATATATTTATGGATCTTTGGATGGTAGCCGGTCTTGGTCTTGGCGTGTTCGGTGCGGCACTTGCAACCTTGATCGCCCAAGGCATTTCCGCCGTATTGTCGTTTTTGATCTTCTTCTTTCGGATGCGACGTTATAATAGCCCATTCCGCCGATTTGACTGCCACGAGCTGCGTTCCATGCTGCGGATCGCTGTTCCGTCGGTTCTCCAGCAGTCCACGGTATCTATCGGTATGATGATCGTACAGGCAGTTGTAAATCCTTTTGGCACACAGGCACTTGCGGGATATGCGGCGACGATGCGGATAGAAAATGTTTTTTCCCTGATCTTTGTATCCATCGGCAATGCAGTGTCTCCATATGTTTCCCAGAATCTCGGTGCAAACAAACCGCGGCGTATCAAAAAAGGATACCAAGCCGCATTGGTATTGGATGTATGCTTTGCAGTACTTGCTTTCATCATCATCGAAACGCTGCATACGCAAATTTCCTCTCTATTTCTCGGTAAAGACGGAACAGCTTTTGCCTATCAGGTATCCGGAGATTATATGAGATGGCTTGGTTGTTTCTTCATCTTTATGGGAATCAAAATGGCAACCGATGGAGTCCTTCGTGGTCTGGGAATCATGCGGCCATTCCTCCTGGCAAACATGGTAAACCTTGCGATTCGACTGTCCGTTGCTTTGATCTTTGCACCTCGTTTTGGCATTGCATTTGTCTGGCTGGCTGTACCAGCCGGTTGGCTTGCAAACTTTTTAATTTCTTATATGGCTCTTAGGAGATCATGGCCAACCGATAACGTGGTGCCATCTCGATAACTTAAAGCGATTTACAAGCTATAATTCTCTGCCGGCAGAAATCGCTATGTTGTGGCTGCAAAATACAATATAATCATTGACATAATAAGCAATATGTGACCAGACAGTAGCATTGGAAGTGCGAAGTTTGAGTCATGAATTCATACTTTACGTTTTTATGCAGAAGGAGGGACTTATAAATTCGAGGCTCTTATGCCATACGTTGATCACTGCTACGTCGGAGGAAATCGCCTACTCATGCAGATAAATGCCTATCTTGATTTTAATCCATTTTCCCTTGGTTTCCTTGGCAGTGATTTTCCCAAAGAGTAGTTTTCCTGCATCCATCAAACGTGAAAATACTACATTATCCTCTCTGGGCACATATCCAATTTTGACCCCATTACTGTTTTTTATCACTATCGCTTGGGGATCGAAACGATTATGTGGCTCACGATAAAAATCCAACTTATCGTTAACATTAAGATACTGAGCCAATTCCTCAATACCTTCAATGTGCGTTGTCCCGGCAATAAAAGTATCAAACAAAAAGATATCACGTTCATAAGGTTTCGGTATAGTAAGGCCGCCGCCTTTGCCATGAAGTAGGCTTGCAAGACTGCCGCCATCTGTTTTTACGATATTACTCATCCTATCACCTCAACATTTCTTTCAATCTTCCAGCATACAGATCATATGCTTCTTTCAATTCCTCTATCATTTTCTCAAGTTCCGTCCGTTTTTCAGCCACCTGTTCCGGGGCATTCACCAGTTCCTTCATTGTGTACGGATATTCCGATTTTATATTTGCAATTTGTTCACGGATAAGTTCCAACGTTTTAGTCAGCCGTTCCTTGTCTTTAATAAGAATGGATAACCCACTTTCACTTTGTTCCGGAACGACAGGTTCCGCTACCATCTCACTGATGATGAGAAGATTCCCTATATCACCATTTTCATACGCTTGTACTGCGTTTTGAAACAACTGCATCTGTGCAGGTGTAATCTCCGGATGCAGATCGGGATGCAGAGCCTTTACAATGCTGCGATACAATTTCTTTATCTGCTTGGTCTCTTCATCCGTAAGAACATGTCCCTGACTATGATCAAGAGCCTTATTCATCTTATCGATCTGCTCATTGAGCTGACACTGAAAACCGGCAAACTCTTTATCAAGCAATTTATCAATGGCTGATAACGCAATCTTTTCCTGTCGATTTTTCTTTGCTTGGATAAGATCAATTTTTCTTTTGATACGCAACACATTACAGTTCAGTTCAAAAGCTTTGTATTCAAGGCTGCCAAGAGCAAGCATATATGCCGTTTCTATGTTTTTGCAGATTACAAAGCGTAATTCATCCCGCTCAAGCAAAAGCATGGAAATTTCAACTCGCAATTTTTCTACTTCCGCTTTCAATGCGGCGAATTCCGGAAAAGGGACAACCGTGCAATTAGTATTCCGGTCGCGAAGCTTATCGCTCCGTTTAGCAGCGAAATCATGTATTTGTTTCATATCTTCCACAGCAGAACACCTCCCAATTTCTTTTATCAATCCGAATGTTTACTAACGGCTCTTCAAATATTCTCATACGGATGCGCACTCGCTAATCGCTCTTTAAATATTCTCATACGGATGCGCACTTGCTAATCGCTCTTTAAATATTCTCATATGGATGCGCACTCGCTAATCGCTCTTCAAATATTTCCTGTGGCAGAGGTTTGTCGAACACATAGCCCTGCACGATATCGCAACCAACTCCTTTCAGATATTCAAGCTGCTCCACCGTCTCAACCCCCTCAGCAATGGATTTCTTATCCAGTTCATTGATGAGCTGCACAATGCTGTGAAACATAACAAGATCTCGGTCTTTTCCCGGGTAATCCGTTTCCAACGGAATAAAGGATTTGTCTATTTTTATCGTCTCGAGATCAACTTCTTTGATCATATTGAGTGAAGAAAAACCGGTTCCGAAATCGTCAATCGAGGTTCCAATGCCATTCGCCTTGAACTCATCAATAATTCCAGACATGATCTCATAATTTTGGAAATCTTCACTTTCGGTAAGCTCGATCTCGATCAAATGATGATCAACACCATAGCGGTCAATAATCTCCAAAGTACGTTCAACGAGATTTTCTTCCTCCAAATGTCTTCTGGAATAGTTCACTGAAATCGGCACAACCGAAAGCCCCTTGTTCTGTCGATCTTTCAAAAAAGCACAGACACTTTCCAACACATAGTAATCAAGTTTGCACACGCTTCCCTCGCGCTCCAACTGTGGAATAAACTGCATTGGCGGTACCATCTTTCCATTTCTGATCCAACGAACCAAAGCCTCTGCACCATACATTGTCCGATCTGAGACGTTGACTTTAGGCTGGTAATATATGACAAATTCCTTTGCCTGTAATGCCGGAAGGAAATTGGACACAATGCTCTGATTGGCTAGTATTTCCTGTTCGATCTCCGGCGAAAACTCTACCACGCTGCCAACCCCTTTTTGTCTGGCTGCCTGATAAGCAATGCTGGCTCTTCCCATGATGGCACGCGGTACTGTGATGCCATTCAAATTGCTGACACCGATCGTTGCTCCAAACACAAATTCCCGTTCTTTCATTTGCCATTGATGATGTATCCTGATATTCTGAAGCTGTTCGATCAATTTTTCGCGGCGTTCCTTGTGAAAAACAAGCACAAAATTATCTCCACCTAATCTTGCAACAATTTCATCATTTCCCATTATATTTTTGATATGCAGGGCATAATTACGCAGGATAATATCACCCTGCTCATAAGAAAACACTTTATTGACATATTTAAAATTATGTACATTAAAAAATATAATATTGTAATTTGCAATTTGCCCGGAAGCGATCAATCCTCCGGCAAAATGCATTAAATAATCCTGATTTGCCACACCGGTACTCATATCTGTCATCATAACCTGCTGCAGTAAGTTCTGCGTCATCGTTCTGCTGATCTTATAAAAAATTTGGCGTAATAACATATTATGCAATTCCAATTCTTTGGATGAAAACTTGCTTTGGTCACGCGGATAATCCATGATCGTTACCGTTCCGCCGGACGGTAACGGGAATACCGAAATATTCGGTTCACCGTCAGATACATCTCCTGTGTCATACAAAACTTCTACGGCACGCTGTCCCTCCGGACAAAGTTTACTGCCCGGTGCCTCTAGCTTAAGTTCCACTTTATTTATATGAAAAAGTTCTGCCGCAATAGAAAGAGAACGTTTGATCTTAGCCATGCACGCTTCCATGGTAGATGCATCCTCCGCTAATAATTCAAACATCGCTTTTATTTCCGGATCAAGTATTATCTCTTTATTCATTTTTTACCTCCACACTCTTAACAATAACGCTTTATACCTGGCCGCCTGATTCAGGCTTTTGTTGCGTATTTCCATAAATCCCAATATTTATTATAACACATTTGTCGAATCATAGTGGTGAATTATGTCAAATTGTAACAGAAATGATCGCTTTACACTACATATATCTTAGGTGAGCGAAGACAATGATGCCTTTGATACAAAAGGCGGCGATTACGGTAGTGTCAACAAAGCGAGGCACAAAGTGTTTGATGATTATGTTGTAAACGGCGGTTTGCGTCCGGTAATTCATATTACCGTGAAATAGTTTTAGGAAAACTTGATCTGGTAATAAAGAACCTCGAGCACTTGATTTCTTACCGCAGTTTAGAACTTTCTCGGCATATCCCAATATTATCTCTACCTTGGATGCTTGATTTCTCCTCTCAAGGTAGAGATTCTCCGGCTATGACCAACGTTTTCTCTACCCTGGGCGCTGGATTTCTCCTATCAAGGTAGAAATTCTTCGGCTATGACCGACGTTTTCTCTACCACGGGCGCTGCAAATCACTACTCTTGCACCTTCTCAAAAATCAAAATTTTCTGCGTCATTTTACGAATAATCGGCAACCAGCCAAATGGCTTTAACACAGGAATAATCTTGGTCATGCCTCGTGTAATATTATCGTCTTTGACCTTTCGGAATCCCTTGGCAACATCTCCCAGATCTTCAAAACAATCCGCTCCAAAAATAAATTTTGCTCCAGTTTTTTGAATGGATTCTTCAATGTCCTCTTTATTGACCCATTTCTTGGCCAGACACTCCATCATCACCGTTGCATTGTCAAAATGATCCCGAATAATTCCAAGCATCGTCGCATTTTCTTCCGGCGTCAGATACATGCTAAGGCCTTCGATAATAAACAACATTTTTCCTTGTGCATCAATCTGATCCGCCCAAGCCGGATCCAAGGCAGAAATCCCGATTGTTGATACCCTTCCTGATTCCTGATAAATCTGATCTCTGACGGCGATCGTCTCCGGAAGATCCAAATTGTACCACCGCAGCTTGCCGTTATCCATTCGATAAAATCTAGTATCCAATCCGCAGGCAATATTTACAATCGTACAATCTGAATTACGATCAATAAAATCCTCTACCAACTCATCAAATACAAGCGTTCGTGCAATAACACCATTGCTCATGGTGGAATCTTCCTCTGCCGACGAAAAATCATAATCTATCTTATTCACCAGTTCCACTGCTTTCGCATCATAAAATTTATGTCCCTTTTTCAGCGAATATTTTGCTCTCGCATAAAAACTTTGCAACATGGTCTCTGCTGTTCCATCCAAAGTCACTTTGATTTTTTCACTCATTTTTTCCTCCTATCCATCCAGAAAATAAAATATCTGCAGTTTTCAAGGTCCCAATTAAACCTTTTCCCTGGCTCGTTTTTTCACATATCACTTGACACGATCATAGCACAGATATTTTATACATCGCCTAGCTCTACTCACTATTTGCGCGACGGTTAGCCGTAGCTAACTGTGTTTAGTGTACCACATATGCAAGATAGCTGTCAAAACGAAAAACCGTCACTTCTTTATTTCTATTGTGTTTTTCGCTTTTTATAAGCTCGGTATCCCTCATCTCATCCGATCATGTCTTCCAATCCGCTCAAATCTTTTTCCGAAATGCATTCTTTTATTTCAATTTTACTCACAATCATGATTGAGAATCGTACTCATTTATGCTAAACTTATTTTAGTTGCGCAAATATTCTATTCACTCTAAAAATAGCGTGTATGGATACATTTGAAACAATGTTTCTTTTATTTATAAGATCAAGATGTCAACGCGCCAACACTTCAATATGTTGACAGCGAAAACATCACATGTACTCTCGAATTCATCTAAACGAAGAATTTCAAGATGAATTTTTGATATACAATGACATTTTCGCAGTGCGTACACGGTGTGTACAACAAGAAAATAGAAACAGTATATCGGAAATGCAGCCGAAATGGCTCGTTTTAAGAAGATACCAAGAGTACATTCACTTGAAACGGAGGATAATTATGTTATTAGAAGAAATGAGACAAAAGGTAGTTGACTATGGAAATCAGTTGATTTCATCAGGTCTGACGATTGGAACTGCAGGTAATATCAGTATGTATGACCCGGAAACCGGATATATGGTGATCAGCCCATCTGGTATTCCTTACGCAAAAACAACAGCAGAAGATGTTGTCGTTATGGATCTGCAGGGCAATATTGTGGACAGCAAACGCACACCTTCCAGTGAACACAGTATGCATGCTGCCTTTTATTTAGAGAAACCGGACGCTCGTGCCGTTGTCCATGCACATTCTATGTATTGCACAACGCTTGCATGTGCCGGCGTTGATCTGAAGGCGACTCATTATGCAATCGCAGATACTGGTGTTGCTACGGTTCCTACGGTTCCATATGAGACTTACGGCACTCCAGAGCTTGCTGATGAAGTTCGCAAATGCTTACGCGAATCTGACAGCAAAGCACTTCTCATGGCAAATCACGGAATGGTCGCTTACGGCGATTCCTTAGAAAAGGCATTTGCCATCGCAAATACTTGCGAGTGGTGCGCACAGGTTCAGTGGCGCGCAATGGCAATCTCTACGCCAAATGTATTGTCTGATGAGCAGATGGCAGAAGTAATCGAGCATTACAAAACATACGGTCAAGCAAAAGAAGATGGCAAACAGTCCCAGGGCTATTTTGGATAGACTGCATCTATAAATTTACTCAAACTAAAAAACTCCCCGGCAAAGCGTTGCAGGGGAGTTTTTTATTAATATCCATTTACGATACCATCTGACGTAATCGGAATGGTGTGTCCATTATCTACGTCAGTCTTCCATTAATATTGCTTAAAAGTCACAAATATTTTCTCATAGTTGCCTCTATTTTTTGAAGTGATATGGCAAATAGTTCTTATATGTTTTCACATGATAACTATAACTAAACTTATGATCCTTGCTCAGCTTCTTTTTGCTTACCAAAAAATATTTCGTATTTCCCTTTTTATTTTTAACTCAAACTTCGCACATTAAAAATTATCATGTTATCACATATTTAATCGCGCATTTTTTCTTTTAATTTTACCACAATATCCTGATATTTTCTATGCTTCATATCCGGGAATGCCCGAAGCAAACGCCCCTGTCCAAAAAGACGGTGCTTGGTCATAGAACCAACTAATTCTTCATATTTCTTCTGCAACTCTGCTCTCTTCGTGCGAATCACTTCTCTATACTCTTCTGCGCTAATATTTTCTTTCAATGAACTAAGCGCTGCACGCAATTCTGCCGTACTCAGGTTATCCTTCAGGGAGCCGACTTTCTCTTTCATTTCTGACGTGCTTAAGCTATCCTTCAAAGAACCGACTTTCTCTTTCATTTCTGACGTGCTTAAGCTATCCTTCAAAGAACCAACTTTCTCTTTCATTTCTGACGTGCTTAAGCTATCCTTCAGAGAATCTACTCTATCTCGTAATTCCGCCTTAGCTAAGGCCGCCTGTACTCTGCCTTCTCCAATATTTTGCGCCGTTTCGATCGTTGTCTCACCAAGTTTCTCACTTACCTTATCACTGACAATCCGAAGATCGCCACTAAGCTTATCAAGCTGTCCAAGCTTCTTATTAAATCCTCGAATCACTGCTACCGTAACAACAAAGTCAACAAAATACACAACGTATAATATCACCAGAATGGTCCACCCAAGTACACTGCTGTCATGCCCCGTGATCAGCTTGTCAATATATTTCTGAAAAATCCGCACAACAAATAAGATGGCAAATCCCCAGATCAATGAAAACTCCAAACATATATATCCACGAAAATTAAATGGTTGCTTGGAATAATCCCACCATCTCGCATGAAAGCATATATCAAGAAGCCAGCCTGCGACCAACTCAATTAATGTTGCTAAAATCACGCCGAACACGTAAACCAACAGATCACTCATCTGTGTCCCTTCAGGCTGGATCAGATTGATCAATGCAAACACACTCACAACCCCGAATCCATATACCGGGCAAACCGGTCCATTCAAAAATCCACGGTTCGTAACCTCGCCCCAAGTGACCGCGTGGTAGATCACTTCCACACACCATCCCAAAAAGGAATAGATCACAAATAGCCACGCCAATTGATAAAATGTCATTCCAAAAATCATAGATATCCTCCTGTAATATCTCGATAATGTCTACCCTAAGCAGGTTATTCTCGCCCCGGGGGTAGAGAAATCCGCCCTGACTTCTTGTTTGACTCTACCCTAGACCGGTTATTTCTGCCCCGGGGGTAGAGAAATCCGCCCTGACTTCTTGTTTGACTCTACCCTGGACCGGTCATTTCTGCCCCGGGGGTAGAGAAATCCGCTCTGACTTCTTGTTTGACTCTTCCCTGGACCGGTCATTTCTGCCCCGGGGGTAGAGAATTTTCTCTTTGAGAGAGTATATCATGATTTATTACAAATAACCATATGATACTATCTAAAACCTAAGACTTAAAATCAGCGTCTGCTTTCGCACCAGAATTTCAACTTACCATTTCATATTTGGCCTTCTAGATTAAGATTAAAAACTATGCATCCATTTTCATCTCACAAATATTGTTTTCACCGTAAATGAATCTATATCTAACTATCAACTTTTATTCACACAACACAGCCAGACATCAAAAAGTCAGCCCCTATTTTAATACATCTTTTTAATATATGTTTGTATTTCATCCAAATATTTCTCTGGATCTAACCACCTTTTTTCCAGTTTAGAATTCTGAGTCACTATAATAGCCGGCACACTCGTTATCCCAAATCTTTCTAAAAGCTGATACATCTCCCTGCTATTCTCTCCATCTCTGTCCTTAGATGTATAATATGTTGGCAATTCCACCTGACATTCCTTTAGAGTCTGTTCTAATTTTTTTTCAAAATTAAAACAATCTGTACAATCTGCCCTTCCTATATATATCACGATTTGTTCATTTGACTTTATATCTGTTTTTAGTTCTGCAAGTGAAATCCCATAATAGTATTCCGAAGCAATATAATCCCTTTTTTCGGTATTAATGTACTTTTTATTAACAATATGGTAATACCGACTACCATAATACAAATTAGTTCCAAACAAACAAAACAAAACGAATATTATAAGCATCTTCTTTTTCTTTTTGACTTTTGGCTGAGTTATAACATTTCTCAAAACAACTCCTAAACCAAGGGTAGTAAGCACAAGTGAAATCCATGTAAAATATATAATATCTTTATCCACTTTAACATTAGGATATACATCACCAAAAAAACCATAATGAACCAATAGCACGATATTACATAGCAAAAAAAAGAAATCAAGACCTAATATACATAACCATCTTTTCACTTAAATTCTCCTTTCATATTACATCTTTCGGACACATGAATGCCCCTTAACATTTGTGCTATAAACTTGCTGAAAAAATAATACCAGAGCAACTATTGTAACCATTATTCTTCTCACAAATTCCTCCTAAAAATATAAAATATAGAACTATAGGTTTTCTTACCAATATCGATCGATATAATACACCATAACATATACTTAAGAACTTATCCACGTGCTTATCAATAAAAATTTCTCATTTAGGACCCTTATTCATATTGCCAACTATCATAACTCCTATATATACAGATCTATAAAAATGCACACAACTCCTATACTTCAAACACCATAATAACAGCTCCCAACACCACCAGCACCAGTCCTGTCGCACGGTTCAGTGTTTTCGGCTGCGCTTTATTGGCAAACAATGCTGCAATCCGCGCCCAGATAAATGTAAAAATAATGCACAGTCCCATCACCAAAAAATCCGGTTTCCCACCAATGGCAAAATGCGAGGCTGCTCCGGTAAATGCTGTAAATGCCATGATAAAAACGCTCGTTCCAACAGCTGTTTTCAATTCATAGCCAAGCACGGACGTAAGAATCAACAGCATCATCATACCGCCGCCCGCTCCAACGAATCCGCAGATGAAGCCAATGATCATTCCACACAGAACAGACTGCACCGCTCTTTTCTTGGCAGACACACTATTCATCGCTTCCTTAGTCGTCATGACCGGACGAACGATAAATTTAATTCCAAGAAAAAATGTCATAACTACCGAAAAACTTCCCATCGTAGTCGAAGGTACCAGGCTCGAAATATAACTTCCGATCACTGTAAATACAAGCACTGTCACCATCATTATACTGCCGTTTTTGACATCAAGATTTTTATTTTTGCCATAGGTGTACGCTGACACCGCACTTGCCAACACATCAGAGGACAGCGCGATACCGACCGCCATAAAAGGATTCATATGTAAAAAAGTAATGAGCATCGGACTGATCACGGCAGCCGCACTCATTCCGGCAAAACCGGTGCCAAGACCTGCCCCCATTCCCGCAAAAAATGTCACAATGATCGTCATAAGTAATTTCATGGTAAGTACCTTTCTATATTGACAGTGTCAATGTCCAAAAAAATTCATTATATTCATTATTTCTCAGACAGGTTGCGTCACAGAACGGCGAGCAATTCGACACTGTGTTTTTATTATCATTTTGCAACGAAAAAGTATAACACGGTTTTGTATTTTTTGCCACCTATTAACAAAGACTTTGTATAATCAATACAGAAATCGGCGTGACAAAAAGCCGAAAAAAAGAAAGAAGATTAGGAACCGTAATAATTCTATTCAAATTTTC
>ERZ773157.1800-NODE-1800-length-18486-cov-3.473767_pt1 | contig 18486 bp, 16 predicted proteins | sample MGYA00511480_ERZ773157 | MGnify/ENA primary metagenome ERZ773157 (study PRJEB29015, sample SAMEA2737863) | human gut metagenome | biome: human gut; feature: human-associated habitat; material: faeces | place: China | collected 2012 ... | reverse complement strand
AGCTGGTGCTAAACTATATTAGGAGGAATTAATTTCCTTCTTTTTTTATACTATATAATAGTGAGGTGTATATGAAAGATATATTAATTGGAATTGCTTATCGAACTGATGAGTTTAAACTTATTCCCTTTGAGAAAGAAAATATTAATTATGAAATATTTAGTCCTAAGAATGAAACAGATTATTCTAAATATGATGGATTTTATTTACCGGGAGGAGCTGGTTGGTATAGTGAAGATATTAAGTTAATAAAATATGCTAAAGAAAATAATATACCAATACTAGGAGTATGTCTTGGAATGCAAGAGATGTCAGCTTTTCTACTAGGTGAAGAAAAGGATATTACTAAAAAGATATTGAATCACAATGGTAGTGAACACTTAGTATCTATTAAAAGAAATAGTTTTCTCTATGATATAGTACAAAAACAAGAAATATTTGTTAACTCTAGACATAATGACTATATCCCTAAATTATCATCCTTATATGTCAGTGCTAGAAGTTTAGATAATTGTATTGAAGCAATAGAGTTGAAAAATCATCCATTCTTCTTAGGATTACAATGGCATCCGGAGAGTTTGTATGAAACTGATGAGTCATCAAGAAGAATATTTAATACCTTTTTTACTAAATGCTTTTCACAAAAAATTCACAAAAAAAATCGCTAATTGCTTGTAAAACAAAGTTATTATTCGTATAATTAATATATGGAAGGAGAAGAAAATTATGAAAAAACATAATGCATTGAAAGTTAGTTTAATTACACTATTTGTATTTGTGCTTTTGACATGGATTTTACCAGCTGCTACTTATCAATCAAGTTATTCTGAGATTGGTAGATCACAAGTTGGAATATTTGATTTAGTATCTTATCAAAATACTGTATTAGGATATTTTGGTTATGCTTCATTATTTATTTTAGCAATTGGTGGATTCTATGGAGTATTAGTAAAAGTTGGAGCATATAGAAAAGTATTAGATGCTATTGTTAAAAAGTTTAAAGGTAAAGAACATATTTGTATTATAATAATTGCTTCTTTATTTGCTGTTTTAACATCATTCTGTGGAATGCAACTTGCACTATTAATGTTATTCCCATTTGTTATTTCTTTAGTATTAATGCTAGGATATAATAAATTAGCTGCTACTGCTGTAACTGCTGGTAGTATTGCTGTTGGATTAATGGGAACTACATTTGCATATAATACAACTCAAATGTTACAACAATACTTATCAGTAAAACCAACAACTCAAATCTGGACTAGAATAATTCTACTTGTTCTAGGATTAGTAATCTTACTAATTAATGTTTTGAAATTTGGAAAGAAAGAGAGTACAAAATCATCAAATGATGAAAAGAACTATATTCCAGAAGTTGTTAAACATGACAAGAAGCAAAAGAAGAATTGGCCATTAGTAGTTATTCTTGATTTAGTATTATTAGTTACTATTTTAGGATTTATTACTTGGACTAATTCATTCAATGTAAATCTTTTTGAAGATGTTAAAACAGCTGTTACAGGATTTAGTGTTCCAGCTTATGTTGCTCTATTAGTACTATTAGTAATAATAAATATTATTCTATTTGCTAAGAAGTCTAACAAAAAAGCTTATATTATCTTAGATGGTATTGTAGCTTTACTTACTGTTATTGTATTAATTGGTAGCTTTGGAGTAAAGGCTAAATTCTTTACAGGAATTACTAAAGCATTAAATACTAGTTTCCCAGTATTCGGTAAACTATTAGGAAGTACTATTCCTGCTTTTGGTAGCTGGACATTAACAGAAGTAATAGTTTTATTATTACTAGCCTTAGTTATTATTAAATATGTATATAAAATAACTTGGGATGATATGATAGTAGGATTTAGTGAAGGACTAAGAAAAGCATTATTACCTGCATTTATTGTATTTGTAATTTACTTAATATTAGTACTTACAACTTATAATCCTTATCAATTAGTAATATATAAAGCATTATTAGGACTAACAAAAGGATTCAATGTATTTACAACAGGATTAGTAGTAATTGTTTCAAGTATAATTAACGGAGATCCAACATATGCCTTCTATAGCGTTTTACCTTATTTTGTAAGTGTAGTAACTGCTACAGATACATATCCATTAATCTCAGTTATCTTCCAAGCATTATATGGTATTGTTACATTAGTAGCACCTACAAGTATTCCATTAATGGTAACACTTGCTTACTTAAAAGTACCTTATAAAGATTGGTTAAAATATATTTGGAAAATATTATTAGAACTAGTTGTAGTTGCATTTATAATATTTACAATATTAGTACTAATTTAAAAAAGAGATTCTTCTCTTTTTTTTAACTCTGTGATATGCTTATATAGCATAAAAGCCTTTCTTTTTTTTAATAAGAGATAAACTATATTATAGATAATAAAGTGAGGGATGAATAATGAAAAAAATTGATAGTAACAAGAAACTTATAATTATTAGTCTTTTAATATTAATAGTTATTTTTATAGGAATAAGTTTTGCTCTAGCTAAAATGACTTTAAGAGGAGATAAAAGTATAACCTTAATAGCAAAAAATCTTCAACTTAATTATACTGAAGGAACCTCAACTATTGCCCTTACTAAAGTAGCTCCTCAAGAAGATAGTGATGGACTTAAGAATACACCTTATACCTTTACCTTAAAAAATACTGGTACTAGAACTATAACATATGATGTTTATCTAGATGATGATAGTGATTGTACTGATTGTGCAACCTTTACTCATAGTTTCTTATCATATGATTTAAAGAAAGATGGAACATCAGTATCAAATGGGAAACTATCAACTAGTAGCAATAAATTAGGTTCTTATTCAATAGCAGGTAATACTACTCAAAGCTTTGAATTTCGTTTATGGTTAAACTTAGATGCTACAAACGATGTTATGGCAAAATCATTCTACAGTAGAATAAGAGTAGAAGCTACTGAACAAGTTGATTAAACTAGTTCACATTAAGAACTAGTTTTTTTTGTCACTTTTTTTGGTCTTAAAATAATTGCTTAACCATATTCCTTCTCGTTAAAATATAAGTATACAAGGAGGAAATAAAATGTTTTCGAAATTTAGTGAAGATGCTCAGAAAGCCTTAGTATTAGCTAGGAAAGAAATGAGAGCTTTAAAACATCCTTATGTAGGAAGTGAACATTTACTATTAGCTATACTATCAATGAAAGAGTTAAAAGTAACTAATCATTTAAAACTATTAGGTTTAACTTATGATAAATTTAAAGATGAATTAATAAGAGTAGTAGGAATAGGAAAGACAACCAATGACTGGTTTTTATATACTCCTCTTTTAAAAAGAGTACTAGAGACAGCTATGTTGAATAGTAAAGAAAATAAAGAAAGTGAAGTATCAGTTACAGAGTTATTCTTATCATTATTAGAAGAAGGAGAAGGTATAGCTATTAGACTATTAATGGGGATGAATATAGATATAGATAGACTATATCAAGAGTTTTCTACTTCCTTTACAGAAAAGAAAATAACAGGACATAAAAAATTACTAATTGAAGAGTTTTCTGTTAATCTAAATAAAAGAATTATGTCCAATGAAATAGATCCTGTTATAGGTAGAGAAACAGAGCTAAAAAGAATGATAGAAATACTTTGTAGAAGAACTAAGAATAATCCACTACTATTAGGAGAAGCAGGAGTTGGAAAAACAGCAATAGTTGAAGAATTAGCAAGACAAATAGTAGAAAATAATGTTCCAAGAGCTTTAAGAGGTAAAGAGATATTATCTCTTTCGATGGCCTCTTTAGTAGCGGGTACTAAGTATCGAGGAGAATTTGAAGAAAGAGTAGGTAAGATACTTAAAGAAATAGAAGAACATGATGAATACTTAATCTTTATAGATGAGATTCATACTTTAGTAGGTGCAGGTGGAGCAGAAGGTGCAATAGATGCATCAAATATCTTAAAACCAGCCTTGGCTAGAGGAAAAATACATTTAATAGGAGCAACTACTGTATCTGAATATAGAGAATTTATTGAGAAAGATAAAGCCTTAAATAGAAGATTTCAAATACTATTAATTGAAGAACCTAATAAAGAAAAGACTAAAGAAATATTAAAGAAATTAAAACCATTATATGAAGCTTATCACTCTGTATCAATATCAGATGAAATGATTGATATGATAGTAGACTTATCAAATACTTATATATATGAATATTATCAACCAGATAAAGCGATAGATATATTAGATGAAGTGTGTGCTAAAGCTAGTCTTATAGAAGATAAAAAGGATAAAGAACTAAAAAAATTAAATAATTCACTGCAAAAAATTGTAATAGAAAAAAAAGAAGCAGTTACAAGTCAAAATTTTAAAAAAGCATCTAAACTAAAACAAAGTGAAAAAAATTTAATTACTAAAAAGAATGAACTTGAGTTTTCTCTTCTTGGTAAAAAGAAACCTAGGAAAATAACTAAAGAAATGATAGCAGAAGTTATTTATTTAAAAACTAAAATTCCTGTATATGAAATAATAGAAGGTAATAAGAACAAACTATTTTCCCTAGAAAAGGAATTATTGAGTAAAATTATAGGTCAAGATGAGATAATTCATGATTTATGTAATTTAACTAAAAAAATACAATTAGGTTTTCAAGATAGTCCTAAGATACATACCTTTCTTCTAGCTGGTAGTACAGGAATAGGTAAAACTTATTTAGTAAAAGAATATGCTTCTCTTCTTTATGGAAAAGATCACTTTATTAGATTAGATATGAGCGAGTATAAAGAAGAGCATTCAGTAAGTAAAATACTTGGAGCTCCTCCAGGATATGTTGGTTTTGATAATCATGAGACTATACTTGATCAAATAAGACTATATCCTCATTGTGTAATATTATTAGATGAGATAGAAAAAGCATCACCTTCAGTGTTAAAACTATTTCTCCAAGTGATGGATGAAGGTTATTTAAAAGACTCTAAAGGACGAAAAGTGTCTTTTGAACACATTTTTCTCTTTATGACAACTAATTTAGGAGCAAATAAAAAAGATATTGGTTTTGTGGAAACAGTAGATAGTAAGAATACAGATATAGAAGATTTTTTAGGTGTAGAATTTGTTAATCGTATAGATAAGAAATACTATTTTAAAGATTTAACTAAAGAAGATATTGAAAGAATAGTAAATTTAAAATTAGACCTGTTAATAAATGCTTTTAAGAAAAAGAATATAGAAGTAGAAATATCCACAGATATTGTGGAAAAAATAATTTCTAAAGCAAACTATGAAAAGTTTGGAGCAAGACAAGTGGATAAAGTTATTGATGATATCGTAACGCCTGTTATAGTTGATGCTTGGTATCATGGTGAAAGTTGTGTTTCTATCTAGGAAATAAGTGAAAATTAAGAGAAAATGCTTTCTATTGTCTCTTTTTTTTGTTACAATAATCAGTAGGAGATGATACAATGGGATTATTTACAAGATTATTTGATCATGAATATAAAGAATTAAAAAAATTTGAATCTTTAGCAGATAAAATAGTAGCCTTAGATGAAGACTATCAAAAGTTATCTGATGAAGAGTTAAAGAATAAAACAGAGGAATTTAAGAAACGTTTAGCAAATGGAGAAACACTAGAAGATATTTTAGTAGAAGCTTTTGCTACAGCAAGAGAAGCAGCTTATCGTGTTATAGGGGAAAAACCTTTCTATGTTCAGATACTAGGTGCTTTAGCAATACACTATGGTAATATAGCAGAAATGAAAACTGGTGAAGGAAAAACACTAACATCCGTTTTGCCAGCTTACTTAAATGCATTAGATGGAAAAGGAGTACATATCATTACTGTTAACGAATATCTAGCTACTCGTGATGCTGAATGGATGGGTGGAATTCATAGATTTTTAGGTTTAACAGTAGGAGTTAATACAAGAGAATTAAGTCCTAAAGAAAAGCAAGAAGCTTATGCTTGTGATATTTTATATTCTACTAATAATGAAATTGGATTTGATTATCTAAGAGATAACATGGTTATTAGAAAAGAAGATAGAGTACAAAGACCATTAAATTTTGCTATCGTTGATGAGGTTGATTCAGTATTAATAGATGAAGCAAGAACTCCATTAATTATTTCTGGTGGACAATTAGTTAGTGCAAACCTTTATCAAGATGCTGACAGTTTTGTTAAAAGTTTAAAGGATGATGTAGATTATCTATACGATGAAACTACTAAGAGTGTAACATTAACTGATGAAGGTAGTGAAAAAGCAGAAAAAGCTTTTCGAGTTAAAAATCTTTATGAAGTAGAAAATGCAACTTTAGTACATTATATTAATCAAGCTTTAAGAGCAAACTATTCTATGAAATTAGATGTAGATTATGTTGTTCAAGATGGAGAAGTTGTTATAGTAGACCAATTTACTGGACGTTTGATGAAAGGACGTGCTTATAGTGATGGACTTCATCAAGCAATTGAAGCTAAAGAAGGAGTTCGTATTAATCAAGAAACTAAAACTTTAGCAACTATTACTTTCCAAAACTTATTTAGAATGTATAAAAAGTTATCTGGTATGACTGGTACTGCTAAAACAGAAGAAGAAGAGTTCCGTGATATTTATAATATGTATGTTATTTGTATTCCAACTAATAAACCAGTTGAAAGAATTGATGCTTCTGACTTAGTATTTGCTACTAAGAATGCTAAATATAAAGCTATTATTAATGAAGTAAAAGAAAGATATGCTAAAGGTCAACCAGTATTAATTGGTACTATTGCTATTGAAACTAGTGAATTAATAAGTGCTTTATTAAAAAAAGAAAAGATCCCACATGAAATATTAAATGCTAAGAATCATGCAAGAGAAGCTGAAATTATTTCTAAGATAGGTCAACATAAGTCAGTTACTATCGCTACTAATATGGCTGGTCGTGGTACTGATATTAAATTATCAGATGAGATAAGAGCACTTGGTGGATTATGTGTTATTGGTACTGAACGTCATGAATCTCGTCGTATTGATAATCAGTTAAGAGGACGTTCTGGTCGTCAAGGAGATCCTGGATTTACACAGTTCTTTGTATCTATGGAAGATGATTTAATGGTTCGCTTTGGTAGTGAAAAAATTAAAGAAATGATGACTAGTTTTGGATTTGGTGATCAAGCTATTCAAAATAAGTATTTTTCAAAGGCTATTACAACTGCTCAAAAAAGAGTTGAAGGAAATAACTTTGATGCTAGAAAACAATTATTACAATATGATGATGTAATGAACACTCAACGTGAAATCATGTATGGTAGAAGAAATGAAATACTAGATAGTGAATCTGTTCATGAACAAGTTCTTGAATGTATGAGAAATTATGTTACTGACTTAGTTAAGTCACATACTATAGATGGTATTTTAAGTGAACAAGATAAGAAAGAAATAGTATCTTTTGCTAACGAAAACTTATTAGATAAAGATATTACTGAAAATGATATTAGTTCACTATTAGATGATGATATGATAGACTTCTTATATAATAAAGCAAAAGAAGAATATGAAGAAAAACTTAGTGATGTTCCAGAAGAAATAACTAGTGAATTTGAAAAAGCAGTATCTTTACAAGTCATTGATAACTATTGGATGGAACAAATTAATGTAATGAGTCATTTACGTGAAGGTATTTATTTACGTAGCTATGGTCAAGAAGATCCATTAAGAGCGTATAGTACTGAAGGATTTGATTTATTTGATCAAATGTTACAAAAGATTGATCATGATGTTACTATATTCTTACTAAAAGCAGAAATACAAAAAACTGTTGAAAGAAAACCAGTTACAAGAAATGTTCAAACTAATGATGATAAATCAGATTCAGTAAAGAAACCAAAGAAGAGTAAAAAAGTAGGTCGTAATGATCCTTGCCCTTGTGGTTCGGGAAAAAAATATAAGAATTGTTGTGGAAAGTAGTATAAAACAAGAAAAAGTTGAAATTGAAAAATACTAATTTGACTATTGCTTTATAGTTTACTTACGACATATTAAAAAAAATAAGTGAAAAAGGATGGGGAAAACGTTTTAAATGTGGACATCCTTTTTTCGATAATTAATGTTAAAATATATTTAGGAGTTGATAATATGCTAAGTCCAAAATTAGAAACAGAAAGATTAATATTAAGAAGATATGAAGAAACTGATATTGATATGCAATATGAAGTATTAACAGATAACAGATTAGCAGAATATATAAAGTTTCCTAACTTAACAAAAGAAGAAGAACTAGAATGCATTAAAGATTGGATTAAAAATGCAGATGATTCAAAATATGAAAAATGGGTAATTACTTTAAAAAGTGATAATACTCCTATTGGGAATATATCTGTAAATGGAATTGAAAAAAGACATAACTATTGTAACGTTGGTTATGTAATATTGTATGCTTATTGGGGAAAAGGTTATGCATCAGAAGCATTAAAGGCTGTATCGGATTATTTGTTAGAAAGTGGATATTATTTAGTTGAGTGTTCTTGCAATGAATTAAATAAACAATCATCTAGAGTAATGGAAAAAGCCGGTTTTAAAAAAGATGGTTATATTGCTAATAGGAGACTTAATAAAGATGGAACATATTCTGGAGTAGAATATTATAGTAAGACAAAATAGTAAAAATATATTTGTTGAATGTTCTATTGATTGTGATAAAAATAGTGATACTGCAATAACTTTTTGTAAAACTATTCAAAATAAATTTCATTATGCAATTACTGGAAACACTGCTGCTGAAATAGTTTATCAAAGAGTGGATTCTATAAAAGAAAATATTGGATTTATTACCTAGGAAAATTCATCGATGGGAAGATTTTAAAATCTGATGTATTATTGCCAAGAACTATTTAAATGAACAAGAATTAAAAATTTAAATAATTTAGTAAACTTATTTTTGGATATTGCTGAAAATAATGCAGAGAGAAATATAACAATGTATATGGAAAATTGGAAAAATGAAGGGGAAGATGAATATGAAAAATATAAAGTTATACAGGATAAGAATTATGTGTCAGATTTCGATAGACTATTAAGTGAAACAAAGTAAATTGAAAATAAATAAATTGCATATTGGATAAAAAGTTAAAAATTGTTCTAATCATATTAGATGAACGGATGTGGATAAAGTCCACAATAAGTCCACGTTGGAGAAATACTTACAGTACGGATAATATCATAAATACAAATAATATAGATGTTACCTAGTCTGATAAACAATGAAATACGAATAATACTATAAGTATAAATAATACTGATAATATGGGAGTATCCACTACATGTGGTTCGGGTAAAAAGTATAAGAACTGTTGCGGGAAAAACGCATAAATAAAAATATGGAATAAATAGAGTGTATCCAATAGATATACTCTATTTTACTAAATTGTTGAATTTTATTTATAAAACGAGAAGCTGACTAATATGCTTTAACTGTAAAGAAATATTTGACAGTTAAAAAAGAAAAACTCACCCTTCATTGGGTGAGAAAAGAATACATTCTTTTTTATGAGCTTTTACTTAGAAGGCCTGCAACTTTCCACACAAGCACAAATATCTGCTTGTGTCATGTTTTTAAAATTGCCAGTAGCAATTTCCATGTTTATGCAAGCAGCATTGTACTTCTTTTCTTCCTCAGAAGATTTCTGCGTGGTAGCTTCGGGCTGATTCTTTTTGAAAAAACTCATATTGTCCTCCTTGGAGAATATCTCCATTAGATGTGTAAATTGCGAACTTATATATTATATCACTTTTAATGTTAGTTGTAAATAATTTTAAATTGCTATTTTTAGCTAAAAAGCTTACAAATCCAGAAAAATGTGATATAATCTAAGCCTAGGAATACTATTAAATAAAGGAAGTACTATGAAAAAGATATATAAAGAACCAAATAAATCAGAAATAGAAACAACAATAAATGTATTATATAGTGAGAATACTCTTTCTATATGTACTAATAAGGTAGATTTACAGAAAAAATTAAATAAGCTATTAGGAGAACCGGCAAAAGAATATAAAATAAAAAGAAGTATTGCTGGAAGTACTTGGAATATATCTTTAGATGATAAAATCAAAATTCAAAAAATTATATTAAAGGCGAATATTTATGATATATAAAAATGAAAAAATGTAGAATAATGTCGAAAAAAGAAGATGAAAAATGTAAAATAATTACAAATACATATTGATTTGATTACCAGAAAATGGTATATTAGCAATTAGGTGCTATGAAGCACTGGTTGAACATTCACATTTTTATAAGTTAAGGAGGTACCCCTTATGAAAAAGCGTATTCACATGGCAGAACATATTTCTAACCGGGAGAGAGAACGTCCGAGAAGAATGTTAGCGCTGACTGTTGCATCTGCTACTCTTTTTGCACAGGTAGTGGGTGTTTCTGCTTCGGCTGCTGAACCTTTCGAACGGAACATCACTGATGGACCTTACATCGTTGAGATTTCTGAGCTCGAAGATACGGAAGTAGAGCAGAAACTTGTAGAGGACTCTGACAAAGAGAAAGCGGGAAAACCCGCAGAACCCTCTGATGAAGAGAAAGCGGGAAAAACCGCAGAACCCTCTGACAAAGAAAAAGCAGACAAACCTGCAGAGCCTTCTGATGAAGAAAAAGCGGAAAAAACCGAAGAATCCTCTGATGAAGAGGAAGCGAAAAAAAACGAAGAACCCTCTGATGAAGAAGAAGCAGACAAACCTGCAGAGCCTTCTGATGAAAAGACTGTGGAAAATTTTGTGGATGATTCGGGTGAAACATCTGTAAAAGAGAATTTTAAACCCGAGACAGATCCGTCTAATCAACCGACTACTTCTGAGGGCGTGTCGTCTAAGTACGACATTACTTTTGAAGATGGCGTCTTCAAAGTCTATTATGACATTGGAGAGGATGTTGACGGTGATGTTGTTATTGACCTTTCTGAGGTTATTGATGTACTCAATGAGTATTACAGACAGGTTACTGGCAACAAGGATGGTGAGTACACCTGTGTGCCGTCCGATTCTAACAAGTTTGACATTGAGATTACCACATCTAATGGTCATACTTACCGGTATAAGGATGGGTCTTTTAGACTCGAAACGGCAGATACTTCTTCTAATGAAAAGCTGACAGATTTTATCGGCTTTGACGGGCAGAAGCTTTCTGTCGAAAGTATTGGAGCGATTGCAAAGTCTGCTCCGATGCAGGAACTTTTCGGAGTAAGTTCGTCGTCTAAAGTAAAGCTCAATCATGTTCTTAACATGTATAGCTATCTTGAAAAAGCTGGTTATACTGGCGAGACGGCTCTTACCGACTATCTGTTGGATTATTACAACGGAAAGCTTGGGAGTAGCTACGAGAACTTTACTGACCTTGCAAAAGAACATCCTGAGATGGTTGTTGATATGCAGGGAGGGATGGCTGATGATCAGTATTCTATTACTGAAGAGCAGTACAATAAACTCTTGGAAGACTATCCGGACTATTTCGGAAAGTATTCTACGGTAATGAAACGCAACAATGGCCAAGTTCTTATTCAGATGAAGTGGCCTGAAGAAGAAATTGCTTCGGCAAGTTATGAACTTTTCTACAAGGAACTGTTGAGCTTCTATTTTGGCGATAAGGCTGGACAGGAAGCTTTTGCAGATGGTAGCCAAGGCAAGTGGAACGATAAGGACATGGGACTGAAAGACTACATGGATAATACCAATGAAGTCTGGAGTAGAGTAAATGACTATATGAAACAGGCAACTACTGCAGGTCTCAATAAAGATGAGGCAAGTAAGTTGGCTATTTCTATGGCATTTGGCGTCGATGGCCCTTGGACTAATAACTCCTATCAGGGATATAAGTACAACTGGTATAACTCCATTACCTTGGAACAAGTTGATGGAGATGTTACCATTAATAAGGTGGATTCTAATGGCAACCTTATTAAGGAGCCGGCGACATTCCAGCTTTACTACTACAAGGTCGAAACTGTGAACGATAATGAGGAAAAGGTAACCTATTATTATGCCATCGATGAAAATGGTGATGGTTATTTTACCACTGATGAGTCAAAGGCAGCAGCTTTGATTACTGAAGATGGTTCTTGTAAAGTTAGATACCTGGTACCTGACTATCAGTACTATCTGAAGGAGCTCAAGGCTCCCGATGGTTATGAACTCAGTAAGGAAGATATCATGTTTAATATCGTGTCTAAAGAAAACACGACAATTAGCGTGTGTAACAAGATTATTGAGGTTGTACCTAATCCAGATCCGGATCCAAACCCTGACCCTGACCCTAATCCTGAGCCGAGTCCTAAACCTGACTTTGAACCGGAGGTTACTCCCGAACCTACTCCCAATCTCGAGCCTGAGATTACGATTGACCCTGAGCCTGAAGTACCTGCTGAAGAGACGATTGAGAATATTGATTCTCCTAAGACTCCTATCACTGCGCCGGTGTTTAATCCGGAAGTTCCGAAGACTGGCAATGCTTCTAACAATACTGATGTTGTGTTGCTACTGATTTCTATAGCAGGCATTGGCACATTGGCGGTTACTAAGAAGGAGAACAAATCTAAGTAACTTATAAAATTCTTATAACTCTAATAATATAGAGTCATAATACAAACTGAGCCCAGTTCATATGAACTGGGCTCTTTAAATAATAAAAAATTAATTAATTTTTTTAGCTACTACAACTAATCTAGAATTTTCTTGAACATAATCACATGTTACTAATGTAAGCAATTCATCTCCATATTCCAATGAAATGTTACTATCAAAATACGAATTCTTTTTTAATTCATTTACATATTCATCAAAATCTCCTTTGCTATCCAAGTTAGAATGTTTATAAAAAAGATATGCACCATCAGGTATTTTTGCTTCATCATAATAAACTATTTCATTTGCTACAATGGAAATTTCGTAAATCCCTTTAGATGTTAAAGTATTGAATATAATATATCGATGGGTTTTCCAAAATTCAATATCTTTATATTTTAATAAAGAACTAAACATTGATGCGTTCTTCATATTATGCCCATATATAATGGTATTTGTACTGCTGGGTGTAAGAATAAAAGGAGTACCAGATTTCGAATCTTCCTTATAAAAATTCTTGTACAAATACAGTTGAGGGTCATATGGAGAGTACATTACCGGATAGTCTATAACTGTATAATTAATTTGAAGCCAACCATATAAATCCGGATTTTCATTGTGCAATTCAGAATACTCTGATAAAATGGCAGGGGTTGCGTTCTCGGAATTTGTATTTGATACAGATCTATCAATGGAATGTTCATCGTGTACTTTCTCTGTAACAGAAATGTTTTCGGACAATTCTTTAAAAAGTTTATCTTCTGTATATTGAGTGTACACTTTTAGAATTACAGAAGAAAGTGATAGTATGAGCGTGATGGGTAATACTATAAGTGCGATAGACCGAATGAATCTGCGAGTTTTTTCTGTGATTTTCATGATAATCCTCCTTAATTGAGTGGAAATTTTTGTAATAGATAATTGCCTATTACAAACTCTACCATAATATGACAAACTATACCATATTTTACCAATAAAAACAACGAAAAAACGCTAAAAAATAGGATAATCGTATCACAAAAAGAACAATAATTCGACATAATAAGACATAAAAAGATAACGAACATATGTTTACAAACGGCTAAAAATATGATATACTTTTTGTCAGAATGATAGAGTTGAAAATAAAGAGAGAAGGTTATTTATGGAAAGGATATATGCTGCAATAGACTTAAAATCTTTTTTTGCATCTGTAGAATGTAGAAAAAGAAATCTAGATCCACTCACAACAAATTTGGTGGTGGCGGATAATACAAGAACTGAAAAGACAATATGCTTAGCTATTTCGCCAAGTTTAAAGGCATATGGACTGCCTGGTAGAGCAAGACTTTTTGAAGTTGTGCAAAAAGTAAAAAATATAAATAATGATAGAAAAAGGTGGGCTTTTCAAAATATTTTTACAGGAAAATCTTATGACGATATAGAATTAAAGCAAAATAAAAACCTAGAATTAGACTACATAATTGCACCTCCACATATGGCTTCATATATGGAGTACAGTGCCAAAATTTATAACATATATTTAAAGTATGTTTCTCCAGAAGACATATTTCCGTATTCGATAGATGAAATATTTTGCGATTTAACGAGTTATCTAAATACGTATAAGCTTACTCCTAGGGAGCTTGTTACGAAAATAATACATGATGTATACGAAACTACTGGGATTACTGCAACTGCTGGAATAGGGACTAATCTCTTCTTGTGTAAGGTTGCCATGGATGTTATGGCAAAACACGTTGACCCTGATAAATATGGAGTTAGAATTGCAGAATTAGATGAGAAGAGCTTTAGAGAAAAGTTATGGAATCATAAACCAATTACAGATTTTTGGAGAGTAGGTAAAGGCTATGCAAAAAGATTAGAAAAATACAGAATGTTTACAATGGGAGACGTAGCAAGATGCTCAGTAGACAATGAAGAATTATTATATAAATTATTTGGTGTAAATGCCGAATTATTAATTGACCATAGTTGGGGTTGGGAATGTGCTACTATAAAGAGTATTAAAGAATGTAAGCCAGCAAATAGAAGCTTGTGTTCTGGTCAAGTACTTCATTGCCCATACAATTATGAGCAGTCTAGGCTCATAATCAAGGAGATGGCAAATGAAATTGTCTTAGACATGGTGCAGAAACATTTTGTTACAGATATGTTGGTTCTTACGGTAGAGTATGATGTGGAAAATTTAAAAAATGCAGAATTCAGTAAGAATTATAATGGAGAGATAAAAGAAGATAGATATGGAAGAGAAGTTCCGAAACCGGCACATGGAACATTTAGACTAGATAAAGAAACATTTTCTACGAGAATAATTAGTGAAGGGTTTGTTCATTTGTATGATGAAATAATAAATAGAAATTTGTTAATAAGAAAGATATATTTGACTGTTGGAAATTTGACAGATGAAAAAGAATTAAAACAGGAAAATCAATATGAACAGGTAAATTTATTTACTAATTATGGAAAGTTAGCAGAGAAAGAAAAAGAGGAAAAAGTAAAATTAGAAAAAGAGAGAAAAATTCAAAATATTATTATAGATTTAAAAAATAGATTCGGTAAAAATGCCATAATAAAAGGAATGGACTTAGAAGAAGACGCTACAACAATACAGAGAAATGGGCAGATTGGAGGACATCAGGAGTAAAATGAAAATATTTTGTAGAGCGGAGGTATGGAACTATGAGGGTTGAACATAAATACGATGACATAATAAAATTGGAGCACCATGTTTCAAAAATACATTCACGAATGAGTCTAGAGGCCAGGTCTGCACAGTTTGCTCCATTTTCTGCTGTAACAGGCTATGAAGATGAAGTAAGTGAAGTAGCTAGAGTAACTGAAAATCAAATAGAAGTAACAGATGAAATACGAAATGATATAAATAAAAAACTAAGTTATATTAAATACAATCCCAGACAACAAGTATCGATAACTTTTTTTGTGAAAGACACAAAAAAGCAAGGTGGAAAATACGAAACAATAACAGGATTAGTAAAAAAGATTGATGATATAAAAAACATTATCATATTGAATGATGGTAAAGTAATAAGAATGGAAGATATAATAGAAATTATATTATAAAGCTTTAAAATTGGATTTTAATATGGTATAAACAATATATTAGAAATATGTTATAAGAGGTACAGTATGTCGGAAATTACGAAAAGAGCATTAGCTACATCTTTAAAGAAGTTGCTGTCTCAAAAAGAATTAACAAAAATATCTATTAAGGATATAACAGATGATTGTGGAATACAGAGGCAAACTTTTTATTATCATTTTGCAGATGTATATGATTTGATAGAGTGGATATATACTAATGAGGTTATTAAACCAATTATTCACGATAAAGATACATATGAAAAGTGGCAGGAGGGATTTCTTAGTATTTTTAATTATGTGCAAGATAATAAGGATTTTGTGAGAAATACATATAACTCAATAAGTAGAAAATATGTAAACAAATTTATATATGAACATACTGATAAATTATTGAAAAATGTAATCGATGAAGAAGCGGAAAAAGAAAGCATAAAGGTACAAGACGAAGATAAAACTTTTATAGCTACATTTTATAGATATTCATTTGTAGGAATAATTCAGAATTGGATAGAAGAAGGCATGAAGGAAAGTCCAAAAGAAATAATAGAAAAGTTAAGTAAAATTTTAGATGGAAGTTTTAAAAAAGCTTTGTATAATTTAAGAAATGATAGGTAAAATATTTACTGATTGTTTAATAAATTTTTGACAATTATATAAATTTGTAAAATTTTTTGACATTATGAAAAAACTGGTTATTGAAAATTACAAATTTTTATTTTTATAATAAATTTATTAAAACTAAGGAGGTAAAATTTATGTATTATAGTAGTGGAAATTACGAAGCTTTTGCAAGACCTGTTAAACCAGAGGGCGTTGATGATAAATCAGCATATATTATAGGCTCTGGACTTGGAGCTCTTGCTGCAGCTTGCTTTCTAGTTCGTGATGGACAGATGAAAGGCGAAAAAGTTCATATTCTTGAAAAGGACTCAATTCCAGGAGGCGCATGTGATGGATATAAGTATGACAATTTAGGATATGTTATGCGTGGCGGGAGAGAGATGGATAACCATTTTGAATGCATGTGGGACTTATTCCGTTCAATTCCGTCAATAGAAACAGAAGGTGTAAGTGTTTTAGACGAATATTATTGGCTTAATAAAAAGGATCCAAATTATTCTTTAATGAGAGCCACTGTAAATAGAGGTGAAGATGCACATACAGATAAGAAATTTGGTTTGTCTGATAAAGGTGCAATGGAAATATTAAAATTGTTCTTTACTCCAAATGAAGAACTATATGATAAAAAGATTACTGATTTTTTTGATGATGAAGTGTTAAATTCAAATTTCTGGTTATATTGGCGTACCATGTTTGCCTTTGAAAATTGGCACAGTGCATTGGAAATGAAGTTATATATACAAAGATATATACATCATATTGGCGGATTGCCAGATTTTACAGCATTAAGATTTACAAAATATAATCAATATGAATCTATGATATTGCCAATGATTAAGTATTTGGAAGGATTCGGAGTTCAATTCCATTACAACACAAAAGTTGAAAATGTTGAGTTCGACATCCAAGAATATAAGAAAGTGGCAAAAAGAATAATATATACTACAGATGAAAATCAAAATTCTATAGATTTAACGGAAAACGATTTAGTATTTATTACGAATGGTGGATGTGTAGAAAATGCAAGACTTGGAAGTCAAAATACACCAGCTCCATTTGACTCAGAAATAAAACCAGGTGGTGGCTGGGATATGTGGAGAAAAATAGCTGACCAATGTGATGAATTTGGTCACCCAGATAAATTCTGCTCAGACCCAGAACAAACAAATTGGATGAGCGCAACAGTTACTACTTTAGATGGAAGAATTCCACCTTATGTAGAAAAAATATGTAAGAGAGATCCATTTAGTGGGAAGGTTGTAACTGGAGGAATAGTAACATGTAAAGATTCTAACTGGTTATTAAGCTGGACATTTAACCGCCAGCCACAATTTAGAAGTCAACCAAAAGACCAATTAGTTGGCTGGATTTATGGATTATTTACAGATAAGCCAGGAAACTTTGTTAAAAAGCCAATGAGAGAATGTACAGGAAAAGAAATTTGTATGGAATGGCTATACCATATTGGAGTTCCAGAAAATCAAATAGAAGATATGGCAGAAAAAAGTGCAAATACAATTCCATGCATGATGCCATATATAACAGCATTCTTTATGCCAAGAAAAGATGGAGATAGACCGCTTGTTGTACCAAAAGGAAGTGTAAACTTTGCATTCTTAGGACAATTTGCAGAAACTAAAAGAGATACAATATTTACAACAGAATATTCTATACGTACAGCAATGGAAGCCGTTTACACTTTGTTAAATGTAGATAGAGGCGTGCCAGAAGTATGGGGCAGTGTGTATGATATAAGAGATTTGTTGAATGCAACTGTAAAACTTAGAGATGGCAAGAAAGCAACAGATATGGATATGAATTTACCACAAAGAATGGCAGTGAAAGAACTTCTAAAAAAGATAGAAGAAACAGATATAGAACTTATTTTGAAACAATATAATGTAATATAAAGATTAAAATGCTAATATGCTGGATGAAAAAATCTTGCATATTAGCATTTTGTATTGATTTTTAATTGACATTTTATGTAAAATATAGTAAAATATAAAATTGTACAAAAAGTTGTTGAATACCAAAGTCAAATTGACAATGGCAACTAAAGTGCACGGCAGATGTTATACTAACAAAAGAGAGGTTAGGAGTATGAAATTGAAAATGTTTTTGTCAGATTATCAATATCGGCAGATGATATTAAAAGAAGTAGC
>ERZ773157.1796-NODE-1796-length-18515-cov-3.157313_pt1 | contig 18515 bp, 9 predicted proteins | sample MGYA00511480_ERZ773157 | MGnify/ENA primary metagenome ERZ773157 (study PRJEB29015, sample SAMEA2737863) | human gut metagenome | biome: human gut; feature: human-associated habitat; material: faeces | place: China | collected 2012 ... | reverse complement strand
CCCCTTCAAGTTTGGTTAATTCGGAATTATTGTGCCGCCTTCGGCGGTTATTTAAATTACGGGCAGGCAATGAACCCGACATTGCATATTAACGGCTTTTTCAGACGCAAAAAAATCCCGCCGCGGTTTATCCTGCGGCGGGATAGTTATTCAGTGAACTGAATTATGCGATGGAGTACTCAGCAACGATAGCGTCGACGATCGGTGAGAACTCAGCAGAAGTCTGAGTCCAGGAAGAGCCGTTCTCTACAACGTCCATAACAACGGTTGCGAGCTGGCTCTGGAAGTCAGAGTTGAAGCCGTAAGCGTCCTCGGTGATGAAGCTGAAGTTTGCGGGATCGCACATCTCTCTCCAGAGGTCGTATTCCTGCTCGCCCCATGTGATCTGCCACTTCTCCTTACCGACGTTGCTGCCCTTCTCGAAGTAGATCTTCTCAGGCTGGCAGTGATCCTTCTTTACCTGTGCCTGGATAGTCGGGTCAACATCGTAAGCTCTGTTCAGGTTGATGAACTCGATAGCGCCGTCGATGTTCTTAGCGCCCTTGGGAACAAGGTAGCCGAATGTGTCGTAGCCCTGATAGTAAGCGTCAGCCTGTGTATCTCTCGGGAACGGAACAAATGCGAAATCGGAAACGGTGTCGAAGATATCGTTATCTACGCCCTTCGGGTTCTGGAGCTGCTCTGTAGCTGCGATGTAGGTCCACTCAGGCTCCATGCAGAGGAACAGCAGGCGGTCGCACTCAGTTGCGAAGGTCTGCGGAGGAACCCAGTCACCGAGCTGCTTGCCGTAGGAAAGGCCGTCGCGGCAGAGCGTCTCGATGAACTGCATTGCTCTTGTTACGTTCGGATTTGCTATGTTGTTGGAGATAACGCCGGAAGGCTGTGTATCAACGATAGATGTACCAGTAGTCAGGATAAATGCGTCGACGGTGGTATCAGTTGCGTAGAAGCCAATATTGTCGTCGTCCTTGTCGCAGAACTGGATCATTATGTCACGCCATGCGTCCCATGTCCACTCGCCGTTTCTGTACAGCTCATAAGGATCGGGAAGGTCGTTCTCCTCGATGGTCTTCTTGCTGTAGTTCAGTGCGAAGGAAGTGGTGATGCGGTGCGGATAATAATAGTGCTTGCCGTTCCAGGAATAGGACTCGGCAACGTCCTTCATATCGCTCCACAGCGCGGAATCCATGTCGATCTTGCCGTCAAGCGGTTCGAACAGGTTCTTGGAAACGTTGCCCGGATAGAGCATTGCGGACTTCTCAACGATATCAGGGGAGTCATCAGCAGCGATAAGGTTGGAGAGCTTCTCATAGAAAGCGTCGCCTGAGGGTGTGCTGGTGTACTCGATCTTGCCGCCGAACAGGTCGGACTGGAAGATCAGGCACTGCTCGGTACCCTTCTGGTCAGCAGTAATATCGTAATAACCGAGATACTTCAGGGTGCCTGCTTTGCCGGAAGGCTGATACAGGGAAGTATCGAACTCCTTGGTATCCTTGTCGGTCATGTCGAGCGCGTCGTTAGGGTCTGTGGTGGTGGAAGCAGAAGTCGTTGTGGTGACTGCTGCAGGAGCAGCAACGGAGTTGTTGCTGGAGCCGCCGCTGTTAGCGGGGGTCTCGTCGTCGCAGGCGGTCAGACCGGCAACCATTGCCGCAGCCATTCCACATGCGAGGAGTCTTTTTGCTGTATTCATTTTGTGGTTCCTCCTTAATGAACTTAATGAAATCGCAATGAATATTTCCGCAGAGCGCCTTGAAACGCCGCGCGGGGTATAATATCCGGAAATCCGGAGTATTAGCTTAGCTCAGGAACGGCTGTATGGTGCCGTCTGCAACTGGTGAGAACTCTGCGCTGGTCTTTGCCCAGGACTCGCCGCGCTCGACAACTCCCATCAGGAGTCCGCCTATCTGGTCGGTGAAGTCAGTGGAGAAGCCCTCTGCGTCCTCGTTGATGAACGTGAAGTTGGATGGGTCGCACATCTCGCGCCACAGGTCGTATTCACGCTCGCCCCACTTCATCTGCCACTTCTCGGAGCCTGCATACTTGCCCTTTTCAAAGTAGATCTTCTGGGGATTGATATGATCCTCGCGCACCTTTGCCTGGATAGCAGGGTCGATGTCGTACATTCTGTTGAGGTTGATGAACTCTATCGCGCCGTCGATGTTCTTAGCGCCCTTTGGCACCAGGTATCCGAAGGTGTCGTACTCGGTGTAGTACTTATCCGCAACGGGATCTCTCGGGAACGGAACGAACGAGAATTCCGACACGGTGTCGAAGATATCGTCGTCAACGCCTGGCTTGTTCTGGAGGTTCTCGGTCTCTGCTATGTAGGTCCACTCAGGCTCGGTGCAGGTGAAAAGAATGTTGTTGCACGCCGTGGAGAATACCTGCGGGGAAACCCAGTCGCCGTATGACTTGTCGTAGGTCAGGCCGTCGCGGCAGAGCCCCTCGAGGAACGTCATAGCGCGGGAAACGTCCGCGGAGAGTATGTTGTTTGTGATCGTGCCGTCCGGCTGTACGTCGATGAGCGTTGTGCCGGTGGTCGCGATGAAGCTAGTTATGGTGTGGTTCGTGGTGTAGAATCCTACGTGGGCGTCGTCCTTGTCGCAGAACTCTATCATCATATCGCGCCATGCGTCCCATGTCCACGGCTCTGTACAGGTCGTAGGGATCGGTGAGGTCGTTCTCAGCGATGGTCTGCTTGCTGTAGTTAAGCGCGTAGAGCGTCGTGGTGCGGTGCGGGTAATAGTAGTGCTTGTTCTTCCAGCTAAAATCCTCGACAACGCCTGATATGTCCTTCCACAGCGGTGTGGTGAGGTCGATCTTTCCATCGAGAGGTTCGAACAGATTCTTGGAAATGTTGCCCGGGCGGAGCAGAGCATCCTTTGTAACGATGTCCGGGGAATCATCGCTTGCAATCAGGTTCGCGAGCTTATCGTAGAACGCCGCGCCGAACGGAACGCTGGTGTAGTCGATGGTGCCGCCGTATACGTCCGACTGGAATATCAGGCACTGCTCGGTGCCCTTCTGGTCGGAGGTGATATCGTAGAATCCGAGGTACTTCAGCGTACCTGCGTGGCCGCTTGGGGGCGCAAGTGACGTATCAAGCTCCTTGTTCTCCTTGTCGGTCATGTCCAGACCTGCGTTGGGGTCGGTCGTGGTGGAAGCCTGGGTGCTGGTGGTGGCAGCCGGAGCGTCCGGCGCCGCATTGGAGTTCGCCGTGCTGTTCGGAGCTTCGTCGTCGCACGCCGTAAGTCCCAGGAGCATTGCTGCGGTCATCGCGCAGGCGATGGATCTTTTGATAGCAGACATTTCATTCTCCCCTTTACTGATATCGAAAATATCATGCGCTTTTGTGTAAATTGGCTATACATAACAGGTTCCAAAGGAGCAGAAGCTAATTTACTTAATTAAGCCTAGTCAAAACCAACAACATGTAATCGTTTGCTTTATTGAATATGCACAATTATTTTCGCCTTTTCTGTATGATATTATTATATTCTCTATAATCAATTTGAACAATTGACAATATTCCCGATTTATATTATAATATTCCCAAAGGGTATTCTATATAAAACATATACAGATCCGGAGGGTTGAAGATGGAAGAATTCCACATGCCGCTGAAGGAGAACTTTCAGGAGCTTGTCCAGCACGGCAAGTCTGATTTCCCGATACAATACTATGTTAATTCGCTGCACATTGCGGGAAACAGCGTCCCGCTGCACTGGCATCCGAACCTTGAATTCTTCGTGGTCCACTGCGGAATGGTGCATATCCAGGCGGGAAACGCGGATATCACGCTTGAAGCCGGTCAGGGGATATTTCTGAACACAAACTGCCTTCACAGCTACGAAAGCGTGGGAAAGGCTCCCTGCTACTGCCCGAACGTGGTGTTCCAGCCGGAATTCATCGCCCCGGTGAACAGCGTTATAAACACGCATTATGTCATGCCGCTGACGCTGAATTCCCAGCTCCCGTATGTGATACTCGACGGAAAGTCCGGGTGGACTTCCGAGATACTTGAGTGCCTGGACAGGGTGTTTTCAATGCTCCAGGAGTACGGCGAGATCGGGCGCTACGGCGAAGTTCCGGAGCTGAGATTCAACAACGCGCCGGGAACCCGGGAATGCTTCGAGATCCGCGTGCTGCGCGAGATAAGCCGCGCCTGGGAGATCCTGTTCACCCACCGCGGCGAAATAGAGCTTGCTCCGGCAGTGAAAAACGAGCACGTCCTCCAGATACGCATGCAAAAGCTGATAGGCTTCATTCAGGAGCACTACGCCGAGGACGTCTCCCTTCAGGACATCGCAAACGCCGCCAGCATAAGCCGCAGCGAAGCCTCAAGGTGCTTCCAGAGCTACCTCCACACCTCCCCGGTGAACTACCTGCTGAAATACCGCGTGGAGCGCTCCATGCAGCTCCTGCGGGACGGCAACATGACTGTAGAGGCGGTGGCGCTCGAGTGCGGCTTCAGCAGCAGCGCGTACTTCTGCAAACTGTTCCGCTCCCACACCGGAATGACCCCTAAGCAGTATCGGAGCAAGTAAATTTCACATAAAAATTCTGCATTTCCTGTTGAAATTTTTCGGCAAACATGCTATAATTACGATGAAGTAACCTGAAATTAGCCAACCTGTAAAGTAAATTCAGCTAATAGACGGGGCGTAACTTAACTGCATTAAGGAGAAATCAATGGAGAACAAATTTTTAGGAATCACCCCTCCCATGGGATGGAACTCATGGAACACATTCACCTGGGAGATCAACGACAAGCTCATCAGGGAAGCCGCTGACGCATTCGTAAGCGAGGGTCTGAAAGACGCAGGCTACGAGTACGTTGTCATCGACGACTGCTGGAGCGAGAAGCAGCGCGACAAGAACGGAAAGCTGGTTCCCGACCACTGGAAGTTCCCGGACGGCATAAAGCCCGTGGCTGACTACGTTCACAGCAAGGGTCTGAAGTTCGGTATGTACTCCTGCGCGGGTACCCACACCTGCGGCGGACACCCCGGCAGCTTCGAGCACGAGTTCGACGACGCCGAGACATTCGCGGAGTGGGGCGTGGACTACCTCAAGTACGACTACTGCTACAAGCCCGACCATATCCCCGGCGAGGTGCTTTACAAGAGAATGAGCATGGCTCTGCGCAACTGCGGAAGGGACATCATGTTCTCCGCCTGCAACTGGGGCAACGACAACGTATACAAGTGGATAAGGGAGTCCGGCGCGCACCTGTTCCGCTCCACCGGCGATATCCAGGATAACTGGGAGTCCATCAAGCGCCTGGCGCTCTCCCAGATAGGCAGCGAATGCTACGGAGGAAACTTCTGCCACAACGATATAGACATGCTGGTGGTAGGCATGCACGGCGGCAGCAACAACGAGTGGATTAACTCCACCGAGCAGGGCGTCAACGTTATCGCCGACAGCGGCGAGACCATGCCGAAGCTCGGCGGCTGCACCGACGAGGAATACCGCACGCATTTCAGCCTGTGGGCTATCATGAACTCCCCGCTGATGATCGGCTGCGATATCCGCCGCATGACCCCCGCAACAAAGGAGATACTCACAAACAAGGACGTTATCGCGATCAACCAGGATATCGAGTGCCGCGGTCCGTACTGCATAAAGCAGTGGAACAACCCGGACAACGTGTTCTCCCTGGTTAAGCCGCTTGCCAACGGCGATTACGCTATCGGTATGTTCAACTTCGGCGACCGCGCCGGCGAGATGAGCCTCCAGTTCTGGGATATCGGTCTGCCCGCCGCTTCCGGACGCGGTCTTTCCGTTTACGACTGCTGGAAGCACGAGGAGCTCGGCACGTTCACAGAGCGCTTCGTTACCACCGTGGAGCCCCACGGCTGCGCAGTTCTGCGCGCTAAGGTCGTGAAGGTCTGATTGAGCAACTACTCCACCTGCAAAAAGTGCGGCGCGAAGCTCGGCTCCGATGATATCGCGATACATCAGAAGCTGGTTTCCCGCAATGATACGGAGTTTTTCTGCATAGACTGCCTCGCCGGGTATTACCGCACCACACGGGAGGTCATTCAGCAGCGTATCGACTACTACAGAAAAAGCGGTAAATGTACATTATTCAGATAGGTAACATACTATGAAAAAATTTCTCTCAATAATGCTTGCGGCAGCTATGGCGCTGAGCCTTACTGCATGCAATAATTCCAGCGCTTCCTCTGAAAGCTCCGGAAGCTCCGCGGCGGAAATCCCGGCGGACTCCGGCGCGGCTGCTTCCACGGCGGAATCCCAGGCTCCCGCTGAAAGCGGCGACGGGCAGTTACTTTCAAATCCCATCGCGCTCAACAGCGAGGGCGATATCGACATGGACGCCGCACTCGCCTACGAGACCGATTACGAGGCGATGAAGGCGTACTTCGAATCCAGGGAGGTCGACCCCACAAAGCCGGTCTCCGAGAACGCCCAGACCAACGAAAAGACCATGGAAGTGTGGAACTACCTCCGCAGCGTATACGGCAAGCAGGTCATCACCTGCCAGCAGATGATGGGCAACGAATGCTACGAGGATCTGGTGTTCTACAATGCGACTAACGACCTCACCGCGATGAAGGGCTACGACTTCATCTTCTGCACCGGAAGCTACCACAGCGACGACATGATCGACGAGGCTATCGAGTGGTCGAAGGAATCCGGCGGACTGTGCGCGTTCACATGGCACTGGAACGTCCCCAAGGACATCGACAATCCCGAGGGCGGCTACGCATTCTACACCAGCGAGATCACCAACTTCAACCAAGTCAACGCGGTAACTCCCGGAACCAAGGAGTACGAGACCGTTATCCACGACATCGACCTCATCGCGACCAAGATACAGCGCATGGAGAGCGAGGGCGTAACTATCCTGTTCCGTCCGCTGCACGAGGCAAGCGGCGCATGGTTCTGGTGGGGGCTCCAGGGCAGGGACAGCGCTACAAACGAGGTGTTCCAGAAACTTTGGTACATGATCTACGACAGACTTGAGAACTACCACAAGCTGACAAACATCATCTGGGTATGGAACGGTCAGAACCCGCACACAGCGATCCACCCGAATGCGTTCGACATCGAGGGGATCGACCGCTACTACGACCAGGAGGATATATCCGCCGAGGCTCTTTCCACATACTATGAGAAGTGCTACGGCGAGCTTGCGGGCTACGACAAGTACTGCGCAGAGCTTGCAGGCATGGAGTCCACCGGAAAGATGATGGCTCTGACCGAGTGCGGATACATTCCCGACCCAGAGGGCATCAAGGCGGCAAACACAATGTGGCTGTACTACATGGTATGGAACGGCGACTTCATCTACGAAACAGACGCCGCAGGCAAGGCGATGGTCGACCTCAACGGCACGCCTCACCCGAACCCGAAGAAGGGTATCACCAACGAAATGCTTGCCGAGTATTTCAGCAACGATCTGTACATCACTCACAACAAGCTTCCGGAGTTCAGCTTCGGCGTCCGCGAGATACCCCAGCAGATCAAGAACTGGGAGTACTTCCGGATAGGGTGATAACTTCCCGCTTTGACGAAATATAAAATTACGGGCAGGTGATGAACCTGCCCGTAATTATTTAAGCTCCACCACTGTAACGCCGGCTTCGCCCTCGCCATATGCGCCCTGACGGTAGCTCTTCACCGCCGGGTTGGTCTTGAGCGCCTGCTGCACGGCCGCCCGGAGCGCTCCGGTGCCCTTGCCGTGAATTATTATCACCGTGCTGATACCGCTGAGCTGGGCGCTGTCGATGAATCTCTCCATTTCCAGTACGCCCTCGTCCGTCATCATTCCGCGGATATCAAGCTCCATGCCGCCGCGGCGGTTCATGTTGGAAGTTACCTGCTTCTTCACGCTGCCGCCTACCGACTTCTGCGGAGTCGGCTGCTTCTTCTTGTTGTCAACCAGGCGGAGATTCTTCTGGTTCGTCTTTATCTTCATCATGCCGACCTGCACGTAGCATACGCCGGACATGTTCGGAACCGTCATCAGCACGCCTTCCTTCTTCGTATCGGCGAGCATTACAGTATCTCCTGCCTTCAGCGGGCGCGGAAGCACATAGCTTTCGGCGCGGCGCTCCACGACCGGATTCGCTTCGTCCTGCATCTTGTTGAGCGTGCTGTTGGTCTTGCCCTTCATGCTGCTCAGACCCTGGCGGAGCGCTTCCTTGTCCTTGACCTTTTTCAGCTCCTCAAGCTCGTTAAGAAGCTGGTTGGATCGGAACCGCGTTTCCTCTACGATGGAAAGCGCGCGCTGCCTTGCGGATTCCAGCTCCTTTTCCTTCTGCTGTTCCAGCTCGGACAGCTTCTGCTTTAATTCGCTCTCGGTCAGCTTCGCGTTACGCTCGGAGACCGCCGCGCTCTCCTTGAGCGCCTCCAGCTCCTGGCGGGACTTCTCAAGTGCGTCAACGACCTGCTCAAACCGCTTGTTCTCGGTGCTGACAAGCTCTTTTGCGCGCTCTATCACCTCTTCCGGCATTCCCAGGCGCTGGGATATCGCAAATGCGTTCGACTTGCCCGGAACGCCGACTATCAGCCGGTACGTGGGTTTCAGCGTATTCACGTCGAACTCGCAGGAGGCGTTCTCCACGCCCTCGGTCTGGAGCGCGAACATCTTGACCTCCTGGTAGTGGGTGGTCGCGCAGACCTTCGCGTGACGCTCCTTAAGTTCCGTCAGAACGGAAACCGCCAGCGCCGCGCCCTCCACCGGGTCGGTTCCGCTGCCTAGCTCGTCGATGAGGACTAAGCTGCGGTCGTCGGCCATGCCGAGTATCTTCACGACGTTCACCATGTGCGAAGAGAACGTTGACAGGCTCTGCTCAATGCTCTGCTCGTCGCCGATATCAACGTAGATACCGCCGAATATTCCTATCTCGGAGCCATCCCCGGCGGGTATCATCAGTCCGCACATAGTCATGAGGGTCAGCAGACCTACGGTCTTTATCGCGACGGTCTTACCGCCGGTGTTCGGACCGGTGATGATAAGCGATTCGTACTTACCGCCGATCTCCACGGATATCGGCACTACCGTATCGGGATTTATCAGCGGATGGCGCGCCTGGTTCAGAACCACTCTTGGCTCTGAAACTATCTTCGCCGCCGCGCCGCGCATTTTTGCTCCGAGGTTTGCCTTTGCAAAGTACAGCTCCAGTATCTGGGCGATACGGAAGTTGTTCGCGATGCTGTCCGCGTTCTCGCCGACCTGCCCGGAAAGCTCCAGCGTGATACGCTCGATCTCCGCCTGCTCGCGGGATTTCAGCACGCGTATCTCGTTGTTCGCCTCGACGACGCTCATCGGCTCAATGAAGAATGTCTGCCCGGTCGCGGAGGTGTCGTGCACCAGACCTGCGACCTCGTTCTTGTACTCGCTGCGCACCGGGACTACATACCGCCCGTCACGCATGGTAACGATAGCTTCCTGGAGGAATTTCTGCGTGCTGCGGCTCTTGATGAGCTTGTCAAGCTGCTCGCGGATATTCATGCCCTGGCGGACTATCCGCTTTCTGATGGAGGAAAGCTCCGCGCTTGCCGCGTCGGACATCTCCTCCTCGGAGATTATGCTCTCGGAAATGCGCTGCTCAAGCTGCTTTATCGGGTACAGCTCCCGGAAGTACTCAGCGAGGGAGCTTTCCATGCTTTCGCACTGGCTGAACCAGTCGCAGAGCATATTCGTTTCGCGCAGAATGTCCGCAACGTCGAGAAGTTCCCGGAATGACAGCGCCGAGCCGCTCTTGCAGCGCCTCAGTGACATGCTGAGATCCTTTATTTTGCGGAACCGCGGAGTTCCGAACTTCGCGCTCAGCTTGAACGCGTCGTCGGTCTTTTTCAGCTCCGTGCGTATCTCCTCCTCGTCGAAGGATGGCTTGAGCTTCAGCGCTTTCTCGCGGCAGGCGTCGCTGTAGGTCTGCTCCGCGAGAAGCTCTAATATCTTGTCTAACTCTAGCTTTTTGTAGTATTTGTTCATTATCTCACCTTTTCATACTATCCAGCCGTCCGAAATAATTATACACAGGTGTTCTTATTATAATCCAAATTCGCTGAAATGTCAACTCATCTGTATTTCTTCCCATAATTCGGCTTAAAACCGGACGAAATTTGCGCACTATGGCAGATTTTGTTGTTTTCCGGACAAAAACCCGCGATTGTATATTGAAATAAGACTGCTTCGGTGTTATAATCATACTTGTATCAATGTATAATTTTTCAAATAATTCTATAAGGCCATCTCTAATATCTAATATCTGCCGTGAAGGAGGTTTTTAGAGATGACCATAGGAAAGAATGGAGCAATGCAGATGAGTACACAAAAGAAAAAGCAGACCCCCATAGAAAAGCTCGCCGCATTGATAGTAGACAAGCGAAAGGCATTCTACCTTTTCTACATCATTGCGGGAATATTCTGTGCGATATCCACCGGCTGGACGAAGGTAAACAACGACATCACGAGTTACCTCCCGGACAGCTCCGAGACGCGCATAGGCCTCGACCTGATGAACGACCAGTTCGTGACCTACGGCTCCGGCAGCATAATGCTGGACAACGTGACCTTCGAAAAAGCGGAGGAGATAGCCTCTGAGCTTGAGGAGATAGACGGCGTGACCTCCGTCACCGTTGAGAACGACGAGGACAGCTACAAAAACGGTTCGGCGCTGCTCTCCGTCACCTTCGACGGCGAGGAGGACGACCAGATCTCCAAGGACGCCATGAAAGCCGTCAAGGAAAAGCTGGAGCCATACGACGAGTACATCAACAGCGCCGTGGGCAACAGCTCCTCTGAGACCATCGCCGCCGAAATGCAGACCGTTGTAGTGATCGTTCTGGTCATCATCATCGGAGTTCTGTTCTTCACCTCGCATACATACATGGAAATACCCGTACTGCTGATGACGTTCGGCATGGCGGCTCTGCTGAACATGGGCACAAACTTCATGTTCGGCGAGATCTCCTTCGTTTCCAACTCAATCGCGGTAGTTCTTCAGCTCGCGCTCGCCATCGACTACGCGATAATCCTCTGCAACCGATACACGGAAGAACGAACCGCCATGGGCGCCCGCGACGCGGTCGTAACGGCGCTCAGTAAGGCTATCCCGGAGATATCTTCGTCCTGCCTTACCACCCTTTCCGGTATGGTCGCGATGATGCTCATGCAGTTCAAGCTCGGCTTTGACCTCGGTATCGTACTCTGCAAGGCGATATTCTTCAGTATCTTCGTTGTATTCACGCTGATGCCTGGTCTGCTGATGTCCTTCTCTCCGCTCATCGACAAGACCCATCACCGCAACTTCGTTCCGAACATAACCGCAGTCGGCAAGTTCGACGTCAAGACCCGCTTCGTGGTTCCTCCGCTTTTCGCGGTCCTGCTGCTCGCAGGATTTATCCTGTCCAACCAGACCAACTACGTTTACGGTTATTCCACGCTTTCGACCTACACCAAGAACGCCACCCAGATAGCGGAAGAAAAGATAGACGAGACCTTCGGCTCAAACAACCTTGTGGTAGTAATGGTTCCCGCCGGGAACTACGAGCAGGAGCACAAACTGCTCGAACGCCTTGAGGGACTTCCCGAGGTGGATTCCGCGATGGGTCTGGCGAACATCGAGGCTATGGACGGCTACGTGCTGACAGACGCGCTCACGCCACGCCAGTTCGCGGAACTCACCGATATGGATATCGAGGTAGTTCAGCTTGCATACGCAGCATACGCCGCCTCCAACGAGGACTACGGCGAGATCGTAAGCTCCATCAGCAGCTCATCCGTAAGCACGTTCACCGTGCCGCTCATCGACATGTTCACGTTCATCTATGATGAGAAGGAAGCAGGCTACGTCAACCTCGACGACGAGCTGAACGATAAGATTGACGACCTCCACGAGGAGCTCGACAAGGCGAAGCTCCAGCTCGGCACCGACGAATACAGCCGTATGCTGCTGTACACCAACGTTCCCGAAGAAGGCCCCGAAACATTCGAGTTCCTCGACAAGCTGCACGAGGTAGTCCAGGAGTACTATCCCGAGAATTCCTACGTTGTCGGCGACTCCACGTCTGACTACGACCTGTCGAACGTATTCTCCACCGATAACCTGATGGTAAGCATTCTGTCGTTCCTGTTCGTACTTGTTATCCTGGTGTTCACGTTCAAGTCCGCGGGACTTCCCGTTCTGCTGCTCGCGATAATCCAGGGCGCAGTATGGATAAACTTCTCCGTGCCGGTGCTGATGGACACTAACATCTTCTTCCTGAGCTACCTTATCGTAAGCTCCATTCAGATGGGTGCCAACATCGACTACGCGATCGTTATTTCCAGCCGCTACACCGACCTCAAGAAGAGCATGTCCACCAAGGACGCTATGGTAGAAACGCTGAACCAGGCATTCCCGACGATCATCACCTCCGGTGCGATACTCGCTATCGCGGGTCTGCTCATCGGATTCCTTTCCTCTGATGTGGCGATCTCCTCCGTTGGTATCTGCCTCGGACGCGGTACCCTCATCTCCATCTTCCTGGTAATGTTCGTGCTTCCGCAGATCCTGCTGCTCGGCGACGTCATCATCGAAAAGACCTCCTTCACGCTCAAGCACCGCGACCTCATTCAGAAGCGCTCCGGCTATATCCGTGTGAACGGCAGGGTTCGCGGCTACGTTTCCGGTATTGTTGACGCACAGATCACCGGTATCATTCACGGCGAGGTAAGCGCGCAGCTCGAGACCGATAACTCCGAAGATATGAAGGCAAAGGTAGACCGCCAGATAATCAACCATATCGACACCGACGGCAAGCACATCGACGATATAGACTCAGTGCTCCCGAAAGACCCCGGCGGGGCTCAGCCAGTGACCGCAGGCGCTCCGGCAGGCGTTTCAGCTGAGCCGGGCGCAGTAAGCACCGACGAGGACGTCGACGACATAATGGACGAAACGGAGGACTAAAAAATGAAGAACACGCAGAAAATACTCTCCGTTATCGCAGCGCTGACCCTCGCGGTGTCGCTCCCTGCGGAGATAATGACTACCAGCACAGCCGCTGCCGTTTCCCAGAAGAGCGGCGACCGCGAGCAGCTCACCATCACCGACGAGGCGGGGCTGATAAAGTTCGCGAAGGCTTGCAGCATTGATTCCTACAGCAAGAATTTATATGTAACACTCGGCTCTGACATCGAGCTTTCCGGCGAGTTCACTCCGATACCGGTTTTCGGCGGAGTTTTCGACGGCGCGGGCCACACTATCTCCGGGCTGAATATAACTTCCAGCGGCTCCTACTCCGGACTTTTCCGGTATGTACAGCGCGGCGCGCTCGTCAAGGACCTCACCGTAAAGGGGACCGTATCCCCCGAGGGCAGCGCTGAATACGTCGGCGGCATCGCAGGAAGCAGCTCCGGCAATATCACCGGGTGCACCTTCTCCGGAAAGGTCAAGGGCACCAACAACGTGGGTGGTATCGCGGGCGTAAATGAGAAATCCGGACTTATCTCCGGCTGCTCCGCTGCTGGCGTTATTTCCGGCGACCACAGCTCCGGCGGCATCGCGGGAAGCAGCTCCGGTACGCTGCTCAACGACACCAGCCGGTGCAGCGTAAACACCACCGCAAGTGAAGCGAAGCTCTCCATCGAGGATATCGACTGGGACAGCATAATGTCCTCCGAGGAGCCTTCCTCCATGACCGACGCGGGCGGTATCACCGGTTACTCAGACGGAATAATCCAGGGCTGCGAGAACTACGGCACCGTAGGTTACCCTCACATCGGATATAACGTCGGCGGAATCGTCGGCAGACAGTCCGGCTATGTGAATAGCTGCACCAACCGCGGCGAGATATTCGGCAGAAAGGACGTCGGCGGCATAGCCGGTCAGATGGAGCCTTACCAGAGCATAGATTTCGACAAGGACACCGTGCAGAAGCTGCTGGACGAAATGGACGTCCTCGGCGGCCTGGTGGATAACCTCATCGACGACGCAAAGGGCGCCGGCGACGCAGTAAACGACAAGGTACAGGGTCTGACCTGGCAGATGGATAACCTCCGCAAGTCTGCGGACGATATCTCAGACCGCACCACCGAGCTTTACAACGGCTGGACGGACGGCGTGAACGAGATATCCGCCCGGGTGGACGAAGCGCTTGACGGCGTAGGTCCTGCGCTGGACGGATTCCGTGACGGTCTCGACCTGCTGAGCCAGTTCAGCAATTCCCTTGAGGAAGTGTTCGACCAGATCACCGCTTCCTCCGACGATATGCAGGCGGCTCTCGACGAGGGCAAGGAGGGCATAGACACCCTCAACGGCGCGATCGAAGAGATATCCGGGGCGCTCGACGACATAAGCGCGGCTGCTGACAAGATAGCTGCGGCTATGGGCGACACCGACAAGGTGGAAGCAGCTGTAAAGGACATGATAAAGGCGCTGAACAATGCTAACGGCGAGGTCAAAAACATCGCCACGGCGCTTTCCAAAATAGGCGACGCCTGCGATAAGCTCGAGGAATGGGTAAACGGAAAGGACTTCAAGAATCTTTCCGACGGCATAACAGACCTCGGCGAAAGCATGCAGGACGTAACAAAGGCACTCAGCAAGATGAGCGCCGCATTACAGAAGATCGCGGGTTCCATCGACGCCGACGAGATCCAGAAGGGACTGGACGAATTCTCCGCCGCTTCCGTGGAGCTCGGCAAGGCTGCGGTGCACGCCGCGGCTGCGCTCAAGGCGGCTTCAGGCACAGTTCCGGACAAAAACAAGATTTCCGAGGAACTCAGCGCCGCCGCTGACAACATACAGGCGGCAGGAGAACATATCGTCAGCGCTTCCGAAGCGATAAGCAAGGCAGTGGATTCAAAGGAGCTTAGCGCGGGTATCTCCCAGCTTGAGACCGCCGCCAGCGAACTGAGCAAGGCGCTCGACGACGCGCAGGACGCCATCGGCGACATCACCGACGCGTACGATAAGATAAGCAGTTCCTCCGTTCCTGACGACACCTACAAGGAGATATCAAAACAGCTCGACAACATCAACGACGCTGTCCAGAACATCACAAAGTCCTCGGATACCATCACCGACGCGCTCAGCGAGATAACAGACCAGCTTGATTCCGGCGCGCTCAAGGACGGTATCCAGTCGATATCCGACGCCGCTGATAAGCTGTCCTCCGCTTCCGATACAATCTCAGCTTCAATCGACAGCTTCGACGCTGCCGCCGACTACCTTTCCGACGCAATGGACGATCTCCAGGGCGCTTCCACCTCCGCTTCCGACGCTTCCGCATACCTCTCGCGGGCATGCGAGGAGTTCTCCGACGCGATGGATCAGCTCTCCAAGACCGTTAAGAACCTCAGCGACAAGCCGACTGTTGAATTTCCGGCGGCGGACGCTGAATTCACTGCGGCGCTGGACGGATTCTCAAGCAACTTTGCGGATATTACAAGCGCTCTTTCTTCGATAAGCAGCACTGCCGAGGCGCAGGGCGATATCCTGCTCGACGACTTCCAGAAGATAAGCGATGAGATGAGCAACATCACAGATATCCTTCAGGAACTGAAGGATAAGGTGCTCAGCAATGACGACGACAGCGGTTTGACCACCGACGTTTCCGAGGACGATTCCACAAGCAGACAGGGCAAAGCGCTCTCCTGCATAAACTACGGCGGCGTTCAGGGCGATCTGAATGTCGGCGGTATCACCGGCTCGATGGCGATAGACTTCGATTTCGACCCGGAGGACGACATCGCTTCCAACGGTCAGACCTCGTTCAGCTTCAGCTATAAGATCCGCGATATCATAGACAGCTGCACAAATTCAGGCGAGATAACCGCCAAGAAGAACTACTGCGGCGGTATCGTCGGCAGGCAGGAAATGGGCGTTGTACGCAACTCCACTGAAAACGGCAAGGTGACAAGTTCCTCCGGAAGCTATGCGGGAGGTATCGCGGGATATTCCGTGTCTGCTATCAGAAAGTGTGTTTCCAAGGTCACTATCACCGGTTCAGACTATGTGGGCGGTATCGCGGGGCAGGGACTTATCCTGACCGACAACGCGGCTATCCTCGACGCATACGACTGCAGCGAGCGCTGCGGCTCCATTGCCGGCTTCGTGGACTTTTCTGACGAGAACTCCGAGGTGCTCCGCAACAGCTTCGTTGACCGCGGTATCGCAGGCATCGACGGCATAAGCTACACCGGCAAGGCGGCTCCCGTGGACTTCGACAAATTCGCGGCGATTGCAGGAAGCACCGCTGTGATCGACGTTAAGTTCATCGTTGACGGCGACGTTATCAGCACTGTTGCAGTGAACTACGGCGGAGCGCTGCGCGCTTCGGATTTCCCGGAGATCCCCGCAAAGGATGGCTGCTTCGCTGAGTGGACTGATTTCGACAGCAGCTTCATCACATTCCCTGTCGAAGTCGAGGCGATCTACACTCCGTATGTTACGGTCATCGAAAGCGGCGAGCAGTCCGAGAACGGATTCCCGCTGGTTCTGGCTGACGGCCTGTTCGACGACGGAAGCACTCTGAAGGTATCCACCCAGAGCAGCAGCGTGTTCCCTCCGGACAACAACAGTGAGCTGAGGCTTGTCAGCATCAGCGGTAATGTCAACGGCGGCGTAACACAGCTCAGATTCCTTGCGCCGGAGGGCAGGGGTTCACTGAATGTAATGCAGTATGTCAACGGTTCGTGGAAGTCGTTGGAGTTCACACAGAACGGTCACTACCTTATCGTTGAAGATCCGGCGCTTGACGGAAACAGCGGATTCTTCTGCGTTCAGCTCCAGAAACTTGAGTGGGTTCCGGTGGTGATAATCGGCGGCTGCGTTCTCATTGCGCTTATCAATATTGTTCTGTGGACGATACTCATTAAGAGAAAGCGCGCGGCAAAGAAGGCAAAGCAGTCCGAAGGCTCCGCAGAGGCTGAACGCGCTTCTGGTTCCAGTGAAAAAAATTCCGGCTCCAAAAAGAACCGGAAGAAAAAATCCGAAGAGAAAGAAACCTCAGAGGAAAAGGAGCCTGCTGAAAGCAAGTAAAAAACTGATTTCAGCCTTGAACAGACCACGGCCGCGGTCAACAGAACGCGTCTCCAAAATGACAAATAGCGAAGGCGTCACCAACATTCAGTGGTGACGCCCTTTGTCTTTAGCGAAGTGCTATTAAAATATTTTGTCCAGTTTCTCATTCACGCCGTTAATTTCAAGTAACCTGTGGAATTCATGGCTCAGCGACTCTGCGCTTTTAAAATGCTGAATATGTGTGGGGAAAACAATAGTTTTCCCCCGTTTCTCTTATGATCACCCCTAAAATTAATGGCGCATTTTCAACGCTCTTTTAGTTTCTGACACACGTGTAATTTTAGTTTACCTAATCGTATCAGCCAGACTGGACGAGCTTTCTTCTGCCCCGCTGTCACCCGAAAGGAAAACCAGCGCCGCGATCAGACCTCCGATCATAAGAAGCGCCGCTGCCGCGGATATCAGAAAACGCACGAACCTACGCGGCTTTTTTCGGGGAGCCGGATTATCCGGCTCGTCTGTGATAAATCCGCACAGCGCTGTGTAATTATCGCCGCTGTTCCCTGTCCTGAGGAGCAGCCGTTTCAGCATTCTGTCGCGCCACTCTGTGGGGGAATCTGATTTTACAAGGTCGCACTCCATCTCCCGTTCGTGGACATGCTCCCAGAAACCGTCTGTGCATATCAGAAAAGCGTCGCCGTTCATTGCTGGTATCTGCTCTGGCTGGCGCTTCAGCTCCAGCCGATCGAAGTTCCCAAGAACCTTCAGCAGCTTCACACGATCCTCGCTGCCGCGTATCTGCTCCGGAGTGAGCTGCCCAAGCTCCACCGCCGCCTGGCACACGGAATGATCACGCGTCTGCGCGATCACCCTGCCGTTCCGGAAGTAATACACCCTGCTGTCGCCGACGTTCCCGAGAATGAATTTCCCTTCGCGCAGCGCTCCAGCCGCAATGGTCGTCAGACCTCCTCCGAGTTTCCGCACTGCTGTATTCGCGCCCTCGAAAAGCTCCGCCATGCCGACTTCCAGAACCCCTCCGGAGCGCTTCGCAGCATTCGCTATGTAATTTACCGCCGCCTGAGAAGCCGCAGCGCCTCCGCTGTGACCTCCCAGTCCATCGGCGGCGGCGTAGATCCCGCGCCCGCAGTAAACGCTGTCCTCGTTGTGATCCGAGCCTCCGGCACTGGTGTAGTAGGTGCAGTCCGCACGGAGCTTCACACCGATCCCGCCTGAGTTTTCCGAAGCCTCTGGTTCATCTGCATGTGGTTCATGCGTTATTTCACGGAACTCCAGAACCGCCGCAGTCAGGTTGTCCTGATTCGCGTAGCCCTTCGCAAGCACTCTGCCAAGAATATCCTCGGCAGCAGCGGCTGCGCTCAGCGTCAGCGACTGGAGCAGCGTCTGCTCGTTTACGGCGTTGTACACGCCGTCGCTGCATATCAGCAGCCTGTCGCCGGATTCCGGACGTATCGGCGCCCGTGTGGCGTCCGGCTGGATATTCACTCCGCCGCCCATGAACTGCGTCAG
>ERZ773157.1789-NODE-1789-length-18583-cov-3.951587_pt1 | contig 18583 bp, 32 predicted proteins | sample MGYA00511480_ERZ773157 | MGnify/ENA primary metagenome ERZ773157 (study PRJEB29015, sample SAMEA2737863) | human gut metagenome | biome: human gut; feature: human-associated habitat; material: faeces | place: China | collected 2012 ... | reverse complement strand
CCGGTCAGAAGCGGGAAAACAGAGTCCGACTGCGGATTGATAAAGAGTCTTACTTTGAATTGTACGAGCAGAGTGAAGAAATGTAAGTAAGCAGCGTTTTTCTTCATTTGTTGGCGGGTATCCATGTGAAACACAATCGTTTTACATGGATATAACATTCTTTTACAGAAAAAACTTTGAATGCTCAAATAATTATTAAATCTTTTAACATCTTAATACAATATCAATAAGCATATCCTTCTTTTTTAAATTATGCTTATTTTACCTCTTCTACTTTATATTCATCCTTCACTTTCCTGCATTTAAAGACGCAGTAATCCGGATTATTTAAAGCGTTATCAAGGCTTTGTGGCAAAACGATCTCTTTCGTCTGTTTGTTGATTGCTATCAATGCGTAATAAATACCTTCTTCTTTGCATTGTTCAATCAATACCTTTTTCAATTCTTTTACGTTATATTCCATTTCTTGAGATATGAACATAATAAAAAAAGCCTCTTACTTCAATGTAAGAGGCTAACTAAAATAGAGTAGTGGGTACGAGAATACTGAGAAATATTCTCACATATTCTATCGTTCTCATATATTATATTAGCGACTCTTATAATCTATTTTATGCTCTGTAATATTCGAACATAGTCGTAAATAGTCCTTGTTTTGGTCCCCGATTTTTTAATCAGGGACTATTTCTTATTAAATAAATCCATTGCATTTTTCTTCTCTTTATCTGCTATTGCTATATATGGTTTCATTGTTCTGTAATCTTCGTGTCCTGTCCATTTCATAACTACCTCTGGAGGAATACCTAGCATTATCGCATTACTTATGAAAGTTCTTCTTCCGCAGTGAGTAGTGAGTAATTCATATTTCTTGTATACTTCATCTATTCTTTCACTTCCTTTGTAGTAAGTGATAGATACAGGCTCATTTATGCCGCATAATTCTCCTAACTCTTTAAGACCGTCATTCATCTTTTGGTTAGATATAACAGGGAGAGCAAGGTTGTTTTCGTACTCTTCGTCCTTGTATTTTTCAAGGATCGCTTTTGAGTATTTGTTTAGCTCTATTCTCAATGTATCATAGGTTTTAATAGTCGTTACTAATATGTAGTCTTCAAATACATTGCTTCTTTTTAAATTTGCTACATCAGAATATCGTAGCGATGTAAAACAGCAAAAACAAAATACGTCTTTAACTTTTTCCAAATTCGATCTGGTAGATGATGGGGTAAAGTTGTATATTAACATCAGTTCATCCCATGTCAAATATACAACAGTATTTTTTACTTCTTTCAGTTTCGGCTGAAATGTAGTAAAAGCAAGTTCTTTATTGTACCCTTTATCTGTGGCCCATCGGAGAAACCATTTAAGATTATCTAAATTTTTTCTTATGCTTGAGTTTTTAAGTCCTTTCTTTTTGGAGTTGATAGGTACAGTATGCATGTAATCAACAAACATTGAGAGTCCCTGCTTTGTCAAGTCTTCAAATTCAAGATCAGGAGCGAAATCCTTGAGTCTTCTCTGTATTGTCCTGTGTTCTTTATACGTAGACTCTTCCCATTGACTTTCCTTTCCCTGCTCTATCATAAACTCTGTGTGGTATTCAAAGAGCGTTCGTTGTCTCTTAACTTTCTTTCCTAATCTTTGATTAAATTCGTCTTTAAATTCGTCCGGAGTAGGTATAATCTCTTTCTGTTCGAATATAAAGAATATGTTATCACATATATCTTCATAGCTTTGTATAGCTTTGTTTATGACAGAAGAATGCACCTTCTTAGTCGAATGCGTTGTATTATTCTTACATCTTTGACCATCCGGGCTCCATTTATCTATGTCTACACGATATCCTACATTAAAGGATACTGTGTTTCCGTTCCATTTAATTCTATAACGAAGCTTAGCGTCTGATTTACTCTTCTCTTTGTCTAGAAGAAATATACAGTTTCTTTTGATAATCATAATTTATTTTATTAAACTGTTTTTTCAAATATCATTTTTCTTCTGTTTGTACAATAACTTTGTGTTTAGTGTACGCAAGTCAAATTCAATTTTACTGTTTCTCCCGTTGCATTTAATTACTTCCATTGTACTTTTTTGAAGTGTTGGATACAGAATGTTTGCAATTCTGATGATTTCTTCGAATCTTTTTTGAAAAGAGTTTTCCATATTGTTTTAAAATTTAGTGTTTTTGTTCAACAATATGGATTGTTCATTTGTTCTATAAAAATTATTATTTTATCAGATGTTTTTGAACATATTATAAATATACATTATTTATGCTCTTTCTTTTTCCTGAAAAGCTTTTTCTTTATTGAGCATTCTTTCAAGCATTTCCATCATTCGTTCCATGTTCTTACTGTTTCGATCATTTGCTTCCGCATTTATTTTATTAGCCTCTGCGTTAATTTTGTTAGCCTGAGCATTTTCTTTTCCTTGTTCGGACAATAAAGATATTACTTTTATCATCTCGTTGATAGTTGGCATTTCGTATTGAGGAATTTCATTTTTATCGGTATTGCTTATAGTCGAATTTATACTTTCTTCTGGAATAGAAAGCATTGGTTCGCTTCCATTAATAAGCCATTCCTCATTAAATAGATTATTAAAAGCTTTATTAAAACGTGATAAAAACTTGTTTGTTAAATACCTCTCATTTCCTCCGAATGCAAAGTTTACATTTGCATAATTTGCCTGCATAATTTCAGCGACATCTTTTTGAGTATGCACTTTTCCTTGTGCCCTAAGGTATTCATAAGCATGTATAAACCTATCTTTCTTATTCATACAGATTAAAATACATTAAAATACTAAGTAATAGTCTTGATACAGATATTAAATAGTATATTTGTGCCGGTAACAAGTTGCAGATGTTACAGAGACAAAGTGGTTAAACTTTCCTCACAAGAGGTTTAATATATGGTATCCGTAGTAGCTGCAACCTATTGCGGATATTTTTATTTTGATAACTATATATTGCGGTATTTCGTTTTATTAGACCTTTCCAACCGCAACTTTGGAGTTGGTCGCTTTATTTTTATTGTTATGAAACTGTTTTCTATTTTCAAGAATCGCATCGCTCAAATAAGAAGGAAAAGAGTACTTCTAATGGTTTTGAATAGCAATCTTGTCGGGAACAATACAGAAGCTGAAACAGCCATACGAATTTCAGAAGAACTTTCTGATTATATCAAAAACGGGAAGTTCAATGCCAATGCACTTCCTAATGGGTATCGCCACATGGGAGTGTAATTAAAACGCTGAAATTTACCCTGTTTTCTTTAATATTTTCGTATTTTCCTTCTATCTTTCCTATATCAAGGACTCCTATGCTTACCTTCCCGTCAGCTGCATAAGATTGCTGCAATGATAATGAGAAGTCAATGCACTGTATGGATGTCACCTCATCATTATCTTTATTCATTATGGCTTTTGGTGCGACAATCCCAAATTTAGTAGGGTTAATTATCGCTCCATGTTCTTTTGCGTATTCTTGCGCCTCCTTAACGCCTGCAATTATCTCTTTCAGTGTTTCGCTGACAAAGTCTTTCAAATCCATAGCTATATATAATAATGTATGAACCACTCTAATAGTTAAACAATGTTTAAATACAGATTATTATCAGTATTATATTTGTAATACAGATAAAACATAGTATATTTGCATCATCGAACCGTTGCAAAGATACGCAACTTGGCAAAGATTCACAATAGTATAAACGCATTAAAAATAAAAAGGTTATGAAAGATAGAGATTATTCTTTGGTAAAGGACGGCAAATACAATATGAAAGCCATCATGCAAAGAGCTTGGGTTTATGTCCGCAATTACGGATACTCTCTAAAATCTGCCTTGCGTACTTCTTGGGTGGACGCTCGCTTAAAGATGGATGAATATGTAGAATCATTGAAGCCGAAAGCGATTGAACCAAAACAGGGAAATGTGTTGAAAGCATTCTTTGCAGATAAATATACTAACTACGATAGCTCTTGGAGATAAGATATAACCCGTAAAAAGGTAGTCTGATAATCCGACATAAAGCACCTACGACAATCAGCGCTGTGAGTAAGGGAAACCAGTCGGGCGGGGGATAAAAGCCCGTATCAACGTAGAGAATATTTGCTACGGGCACAACGGTAAACCGATGAATCCTAATTCGGGATGGGAGGCTTAACCCTCAAAAATGAAGTCGTGTTCAGGGCACGTTAAAGTAGCCTGCGCAGATAAGCAGTATAGCCGATGCGAAGTATAGCGTAATAGCCAACCAGCGATGATATGAGCGGAAGGAAGCAACGTGAGTAAGTTAACATATATCCCGCACGGACAGTTGCACTGTTTGCGTGATGTCTTGATCGGATCAAGGTGCGGGAACTAACTAATACTTATATAATATGAAACGTACCCCATTATTAACAATCTGGGCAATATCTCTTGCCATGACGATATTGTTCGCAAATAAATTCAATGTTGTTTTTTGGCTTTCTTTTGTCGCATTTGCATTGTGTTCAATATATATAGAGAAGAATAGTAAAAGATTAGAGAGAGAAGAGTAATTAGCTACTTAAAAATTTTTTGTTTTGTCGTGTTTTTATTTTGTGTTTGTGTGTTCGGGGTGTATTGTCTGTGAAGATAGTCACCCCTTTTTAAAATAGGAAAATGAAAATAATAAAAATATACTTTGAGGTGATACCACCGTTCGGGAGAATAGTGATATTTCGTTGTATTTTGATGTGAAAGTCCTGTATCTGACGTGGTACAGGCAAACGGGCAGTTGTGTTTCGTGGCTGAAACTACGGTGAGGTGCACCAATAATCCGTGAGGCTGGTTCGACTCCAGCACTGTCCACTAAATTTATAAATTAATATTTTATGGTAAAAGAAATCGTTATTGATGAAAGCTATCAAACAACTAAAGTGTTTGATGCTATGAAAGTAGGAGACATCTATAATATCCCCTACGATGAATCACGTCACATTGGTATTAAGTCTGAAGCTGCTAGAAGAAATCGTGAAGCACGATTGACTAATAAGCTAAAAGCTAAAATAGACTTAATGTTTAGAGTCTCAAAAACTGAATATACAGGATATACTTCAGTTATCCGGTTAAAGTAACTTTAGGAACACACAATCATGAAAAGAGTATTAACGGAACTGACCCAGGAATGTGAGTTGACAGCTCAAATGTATATATCTGGGTTAGAAAAGAAAGAGATTGCATCATTAAAATATAAGGCAGTTAGCACGATAAACAATCAATTGCAAGAAGCTTTTAAAAAGCTGAATGTGAAAAACGGACGTGAATTATGTCGTAAGTTTTACGAGCGATTATCGGGGATAGAATTTACTTTTGATTTTTCTCCGGTGGTTAGAACGGTAGTAACGTGCTGTTTATTGTTTGTTTTAATCCTTGATTCGCATTGTGAAAGAATAAGATTAAGAAGTACGCGAAGTATAGCAATGGCGGAAGTAGTCTTCCGGTCTAGGGCTAGGAGATATGATTGTTGTTTAGTATAAAAAATAATAGGAGGAATTATGATTGGATCAGAAAGAATATCAAACGATACTCGCTTGATAGATTTGACAGTTGGGGAATTAAGGGCATTGCTTCAAAACGCTATCCCTGTAAATAATCCTCCAGAATCAAAAGAATATGTTTATGGACTAAAAGGTATTGCTGAATTGTTTCGGTGTTCTTACAGTGAAGCCTATCGCATAAAACGAAGTGGAAAAATAGATAAAGCGATAAAGCAAGACGGTCGTAAGATTATTACGGATGCTAAAAAGGCATTGGAACTCTTTGGTAGATAATCATTGTTTAACTCTAATCCCGGAGTAAAGGACTCCGTGCGGTATCCAGTCCGCTATTTAAGTTTTGAATTATCCCCGTATGGCTTTGCTGTCCGGGGCTTTTTGATTAACCACTTTAATAATATATAATCATGACAGAAACAATAAAAGGCTTTAAGGGATTTGATAAGGACCTTAAATGCAGGGGATATCAATACGAAGTAGGACAAGATTTTCAGGAAGAATGGAAGATTGAAGCCTGTTCGAAAGGTTTCCATTTTTGTGAGAATCCATTTGATGTATTTTCTTATTATCCTCCATCTGTCGAAAATGGGATAAATAGATATTGTGTGGTAGAAGGAGGCGGAAGTATTGATAAAGATAGTGACGATACGAAAATAGCTTGTTCTAAGCTCCACATATCTGCTGAAATAGGGTTAAAAGGTCTTGTAGAGGCTGGAGTAAAGTTTATACTTGACAAAGTTAATTGGAAGGATTGCAAAGAATCCAACACCGGAAACCGATCGGCAGCAACCAACACCGGATACCGATCGGCAGCAACCAACACCAGAGACCGATCGGCAGCAACCAACACCGGATACCAGTCGGCAGCAACCAACACCGGAAACCGATCGGCAGCAACCAACACCGGAAACCGATCGGCAGCAACCAACACCGGATACCAGTCGGCAGCAACCAACACCGGATACTATTCGGCAGCAACCAACACCGGAGACTATTCGGCAGCAACCAACACCGGAGACTATTCGGCAGCAACCAACACCGGAAACTATTCGGCAGCAACCAACACCGGATACTATTCGGCAGCAACCAACACCGGAAACTATTCGGCAGCAACCAACACCGGAGACTACTCGGCAGCCCAAGTTAGCGGTAAAGATTCTATTGCTATAGTGACTGGTAAGGATAGTAAAGCAAAAGGATCTATCGGATGTTGGATAGTCCTAACAGAAAGAGGTGATTGGGACGGAAATACATACCCAATCAAGGAGGTAAAAGCCGTAAAAGTTGATGGTGGCTTAATAAAGCCAGATACTTATTATAAACTAGATAATGGAGTAATTATCCCATGTGAATAATTATAATCCCGGTGTCCGTTGGTTCGGTATCCGGGAACTATTTTAACCACTTTAAATGATATATGATATGCCAATTATTAAAAAAAATGACGTAACTCCTGAACGTCCAGTGATTATCGTGCTATATGGCACTCCAGGAACAGGAAAAACTTCTGTTGCTACAACTGCATTTAATCCTCTTTTAATAGACACAGATAGAGGGTATGATAGAGCAGTACAACGCTGTGACACTCTTACTGCCAACAATTGGGAAGACATAACAGCGGAATATGAAACAATGAAGTCCTATAGTACTATCATTTGCGATACAGCTAAAGCGTGCTTGGATGATTATCTGATGAATTTTGCTATAAAAAACAACTACAAATTAGCAACCAATACTTTAAAGAGATTTGGGCAAATAGCGGAAGACTTCAAATCATTTGTTAATCAGCTTCGTTCTAATGGTTCTGATATTATTTTTATTTGCCATGATAAGGAAGTGGCGGAAGGTGACATTATAAAGCATTCACCGGATTGTACTGGACAGAGTAAGGATTTACTTCTCCGTATTGCTGATCAGGTAGGATATATATCTAAGGTAAACGGTAAGCGCACTATTTCATTCGAACCAACTGATACTTTTATTGGGAAAAACGTAGCACAATTAAAGATGATGGAAATACCTGAATCATCTAGTGCTGATTTTTCTACATTTATGTCAAACGTTATTTCTACAGTAAAGCAAGCAATACAGAATAAATCAGAAGAACAGAAAAAAGCAAATGAGATGCTTTCATCTTTGAGAGAACAACTTGCAGCTGCCATGACGGATGAAGATATTTCCGGTATCATTGAAGCGATGAAGGAATTGCCACAGGTATTACAATATCCTTTTTTCAAGGAAATGAAGACAAATCTTGCATCAAAAGGATTTAAATATGAAAATGAAAATAAGAAATTTGTGAGAAATGATTCCTCTGATAAGAGTAACGCAGCTTGAAAAATTTAGAAGGTATATAGAACAGAGTGAATATGCCAATTATGAAATCACCGAACAGTCAGTAATAGAAAGTATAACAGGCGTATTTACAGGTAATGAACAAACTCGGATAGGCACTGCTTTCCATTCTATTGTGGAAACAGGAAAGCCTAAGTCTGAAAAAGTACCTTCCGGAGAGCGCTCTTTCCTTTATTATGGGAAAGAGCAAAAAGAACCTGTTCCATGTGGTCGAAAGTTTGATATTGATGGATTTGATGTTATTTTAGATGTAAACCAGTGCAAGGTTGCACTAGATTATCGAAATGAGTTTCCAAACGCTTATCATGAGATACGTCTTTATAAAGACTTTGGATGTGCTGTTGTAACAGGATGTGCTGATATTATAAACGGTATAGAAATACGAGATATAAAAACTAAATACTCTTATCCATCAGATTCTGATTATATCAACTCCTGTCAATGGAAGTTTTACCTTGAACTTTTTAATGTAGATGTCTTCCATTTCGATTTGTTTGTATTTGATAATTACAATAAAGATAAACATGGTTATGATGTTAGGGGATTACCGCTTGAAAGATATTCTCCTGCGATAACCTGCTACCGATATGATGGGATGGAACGGGATAATAGGAATTTGCTTCGTTCATTTCTCGAATGGGCGGAATACAGGGATTTAGTTAAATATTTAATAAAAGAAACAGTAGATTAATTATGGCAAATCAAATAACCGGGAAAATTATAGAAATTGGACAAACTGTTCAAATCCCATCTAAAAATGGTGCTTCTTCGTTTACCAAACGGGAGTTTATTTTAGATGCTACCACTTATGACCCTTATACGGGTGAGCGTAGCGAGTATGAGAATATTCTTCCTTTAGAGTTTTCTGGAGATAAATGTGCTGATCTTGATCGTTTTAGTCAAGGTGATGTTGTTACCGTGTCATTCGTACTACAAGGACGTTCTTGGACTAATCAGGTTGGAGAGCTTAAACGTATGGCGTCCATTCGGTGCTATAAAATAGAAGGGCGTGGCGGTGTATCCCAGTCCCCACAAACTGCATCAATACAACCACCACAGCCGACTTATCATCAGCCGCAGGATTTTCCGCCTCCGGTTGATGCGAATGGTAATACAAAGGAAGACCAACTTCCTTTTTAATTTCTAAATGTATGGAAACGAAGAAGTGCTTTAAATGCGGTATCATTAAACCTTTGTCAGATTTTTATCGTCATTCCCAAATGGCTGATGGTCATTTAAACAAATGCAAAGAGTGTACCAAAATGGAGGCTAAAGACAGGTATAATACTCTTTCTTTAGATGAAAGATGGATGCAAAAAGAAAGGGAAAGGAGCCGAGAAAAATTCAAACGATTGGGATATAATGGAGCTTTTCGCCAGATAAGGTCTGTATGTCCATTAGAGGCAAATATTTCCCGACGATTAAGAGTTAGGGGATATGATACAAAAGGGAAAGAAGCCCATCATTGGAACTATAATTTTCCTTATTCAATATTCCTTTTAACGCGAAAAGCCCATAGGTGCATTCATCGGTATATTGAAGTCAACTATTCTGATAAATATTGCTATACATTGGATGGGGTAAAGATAGATACAGAAGAAAAGGCCGTGTCTATCTTTTCTTCTATATTAAGGAATAATGGATTAAATGAGGAATTAGTATTATTGAATATCTAAATTTATGCTATTCGACTTGAAGAATGAATATCAAGTGCCTAAGTTCAAGGAGTATGTAAACAAGCTGTTCAAGGAGCGTGCGGTGGTGGAAGTGAAGAAGAAACTTCCCAACCGCACACTTGCCCAAAATTCTTATTTGCATCTTCTTTTAGGGTATTTTGGTAGTGAATACGGTTGCAGCCTTGATGAAGCCAAAATAGACTTTTATAAAAGAACATGCAACCGTGATTTGTTTGAACGAAAGACGATCAATAAGGTGGGTAAAGAAGTAACCTATCTACGTAGCTCTGCTGAATTATCAACGGGTGAAATGACGCTTTCGATTGACCGTTTTCGTAACTGGAGTGCGGCACAAGCGGGTATTTATCTGCCTGCCGCAAATGAACATCAAATGCTGATTTATGCTCAGCAAGAGATTGAAAGAAACAAAGAGTTTGTATAATTCCAAATAGCTGTTATTTAGAAGTTTTGAAATAAAAGTTATGCGAAATGCGTAGAACTAAAGTAATCCATGTCTACCTGATCTTCGAAAAGCGGAACTATTACTTCAGCTCGGTAACGGGTATATTTCGCCATTTATCCGAGGATCAGATAGGAATAAAGCAAAGTACATTATCTCACAATACAGATGATACCATTTTGACAGGAAAGGCTATTATTCGGAAAGGTGAGTTATTGAGATAGCTTTGTTAACCTTTTTACCCCAGCCTGCTTGTCTGTGAAGATTGGCGGGCGAACAAGGTGGTATGGCGGAATTGGTAGACGTTACATTGCGGTAGATGGTACTGGACAGGACGCCGAGGAGGCTCTCGACAGATCAGTCGCTAAACCCATCGTTGCAGGTTCGAATCCTGCTACCACCACATGAAAATAACAATCACCAAGCAAGAATACCAGACGATAGTCCGGTGCTTGAAAACGTCAGAAATCCTCATTAGGGGATATAATTTGAGAGATGAAGATATGATTCGTAAAACTAGAAAGAAACTCCAAAGGAGTAAGGAGAAAGGTTGATATGACATTCGAAGAAATGAAAGCCCAGTACTGCGGTAAGAATATCCGCAAGAAGCCAAAACATGAAGAGGATGATTTGCAAAGAGCTTGTGTTTGCTGGTTCGATTTACAATATCCTCAATATAGTCTAAGGTTGCATCATTCTCCTAATGGCGGTAAACGGAATGCTATCGAAGCTGCAAAGTTTAAACAGATGGGAGTACGTGCCGGTTTTCCTGACTTACTTCTGTTGATCCCTAACAAGTATTATCCTTTTATGGGAATTGAATTAAAGACTAAGACAGGAAGACAAAGCGACCACCAAAAAGCCTATCAAAAGGAATTTGATAGTATAGGAGCGAAGTATGTTGTCTGCCGGTCTTTGGAGGAATTTATAGAAGTTGTGAATGGTTACTTAGCAGAAAAATAAGATTTTCATTTGGTATTTTGAAATTTGAGTGTATCTTTGCGGTGTTCATGCCAACGAACAGACATATACTCATTACTATTAGCGGTGTTTTTTATACCCTAATGTAAGTTATATCCGAAAGATATAAGCCGTTAGTTTCCCTCACGGAACTGCTAATCGTAATGGTTGCTGTTTTGTTCGTTGGCGCGAATGGGAAGTCTAACGGCTTTCTTTATATACATAACTCAAATTTCAGCGTGAAAATGCCAACGAACAATGAAATCAGAGTTAAGGCGAATAATAGTAACCATAAGTCTGCGTTAGTTGCTAACGTAAAAGCAACATCCGTACTATTAATGTTAGTCCTCACTTTCATTAATCCCTTCTTATTTGTCGTACCGTTTATCGTGTGTTTTCTTTCAGCAAAGAAAGGAGGTTTGCTATGATACCCAACAAGCAATACGATCTTTCAGAGCTGAATAAGTTCTTCAATGAAGTAGGAACTCCTAAACAAATCGCTTCTGAGCTAGTAAATCTTCTATTTAATTACGCTTCTTGCGTTGACGAAGACAATCTAGAAGTTTTTAAAGCAGATGTAGGGACGATATACGTGTTATACAACGAGTTAACGAAAATAGAAGAATAATCTAAAAATGGCGGAATGAAATACTTCCGCCTATATCGCTATTGTCTAACATTTAATCATGACAATATGAAATCAATTAAAGAAGTAATTAAGGAGATAGAGCACATTCCGAAATGCCCTAGAAGTGGAGAAATTAACCTTTACTACCTAATAAAATTACATATCAAAAAGGGAGGTAAGGCAGCATGAGAGATAGTTTTATTTTCTACAGAAGTTTTTACGAGGCAATCAAAGATTTGCCGAGAGATATTCAGGGTGAGATTTACACGGCTATAATGGAGTATAGCCTATATGGTAAGGAAACTGATAATCTAAAGCCGGTTGCCAAATCTATTTTTTTGATGGTAAAACATTATATAGACCAGCAAGGAAAACCAGGCGGATTTAAGGGAGCAAATTCTGATGAGAACAACATTATTAGAAATTCTCCTGAAATGAAAAAATGGCGTAATGATGTTTTTAATAGAGATAAATTCATTTGTCAGAATTGTGGGAAACATGGTGGACAATTGAACGCACATCATATTAAATCATTTGCATTATATCCTGATTTGAGGTTTGATATTGATAATGGGACTACCTTATGTGAAAGTTGCCATATTGAGTTACATAAATCAGAACGAGAATGGGACAAGAAATAAAAAGGAAATCTTTTGTTTTTAATATAGAATGGCAGGAAGTGTTGATGGATTATCCACCGGAGGTCAGACTTGAAGTGTACGATGCGATAATAGAGTATGTTGCATCGGGGACACTATCGGAGCTGAAACCGTTGGCTAAAATGGCATTTTCTTTTATTAAAAAACAAATAGATTACAACAATGATAAATACGATGATATTGTTGCAAAAAGAAGCGAAGCTGGGAAAAAAGGCATGGCTAATCGCTATCAAAAGGTAACAAACGTAACAAGTGATAACAAAAGTAACAAGTGCTATCAAAAGGTAACAAACGTAACTATAAATGATACTGTATATGATAATGATAATAAAGAATCTACTAACGTAGATAAGAAAGAAAGTCCTCCTAAGTCCGATTATGAACGATTCAATGAATGGCTCAAAGAACATACACCTAATGTTCTTAAACTTCAAAGACAAATAACCGAAGAGGAATTTCTCAAATTAAAAAAGAAGTATTCATATGATCAGATAGTAGATATACTTCAAAGTATGGAAAATTACAAGGATGCTCCTAAAAAGTATACCAGTGTATATCTGACATTTCTAAAATGGGCAAAGAAAGAATATGGAAGTTAACATACAATTACGTGATGAAGATGCCGAAAAGTTAGTTCTCGGTACGATAATATCAAGAAGAGACGCATTGGAGGAAGTTAGAGAATTGCTAAGTAATGAATGCTTTTATAATTCATTTCATCAAGACATATACAAGGCTATTATTCAAATAGCATCTACCGGAGACAGACCGGATATGATTACTGTCAAGAATAAACTTGTAGCCAATGGCGTAGAGTTTGAATTGGTTGCATTTATGACTTTGGCGTCCAATATGACATTTGATTTACAGCAATATGCAGCACGACTTCATGATCTAGCTATCAGGCGAAAGTTTTATGAAATTGGGCAATATCTTGTCTCAAACTCATATACTGAATCTGAGGATATATTGGATGTGACCAATACTGTATCTGATCAGTTGTCATCGTTGTTCAAATCAAGTAGTAGTGTAATATCTACGATTAATGAAGGTCTTGAAAATGTATATCACATGATAAATGAGAATTTATCTGGAAGTAAGCCGCTAACTGGCACTCCTACCGGATTTGATAAAATAGATAATAAGTCGGGAGGATTGCAAAAATCAGACTTGATCATCATTGCAGGAGAGACGTCACAAGGAAAGACTTCGCTAGCGGTGTCTATAATGCGGAATGCGGCATGTTTAGGCACAAAGATAGCCATGTATTCGATGGAGATGAAAAAAGAGCAAATAACGGCTCGTATTCTTTCAATGGAAAGTGGAGTTCCAGCGAATGAGATCATGTATTCCCGATTGTCCGAGTCACAATTGCAATCTGTAGACAAAGGAATTGGTAAAGTTTCTGGTAAGGGAATATATTTCGATGACCGTAGTACCTCTAACATAGATACAATCCTTTCATCTATTCGGTATATGAAGTTAAAATTCGGGATAGACGGTGCTATTGTTGATTACTTGCAGATTCTTAATGTAAACATGAAGGGAGCTAATAAAGAGCAGCAGATGGGAGATGTAGCACGACGACTGAAGAATCTTGCTAAAGAGCTTGATATTTGGATTATTGCTTTATCTCAATTGAACAGGGATAATATGAATCCGGTCCCATCTCTTGCAAGGTTACGTGATAGCGGGCAGATAGCAGAAGCCGCAGATGTTGTTATGTTAGTCTACCGCCCTGAAGTAAAAGGTAAATCATATCCGGGAGATTTTTCTAGTGTAGATACAAGAGGAACGGCAATGATAGACATAGCTAAAGGGCGCAATATAGGCTTACTTAAGTTTATTTGTGGTTTTAATGCTTGTACTACATGCTTTTATGAATTGGAAAGCGTACCTGTTTTAAGTTACAACATAAGCAACGAGGAAGATGGTCCAGCTTTTTAACGTCATCGAACTGAAAGGATCATCCCGGCGATGATACTCGCATAGTGGTCTATCAGATCGCTATTTTTTTTATTTAATAACCAAAACGTTTTCCTGATATCGGGAAGACGATCAATACAAATTAGATATGAGTAAAATAGATTTGAACGCCCTTCGTGATAGGGCATATAAAACCGCTTGTGAACACGGCTTCCACGATCAAGAATTGAGTAACGAACATTGCTTTTGTCTTGTCATTAGCGAGTTAATGGAAGCTGTGGAAGCAGACCGAAAAAATAGACACTTTGATAAAGAAAAGTATAAAATCGGTGAATATGCCGAGTGTCAAGGGTGGCTAACGAATGAAGAAAAGTTTATCAACGTATTCAATAGATATATCAAAGATACCATTGAAGATGAGCTTTCCGATGCTGTTATCCGTCTACTGGACCTTGCTGGACTGCACAACATAGAACTATCCATAATGGATTTGAATAGCGATACTATTGACGATATGGCAGAAGCTTGCAAAGATGAATCGTTTACAGAAACAATGTATTCTATTTCTACGCTTCCTGTAAGGTATGATGGTTTGTACGACTTTACGACTATCATTAATGACATGGTAACTTCCATCTTCGGCTTTGCAAAACATCTTAATATTGATTTGCTCTGGCACATCGAGCAGAAAATGAAGTATAACCAACTTCGTGAGAAGATGCACGGGAAAAAGTATTAACCCTCAATACAAGAAAGAAAGGAACATTATGAAAACAGGAATAGAGATTATAGCAGAAGAACGTAAAAGACAAATTGAAGTTGAAGGTTGGGATTCTGAACATGATAAGATTGCAAACAATGATGAGCAACTCGCTGAAGCAGCAGCATTATACGCGTTGCCTGAGATACGCCGTACTTATGAATACGATGTAAATAATCTATGGCCGTGGAATAAGAAATGGTGGAAGCCTACGCCTAATGATCGGATAAGAGAGTTAGCAAAAGCTGGTGCACTCATTGCTGCCGAGATTGATAGATTGCAAAGATTGAAATAACCTTCATAACAAAATCAGAAATGAAGATACTTAATTTATATGCCGGCATTGGAGGAAACCGTAAACTTTGGGGTGATATTCATCATATAACAGCGGTTGAACTCGACCCCCGAATTGCGGAAATATATAAAGACTTATATCCAGGTGACACGGTAGTAATTGGGGATGCGCATCAATTCCTTTTAGAACATTATATGGAGTACGATTTTGTTTGGGCTTCGCCACCATGCCCGTCTCACTCAATAACAAATTACTTCCTGAATGCTAAAGGAATCATCCGTTACCCGGACATGAATCTTTATCAAGAGATAATATTACTACAACACTTTTTTCAAGGTTGTTATGTCATTGAAAATGTGAAGAGCTATTATGACCCGTTAATTCCTCCTCAGGTAAGTGGGCGACACTATTTCTGGTCTAATTTTAAAATACCGCATCTGGAAAACCGTATAAAAATAAGTCGAATGTGCGGCGATAAAGATAAGTTGGGAATTACTCAGGGAGAAATTAGAAAAAAGGAAATGTCAAAGCTTGGATTTGACCTGGATAAGTATAGTTATCCAGCAAAAGAAAAACTTCTCCGTAACTGTGTAGACCCGTTGATAGGGCGTGCCATACTGGATAGAGCAATAGAAAGTTATAATTTAAAATCTGCCAAACAGCAAATTTTGTTTGGCGTATAACAGAATAGAAAGGAATGGTATGCAAGTCAGAACTCAACGCAATTTTAATAAGAAAACAGGTGAGGACCTATTCGGATTAAGTATCAAACTTGAAGTAGGTCACAGATATTGTAAATACCCAATCGGACACCAAGATTATAAGACGATCACCGAAGCGACCAAAGCCAAGAAGAAAGTTATGGAACAGCTTCGTAATGGTGCACATCTCGATTACGGTATAAATGGGACTGCCGGCATTAACAAAGCCGAGTATGTGAAAATAGTAGATTAACGTAAAACAAGATAGATATGAGTAGAATGAAACAAATGCTACTAGCGACAGCAGCAATGTATGCGGTAGCACAAAGATACGATCCGTACTCTGTGAATCGCAAAGAAGGAATGATTTTTAATCCTGACTATAAAGTTAAGTCATCAGTTAAAGAGTTGAGAGAATTCACTATAAAAGGAACTAGGATTATGGCATACTCTAAAAAGGACGCTATTAAGCGGCTTAATCATAAGAAATAACTAAAATATCAAAATATGGAACCAGAATCAAGCGCAATCAATCCGTATAACGGAATATTCGGGCAGCAAGGTTGGATTTGTCCGAAGTGTGGAAGGGTATATTCACCTTTTACTCAAATGTGTTTATATTGTCAGCCGAATAATACAAGAAGATCTTCTAATCTTGGCGATCTTTCTAATACGAGCGTCGGTGAAGAAGAATTAAGAGAAAACCGTAAAACAAAATAAATATGAGTGAAATAGAATTTAGGATAGCAGAAATATTGGGACGTTCTGCGATTGAAAATGACATGGAAGTCCCTAAAGATGTTCAACAGTTGGCACAGGCTACAAGATATTTAGCAACGCAACTTAGAATAATTTGCGAAATAGAAATCGGTGATGAAAAAATGGCTGAAGACAATGGCATGGGCGGCGGCCGCCGGGGCGGTGCTGGCTACCGTGGCGGTATCCGCCGCCGGGTATGCCGTGCAGCGGGCGACAGACGGCCGGGTATACGCCTCGCCCGGGGAGGTGCCCGCCAACCGGGCGGGGTTGCTGCTCGGGACTTCGCGGACGGTGCGTTCGGGACGTCCGAATGCGTATTTCTACAACCGGGTCGATGCGGCCGCGGCACTGTATCATGCCGGCAAAGTGGAGTACTTGGTCATCAGCGGCGACAACGGCCGCAAGGGTTACAACGAGCCGCAGGACATGAAGGAGGCGCTCGTCGGGCGGGGCGTGCCGGCGGAGGCGATATACCTCGACTATGCCGGGTTCCGGACGTACGATTCGGTCGTCCGCATGGAAAAGATATTCGGGCAGGAGAGCTTCACGGTAATCTCGCAGGAGTTCCATAACCGCCGTGCGGTTTACATCGCGCAGGCGTTGGGGCTCGATGCCGTAGGGTACAATGCCGCAGACGTGGCGGCGTACGCTGGCATGAAGACCAGGCTCCGGGAAAAGCTGGCGCGGGTCAGGATGTTCATGGATTTATGGACGGGAAAAACCCCGAAATTCCTCGGGGAACCCGTCGAAATAGGAAAATAACGGGATATGAAGAAGATCATACTTTCGGGCGGCGGAACGGGCGGACATATCTATCCGGCCGTGGCGGTGGCCGAGGCGCTCAAGCGGCGGTTCGGCGGCGATGTGGAACTGTTGTTCGTCGGCGCCGAGGGCAAAATGGAGATGGAAAAGGTGCCGGCGCTGGGCTACCGCATCGTGGGCCTGCCGATTGCGGGGTTGCAGCGGCGCATGGACTGGCACAACCTCGCGGTGCCGCTGAAGGTGCTCCGGAGCATCCGGATGGCGAAAAAGACCATCCGCGATTTCGGGGCCGATGCGGTGGTGGGCTTCGGGGGCTACGCCAGCGCCCCGGTATTGTGGGCCGCACAGCGGCTGGGGGTACCGACCGTGATCCAGGAGCAGAACTCCTACGCGGGGCTGACGAACAAGATCCTGGCCCGGAGGGCGCAGCGGATCTGCGTCGCCTATGAGGGCATGGATCGGTTCTTCGCGCCCGGTAAGATCACGATGACGGGCAACCCCCTGCGGGGGCGTTTCTCGAAAGAGGGTGCCGACCGCGGCGAGGCGTTGGCCTATTACGGCTTTAGGGCGGAGCTCCCGGTGGTGCTGGTAGTGGGCGGGTCGCTCGGGACGCGGTCGCTCAACGAGATGATGAAGGCGTGGATACTCTCGCTCGGGGGCGCCGACGCTCCGGTGCAGGTGATCTGGCAGACGGGGAAATACTACGAGCGCGAGATGCAGGCTTTTCTGGCGGCGCACCCGACGGGGAATATCTGGCAGGGCGCTTTCATCGACCGCATGGACTACGCCTATGCGGCGGCCGACCTGGTCGTGTCGCGCAGCGGCGCCGGAACGGTCTCGGAGTTGTGTCTGGTGGCCAGGCCCGTGTTGTTCGTGCCTTCGCCCAACGTGGCCGAGGATCACCAGACGAAGAACGCCCGGGCGCTGGAGGCCAAGGGGGCTGCGGTGGTGGTGCCCGATGCCGAGGCCCGCACGCGGGCGATGGCGCGGGCGATGGAGCTGCTCGCCAACGGGGAGGCATTGCGCAGGATGAGCGAAAACCTCGAGAAGCTGGCGCGACCCGACGCGGCGGAGCGGATCGTGGATGAAATCGAAAAGGTAATGAAGTGACCGCACG
>ERZ773157.1730-NODE-1730-length-19184-cov-4.032777_pt1 | contig 19184 bp, 7 predicted proteins | sample MGYA00511480_ERZ773157 | MGnify/ENA primary metagenome ERZ773157 (study PRJEB29015, sample SAMEA2737863) | human gut metagenome | biome: human gut; feature: human-associated habitat; material: faeces | place: China | collected 2012 ... | reverse complement strand
ATCATGCTCGGTGGTAAAGCTACTATCGTTCAGTCCGCATTCTTATCTTGGGTTATCGTTCCTTTCATGAAATTGGACAAAGAGGACGATTATCAGAACCTGAATCCGCAGATGGAGCTGTTTGTCGAGGGAAAGGTATCGTCATTGTTTCAGCCGATTTTAGGAAAGTCTTTGGTCAATGGAAACTATAACAAGAGCCAGACAGACTCAGCAGATCTGGCAGATGGAACGGGACTCAATCTTGGCTGGTATCAGGGAACGTATCAAAATTCCGGAGATCAGACAGGAACTCTTTTGAAGAGCAAGCAGAGAAAGGCAGTAAAGACAACGTTTGATTCCGTAGCGACCGGAGCCAAGGAATATACGGCTCTGGATGCCTCCGGGAGCGGTTATCAGGACTACAAGGTGTGTGTTGCGCAGAAGGCAGCAGACTCGGATGAATTAAACCTGTATCTGCTTAGTGCAAAGGCAAATGAGCCGGTGGGAACGTCGGTCAATCTGACAAAAAGCAACACCTGTGTATCCACTATGAAGGAACATGAGACGAGGTCTTATCTCACGGTCTGCGGCGGTGATTTTGACGGAGATGGAAAGGATGAGGCAGCAGTTTATGTTCCGGTTACGGATGCACGAAATGGAGTGAATGCTTCTCATGTGGATATCTATGATATCAATACGGAATCCTCGACCAAAACCTTTGAAAAGAGATCAACGGTATACCTGGCAGATCTGGAGGGGACGCAACCCGGCAAGACGCTTGACGATTCAAAAACTCCTTTTATTACAAGTCTGGCAGCCTATGATTTTGACGGGGATGGAAAGGAAGAGCTTGCAACGTCCTTTAGTCATGCTTATTTTCCAAATGCCAGAATTATTGCCGCAAATGCTAAAAAGGCGAAAGAGTGGAAGAAAATGGGATCGTATCTGTCAGTACTGTCCATGAAAACGGACAGTATGGAGGAACAGTATGGACGCCGTCTGGCATTTACCGGAGAGGAATATGGAATTCAGGAGAAAAAGGATACCGTTCTGCAGACCATGCAGTTTGTTGGTCTGGATGTAGGCGATATGGATAATGATTCGATACAGGAGCTTGTTGTTGCCGGTTACGTTCCGGATGGAGATGACGGTGTGGGTCAGTCGGTAGTCAAGGGTAAGCAGGCAGTTGTGCAGCTTGGCTTTGATCAGGAAAAGGGATGTTATGAGCTGTTGCATGGCGGTATTCCGTATCTTTTATGCCAGCCGGCAGCCAATCAGGAGCTTTATGAAGGAATGCGGGGGTCGGATGTCAGACAGGAACCGGCAGCGGTCGCATGTTTTGCTTCCCGGGGGACGGGGTATGGAGATACTTTGTTCGTGGAGGGCAGTTGTTGGAACTTCAGTGCGGGTGCATCTGAAAAGGAGATGTTTCGATGTCAGTATAATGGCGGCTCGTCTGATTATGTTGTGCCGGATGAAGCAAATGCTTCCGGCGGACTCGCAGAGGCGTATCAGTATCAGTGGACGGACGATAACGGAAATATGAAGCTGCCGATCGATAAGGATAGTGATACAACGAAGTGCTGGCTCAGCAAGGTTGTCAAGGGCAATTTTAATGGAAACCCATATGGCATGGAGCAGGTAATCATGAGCTGTGGTGTCAAGAGCGATAGTATGGTGTCATGGGGGCTTTCTGCGCTCAGCCGGAAGGCAGTCGGAGCGGAGGATACCGCCGGGTACGCGCGTTTTACACAGGATTCGGGCTGGGGAGATATCTATCTGAGTTTGGCGGCAGTCGATTATGATGAGGACGGCATGATCGTTAAGTTTGATCATAAGGAGAGTTATTTCAGTGATCCGAATGTTGTTGCCGTGCTTCAGGCGGCACCGTATTTCTCGGATCTGGAATCTACGGACGGCAATTACAGCACCAATGGCTCTACGGCATACGGCAAAACGACAGGCTCCTCCACCACAAATTCAGCCGAGTTTTCGGTATCAGCCGGGGTGATCACCGGATATGAGGAGGATGTCAGTATTCTCGGATTTTACGATGTCGTAGGAATTGATTTTGAAGTGGAGGCGAGCGTCAGTGCCGGCTATGCAAAGGAATTTACGAACGGGAAGAGCTATTCTACTTCTTACGAGGCAGACAGTACGGATGACAGTGTGGTGCTGTCGATGACGCCATACACAAGGTATGTGTATAAAAGTTATGTGCCGGGATTTAAGCTGCCGACACAGAGCCGCTACAATGGGCTGAAAAAGCAGCTTGAACAATATAAGAGCAGCTACGAGACGGCAGAACAGGAATATGCAGAGATCAAGCAGAAGAAAGGAATATCATATCGATTTAAGAAAGCAGCGTTTGCCAACCGGGTTTCCGTTGCTGCAAACAGATATAACAATGCATACAGCCGGCTTCAGGCAATCGACAAGGCACTGGAGCAGGGATATGAGTATGGACAGCAGATTGCGGGAAGCTGGAAGGATTATTATGTTTCCGTGCCTCAGACACCGCGTATGACCATGCTTACAGTGACAGAATATGACCGTGTTGCGAAGGAAAACGGTGAATTTGACAAGATCCGCGGAAATGTTCTGACGAACACGCCGGGCGATCCGTTTTCCTACCGGGCTGCGATCGGAGCCTCTTTCGATGGAGGAAAGGTCGTTGACGATGTATCCGGTGCAAAGGATAATTTCGTTAGAGTCAGCAGGGGAGGCAATTCTATCACACAGGGAATTGAAGTGGAAAGTGAAAATTCGGATACCGTGACCTGGGGAACCAGTGTGGAGACACATCTTGTGACAGAGGAAGGCGGTGTTAAGACCGGTGTCAGTGCGGGTGCCGAGGCAAACGGCAGCGTGACATGGACGAATTATAACGGAGCGGAATATTCCGGAACGGTTGCCGGTATTCCTGCGAATGTAGAGCAGTCCTACTCCTTCATGTGGCGATTCGGAACATGGGATACGATGTTAAACGGACAACGGACAAAGGTGCTTGGCTATCTTGTGAAGGGACAGGAGGCACCACCGGCACTGCCATCTGACATTACAGTGACGGATGCCACAGCGGATTCCCTGACCTTGAGCTGGACACACAGCAACCGTAAGGGAGTGCGCTATCGCATCTGCCTGTTGGAGGATAATGAGGAAGAAACGCCGATTGCAGAAGTTTCTTCCGCCCGATCCGGTTATACGATCGGTAACGGTCTGCTTCAGCCGGGAAAGACATACCGTTTTACGATGCAGAGTGTTGGTTATATGGAGACAAGTGCATCCAGCCTTCCGGTGTATGGAAGAACCAAATACGCTGCCGGAACAGATACACCGACAATTGAACTGCAGCCGGAGGATACGGCGGTTGTGGAAGGCGGGAAAGCAGAATTCTCGATTTACGCCACACCGGTAAAGGGAAGCAATGGTTCTGTGCGGTATCAGTGGCAGTGCAGACAGGGAGCAGGTGCAGTGTGGGAGGACATTGACGGTGCAGACAGTATGGATCTTGCGGTGCCGGATGTGACTGCGGATATGGACGGATGGCAGTATCGATGCGTTGTTTCTCAGTTTTACGGCAAAACGATCGAGATCGACAGCGAACCGGCGGCTCTTACTTTAAAACAGCGTCTTGCATCGGTTGTCAGAATGGATCCGTTGGAGAAAACAAGCGGTCGTGCAGCTGATGTGGAAAAGGTGCAGAAGGAAGAAGAGACGCGAAGCTACGAGCCGTTGAAGTTGACGGTCAAGGTGACAAATGGTAATTTGCAGGTGGCAGAGCTGAAGGGCAATGTGAAATATTTTGGGGAGTACACAGGCAATTATTCTGTGACTGTAGGTAAAAAAATTACAGAGGATGCGGTTATTCTGGAAGAATTGGAAGGAAGTGCCTCCGACAGCAATTACAAAGCGACGGTGGATCAAATTGTAAATGCAGCACAGTCCGGATCGTTTCACTATCTTTTCCTGAGAATTTTTAAGGACGATGCAACCCGTACAAAGTTGAAAAATTATCTGTCTGACAAAGGTTCTGTCCGCAGCCGTGAAAATGATCCTGAGACCGATACGCTGTCTCCGAATATGGATCTGACGGTGGAGATAACGGAAGAGAATTTTAACCATTTAAAGTATAGGGAACTTACCGCAGATGATTATGAGAGCACGGTTCCATATGATGACGAATATGTTTATGGGCTTGCTTCCGGTCGGAAGACAATCACCCATACACAGCCGGTGGGAGGCGAGGAGCAGACGCTGTCTGCACAGATTGTCTCTGAAGAGGAGGAGCCGTTAAACGGGGAAGCGGTCTGCGAAATCATGAATCTGACGACAGGAGAAACAGAAAATACAGCGCTTACTGTTACAAATGGGTGTGCTTCAGGAAAGTGGACGCCGTTTGGAACCGGCTACTATAAATTAACGGTAAAATATCAGGGAGATGAGGAGTATTATGGTGCAGCGGCGGAGAATCCGCAGTATTTTACAGCATATAATTCCAAGAAAAAGACATTGCCGGGAGTAGAGCTGGAGAATACGCCGGTTTACGGAGAGGAAATTTCGCTTCAGATGAGTCTTGCCAAGACGGATCAGGTAGAGGATGTTACGGAAGCGACCTCCTTTACATTGGTAGGCAAAAAGGATCGGAAGCGCACTGCGATCACCGTGGAAAACGGCAAATGGGCGGTTAACGAGCTGCCGGGCGAGTATATTTTGGAAGCGTCGATAACAAAGGATGGCGTGACTTATGAATGTTCCCGGGAGGTACAGATCGAGAAGGCACAGCTATATGTAACGGTTGATCCGGTTACGGTGGATGTCAGCAAAACGACAGATTACCAATATCAGTTTGCAGCTGCGCAGTTAAAATTCCGGGGCTTGTCTGCCGGAGATGAAGACGCCGCCAGAGCTCTGTTTACTGCCGGTGCCAATGAGCAGGAAATTGGCAAGGACAGCAAAGGAAAGCCATATGCGGCAGATTACAGTATTTATACCGGAATTAAGGAGGATGCAGAGACAGCGGAAGTGAATGAGCTGCTTGCAAAATACGAGGTGTGTACGATAAACAGTACACTTAGTTACACCGGCAATAAGACCGGAAGCTATCTGGTACAGTACGGCGCAGATGGCAGCGGCATTGTCAACGCATCCACCGAAAAAGGTACAGCAATCGCAAACGGCGGGTCTTATGCGGAGGATTCAAAACTTTATTTTAAAGCAGTTCCGGCTCAGGGCTGGAATCTGAAAGGATGGAAGGTCAATGGCAAAGATGCGGAGTATGTTCAGGGAATCACATTTGTAAATGGAATGCTGAAAACAGCCTTGACGGACGACATTCAGGTAACTGCTGTATTTGAAGATCCGTCGGCAAGTGAGAAGCCGGCAGAATCAGCAGCCCCAACACAGAGTCCGGGAGAAAGCAGTTCACCGGTTGTCTCCGGAAAGCCGCAGGATCCAACGCAAAGTCCTGTGATTCCGACGAATAAGCCGGATACACCACAGATTTCCGGCAGTCCGGATGTGCCGCAGGTATCCGATAAACCGGACACGCCACATAACTCCGGCAGTCCGGATGTACCGCAGGTGTCTGGAAAACCGGACATACCACAAAGCCCCGGCAGCCCGGATGGCACACAGGCATCGTCAAAACCGAATAATGCGTCCGCCACCGGAAAAGATGGAGCATCAGCAGACGGGACACAAGCAGGAAAGGATGATGGAAAGGCAGCAATCGGCATGTTCTTTATGGTGAAGGGCGTGACTTACCGTGTAACTGCAACCGATCAGGTTTCTTGTGTTAAGGCGAAAAAGAATATCAAGGGAAGCGTTGTGATTCCGGATACGATCACGTATTCCAAAGTAACCTATAAGGTCACAGCTCTTAGTGCAGGAGCGTTCCGAAACTGCAAAAAGCTGACAAAAATAACCATTGGTAAGAATGTGGAAACCATTGGAAAGGATGCCTTCCGAAGCTGTAAAAAGCTGAAGCAGATCACGATCAAAACAGAGAAGCTCACAGCAAAATCCATCGGAAAGAATGCATTTAAGGGCATCCGTAAGAATGCAGCGATCCGTGTTCCGAAAACACAGAAAAAGTCATATACAAAATGGCTTAAGAAAAAGGGAGGTTGTTCAACAGCAAAAATCAAAGCATAGAACAGAAATTAAAATATAGCTTCGATTGGAAACAGGGCTTTGCTTAATAAGCTTCACATAAATATATAGCTGCACCCATAATCAATGTGCGAAGCTTGAGAAAATAATAATCTTAATGATAGAACTGTCGGGGATCCATGCCATTGTGGTGTCTCCGGCAGTTTTATCTTGAGTATCGGATGCTTATATGGTAAGGTAAAGGAAAACATCAGAGAGGAGAAAACCGGGTGAATACTACATGGAATGAAAATACAAAACGGTGGGTCGGGATCATTCTGCCGCTTGTGCTGGCACTGATCTCAGCACTGGTCGTGTCAAGGTTTGCAGCATCTGCAGACTTTCATGAGAAAACGATCACGGCACTTGACGATAAAAAGGCAACGGTTCTGGAGCTGACAGCAGCATCAACGGCGGCGTCTGCGGCAATCACGCTGCTTCCGGGAGACACGGCAACCCCGATCGCAGAAAAGCTGGCGGATATGAGTACCTATTTTCTAATCGTTCTCTGTGCGATCTATGTTGAGAAATATCTGGTCACAGTGACCGGCTACGCTTCGTTTGTCATACTGATCCCGATTGCCTGTGTCCTTTATTCGGCGGGAACGGCAATTGCAAAGGATGCATGGAAAAAGCTGGCAAGAAAGTTTGCGTTATTTGCTATTGCAATCGTTCTGGTTATTCCTGCCAGCGTCAAGGTGTCTGATCTGATCGAGCATACGTATCAGTCTTCTATCCGGGATACGGTGGATGCTGCCAAGGAAGCAACGAAGGATATCCAGAACAGCAGTGACGGACAGCAGGACAGTGACAGCAGCGATAACAGCGGAGTACTGTCAGGCATCATTTCCGGTATTAAAAACGGTGTGTCTGATATTACGGACAAGGTCGAAAACGTGATCAATCAGTTTATTGAAGTTCTGGCGGTGATGTTAGTCACCTCCTGCGTCATCCCGATACTGGTGCTGGTGTTCTTCTTCTGGCTGGCGAAGAGTATGCTGGGGATGGAACGCAACAAAAATGTCTTTTAAAAGTGCTTGAATAACTGCTAAAAATGTCATTTTACGCCCTTTGGCGTTTCAGGGCACTATAGAGGATGTTATCTTTACAGATTTGGACACCTTGACTTTACATCTGTTATAAGGTTTAATCTTGATGATGTGGATTTTGATAGAAAGGTACGGTACCAAAGATGGAAAGAAATTTGACGACCGGCAATATCGGGAAAACGATCGCATATTTTGCGCTGCCTTATCTGCTGTCTTATTTTTTGCAGACGCTGTATGGAATGGCAGATCTGTTTATTATCGGTCAGTTCGACGGTGTGGACGGGATTACTGCTGTTTCCAACGGTGGACAGGTTATGCATATGCTGACGGTGATCATTGTCGGACTGGCGATGGGAACAACGGTGACGATCGGCAAAAGTGTCGGAGCAGGGAAGCTTGATGCGGCTTCGGCTTCGATCGGCAACACGGTGACATTTTTCATGGGAATGTCGGTTGTGGTCATGGCGGTTCTTGTATTTCTGGTAAATCCGATCGTTACCCTGATCGGGATCCCGGCAGAGGCAGTTGCCGGAACGAGACAGTATCTGTTCGTCTGTTTCCTGGGGATACCGTTTATCACTGCATACAATGTGATCAGTGCGATCTTCCGCGGACTTGGCGATTCCAGAAGTCCGATGTATTTCATTGCGATTGCCTGCGTTGCCAATATTGTGTTAGATTATGTGTTTATCGGAGGTCTTGGAATGGGACCGATCGGTGCTGCACTGGGAACAACTCTGGCACAGACGATCAGCGTGATCATATCTCTGATTGCGATCCGCCGCAAGGAAACGGGAATCCATCTGACGAAGAAGGAGCTTCGGGTGAAGAGAGATGTTCTGGGTCAGATCTTAAAGATCGGTATTCCGGTTGCCGTGCAGGACGGCTGTATTCAGGTCGCATTTATTGTGATCAGTGTGATCGCCAACCATCGTGGGCTGAATGATGCAGCGGCAGTCGGTGTTGTGGAAAAACTGATCGGTATGATCTTTATCGTGCCATCCTCCATGCTGGCAACGGTGTCTGCATTATCTGCACAGAATATCGGTGCAGGAAGGCATGACCGGGCGAGAAAGCTTCTTTACTATGCGATTCTGATCACCGGCAGTTATGGGATCGTCATGACCATTCTGATCGAACTTTTCTCAAAGCAGACAGTTGGTATTTTCACAACGGATGCGGCAGTGATCCTGTTGGGAAGCCAGTATATCAGCTCGTATATTATTGACTGTATTTTTGCGGGAATTCATTTCTGTTTTACCGGATATTTCTGTGCATACGGAAAATCATATATTGGATTTATCCACAATATTTTGTCAATTTTGTTGCTGCGTATTCCGGGTTCTTACCTTGCCTCGAAAATGTATCCGCATAATCTGTTTCCGATGGGATTTGCGGCACCGGCAGGCTCTATTTTGTCGATTGTGATCTGTGTGGGAGCGTATATCTGGATGCAGAGATCAATGCGTGGAGGGCCAAATGCGATGTCATAAAAATATCATAATTTTGACATTGATATCCCCGTGTATGAGGCATATAATTCAATGAAACATACAGGAAAGGGGAGATTTATAATGAGAGCGTATGGACGTTTTATGAAAAATATAGCGGCACTTGCACTTCTTTTTGCACTGCTGTCCCTGCTCCTGCCGTTCTGCAGTTTTCAGGCAGCCGGGCAGGACATGACCCTGTCGGGTCTGGACGTGCTGAAAGCGGGAGGCAGTGCCGCTTACACATATATACAGCAGGGAAGTGTGCCGGATGATCATATTATGAAAGCACCGTTTTCCTGGGGGGATGTGAAGGACGGGCTTCATTATGCTGATGATGCAGGAGCCTCCGATCTGCTTATCGCCGGAGGTGTGGCAGCAGGCCTGCCGGTACTGTTCTGTCTTCTTGCCATGTGCATGCTGTTTCTGGCAGAGGGATCAAAGACTATGGTCGTGCCAACATTTTTAACGCTGCTTACAGTGTTGGAACTTGCAGTGGCGCTGCTTGGATTTCCTGCGCTGCACCCGTATCTTCTGACGGGAGTGTATCTGTTTGCGGTGCTTCATGTGGTGGCACTTGTGTTTATCTTATTTGGGTGGCTGACCGGAGGTTATCGGGAGCCTGACCGGAAAAAGCGTGACCGCAGCCGAAGAAATGATTCTGGAGATGACGGTCGAAGTGGCAGAAGGAAACACCGCCATAAGCGAGGCAAGCGAAAGAAGTCCGGCCGGAAAAGGAGCAAAAAGGATTCAAACGATAAGAAAAATAAAGAAAAGAAGGATCAATCCAAAGACGAAAAGAAAAAAGAAGCTCAGCCAAAGGCAGCTGCTGCAGTTGGAAATGTTTGTGATGGCACAGGAATTTATCAGGGATTTCAATGGAATTTGAGGAGCGAGGCATCTTCGCGCGTGACGATTGGGACGACACCTGAGGCGATGCGTGGGATTGAGACGGGCAGCCTGAAAGCAGCCGGTCACATTGCTGATCATAATTGTCAGATCAGTTATCATCCGGAGGATGGAAGCTACACGATAGACAGTCACGCAGCAGAGCGTATTGTACTGCGGCAGAATGGCAAGGCATTGCATCAGTTGAATAATGGAGACAGTGTCCGTGTTTTGGGACAGGTAAAAATGGAGGTTGGCTCCTCACATTCTATGTGGCTGAAATAGTATTTTTCTTCGCAAGAGGGTTAATTTGTGGTATAATAACTCCAAAATCCAGATGCTTCGCATCTGTCGCGCCCGCGAGTGAGAAAAAGCGGAGCTTTTTCGAACCTTTTGCCGAAGCGTATGAATTTACAACATAACAACTCCAAAGGAGGAGCTTGCGAATGAAAAAGAAAAATGGAAAACGAATCATTGCCGGCCTGCTGGCAGCAGGTCTTTTTGCGGCTTCGGTGCTCTCACCGCTTCAACCGGAGGGAGCCGCTGCAGCAACAAAGATCAAGGTTTCAAAGACAAAAGTAACCGTTGCCGGAGGAGGGCAGGTTACTGTCAAAGTGAAGAATACCGGCAGCCGGAAAGTGAAAGCAAAAGTGTCCGGCAAAAAGATCATTGCCGTAAAGGTGATGAAAAAGAAAATCCGCATTACCGGAAAGAAGAGCGGCAAGACTAAGCTCATATTGAAAGCGGCGCACATGAAGAAATGTGTGATCCGTGTTACTGTCAGAAATATGGGACAGAATGATCCGACCATTATCATGCCGATGGGAAGTTCCACACCGATGGTAAAGGTGAGTGCGAGTCCTGTCGTAAGTCCGGCAGTCCGCATTACACTGCATCCGTCTGCTACGCCGGTAAGGAGTCCGCAGAGCAGTATTAAGCCGAGTAATACGCCGGTTCCGACCGGTACAAGTGCAGTGCCGTCAGAGACGAATGAACCGCAGGACAGTACGAAACCGATCGAATCATCGCTGCCGGATCAGACCACTGTGCCGACGATGGCTCCGCAGCCGCCGGTGACGTCAGTGCCGACGACAACACCGCCGCCAAGCGTCACAACGGTACCGGCTGAAACGCCGACGCCAAACCCGACACCGCCGCCAAGCCAGACTCCGACACCAACAGTTACACCAGAGCCAAGTCAGACTCCGGTGCCAACGCAGACTTCACAGCCGACGGTGACGCCGGATCCTACAACGGCACCGGAGCCGGGTGAAACGGAGATACCATTTTCGACGGTTGCCCCAACCAGACAACCAACGATCATTGTGACCATTCCGCCAACAGCGAAGCCAACCGTAAAACCGACGGCAGCTGTAGGCACGGCAGATGCGCCGACAGAGACTCCGATACCAACGTTGGCACCGACAGTCAAGCCGGCAATAACACCAACTGTCATCCCGACCGCGACGGTAAAACCGACAGTGGCACCAACGGTTAAGCCGACGACCAAACCGACAACCAAGCCGACAGTCAAACCAACTACTGTTCCAACAGCAACGCCGGTTGCGACAATGAAGACAACGCAGCTTTCCTTTGCGAAGAAGTCGGTATATATTGGAGAGAGTATTACTGCTTTGAAAGCGGAGTGGGGTGAGCCGGAACGTATAGATCCGCTGCCACAGAAGAGCCTGTACGGATACATTTATAACGGCAACAGCCTGACAGAACCGTATCTGCTTGTCGGCGTTAAGGGCGAAAAGGTCGTTTCTTACTTTACGATCGCGAAAAACTTCACAGCCTATGATGCAGTGATAAGCACCGATGATAATGAGACAATTCAGCAGACGAAGCTGATACAGCAGGGCGCATCGGCACAGTCGATGATCGATGCGGGCTGGACCGAGCCGGGAACCTACGAGTTTGATGCTCTGGACAGCAGCAAGAGTGAGGCAAGAGTCGGAACGGAGGCATATTACAAGCTGACAGATAACGCATATATTTATGCATTCAGTGATTACTTTGATGGAGGAGACAAATCCATCTATGGAATGTACGCATTTTCCAGAGAATGCACCAAGTATTCCATGATGTACCGCACATATATGACATTTACCGATGAGATTCTCCGTGCGGCGGAGCAGGAGGTCTATGAGATGACCAACGCATACCGCAACTATATGGGGAAAGCGTTATTTAAGCTGGAGGACAGAACGACTACGGCAGCCAGAAAGCACAGTGAGGATATGGCAAATAACAACTATTTCCAGCATAACAGTCTGGATGGCTCGAAATTCTCCGCACGGTTGACGGCAGAGGGTATCAGTTGGTCGGGAGCCGGAGAGAATATATGTGCCGGAGCCGGCGATGCGATCAATATGGTGATCGGCTGGATCGGTTCCTCCGGACACCGAAAAGGTATGCTGACAGATTTCAAGTATATCGGAGTCGGAGCGGCGTATAGCAGTTCTGCAGATTATGGTATCTACTGTACGCAGGATTTCTGGAGGTAGAGTGATTTCCTGTATAATCAAAAGAGATTGTGTCTTTATTGGGCACAATCTCTTTTGATATTCAGCAATTCTTTGATAAGCGTAATTACGATGTTATAAATTCATATAATTCTGCAAAATGTTATGAACTGTTTTTATTGATGCTGTTTTACATATTCCGTCAGGATAGCATCGTCCTCCGGCATCTGACAGCCGACGATATAATGACCTTCATTATCAGAGCAGCGGATGATACGACCCTCTAAAGTGCTGTGATCGGTAAGCTCGAACTGCTCCAGTGTTATCGTGATCCTTTCGCCCTTGGCGGTGGCAAAGAATGGAGCGTCTGTGATGAAGGCAAATCCGTTTCCGCTGATATTGTCCATCTGTCCCGTAAACTCCTGTCCGGTTTCCGGGACAGTGATGACGCAGGAGTTGGTCAGATCTATACGCGGATATTTGCGGCGGTTATTGATCTTTGGACGGGAGCTGATCTGTACCTGATAGTGGTCAGCATCCGTTTTGTTCGGGGTGATCGCTGCGTTTTCCCAACAGTAAAGAACATTATCGACGGTTACCTGTACGTTGCAGGTCGTTGGATGGGTGATAGCAGCATCCGGGAGGGTGATAGCGATTCCCTGCGCCAGAGGCTGGATCAGTTCTCCGTGATATTTACGACTGGCATCATCGGTCGGTGTAATGATCACCTTCATGCCCGGCTGCAGATCCTCCAGCCCCATAAAGCCACCAATTCCAAGCTCGCACATCAGAGCTTCGACAACATTCTCGATCGTGTTGATATTTACGGCAGTTTCATCGTATTTACTGAGCATTCGGTGACAGATCTCATTTGATCCGGAAATGCCGGAGGTCATATTCTCCACGGTGGAGGAGACCTGTTCCATATTTGTCACAAGCTGGCGGTTCGACTGTTCCACACGCTTCATTGCGGCATCAATGGTATGAATGTGATGCTCGATCTGGTTGGAATCTGATGTGATCGTGGTAATATTCTGATTTGTCTTGGCAACCTTCTCCAGAGTGATCCGGATCAGCTTTAATGTATTTTCGATGGCGTGCGTCATCTGGTCAGAGGTTTCCTCGAGACGGATCAGTGCTTCCTTGATCTGGCTGGAGGATTCCTTTGTCTCTGCGCTTAAGGTGCGGATCTGATCCGCGACAACAGCAAAGCCCTTGCCCGCTTCTCCGGCTCTGGCGGCCTCGATGGATGCGTTGAGTGCCAGAAGATTCGTCTGATTGTTAATGCTTTCAATCGTGCCGGTCTCCTGCTTCACCATTTCAAACTCATCCTTAAATGCCTGAAGCGTTTGCTCTGTATCGGAGGAAAGCTCTGACATAGTCCTTGTAGTCTGAAGCAGACTGTTCAGATCCTCGGAGCTGTTCTGGGCGTGAGTGCCGGATTCGTCGATTAGCTTGACCATTTCCTCGATCATCACGGCAATGTGCTGTACCTGGGAACTGATGTCGCTGGTCATATCCACAGAGGATGTTGTTGTGGTCTGAAGATTGATATTGTTATTGTTCAGCGTGTCCATCTCGGCAGCAACAATATCAGCGCCGTGCTTGTTTTCACCGGCAAGCTCACGGACAACCAGGACGCCGTCCATAATGGAATTGCTGGCATTTTTGACCTTTTCGACCGTCGTGATCACACGGTGCAGATCGTTTTTGATGCTGTCTGTCATAGCACCGTCCGATTCGTTCAGATGGCGGATGGACATACCGTAGCAGATATAACAAAGAATGATGCAGGACAGCTCAAGTTGATAATCCTTCATGTTCGTGGCGGAGTTCATACCAAGAACAGCGTAGCGGTAAATGGAGCTGCCGATAATGATCAGGGCATTCACAATGCCGCAGTACCGCATGAAAAGCTGATCCTTATAGATCACCAGAAGACTGGTAACGGGAAGAACATAAGTAAATGCGATCGGCGACGAGGTCGTACAGATCACATATGTATAGAAAATACCATAACCGATCACCAGATCCAGTTTGTAGCGTTCCGTATTCCAGCCCCGGGTTCGAAGCAGGATCTCTCCGGTAATAAACGGAATCCAGCAAAGAGCCAGAAAGATCAGATAATATCTGGTGCTGTACAGACCGTTTGAAAAATCAGATCCGTAGTTGGCGGACAACAGGATCGCAAAAATAAGCCATATTTTGCGCGCCTTGCGGTTTGCTTTTTCCTTGAAAAGTTTTTCGTCATAATTCATATAAATACCTGTGCCTTTCAGAAATAACCCCTAAAATTGTCGTATATATTCGGCAATCGCCTCAAGTGTCTGTGTGCTCTCCGGCAGCTCCGGTTCAAAAGCGCTGAAGGCGTGTGTCAGCCGTTTATCATCCGGAAAGTCCATGATTGCGGACTCCATCCGGGCGGCATCCAGTGCCATTTTAAACTGCATTGTGTAGCGACGCAGATGATCTTTGCCACTTGTCACAAGAAAGCATGGTGGCAGAGACCGGATAATATCCGGATGCTCCGGGTTGACATATGGTGCAAATGCTGATTTCTTATAATGTTTCCCGTAAAGATATCTGGGCATAAACAGTCCGATCTGATCCAGTTTATTCGTGTAAAACATACCGCTGATCAGTCCAAGCGCCTCTAATGGCAAAGCAGATGGTGTGACCCCGGCTGCCTGTGCGACCTTCGGATTGCGCTGTGCTGCCGCAGTATATACAAGAAGACAGGCTCCGCCGCTGTCTCCGACCGCATAGACCTTGTCCGGATCACCCTGATACTTTGCAAGCTGACCCTGTATAAAATCGAGTGCAAGGAAAATATCCGCAATCTGATCATAAATCTGACAATCCGGAATAAGCCGGTATTCCACATTAAACACCAGAAATCCCAGTGTACACAATTTGGCACAGAAGTATTGGTTAAATTCCTTGTTGCCAAGCAAAAGCCCCCCGCCGTGAACATTTACGATCACAGGAAGTCTCTCGGGAGAAGACGGTGCAGGCATCGGTTGGAAAATGTCCAGCCGGTGTGCCTTGTCCTGATCAGGAGCATAGGGGATATCAAGCGTCATCGTAACGTTATCCGGAAAAGTAAACCGATCGTTCCGGTCTGCATACTCCCTGTTAAAATCCTCGCGCTGCCTGTAAAACATATTTTTGATAAACTGTCTCATAAGATTAACCCGCTCTCATTTGTATTGCTTCTTCTATCATACCGAATTATTGAGGCAGATTCAATGTGTATTTTTATTTTTTAAAGATATGATATAATTGCAAAAATTTTACTTACCTGATCAAAGATCGTCTGATCGATTGCCATATGATGCAGAATGTCAATCATGAGCTTTTTACGGAGAGTGTGAAAAAAGAAATTCCGGTCAGCATAGGTCGGGAAGATAAAGAGTGGTGACGGCAATCATGAAGAAAATTGATCTGTCCCATTTAACGGACAGACACAATCGCTAAGATAAAATGAAAGAATTATAAATGAAAAATAAGGAATAAGTTTTAGAAAAATATTGTGCTGTTTTTTGCATGCAAAATGTAATAATCGTATACCAAAATAAAAAATTTGTATTGCATATTTTTAGCAGTGATGATAATATGTTTTTGTAGCAAACGAAACGACTCTGTGGGGGAGTTGTTTCAGTAATGTATTGGGCGTGATTAGGATGTGTAAAGACATTTTTTGTGGGGACAAAGGATGTCTTTTTATTGTACGTGATGGTGACGGATATCGTTAATGTGTTTGCTTCTTTTTTCATGAATTAATATCAAAAATATGTGGATTTTTTGGGATTTATCGGTATAAATATTGGGAAAGTATCGGTATTTCTTATGGATTTCTATTCATATTTTTTGGTGATGATTTGTGTTATTTTGTCATAAAAACGTACAAGTTTCTCAATCTGCCGGGAAGGAGAAGGATTATGGCTTTTCGTAAAAAAGCACTTGCTATTGTCATGAGTATGGCAATGGTAGCAACTTCGCTGTCAATTCCAACAACGACAGCCAAAACGGCGGAAGCCGCCGGCACAACATTTAACAACCTTAATCAATCGCAGATTACAGAGGCGATGGGTGTAGGTTACAACCTTGGTAACTCATTGGAGGCTGCAAGTTCCGGAACACCGAATGAAACAGCATATGGCAATCCAAAATTAACAGAAGACTTAGTTTTGGCAGCCAAAGACGCAGGATTTAAATCTATCCGTATTCCGGTATCCTATCTTAGCATGATTGACGACAACAATGGATACAAGATCGACTCTTCCTGGTTAGATCGTGTACAGCAGGTTGTTGATTACTGCGTTGACAATGATATGTATGCAATTGTCAACATGCATGGAGACGGTTATACGACAGTAACAGGTGGCTGGTTATTATGCGGCAGTTCTGATCAGACCAAGATCAAAGCAAAATATAAAGCGTGCTGGGAGCAGATTGCAGATCGTTTCAAAAACTATGATGAGCATCTGATCTTTGAGTCCATGAATGAAGAATTTGATGGAACTTATGGAACACCTAGCAGAACGGCTTATGCAAATATAAATGCCTACAATCAGATTTTTGTGGACACCGTAAGAAAAACCGGTGGAAACAATGATCAGAGATGGTTATTGATTCCGGGATGGAATACCAATATTGATTACACGGCGGAGGATTACGGATTTGCACTTCCTACCGATAATTATCTGTCTTCTAAGATTGCATCAGGCGAAAAAAGAATTATGATCTCTGTACATTATTATGATCCATGGGATTTCTGTGGAACAGAGTCCGGTGCAACCACACAGTGGGGAGACAGTATTACGGATTATTCGAAGAGAGCAAGCTGGGGTGATGAGTCCTATATGGCATCTCAGTTCAAAAAGATGTCCAGCAAATTCGTTTCACAGGGATATCCTGTGGTGATCGGTGAATTTGGTGCCATCAATAAAGCAAGTTATGATAGCCAGAATAAAGTTTGCCGTGCAGAGTATTATCAGAAAGTCTGCTATTATGCAAAGCAGTATGGATTGATCCCGGTAGCTTGGGACAATGGATACAACGGAGACTATGGTTTTGCGATCATTGACCGTTATTCCAACAAGGTTGTTCATCAGGAATTGATGGACGCTATGATGGAAGTGTATGGTGGTAATGAGTCCGCAACGGCAACAGGCATTCAGTTAAACAAGAGCGAGTTGACAATTCACATTGGTGATGAAAAACAGCAGCTTACAGCAGCATTAACACCATCGGACAGCAAGGATAAAGTTCTTTGGAGCTCCAGTGATGAGTCAGTAGCTACCGTTAATTCCAAAGGTCAGGTAAGTGCAGTAGGAGCAGGAACTTGTACGATCACTGCATCTGTTCCATTAGGATACAAAGCAACCTGTAAGGTGACGGTACCACAGGCCAACTATGTACGTGCGAAATTATATTTATTAGAGACAGCAAGCTGGCAGTCAGTCATCAGTGATGAATATGTTGATATTTATTCAGAAGGAGGAAAATTCTCCTTGTCCTTAGATGCGACTAAGAGTCAGTTGCAGAATATTGGTTCTTTGTATATCAAAGATATCAATGTTGCTGATGATGAGGCATCTGTATTTGACAAAGCAACTTTGAAAGTAACATCATTTGAAATTAACGGACAGAAATATACCATGAAAAATGGAAAATTTACGTATGATGTTTCACAGAAAGCATCAGATGATGGATTGATCTGTCCAGTCTTTAATTTCTCATTTATTAATGTGTGGGCGAATACACATGTAAACAACGTAACTGTGGAAAATGCAAATTACAAGGCATATTTCAATAATGTAAATTACCAGACGACGAATAAGGTAACCATGAACTTTGAGGTGTCCGGTATTAATGGTGGCAGTGATGTTCAGCCAACAGTAGCACCAACAGTGGCACCAACAAAGGCACCAACGGTAGCGCCAACAAAGGCACCAACAGTAGCGCCAACAAAGGCTCCGACAGTAGCACCAACAAAGGCACCAACAGTAGCGCCAACAAAGGCACCAACGGTAGCACCGACGAAGGCTCCGACAGTAGCACCAACCGCAGCTCCGACACAGTCACCGGTTATTTCAGATACGACGGAGATTGTATCTAACTTAGAGTCTACGTATGCAACGAACGATCCACAGTGGTTGTTAAATGCATCTGACGATGATATTGTTACTGTAGTTTATACTTGTACAGATCCTTCCCATGGTAACTGGGGCATTTTAGGATGGGGTGCATCTGTAGACAATGTATGGCAGAGTGGTGATAATTATTCTGCGGCAAGTAATGCAACGGATAAAGTAACGAAGACATATACAGTCAAAGAATTAAAGGCAACCATGAACATTAAGAGCACATCAAAGGTTACCTATTTGTGCTTGTCTGCTTGGAACGGTGGCAAGATCGTAAGTCTTACACTTTCTAAAGTAGGTGGAGAGACTCCACAGCCAACCGTAACGCCAACAGTAGCACCGACAGCTACACCGACAGTAGCACCAACAGTAGCACCGACAGTAGCACCGACAGCTACACCGACAGTAGCACCGACAGTGGCACCGACAGCAGCACCAACTACAGAGCCTTCCGGGGACAGCAAAGTAACAGGCTCGGTAAAACTTACCAGTAATTGGGGCAGTGGCGGAATTGCACAGATTACACTTACCAACAATACAGGTGTCAGCTATACCGATGGATGGACGGTAGAGTTTACCTTAGACCGCGAGATTACTTCTATGTGGAGTGGTACTTGTGAGAGCCTTGGCAATAACCGTTACCGCGTAAGCAATCCAGGCTGGGATGGCAATTGGGCAAATGGTAAAACAATCACATTAAATTGTGGTGTTGGTGGAGGCAGCAACGTACCAGCGATCACAGATATCGTGATAAAATAATGAGCACAGTGTGCAATTATTAAGATATAATTGTTACAGATAAAGGAAGCCCTTACATTAGAGGCTCCGAGAACTCTTGCAACTGTTTTCAATATTAAGGAAAGCAGAAAAAGATGTATCGGAGCCTCTTTTTAATTGATAGGAAAATGCTCGTAACGTAGGGGGAAGCCAAAGCAAAGCGCTGGCTTTGCTTTTTTAGACAATATGTAATGACCTCCACTTTGTAACTTCGTGGATTTACCTGTATAC
>ERZ773157.1725-NODE-1725-length-19233-cov-8.800083_pt1 | contig 19233 bp, 12 predicted proteins | sample MGYA00511480_ERZ773157 | MGnify/ENA primary metagenome ERZ773157 (study PRJEB29015, sample SAMEA2737863) | human gut metagenome | biome: human gut; feature: human-associated habitat; material: faeces | place: China | collected 2012 ... | reverse complement strand
GCGGCCTGCCGCACCAGCACCCAGCCCGCCAGACTGGCGGCCAGCAGGAAGATCGGCCCTGGGTAGCCGTTGCCCGCCAGGCCAACGGAGCCAAACTGCCCCAGCACGGCCAGCAGCACAAACGCGGCAGCGGCCAGCCCGGCGCGGTGCAGCGGTTTGACGTCGCTGCGGGCGGTGCAGCGCAGCACGGTCCCCAGGTAGAACAGGCTGTAACAGCTGGCCGCAATGCCCAGCCCCCAGACGTTCCACCCGGCCAGACCGCAGCGCCAGCCCACCCAGAGCAGCACGCCGGAGACAAGCCCCTGGGCAATCAGTGTATCACCGCCGCGCAGCAGCTTCTGCAGCAAAAATTCCACGACAGCGTACAAAATCGAAATCTGGAACAGTGCCTGGACGAACCACAGCGCCCCGCCCAGCTGGGTGCCGCCGTCAAACACGCACCAGTGCGCCGTGCGGCCGATGATGTCTTTCAGCGTTGTGGGCGTGGTGACGATATTGCCGGGCAGCGCCAGAATGCGCTCATCCCCGGTTAAAATATTCAGGCGCAGGAACAGGTTGTTCAGCACCGTGAACGCCGTGTTGGCCAGCACAAAGGGCAGCCAGAGCGTGACCACCTTGCGCTTGGCAAAATGTACCAGCCCGCCCCGCAGGCTGAAAAGCCACCCGCTGAGCATAAAAAACAGTGCCATGTGGAAAAGATAGATAAAACCGGTGCCGGGAAAGCCCGAGTGCCCCAGCACCATAAGCACGATGCCGATGCCGCGCATACTATCTAATACAGGGTCGCGCTGCTTTGCCATAAGTACCAACCTCGCTTTTACAAAAATACCGCCCACGGTTGGGCGGCAAGGGTCACTGCGCGTTTTTAGCGCGGCATTTGGGGCAGATATACCGGATCGTCAGCGTGTAACCGCGTACCTCGGTGCCGATGGCGGACTCAATATCGCGGATCAGCCCCACCACCGGCAGGTCGGCCAGGTCGCCGCAGCTTTCGCACAGCAGGTGGCCGTGGGGGCTTGGGTTGGCGTCGTAGCGGTCGGGGCCGTCCGGCATTTCCAGGTGGCCGATCTCGCCGTCCAACTCCATAAGCTTTAGGTTGCGGTACACGGTGCCGCGGGCAATGTGCGGCATGGCCTGCCGCGCGTGGCTGAAAATTTCGTCAGCGGTCATATGCTCGGGGCATTTTTCACGCATAATGTCCAGTATCAGGGCGCGTTGGCGGGTCATGGGCAGACCTCCTTTAAAGATTTAAGATTAACTCCTATTCAGATAGTACACTATTTTGGATGATCTGTCAACGCTTTGGGCAAAATACACAAGAGTTGTTCCCAATATTTGACTTGACATACGCACTTCTTATGGTATAATAGAAGAGAATTAAGAACAAATCCTAATTTAAAACGGAGGTATTCACTATGGAACTCAGAGGCAGCAAGACCGAGAAAAACCTGTGGGAGGCTTTCGCAGGTGAGAGCCAGGCCCGGAACAAATACACCTATTTCGCGTCCAAGGCCAAGAAGGAGGGCTATGAGCAGATCAGCGCCATCTTCACCGAGACCGCCAACAACGAGAAGGGGCACGCCAAGATCTGGTTCAAGCTGTTGATGGAAAACGGCGAGATCCCCGACACGCTGACCTGCCTGAAGATGGCCGCCGCGGGCGAGAACGAGGAGCATACCTCGATGTACCCGCGCATGGCCGCCGAGGCGAAGGAGGAGGGCTTCAACCAGGTTGCAGCCCTGTTCACGATGGTCGCCGCCATCGAGAAGGACCACGAAGAGCGCTACAAGGCCCTGGCCGCCAACATCGAAGCTGGCAAGGTCTACGCCCGCGAGACCGAGCAGGTCTGGCAGTGCCGCAACTGCGGTTTCGTCTATATCGGCCAGCACGCGCCGGTCAAGTGCCCGGTCTGCGCCCATCCGCAGAGCTATTTTGAGCTGAAGAGCAGCAACTACTAAGAGAGCAGAAAAGAGAAGCGCGGTTTCCAAAATGGGAAAGTGCTTCTCTTTTTCTATGGAAGGGCTTTTATGAGCGATACGGCTGAGAGTTTTTGTGCATGGTGCAGGGCGACGGTGAGGATGAGATGACCCGTATGTATATCCACCGATAAGCAAAACCGGGAAGCGTCAAAACGGCGCTTCCCGGTTTTATTTTCAGCGTTCTTCCAGCGGGACGTAGTCACGCGGCTGCATGATGCTCTGGTAGGCGGGGCGGATGATTTTGTCCATGTTGACCAGCTCCTCCATGCGGTGGGCGGACCAGCCGACGATACGCGCAATGGCAAAGATTGGCGTGTACAGCTCCACCGGAATGCCCAGCATATCATAGACAAAGCCGGAGTAGAAGTCTACATTCGTCGAAACGCCCTTGTAGATGTGGCGCTTTTCGGCAATGACCTTGGGGGCCAGCCGCTCGATGGTGTTGTAATACTCAAAGTCGCGGCTGCGACCCTTGGCATCGGCCAGCTGGTGGACAAAGTTCTTGAACACCACAGCGCGCGGGTCACTGAGTGAGTAGACCGCGTGGCCCATGCCGTAGATCAGGCCCTTCTGGTCAAAGGCCTGCCGATCCACGATGCGGCCGAGGTAGTCGGCCATGGCGGTCTCGTCCAGCGGGTCGGCAACATGGGCGCGGATGTCGTCCATCATCTTCATGACCTTGATGTTCGCGCCGCCGTGCTTGGGGCCTTTCAGGCTGGAAAGCGCCGCCGCAATGACCGAGTAGGTGTCCGACCCGGAGGACGTGACGACGCGGGTCGTAAAGGTGGAGTTGTTGCCGCCGCCGTGCTCCATGTGCAAAAGCAGCGCGATATCGAGGACGTGGGCCTCAAGGTCGGTGTATTTCTGGTCGGGGCGCAGCATTTTCAGCAGGTTTTCCGCAGTGGACAGGCTCGGGTCCGGGCGGTGGATGTACATACTGCCGCCGCACTCATAGTAATTGTAAGCGTGGTAGCCGTAGACGGCCAGCATAGGAAATACGCTGATGAGCTTGATGCACTGTTCCAGCTGGGTCTGCAGGTCGGTCTTGCCGATGTCGTCATCGTAGTTGGCCAGCGTCAGCACGCTGCGGGTCAGCGAGTTCATCAGGTCGTGACTGGGGGCCTTCATGATGACGTCGCGCACAAAGTTTGTCGGCAGGTCGCGGCATTTGGCAAGGCAGGCGGTGAAGCTCTCGAGCTGCTCTTTGTTCGGCAGGTCGCCGAGCAGCAGCAGATAGGCCGCGCCCTCAAACGCATAGCGCTTGCCGCGCAGACCGCGGATCAGGTCGTAGACGTTGTAGCCGCGGTACCAGAGCTTGCCCTCGCAGGGAACCTTCTGGCCGTCGCGCTCCTCAAAGGCGTCGATGCGAGAAATGTTCGTGATGCCCGCCAGCACGCCCTTGCCGTTTTTGTCGCGCAGGCCGCGCTTGATGTCGTATTGGGCAAACAGCGTGGGATCAATGCGGTTGTTGGTGACACATTCCTCGGTAAAAATGCGGGCTTCCTTTTCAATGGCTGCGTAGTCGCTCATGGTGACGGCCTCCCTTTCCCTTTCTTGTCCGTGTGTGGCAAACACTTTGTAGCAGCGGCGGGCTATTCTACAAATCGTATAACGTATAAATCTATTATACAGGGAAATTGGACAGTCTGTCAAACAAAGTTTTTGTGAACAAAATGACAAGTTGCCACGCTGTAGGGGGCGGCGTCCTCGACGCCCCGCGGAGGGGTCAAGACCCCTCCCTACAAGACCACAATAAATGGGACGACAAACAAAAAGGGAGAGGCTCTCCCTCTCCCATGAAACGTGATTATACTTTTACTCCGCCACCAGCACCGTCACGCTCGTCGGGGCCAGCTCCAACGCATCCCGGAAACAGGGGCCGAAGGGGGTCACACCGGCGTGGACGCCGTCGCTTACTTTGCGCCAGGTACCGGCGGGCAGGCTGGCCCACTGGCGGGTGCGCTCGGGGTTGTAGTAGACGGCCAGCTGACCCACCGTGGCCGTGCCGTCGTTCTCCGGCACAAAGCCGATGAGCCAGCCTGGCAGCGCCAGAATAAACGGCTCCGGCTCCCCTGCCGCGCCGCTCAGCCGCGGATAGGCGCGGCGGATGGCCAGCATGCCGCGGTAAAACGCCGTCAGCGCGGCAAACTCCGGGCGGTGGGCGCGGGTCCAGTCCAGCCGGTTCGTGGCCAGCGGCCCCTTGTAGCTGTTGTGGTCGCCGTGCTTGGTGCGGCCCCACTCCTCGCCCGCCTGCATAAAGGGCAGGCCCTGGCAGGTCAGGTAGATGCCCGCCGTCATGCGGTTCTGTGCCAGCAAATCGGCGTCGGGGCAGTCGTAATCGCCGCGGCGGCCCACGGCGGCCAGTTTGTCCCAGAGCGTGTAGTTGTCATGGGCGGAGACGTACTGCACGACCTGCCCGGCGCGCTTGGGCCGGAAGCCGTGTGCGCCGCTGCGCCACGCGCTGATCGAGTGCAGCACATCGTAGCCATGCTGCGGTGCGCCGTTGACATAGCCCGCGTTGGCCGCGTCAAAGACGTTGCCCTTGATGCAGTCCCGCGTGTCATCGCAGAAAAATCCGATGCGTTCATGCAGCGCGTCGAGGGCGCGCTTGTCGGCGGGGCGTGCGCCGCCTTCAAGGTTCGTGCCGCCGCCCATCCAGGGCTCGCCGTACAGTAAAATGCTCTCGCCGCCGGGCAGACTGTCCAGCGCGGCGCGGATGGCGTTCATCGTGTCCACGTCTTCCAGCGCCATCAGGTCAAAGCGGAAACCGTCGATGTGGTAGGCTGTGGCCCAGTACAGCACCGACTCGACCACGTATTTGCGCACCATCGGGCGCTCGCTGGCCAGGTCACAGCCGCAGCCGGAGCCGTTGGTCATCATGCCGTTGGGCCAGCGGCGGTTCCAGTAGCCGGGCACGGTGCGCTCCAGATTGCTCTCGCCGTGGTAGGTGTGGTTGTAGACGACGTCCATCACGACGCCCAGCCCCGCGCGGTGCAGCGCGGCGACCATGGCGCGGCACTCCTTGACGCGCACCTCGCCGTGGAACGGGTCGGTGGCAAAGCTGCCCTCGGGCACGTTGTAGTTCTGCGGGTCGTAGCCCCAGTTGTAGCCGCCGTCGGGGCGGGACTCGTCCACCGTGGCGTAGTCGTAGATGGGCTGTAATTGCACATGGCTGATGCCCAGATTTTTCAGATAATTCAGGCAGGTCGGGTGTTCGCCGTCGTTGTCCAGCGTGGTGTCATCGGGCGTGAAGCCCATGAACTTGCCGCGCCACTCCGGTTTTACACCGCTGTGCCCGTCAGCGGAAAAGTCCGCCACATGCACCTCCCACACGCTGCGGGCGTGGGCCGGGATGTCGGGGCGCCGGTCCTGCTCCCAGCCGTCGGGGGCGGCCTGTGTCAGGTCCACCACCATGCCGCGGGTGCCGTTGGCCCCGGCGCTGCGGGCGTAGGGGTCCACGACCTCATGCACGCGGCCATCCGGGAAGTAGATGCGGTAGATGTAATACGTCCCGTGCAGGTTGCCGGGCAGCACAATGGCCCAGACGCCGCCATCGCCGCGGCGCATTTCGTGTACGCCCAGCTCTTTCGCGCCCGGCTCGGCGTCGGTGCCGGTGGCATACAGGCAGACCACGACCCCGCAGGCAGTGGGAGCCCACAGCTTGAAGGTGGTTTCCTCCGCCGTTGGATTTGCGCCGAGGTCGCTGCCGTGGTAATAGGGCAGCTCACAGGCCTGATGCCAGTTCATGAGTGATCGCTCCTTACAAATAGTCTGCATTTATTGTAGCAGGTGGAGCGACAGTTTGCAAGGGAAACGTTTCAACGCCCAGCGGAAACCTTTGCATCCGGCATCCCATGTAAAGAAGCCATACACAAGCAAAAATCCCCTGCCCGTGCGGACAGGGGATGCGGTTGCTTATAGAGGTGGATTACTCGCCCAGATGCCAGATGTCCTTGTTGTACTCGGCAATCGTGCGGTCACTGCTGAACAGGCCGGCCTTGGCAATGTTGATGACGCACTTCTTGCGCCAGCCCAGCGGGTCGCAGGCGTAGTCGCTCAGGGCCTGACCCTTGCGCACCACATAGGCGTTGAAGTCGGGCAGCGTCTGGAACCAGTCCTTCCAGACCAGCTCGTCGTGCAGGCGGCGCAGGTTTTCCTCATGCCCGGCGGCCAGCATCTCCGGCCCGACGAGGAAATCGACGGCGCGGCGGATGTTGGGGTCACCCTCCACCCACTGGCTGGCCTGATAGTCGCCCATCTCATAGCGGTGGATGACCTGGTCGGACGTCTGGCCGAAGATATAGATGTTCTCATCGCCGACCTGCTGACAGATCTCGACGTTCGCACCGTCCATCGTGCCCAGCGTCAGCGCACCGTTGAGCATGAACTTCATGTTGCCGGTGCCAGACGCCTCTTTGGAGGCCAGCGAAATCTGCTCCGACAGGTCGCAGGCGGGGATGAGCTTCTCAGCGGCGGTGACGTTGTAGTTTTCCACAAAGACAACCTGCAGATACTTCGACACGACCGGATCCGCCGCAATGACCTTAGACAGGGTCAGCAGGGCGTGGATGATGTCCTTGGCAATCGTGTACGCCGGGGCGGCCTTGGCACCGAAGATGCTGACCAGCGGCGTGGCAGGCAGATGCCCGGCCTTGATCTCATGATACTGGTGGATCAGGTAGAGCAGGTTCAGCTGCTGGCGCTTGTACTCATGCAGGCGCTTGGACTGGATGTCGAACATTGCATCCGGGTCAACGGTGATGTTCTGCGTGCGGTGCAGCCAGTCGGCCAGTGCGCGCTTGTTCTGCGCCTTGACGGCGGAGAACTGCTGCAGAAGATCGACATTTTCCGTGTAGGGCAGCAGTTTTTCAAGCTCGGCGGCGTCCTTGCGGAAGCCGGAACCGATGAGCTTTTCGATCTCGGCGGTCAGTGCCGGGTCGCACTCCAGCAGCCAGCGGCGGAAGGTGATGCCGTTGGTCTTATTGTTGAATTTTTCGGGGTAGAGCTGGTAAAAGCCGTGCAGCTCGCTGTTTTTCAGGATCTCGGTGTGCAGATAGGCAACGCCGTTCGTCGAGTGGGTGAAGTGGATGTCCATGTGGGCCATGTGAACGCGGTCGTCCCCGTCGATGATGGCCAGACTCTCGTCGGTGGTGCGGGTGCGGGCCAGCGTGTCGAGCTTTTCAATGATGGGCATGAGCTGCGGCACGACGGCGTCCAGATAGGCGCGGGGCCACTTTTCGAGCGCCTCGGCCAGAATGGTGTGGTTCGTGTAGGCACAGGTCTTTGTGACGATCTCGACGGCCTCGTCAAAGTCGATGCCCTTCTCCCCCAGCAGGCGGATCAGCTCGGGGATAACCATGCTGGGGTGGGTGTCATTGATCTGGATGGCGGCGTAGTCGGCCAGATCGTGGTAATCACAGCCGCGGGCGGCACACTCGGCCAGAATCAGCTGGGCCCCGGCGGAAACCATCAGGTACTGCTGGTAGACGCGCAGACGGCGTCCGGCCTCGTCGGAGTCATCGGGATACAGGAAAAGCGTCAGGTTTTTGTCGATGTCGGTCTTGTCGAACGTGATGCCGTCGTGGACGATGCTCTCATCAATGGTGTCGAGATCGAACAGATTCAGCGTGTTCGTGCGGCCCTCGTAGCCCGTGACGGCCAGCTTGTACAGACGGGCGCTGTAGGTCTTGCCGGCCAGCTCGACGGGATAGACCGTATCCGTTTTTTCCGCCCAGGAGTGGGCGGTCAGCCACGGGTCGGGCAGCTCATTCTGGACGCCGTCCTTGAAGGACTGGTGGAACAGGCCGAAGTGATACCGCAGGCCGACACCGTCGCCGGGCAGGTTCAGCGTGGCGAGGGAGTCAAGGAAACAGGCGGCCAGACGGCCCAGCCCGCCGTTGCCAAGGCTTGGCTCCGGCTCGACCTCCTCAATATCGGACAGGTTTTTCCCGGCAGCGGCCAGCGCGGCGCGGGTGTCGTCGTACAGCCCTAAATTGATAAGGTTGTTGGACAGCAGCTTGCCGATCAGAAACTCGGCGCTGATATAGTAGAGCTTGCGGCCCGTGACGGGACGGACGCGGGCGGCGCTCTGTTCGCGGACGATGTCCAGCAGGGCCAGATAGATTTCCTGATCCGTGCAGGCGGTCAGGGGCTTGTTGGTTCTGGCTTCCATCGCAGCAGTCATATTCATAAGAGGTTCCCTCCATTCGTGTATGGGCTTCTTGGGTACAACTTGGTTATACCACACAAAACATGCATCTGACTTGCAAAATACCCGCAACTTATGGTACAATACTATCATGCGAGGTGAAAATATGGCGAAACAAGAGCGTTTACGCGAAGCAAAGCAACACGGGGCCGCGTGGTTCCCGTTCAATATCTACCCGTGCACGATCCCGAAGGACTTCCCGCAGGTGGCGCTGCACTGGCAGGACAGCATGGAGCTGGTCTTTGTCAAAAAAGGGCGCGGCATCGTGCAGGCCGGGCTGACGACCTACACGGCACAGGCGGGCGACATTTACGTGTTTGCCCCCGGCGTGCTGCACGCCCTGCGCCAGCTGCCCGGTGAGGCAATGGAATATGAAAACATCATCTTTGAGCTGGAGCTGCTGGGCGGCGCCGGTGACATCTGTGCCGAGAAGTACCTGCTGCCGCTGCAGAGCGGACGTCTGGCTCTGCCCATGCGCCTTGACCCGGAAGACTGGGGCTACAACTGGGCGGTGCGGTGCCTGCACGCGGCGGAGGAATTCAACAAGATCAAAGACGTGGGATATGAACTCTGTATAAAGGGCGAGCTGCTGCTGTTTCTGGCGGCGCTGGTGGGCCGCACCGGAGACCTGCCCCCTGCCGATACCCCCGACACCCGGCGGCTGAAAACCGTGGTGCAGCTTGTGAATGAGGGCTACGCGGGGGCGCTGCATGTGACCGACGCAGCGGCGGCCTGCGGATGCAGCCCCAGCCATTTTATGCGCTGGTTCAAGAAAATGACCGGCCAGGGCTTTACCGAATACCTGAACGAGCAACGCCTGAACGCCGCCGCCGATGCCCTGCGCAGCGGCAGCGATACCGTGCTGGCGATTGCGGAGCAATGCGGGTTTGAGAACTTGTCCTACTTCAACCGTCTGTTCAAAAAGCGGTACGGGATGACGCCGCGGGAATACAGGGGGAGAAAATAAAAAAGCCTTCCCCCGCGGGGAAAGGCGGCCCGAAGGGCCGGATGAGGGGCGAGTCTGCGGCGAAATCCCGTGAACGGGTGGCTGCGGAAGCTTTGCCCTCATCAGTCCGCTTCGCGGACAGCTTCCCCCGCGGGGGAAGCCTGAAATTATGCCTTTTTGCTGTAATCCCGTGCGCCGTAAATCGCCGTGCCGACGCGGACGATGGTCGCGCCCTCGGCGATGGCGGCGGCGTAGTCGTGGCTCATGCCCATGGACAGAATGTCCATCTGTGCCCGGTCATAGTGCCGGGCGTCGGCTCTGGCCAAAAGCTCCCGCATCTGTGCAAAAAAGCGGCGGGTCTCGGTGTCGTCGGCGTCGGCGGGCGGGATCGCCATCAGGCCGCGCAGACGGATGTGCTCCCTGGCGGCGGCAGCCTCCAAAAGCGGGAACAGGCTGTCGGCGTCCACGCCGCTCTTGCTGGCCTCCTCGCCGATGTTGATCTCGACGAGAATGTCCTGCACCAGCCCCAGACGGGCCGCGGCGGCATCGATCTTATCCAAAAGGCGCGTGCTGTCCACGCTCTGGATCAGCGCGGCGCGGCCTACGACCTTGTTGACCTTGTTCGTCTGTAAATGCCCGATGAAGTGCCCGGGCTTGCCGTTGTAGGCGTTCGCGTCGGTCTTTTCGACCAGCTCCTGCACATGGTTTTCACCGAAAAGGTCAATGGGCAGGTCGGCGCTGCAGCGCACCTCCTCCACCGTGCGGGTCTTGCAGGCGGCGCAAAGGCGCACCTCTGCCGGGTCACGGCCTGCGGCCTTGGCGGCAGCGGCCATCGTCTCACGGATCTTCGCGACGGCCTCGGCCATCTGCTGCTTCTGGGCTTCGGGAATCATCGCACTTCCTCCTGACTGTAAACGGCGCGGGAACCGCCGATGAACGGCGGACGGGTGCGGGCGCAGAGCAGAATTGCCTGCCCGATGTGGTCCATCGACAAGCGCACCGGTACAGCCACGCGGCGCAGGTGCATACCGATCAGCGTGCCGCCGATGTCCATGCCCGCGGCGGCCCTGACCTCCTCCACAAGGACGGGGTCGTTAAAGCGCTGCCAGCAGTTCGTGGCCCAGCTGCCGCCCGCGTGGGGCTGCGGAATGGCCGAGACGATCTGATAGCCGTTGGCCTTCGCAGCCTCGCGCTCAATGACGATAGAACGGTTCAGATGCTCACAGCACTGGGCGGCCAGATAGACGCCCTGCTCCTGCAATGGCGGCAGCACGCCCGCCAGCACGGCAGCGGCAGCCTCCATGCTGGAATCCTTGCCGATGCGCCCGCCCATGATTTCGCTGCTGGAGCAGCCGACCACAAAAATGTCCCCGGTCTCGAGATGCGCAGCCTGCAGCAGTTCTTCCGCAGCCTGCCGCGCCTGCGCCGTAAGTTTTGCATAATCCACAGGTAATGCCCCCTTTGGTTACTATTATAGCAGGGGTGTCAATAAAAGAAAAGCCTTCCCCCGCGGGGGAAGGTGGCCCGTAGGGCCGGATGAGGGCGACCCTGCGGATGCTGCCCATAAATGGGTGGCTGCGGGAGCTTTGCCCTCATCAGTCCGCTTCGCGGACAGCTTCCCCCGAGGGGGAAGCCTTTAGGCATTTTTTACATTAGAACCAACCTGCGTCAATTTGTCAAGCCGTCACATCCTCAAACTGACTGTTGTACAAATCGGCATAGAACCCGCCGGCTTCGATCAGCTCGTCGTGGGTGCCCTGCTCGACAATGTCGCCCTCGCGCATGACCAGGATCAAATCGGCATCGCGGATGGTGGACAGGCGGTGCGCGATGACGAAGCTCGTGCGGCCCTGCATCAGGCGGTCCATAGCCGTCTGGATGCGCTGCTCGGTGCGGGTGTCAACGCTCGATGTCGCCTCATCGAGGATCAGGATGCGGTTGTCCGCCAAAATCGTGCGGGCAATCGTCAAAAGCTGCTTCTGGCCTTGGCTGACGTTGGAGGCGTCCTCGTTCAGCTCCATCTGGTAGCCGCCGGGCAGCGTGCGGATAAAGTGGTCGGCGTTTGCTGCCTTCGCGGCGGCAATGACCTCCTCGTCCGTGGCATCCAGACGGCCATAGCGGATGTTCTCCATGATCGTGCCCTTGAACAGCCAGGTATCCTGCAGCACCATGCCGAAGCCCTCGCGCAGGTCGCTGCGGTCAAAGTCCCTGACGTTATGGCCGTTCAGCAAAATTTCGCCGGAATCCACATCGTAGAACCGCATGAGCAGCTTGACCATTGTGGTCTTGCCCGCGCCGGTGGGGCCGACGATGGCGACCTTCTGGCCGGGCTTGACATTGCAGCTGAAATTGTGGATGACGGTCTTTTCCGGCGTGTAGCCGAACTTTACATGGTCAAACGTGACCTGACCGTCGATGCAGGCGGGGTCGGCGCGGCGGGCGGGGTCGGCCAGCTGGTCCTCCTCGGGCTCGTTCAAAAATTCAAAGACGCGCTCGGCGGCGGCGGTCATGCTTTGCAGCATGTTGGACACCTGCGCCAGCTGCTGGATGGGCTGGGTGAAGTTCTTGACGTACTGGATGAACGCCTGAATATCGCCGATGGTGATGGCGCCCGCTGCGGCAAAAATGCTGCCGACGATGGCGACGGCCACATAGCCCAGGTTGCCCACAAAGTTCATGATGGGCTGCATCAGGCCGGACAAAAACTGCGATTTCCACGCGGATTCGTACAGCTTATCGTTCGCGTCGTTGAAGTCGTCCAGCACGGCGGCCTCGCGGTTGAACGCCTTGATGACGTTGTGGCCGGAGTAGACCTCCTCGACCTGACCGTTGACAACGCCCAGTGTCGCCTGCTGCGCCTTGAAATACTTCTGGCTGAACTTGACGACCACCAGCACCAGCGCCAGCGAGACCGGCAGGATCAGCAGGGCGATCAGCGTCATTTTAGGGCTGATGGACAGCATCATGATGAGCACGCCGACCATCGTTGCAACGCTGGTGATCAGCTGGGTCACGCTCTGGTTCAGGCTCTGGCCCAGCGTATCCACGTCGTTTGTAATGCGGGACAGCACCTCGCCGACGGTGCGCTTTTCAAAGTAGGCCAGCGGCAGGCGGTTGATCTTTTTACTGATCCGGTCGCGGAAGTCGTAGCAGACCTTCTGCGACAGGCCGGACATGAGCCAGCCCTGAATGAAGCTGAACGCCGCGGACAGCAGGTACATGCCCAGCAGGAACAGCAGCACCTTGCCGATGTAGGCAAAGTCGATGCCGCCCACGCCGCGCAGCTTGGCGATCCAGCCGGTGGCCAGCGCCGTGGTGGCCTTGGCCAGGATCTTCGGCCCTGCAATGTTGAAAATGGTTGACAGAACAGCAAAAACAATGACGACGACCAGCGACAGCTTATACTGGCTCATGGCGGCCAGAAGCTGGCGCAGCGTGCCCTTGAAGTCCTTGGCGCGCTCCGTCGTCATGCGTCCGTGTCTTGGCATATCACTCACCCTCCTTCTGCAAATTCAGTTCCTTCTGGCTCAGCTGGCTGCGCGCAATTTCCTGATACGCGGGGCAGCTTTCCATCAGCTGGGCATGGGTGCCCTTGCCGACGATGCGCCCCTCATCCAGCACCAAAATCTGGTTCGCGTGCAGCACGGTGGAGATGCGCTGCGCCACAATAATGACCGTGGCGTTGTCGGTTTTAGCCTTCAGCGCACGGCGCAGCGCCACGTCGGTCTTGTAGTCCAGCGCCGAGAAGCTGTCGTCAAACAGATAGATCTGCGGGTGCTTGGCAATGGCGCGGGCAATCGAAAGGCGCTGCTTCTGCCCGCCGGAGACGTTGCTGCCGCCCTGGGCAATCGGGCTGTCGAAGCCCTCGGGCTTAGCGGAGATGAACTCCGTGGCCTGGGCGATCTCGGCGGCCTGCTCTGCGTCGGCGTCGGTGATGTGGTCGCCGCCGAACTTCAGGTTGGATGTGATCGTGCCGCTGAACAGCACGCCCTTCTGCGGTACATAGCCCAGCTCGTCGTGCAGCTGTGCCTGGGTCATGTCGCGCACGTCAACACCGTCAATCGTCACGCTGCCCTCGGTCACATCGTAGAAGCGCGGGATCAGGTTGAGCAGCGTAGATTTGCCGCAGCCCGTGGAGCCGATGATGGCCGTTGTCTCGCCGGGTCTGGCCGTGAAGCTGATGTGCTCGAGCGCGTCCTCGTCGGAGCCGGGATAGCGGAAGCTGACGTCATGGAACGCCACAACGCCGTGGGTGCCGTCCGCGGGCAGTGCCTTGGGCGCAGCGGGGTCATGGATGGTCGAGGGGGTCTTGATGACCTCGTCAATGCGGTCCGCAGCCACACCGGCACGGGGCAGCATGACGGCGACCATCGAGAGCATGAGGAACGACATGACGATCTGCATCGTGTAGGTGATGAACGCGATCATCTCACCCACCTGCATGCTGCCCAGATCCATCGCCTTGCCGCCGAACCAGACGATGAGCAGGCTCGTGCCGTTCATGATGAGCGTCATAAACGGCATCATGGCGACCATCGTGCGGTTGGTGAACAGCTGGGTCTTCATCAGGTCGGTGTTGGCCCGGTCAAAGCGCTTTTCCTCAAATTCCTCGCGGCTGAACGCGCGGATGGGCATAATGCCGGTCAGGATTTCGCGGCTGACAAGGTTCAGCCGGTCCACCAAAACTTGCATCTGCTTGAATTTCGGCATGGCTACGTTCATCAAAACGGCGATGAGCGCCAGCAGTGCGGCCACGGCCACAAAGATGATCCATTCCAGCCCCGTGTTGCCGCTGGCAACGTGCATAATGCCGCCAATGCCCAAAATGGGCGCGTAGGCTACCATGCGCAGCAGGATCACGCAGACGAACTGCACCTGCTGGATGTCGTTCGTGGTACGGGTAATCAGCGAAGCAGTGGAAAATTTTTCGATTTCGGCGTTGGAGTAGCCGACGACGGTCCTGAACACGTCGCGGCGCAGGTCACGGCCAATGGCGGCGGAGACGCGGGACGCGATAAAGCCGACGGCGACGGCCACGGCAACCATGAGCAGCGTTAAAGCCAGCATCTGGCCGCCCGTGCGCAGCAGATAGGACATTTGCACGTCATGGGCAATGCCCTGAGCGTCATATTCCAGCGCGACGAGCAGCATGGCCTGGCTGGACAGGCTGTCGGCGACGGTCTCGTCCAGCTGGGCGAGGCCGTCCGTCAGCTGGCTCTGCAGCATTTCCCGTGCGCCGGGGGCCTTGGACGCGGCGGCCAGCTGCGTGGCGACGGCGTCGAGGTCATAGGCCGTGGGAACCACGGTGTCGGTGGTACCGGCGGCAGTGGCGGCAGTGGCGGCATTCTTCGCCGCGGCCATGTACAGCACAACGTCCGGCGTTGTGAACGCATTTTCCAGCGCGGCGGTGTCCGCGTCCGGGTTCAGTGTGCGCACACCGTCCGCGTCGGGGTCGGTGTAGGCTTCGTCCGCCAGTGCGGCGTCGTCCTCGGACATGAGCAGCTCGAGCGCCTGCAGCGTTGTGCTGCGGACGGTGTCGGGCACGGGGCTTTCAATGCCGCCCTGCTGGATGCCTGTGTCCACAATTTTGCTTGTGTAGTCGGGCAGGCTTAAATCGCAGTATGCCTGCACGATGAGCAGCGCAACGACGGCCAGGCAGGCCGCCCAGTGCCGCCCCAGCTGCTTAAAAATTTTCGTCATGCGGGGGTTCTCCTTTCAAAGCGGTTTTCATAGCGGCGTTCTCGGCCTCGATGGCGGCGAGCAGAGCGTCCTTTACGGCGTTGGCCTGCGCCAGCTGCTCCGGGGTCAGCCGCGCCATGATGCGGGCAAAGTAGTCGTTCATGGCCTGCTCATTGGCTTTGCGGGCGCGCTCCCCTGCCGGGGTGATGCGCACCAGCGTCTTGCGGCGGTCCTGGGGGTCTGTCTCGCGGACGATGTGGCCGGTCTGCTCCATCTGACGCAGCCCGCGGGAAATCGCCGGCATAGGCTGGTGCGTCTGCCGTGCAATGTCCGAGACATAGATCGCGCCGTCGCAGCCGTGCTGCTCAATGAGATTGTACAGACTTTGCAGCATGCCATAGCGGCATTTTGGCTGCCCGGCCAGTGCCATGCGCATCCCGCGCTTGGACAGTGTGTGCAGCCGCGCCACAAAGCGGAACACCCCGCTCAGATAAGGGGCTTCAGTGCCCATTGGTGAACACCTCCTGTTAATAGTTGGCTTGTGTTAATTATTAAAGCGTGATAATAATACACCCTCCTGCACCGCGGTGCAAGAGGGTGTAAGGAAGTTTTAAGATTTGTTCATAAAGTGGGGAGAATGGCCTCCCTTGTCAAAGGGAGGCTTTAGGCTTATTCCTTCACACACGCAAGATTGCTCAGCGTCACACCCCTGCACAGCCCCAGCGGCAGGGCGACGGACGGCTTGGTGATGGTAATATCCTTAAAGACAATGTCCTCGACCTCATAGCCCGGCTTGTCAAAGCCCGCGATCTCGATCGGGGCGGCATCGTGTCGGCTGCGGTCATGGTCCAGCACCTCGGCGGTCAGGGTAAGCCGCTCAAAGAAGCAGTGCTCGAGCTTCGGCGGGGCACCGGCGGGCACACCGTCGTCATTGTACGGTACGCTGTGCAGCATGACGCGGGGCGTGATGCAGTCCCGCACGGTCACGCCGCGCACATAGCCGCCGCGCTTGGGCGTGGCCTTGATCTCGATGCCGGACAGCGAGTTCGCCAGATCGCAGTCCCAGATCTGTACGTCCTCCACGCCGCCGCTCATCTCGCTGCCGATGCAGATGCCGTGGCCGCAGTCGCTGCGGCAGTCAAACACCCGGATATGCGCGCAGGGACGGTTGATTTCGTTGCCCTCGGGGTTCTTGCCGCTCTTGATGGCGACAGCGTCGTCCCCCGTGGAGAACTCCGACGCAAACAGCGTGCAGTTCGTTGAGGAATCCGGGTCCCAGCCGTCGCCGTTCCAGACGCCCTCGGACACAAAGGTGCAGTGGTCGGTCTGGATGTCGTCGCAGTAGATCATGTGGACGTTCCAGGACGGGCCGTTTTTCAGCGTGATACCGCTGATCCAGACGTTCTCACAGTTGCTTAAATTGATAAGCCGCGGACGGACGCGGCCCGGGATCGTGTCGCTGTTCTCGCAGCTTTCGACGAGCTCCCGGTTGTCGTCCAGAAAGCTCTTGATGCGGGCACGCTCGTCCTCAATGATCTTGCGGGCCAGCTCCTGCCCGCCGCCGCAGATCGTGCCCCTGCCGCGGATGATGATATTGCGGCAGTTTGGGCCGGTCTTGTGGTTCATGTCGCCCGCGTTCAAAAGGCTTGAGTAGCAGCGCATCTCGGTGCCCTCAAATCGGCTGGGGATGCGGGGCGAATAGTCGTGAATGTTCGTTGTGCCCTGCAGGACCGCGCCCTTGGCCAGATAAATTTCCAGATCGCTGTGCAGCCGCAGTGCGCCGGTCAGGAAATCGCCCGCCGGCACGTACAGAATATCGTCCGCGCCGCAGTCGTTGATGGCCCGCTGTAAATTGTCGGTGTTCAGGATATGGCCGTCGCCCTTGCAGAAGTAGGGCGCGGCGGTAATGTCGATGCGGCGTTTTTCCCTGCCGAACTGCAGCGTGGCCGAGCCGATGCAGTAGCTGCCGCTGACCACGTCCACCCGGAAGGCACTGCCGTAGCTCAGCCCCTCTATCGTAAAATGGGTGCGGTCTGTGCGGCCAATGGCCTCGCCGTTCAGGGAGACCGTGTATTCCGCCCCGCTGGGTGCGGCGGCGGGTTTATCCCAGTACAGCACTGCGTAATCTTCGGTGCAGCGTATATTCAAATTGCCTTGTTTCATGGTGACGTCCTTTGGTTATGGGGAGTTTGCTCTTTCTTACATATTGTACCACAGTGTGCGCGTTTATCCAAGACTTGGGGGTGACAAAATACGCGGGCTGAAATGCTGCAGGTTTTTACACTTTGCAAGGTTGACAGATATCGGCACGCTGGACCGCGTGTAACAGCTTTGCTCCCCGCTGATCCGGCGGGGAGCTTTGCTTTTGTGCGGGATGTATGGTACAATAGGGAAACACTGTAGGGGCCGGGCATGCCCGGCCCGCGGCCTGCCTATAGGCGGGCGTCCCCCGTGAAGCTGCGGGCCGCACATGTGCGGCCCCTACTGCGCGGCAATTTATACTGCGCGAAAGGAGCTGCCATGGACAAGGCTATATTTGAAACGGCCCATCTGGCGGCCCTGAACGACCAGCAGCGCGCGGCGGTGGAGGCGGTCAACGGCCCGGTGCTGCTGCTGGCGGTGCCGGGCAGCGGCAAAACCACCGTGCTCATCACCCGGCTGGGCTATATGACCGAGGTCTGCGGCATTGCGCCGGAAGCCATCCTGACAATGACCTACACCGTCGCCGCCACGCAGGAGATGCGCGCCCGGTTCGCGGCGCGGTTCGGCGGCGAATTGGCCGCACGGCTGGAGTTCCGCACTATCAACGGTGTGGCGGCGCGCATCATCGCGCTGTACAGCCGCATGTATGGCCGTACCCCGCCGGAGCTCATCCGCAATGAGAGCGAGACCACGCCGCTGCTCATGCGGCTATGGCAGGACACAAACCACGAGTACCCCGCCGAGAGCACGGTCAAGGATCTGCGCACGGCCATCACCTACATTAAAAATATGTGCCTGACCGACGCGGAATTGGACGAGCTGGAAACCGACATTGAGAATCTGCCTGATCTGTACCGCGGCTACCAGAAGGCGCTGAAGGCCGCGCACAAAATGGACTACGACGACCAGCTCTGCTTTGCGCTGCAAATCCTGCGCGGTGCGCCCGCAGTTGCGGCGGCGTTCCGCAAACGGTACAAGTATTTCTGCGTCGATGAGTCGCAGGATACGTCCAAGGTACAGCATGAAATTATCCGCGTGCTGGCGCAGGAAAGCGGCAATATCTTTATGGTCGGCGACGAGGACCAGAGCATTTACGGCTTCCGCGCCGCCTACCCCCAGGCGCTGATGGACTTTGAAAAGACCTATCCCGGCGCACAGATTTTGCTGATGGAGCAGAACTATCGCTCCACAGAGCCGATTCTGGAGGCTGCCAACCGCTTTGTGGCGCGCAACCGCTATCGCCGCCCCAAAACCATCGCACCGACGCAGGGCCCCGGCGCACCGCTGCAGATCGTCACCGTGCCGCGCCGCGCCGACCAGCTGCCATTCTTGTTTGAGACGGCGCAGCACTGCGATACCGGGACGGCGGTGCTGTTCCGCAACCACGAGAGCGCACTGCCCATCATCGACCTGTGCGAGCGGCGGGGCATCCCCTACGCCTGCAAGGCAGTGGACCAGACCTTTTTTACCAACAAGATCGTCCGCGATGTGACCGATATTTTCACGCTGGCCGCACACCCCGCGGATGGGGAAACTTTTCTGCGCTGCTACTACAAATTCGGCGTGCCCGTCACCCGCGCACAGGCGCTGTTTGCCTGCAATCAGGCGCGGCAGTACAGGCAGGACTGCTGGACGGCCCTGCTGAATGAGGACAGCATCCGTCCGCGCACCCGCGCCGCCATGGCTGACGTGGCGGACGGTCTGGCGCGTCTGCCCCAAATGGCCGCGGACGATGCGGTGCGGTTCCTGGCCGACCAGCTGGGCTACGGCAAATATCTGGACAAAAACGGCATGGACCGCACGAAGCTGGCCGTGCTGGAAATGCTCGGCGCACAGGAGCCGACGCCGCGGCACCTGCTGCGTCGGCTGGAAAAGCTGCGCAGCATCATACAAAACCATGAGAATCCGCCCGGGTGCAGGTTTTTGCTTTCGACGATCCACTCGGCCAAGGGGCTGGAATATGACCGGGTCATTTTGTTGGATGTGCTGGACGGCATTCTGCCCGCCAAGCCGGAGCTGTGCTGCCGCACGCCCGGCGAGACACAGCAGTATGAGGAGGACCGGCGGCTGTTTTACGTGGCCATGACCCGCGCGCGGCAGCAGTTGGTGCTGTTTGACTGCGCGGCGGAGCGCTCGACCTTTGTGGATGAGGTGCTGTCCGGTCTGCCCGGCCACCGCAAACGCCACGACGCCGAGCCCGCGGGCCGCCGCACACCCCC
>ERZ773157.1708-NODE-1708-length-19384-cov-106.069688_pt1 | contig 19384 bp, 27 predicted proteins | sample MGYA00511480_ERZ773157 | MGnify/ENA primary metagenome ERZ773157 (study PRJEB29015, sample SAMEA2737863) | human gut metagenome | biome: human gut; feature: human-associated habitat; material: faeces | place: China | collected 2012 ... | reverse complement strand
ATATCGAAATCTCAGTACTCACGCCGATGAAACGCATCCAAAGTATAGATGAGTTTGAACTGGGCAAGCAGGGTATTTTCATACGCAAGGGCTATCATACGGGTACTTTCCTTCCACAGGTGGCTGATGAAGTATCATGGACCAAGGAAGAATTCCTGGGGCATTGCTCTCAGGATAAGGCTGGAATAGGTTGGGATGGCTGGAAGACAGCTGAGCTTTATACTTATGAGGCTATTGTATTCTAGTAGCCGATATTCAGATGATTGTGTAATCATGAAATGGTTTGGGTATGAAAGAATGTCGTTTTTATCAGAAAGTTGATAGAGAAGGAGAGTATGCTTCTGATACAGTAAGGTGCGAATTATGTCCCCACTGTTGTGTTATCTTGGAAGGCAAGCATGGAAAATGTGGCAGCAGATGGAATTTTAACGGAATGCTTTACTCTGTTGTTTACGGAAAACCGTGTGCTTTGGCAGATGATCCTGTAGAGAAGAAACCGCTGAATGAATTCCATCCCGGAACCCGTTGTCTGTCTCTGTCCTGTACAGGTTGCAACTTCCGTTGTCTCAACTGTCAGAACCACGACATCTCGCAGGTACTTCCGTCTGCTGTAGATTTCTACGAGTTGTCTCCATCTGATATTGTAGATATTGCTGTCAAGCATCATTTGCCGGGCATTGCCTATACCTACACGGAGCCTCTTACCTATTATGAGTACATCTATGACATCGCCAAGGAGGCTCATTCCAGGGGGCTTTGGAATATCCTGGTATCTGCAGGTTACATCAACCCGGAGCCTCTTAGGGAGATAGTTTCACTCATTGATGCTGCCAATATCGACCTCAAGGCATTCTCTGAAGATGTGTATCAGAAGCAATGTGGCGGTCATTTACAGCCTGTATTGGATACGCTTTTAACGATGAAGAAAGCAGGAGTGCATCTGGAGATAACAAACCTGCTGATTCCTGGGGTTAATGACAGCGAGAGCATGATAAGAGATATGTGCAGTTGGCTCAGAGACAATGGTTTTGCCGATTGTCCTCTTCATTTTAGCAGGTTTTTCCCACAGTACAAGATGCAGGATTCTGTACCTACACCTACTGAGACTCTTTTTACTGCCCGAAGGATTGCACAAGAAGAAGGGATGAGAAAAATATATTTAGGAAATATTTAACACAAAAATATAGATTGAAATGAACAAAACAGCATTAATTACAGGAGCCAACAAAGGTATTGGCTTGGGAATCAGTAAGTATCTAGGGTTAAGTGGCTGGGATATCATTATCGGTGCCCGCAATGAAGCAAGAGCCTTGGAGACTATGAACAAGTTGAAAGATGCAGGATGTACAGTGCTTGGTTGGGTGAAAATTGAACTCTGTGATCTCGACGGCATCAGTTTGGCGACAAAGGAGATCAATGATAAATATCCTTCACTCAATCTTCTAGTGAACAATGCCGGTATTCCTGGTGACATGTCGAAGACCAGCTGGGAGACAGACATGAAGGATATCAAGGAGACTGCTGACGTAAACTACTTTGGCACCTTGGCCGTGACTCAGGCCCTTCTTCCGCTCATCAAAGCCAACAAGGGTAGAATCGTCAACATCACCGTTCCTAGTGAAATCAGTCCGTATTGGCATCCTCTGGCTTACGTGGCAAGCAAGGCTGCCCAGAATGCCATGATGGGTGTGATGGCAATGGAGTTTGAGCAGAACAACATACCTGTTGAGATTTTCAGCGTACACCCTGGTCCAACTACCACTGATTTGAATGGCAACATGGCTTTGCCTGGTTTCCATACAATTGATACAGTAGGCGAGAAGTTTGCAAAGCTCATCAATGATGGACAGTCCCATAATGGCGAATTCATAGAATTGTATCCTATCGTGAAGGAAGATTAAGGAAGGATTATCATTTCCTTGAACTATTAGCGATGTGAGAAATTTACAGACAAAGCTAACATTTGAAAGTGAATTAATGTATGGGATGGATAGATAATAGAATAGCAGAATACTACCAATGGCAGAAAGATAACACAGCTATTAGAGAGGATAAAGGTACAGGATGGTTTTCTGTATCTACACCTTTTGTGGGGGTATTAAATGACAATATAGAAATTTTTATCAAGAAAGAATCCGAGACAAAAATTTTACTTTCGGATGATGGTGAGACCATTGAAAAATTATTTCTCTCAGGAGTAGATGTGTTACGTTCACAAAAGCGTAAAGATTACATGCAAAAGGTTGCCAATAACTTTGGCATAAAGATAACACCAGAAGGAGAAATTGTCACAGAATCCAATGGTGCTGATTTTGCAAGGAAAATGCACAATTTTATGTCTGCTATATCATCAATATCTGATATGTCAAGGCTCTCGAATAATAAATAATAGAGGAGCGGTGCATAGCATTGCTCCTTTCTTTTTCTCTGAGGTATGTGCTCATATTGCTTTTTAATCCATTGAGCTTAGTTATGAAGAGATTCTTTTGGCTTCTCTGGAAGGGCAGTAGGCGGTATTGAGTTCCTTCGACCTATCTACTGAGGAAATGACGGATGCCTTGCCTTTGCTTTATCAGAATGGTTATCTGACCATCAAGAAATTTGAACCGATGTTTCGAGAATATACGTTGGGAATTCCAAATAAGGGGTATGCGATGGACTGCTCAATTCATTTGAGTACCATCGGCAGAGCTGATGCCGTGATACACATGCTCTGCAAAGCCTTCATGATGACTTCTGTCTCTTTCTTGCGGTCGCAGAAGTATTCTGCTCCCTTATATCCGTAGATAACAAATGGGTTATTCAGCTGTTCCATAACGTTTAACATCTATTTCATGTTTTATGTTACATGTTTTATGGAATGCAAAGGTACGACTTTTTATGTAACTATCGCCACTTCTTTTCCTAATAATTTTTAAAACTTAAATTTTGCCTATTTTTACTCCTTTATCTCTTTATTATTTCTTTCTAATAACTAAAGATATTTAAATATTTAACCCGATATTTGGCGATAAATAAAGAAATAACTATATTTGCATCATGATTACGGAATATGGTATAGAGGCAAAGTCTAATTCTGAGATTATATCAGAATTGGGAGGACGATTCAAGCAATATCGTCTGTTCAGCAATCTCACTCAGAAAGAGGTGGCTGTAAAGGCTGGTGTGAGCATTTTCACCATTAGCCAGTTTGAAAAAGGCGAAGCTAAGAACATAGGCTTTGGCACTATTCTTTCTCTGTTGAGGAGTATCGGATTCCTGGAGGAAGCAGAGAAACTCTTGCCGCCACTGCCAATGCTGCCTAGCCAAGTGAAGAAAATGAATGAAAAGAAGGAAAGGGTAAGACATGAAAGATAATGTTGTGCTGGTAAATTTGTGGGATAAGAATGTGGGCTTGTTGTCTTGGGATGACAAGCGCAGCTGCTCTGTCTTCCAATTCGACCAGGATTTTATTCAATATGGTTGGAATATTGCACCATTGGTAGCACCGCTAGATTCTGTTTATGTTCAAAGAACTTTCCCTATGTCTGGAAACAGAGAAAAACTTTATGCAGGTTTGCCTGAGTTCATAGCAGATTCTTTGCCTGACCATTGGGGAAATGTGGTCTTTCAGAAATGGATGGAAGCCAATCATCTGCAATCAAAAATGGTAAATGCAGTGGATAGACTGTCTTTCATCGGTAAGAGAGCAATGGGTGCCTTGGAATTTCAGCCTGCTCATATCCAGGAGGATGCATCTGTAAATATAGAATTGGCTTCGCTTTATGAACTTGCCAATAAGATATTTCTGGACAGGCAGGATGTAAGCATTGATATGAGCAACAGCCTTATCATGGAAGATCTGTACAAGGTGGGAACTTCCGCTGGTGGTCAGCGTCCTAAGGCGATTATTGGCATGGATGAAACTACGGGTATTATTCGTTCTGGTCAAGCCGATTTGCCAGCCAACTTTAAACATTATATATTGAAGTTTGATACAAGCAGGAAGAATGAACTTCCTTTTACCAGGGTAGAAATGGCTTATTATCTGATGGCCAAGGATGCCGGTATCAACATGATGCCTTCTCGTTTGGTAGAGATTGAAGGAACCCAGAATTTCCTGACACAGCGCTTCGATAGGATAGAGGGCAGAAAAATATATACTCAGACTTTAGCTGCCATGAGTTCCTTGGCTGATACTTACGAAGATTTGTTTGTGGTGGGTAGAAAACTGAATTTGTCTGCAGAAGAGCAGAGTCAGCAATATAGGAGAATGGTGTTTAATGTTCTTGCAGAGAATGTTGATGACCATACCAAGAACTTCTCATTTATGATGTATCCCAACGGAGAATGGCATATATCACCAGCTTACGACATTGTGTTTTCTGCTGATCCAGATTCACATTTCTACCGTTACCATGAACTTACAGTTCTTGGAAAGCGAAAGAATATAACGAAGCAGGATTTGCTGCTCTTTGCACAAAGACAGGATATCAGAAATGCTTCTCATATCATTGAAGAAGTGGAAGCTGTGGTGATGAACTTCAAGTCTTATGCAGAGAAGGTGGAAATCGACGAGCGCTGGATACGCAAGATAGAACAGGTTCTGAAAGAATAAGAAGATAAAGGAGAATTTGAAAAAGATAATCCGAAACAGAAATATTGGCAGCTATCTGTTTCGGATTTTTCATTCAATATGGCATTCATATTGAACTCTATTATCTTTTGTTTTGAGTCTTTGAGGTTATTATCTAGCCATTTCGTATATCTTGACGAGTTCTGCTACCTGTGTTTCTGTGTTACGACCGAACACCACCTGAGTGGGTGCATAAAAATTGAAATTCTTCATATATCTGTATTTAATTGAATACGTTATACTTATCTTCCTATTTGATGAGGTGGGAAGGATGGACCACGTCAGTATATATCAGATTCTTCTGAGATTTGATGCCCTTCTTCTTGAAGAGTTCTCTCACCGTGACGAATCGGTAGCCTCTCAGCTTCAGTATAGGGATGATTAAATCCACTGCTTCCACGGTTGCTTCATTTCCCTCAAAGTCATGGAGCAGGAAGATGAGTCCGTCCTTTGCACTTTGGTTCATTCGCCTTACTCGTTCATCAGCTGCAACTTAAGATATCCAGTCCTCACATCCTTCGCCACAGATAAACCCTAGACAGATGTTGTCATACATGGTTTGGTTGACATTGATATAGGGTGGACGGAAAAAGACTGGCGATTTACCGACATATTTCTTAACGAGAGAAGAAGTAGTCTTCACTTCATAACGGATGGAATCAGCAGAGAGTTGTGACATGGGGCTATGTGTAAGACTGTGATTCTCGATATCATGACCTTCCTTTTGAGCACGAATCATGACCTTGGCACTCTCCTGGGTGATGTTTTATCCTATCACGAAGAAGGATGCCTTTACCTGATGTTTCTTGAGCACATCAAGCATATGAACTGTAGTGGTTGTGTTCGGACCATCGCCAAAGCTGAGTGCCACAAGCTTTTCCTGAGCCTGAGCCATCCACATCTGAAGGGTCAGAAACAACAAGAATGATAATTTCTTCATTTTCATCGTTAAGTGTTTGCTACGATTATGGGGCAAAGATAAGAAAAATATATGAATGCCGTATCTCCTTTGAATTATTTTTTTGATTAATTTGCCCTTTTTAGGGGTATGACTGGCTTTTTTACAAATCAACAGTTAAATAACGCAAATATGTCAATTAAACAGAATTTTTTCTTTCTTTTTCTCTTTCTTTTATATATTTTCTTTATCTTTTTCTTTCTTACTGTTACCAATAAATGTACCTGTTAACAGCTCTTAATGAGATTTGGTGGCTTCAACTATTCTGTCTATATTTGCAGACGAAAATCGGAGTATATAAAATAATAAGCAGTATATGAATAGAGCAAACAGCAAGCCGGCTGATCTCATACTCAGAATGTATGAGTCGGTCATCTTCCCGGGGAAATGCATACATCTTACAGGGGAGAAAAGAAGAAGTCTGCGTTCTGTATGGGCGTATGATATTTCCTATCTATATCCACGCATGGAAGATGGAATAGATAGGATGAAGTTCGGGCTATTTGAATCCCAAAAGCTCGATAGAAAGGTGCCATTCTACAATAGGCAGCAGGAACTGTTTTTGAAGATGGCAGAGAAGAGCAGCTGGATTGAGCAGTTTGTGGAATATCCCGAGGAGATTGTATATGAGGAGGAATTTACGCTTACATTCACCCCCGACTATATGATGGTCTTGGAGGATGGAAGTGTGGTGATGGTGATGCTGGTACCTTACCATCTTTTCTCTACACAAACTGTACAACGCAAATGGCATGCCCTGATGGAATATTGCAAGATTCATGGCTATGGATGCGTACTGTTTGACATGGTAAGGGGTATCAGTTTGAAATGGTTGCTTCATTTATGGGAGAAAAAGGACATGGAAAAGTTTGAAAAGGAAGTACTGGAAGCGATGGATAATAGAAAGAGCCATTGGATAAACAGTATCACCCTGGGCAAGATCATGAAGAAGCATGGTGCCAATCTTTGTGACATTCAGGTTCTTGTTTTCAGGAACAAGCTCCTCTATGTTCCCAAAGGTCAGAAAAGAAAGATAGGACTCATCAGACAATATACTGATGATATGTTTGATTCACAACTAATTATAGACGCTCATGACAAGGATTATCACACATCAAGAAGAGACTCATTACGAGTTATCTGCCAACTCTGAAAGCTTGGATTTCTGGAAGGCATTAGGCTTCAGGATTATAGGGGAACGAGAAGACGAGTTCTATCTAAGAAAGACTTGTTCTTTCGGTATCAGGCAGCAACTGGGTGGGCTGGCCATCATACAAAGCAAGGGAAAGGAAGGTATAGCCAACAGATGGGGATGCATTCTGCTAGCTTGCCGATTTAAGAAGATTGAGTTATTTGCCTGTGATGAAGGAGAAGGGGTTCAAAAACTGCATTTCGTCGGTTACAAGGAGGGAGAAATGGAGATTTACGAATTTGATGGCAGCAAGCCCACCAAGATATTGGTACTGAAGCAGCTCTCAGCGTGATGTGATTTTTCTATCATGTAATTGTTCTTCCACATGGAGAACCTCACCCTCTTTATATCCTGGTGGCATGCCTTCACCGATACGCTTTTTCCGTGCAAAGGTAAGGCCGCTCCGCCAGATACCAAGTACCGCTCCATGCGAGCTATGAAGCCGGAATCTTTCTTGGCAGCCTTCCGCAATTCCGTCGGAATAGGGTATTCCAAGCAAGATTCCAGCTTCATTACTTGGCTTTCTGATCTGTGAGCAGCCAAATGGGGGGCACGAAAAAGGCTATGGTGTGAAGGTTATGCCGGAATGTCATAAAAAAAAGTTCGATTTTCTGTGGAAGAACAAGTTTGGAAAAAAGGCTTGTGTTCAGGAAATCCAGAATTTTTTCTTTTTGAGGTCAGTTCAGGGGCATAGAAATCAATGTGAGTTCAAACAGGTTGATGGAATGAGCGTAAATGGATTGGCATCAGATTTTGGGGAGAATATACGGCAATGATGTATGCATCCGTACACATGATGCAGGTATACCACAAGTGTTAAAATATAAGATTAATTGTGCAGAGGAGGTTGATGTGGAGTAAAACCCTTACCTTTGCATGCACAAAAAAGGATAGAAAGAATGAAAGCAAAAGAGATTATCTGGAAAGAGGTAAGTGTTTTGCCACATAGTGCAAACGCATATCCAAAGGGAAAGCCCTATAAGGGACAGATGATGATGGGGAGGGTATTTCCCGTCAGTAAGGCCCAGGCTATGGCTTTTGTAGAGATGGGATGCTGCATAGCGGAAATGAACTCCGAGGATGTAAGCATCGTAGAGAAACTGCTTGAGAAACACCACTTGGAGGGAAAATACCGATATGTGGGAGATAAGAGTTTCGTAAAACTCATCAACCAGAGCGATTTAGACAGGGCATTGAAGGCGGAGTATGCCTTTTAGGGGAGTTGGATACAAATAAAGCCCCTTGACCCCTTTCGGAATACAAGAGGCTGAACCAAAGGAATTTCCTTGAGATGAAATGTGGAAGTTTCACAGCGCAAAGATACAGAAAATATCTTGTAAAAGCAAAAGAAATTGCAGATAGTTTAGGATTTTGAAAGAATATTAATAACATTTACAAAATATTGAATGATATGAAGAATCTAATGATGGCAGTGGTGATGCTTATCACCTGTACAACAAGCATGGCACAAGGAATCCAGGAACCTGAGTATATCGGTCAGGTGGCACTGGTGCAATCAGACAGCAGCCAGGTGGTCCTGGTAAAGGAAGAGGCAGAAATGAAGACCAAGACTACCGGTTTTGGATACATTCCTATTCCGGGAAGCAGTTTGCTGGACAAGGGTAAGACTTTCTTGAGAGTAAAAGGTGATACTTCACCTAACAAGATAGCCAAGGGAGAGGTACAACTCATTGTAAGAGTGAAGGACAACAACGAAGATCCGAAAAACTCCATTGGGGTATTCCAGTTTGAGACCAAGAAGAAAGAGCGCAGATTCACGCTTGCCAAAGTTGGATTACTTTCTGGCATGAAGGCAACGACATCCTTCAATACCGTTCCATACGAGGCAAAGAAGATTGGGGCCAGTTCATACATGGTGACCATTGTGAACCTGCAGCCCGGAGAGTATGGTGTGACCACAGCAGATTTCACACATATCTCTACCTTCTCCGTACAATAAACAAGAAGTTACACTTTTAATACTGAAGATTATGGGAGCAATATTCTTATTTCTGTTTTTCATGTGGCTTTTCAAGGGATTCGGCAAAGCCATGAGACATAGTGGTGACACCTTTCGTCCCGATAAATAAGCCAGTAGGTAAAGTTCAACAATTTTTCATATACTCCTCAGCCCACCAGGTCCTCGTGAGAAGACCGGTGGGCTTTTCTTGTATCGTTTTTTTAAGACCTTTCCCTAAAACTATTCCTCAGCAGCAGTAGCAGAAGGTCCCAGTATATCGTCATTACAGATAGTGCCAACGTCATTGGTGAGGGCATATCATGCTGTCATTTTTTCCATAGGTCTCCATCTCGATACGTATGCTTGATGTCGTAATACAAGACCAGTGCAAGGACCGCAATCAAGATGATAAGGACAAGCAGGGGGATAAGGATAGAACTTCTACTCATCCTACTTGAAAACATGACAAATTGATTCATTCTTATCCTGTACAAACGCTCTCAGATTGGCGTGCCCCTTGTATATGATGCTGTAATCCGTGACCTTTCCTGGGTTACGTCTCTTGAGAGTAAGGGCTATTGTTCTGCCCACAACAGTATTGGGGAAAAACATATATACCTCATCATAATCATCACTGTCCACCACCATATGCATGTAGTTGCTCACATGAGACATCACGATGCAGGCATCATGCTGAGGAAGGCGGAATTCCCTGGAACCCTTCAAGGTATAGAATGCCAGATAATCCATAAAATCATAAAACAGGCAGCATGCCTGATACTCCTTTGCCTTCGGACTGCGCAGGGTTGTTGGTGCATAGCTTTTCAAGGTGACAGGAAACGGGGTATAAAGCTGATGAAAAAACTCAACGCCACCGATGTCATTTCTAAATCCAAAGCCTTGATAATACTTACCAAGACATGAAAATTGAACGCCCTGAATACAGGAAGGCAATTTAGAAAAGCCGTTTTGCTTGAGGTATTTCTCATCCTCATTCTTCAAATCGACAAGACGAATACCATCTTCCACGTGGATAAATGCGTGGTGTTGTTCTCTCATAATTGTTGTCATTACTAGTTGTTTATCACTTGTTGTTATTTAATGCTTGCTGAATCAATGTCTTTAGACCATCACTTGTGCCGCCCAGCAAGAAGTAGTCACTCACGTCTTTCTCCTGCTTGCTGCCTGCAAGAGGAAGATCTATCCGACTCACCGGATAGTGCCCCTGGAGTTCTTCCACCCGTTGGACAGATTCTCTTCTTCCTGTAGCATCTACGTCATACACAAAAACTATCTTCCCGAATCTCTTCACAAGCTGATCCATGACCAAATGGGGGATTTTAGCCGTCTCACTATTGAAGCAAATGGCTGAAAAGCCATGACTGCTCAGAGAAAGAACATCCTTTTCACCGCCAGTAATCAAGAGCATATTCCCCCGGCTGGGAAGTTGGTCCAATCCAAAGATATAAGGACTTGGCAACTCTCCTGCATAAAGAAAACGGTTCTCCGAGCGAGGACGATACACCTTGATGCCCCTATCTTCCTGGAAGAAATAGCCATAGCTTGGCGTCAGGACAGTGGAATAGATGCAATATTGCCGACCATCAGCCTTTGTAAAATGGCAACTTCTCAAGCTCCTAACCCGAAAACGGTCAAGAGTATCTTCAGTGATACCATAAGAAGCCCAATATGCAAGCTCTTCGTCAGAAAATTCCTTGACCTGCGCTTGATAGGCAATCACACCATGAGGCTGCCGGTTTTCTTCATCTGGGCTCTTCATGCCTGACATAGGAGATGCTTGACGAACCGCCTTGCGGTTTGTCTGCCGGTCAAATACCCCAAGACACATATCCTGATCTATCATTTTCAACAGATGCACAAAATCCGTGGAAGGATTGATGTTCAGAACCTGCGAAGCCACGAAAAAGCAATCTCCGGAAAAGCGACTATCGCCAAAATCATGCAAATAGTAGTAGGACCTGCCATCAAGTGCCTGGTTACAATAGAGCTTACAGGAAGGATGCTTGTCATCCTCTCTCATGTGACTTCTGAACTTTTTCCTCAGGCATTCCTTTCCAAGATAGTGAACAAAGATATCGAGTCCTCCATCTGTCTTGGCCAAAATCTCATCTTTCTCTTTCATGTCAATCGCGGGAATAGGTTTCGGAACAAAGGCGGAAGTTGAAATCCGGCATGACAACAACGTGCATCATGTGATTCACGCGGTCGGCAGTTCTATCCCCATAGCGCGGACGAATATCACCTGAAGGCAGATTCGTCGTGACTATGGTGAACAAGCGACATTCATACCGATAGGCAATGAGTTCACTGATGGGATCACATACCTGCCCATATTTGACAATACGCTCAGGCTCCATGCCTAAATCATCAATAGCCAATAAAGACACATTGCGATATTCCAGGAAACGCTCATAGTGGTCCACATACAAGTGACAAAGCTCACAGGCATTCTTCATGACAAGGCCAGCCATTTTAATCTGGGAGGAAGAGGATTTGATGGGGTCTTTCAATCGCAAGGAAAGTATCAGTTTCTGTATGGCATACACCAAAGTGGTTTTCCCAGTACCACCTACACCACTCAGCCACAAGCCTGTTTTATAGCTATGACCTACCAGCCAGAGAGAGATATTGTATAATACCATCTCCAATCCTTTCATACTGACATATTTGATGTCCACATCATTGACCGCCTTGATAAAAGCCTGCAATAAGGCTTTATAACAGGACACATAGTCCAACGGCAATTTAAAGAAACGCTTTCCGGTGGTGGCTGTTTTGATACGATGAACCACCTCTTCTTCCTTGAACAGGAATTTATCCATTACTGCTTCCATATGTTTAAATATTAATAAACGAACTAAAATGTTGATTCATACAGTTGTCCTCCATGAGAAGACCTCGGTGTAAACTTTGAACCATACATAGACTTGGGGTGCTCCAAATTCTGTTTGCTCAACCAATCACAAAAGTGACTCTGGTAATCTGACAAATCCTTATGCAAACCCTTTCCCCTGCAAGCCATGTCCAGTTCAAAGGTTTCAAGCCATGACTTTACTTTAGACCGGTCCGGCAGTTTAAAGCGCCGTTTCATCACTTCAAGCCAAGGATCAGAATTTGAGAGAAATGAAAAATAGCTTTCTTTGCTTGTTTTGTTTCCGGATGGCACATTCTCTACCTCCCCAAAAATCCCTTCACATGCACACACGCGCATTGATGTTGATATTCTTTCGTTCTTTACATTATATCCTTTTATATTAGTTGTCGCTTGCATGTCAATTCCTTGTCGATGATATGACACCTGCGTGTCAACTACTTGTCGCTCGTTTGTCAGCTGTTTGTCGGACAAATTGTCGTCAACTCCATATATATCTCTACAACAAGAACTTACAATTGGATTTAAATCACTGGATAGTGGGGAAGAATTGCCATCAAACAGAGATTGTTTTGTACTGCAAGAATCTTCCAGCTCATCAAGACAACTGAATTTGGATGTAAAACCTTGATAAAGCTCATACTTGCAAACTGTAATCTGGTTTGGACGAGGAGTAGGGGACTTGAAAACCTCAATTTCACCTGTGCGCACCAAGTCATTGAGACATGTACTTATCTTAGATGGGGAAATACGTGTTTCCTTATGAAGGGTGTTTTTGCTTAGAGCAAGCTGAGCTCGTTTCAAAGAAGAGCCAACCTGCTGTTGAAAAACAGCATTGAGCAGCAAATGAATGAATAAATGTACCTTTTCCGCATCATGATACCAATTCCATTCAGTAATTTTACGGTACAGCTTAATCCAGCCAATAGTAGCATCTTCATCAGAAAACTGCTGAAAACGACTATAGTCACGTATGGTCACAATGGTTCCTTTATTGCTTGAGTGAACCTTGATATCACCGGTTTGTGATAACTTTTGAAGGCAAGTACGGATATTTCTTGGGGATAAGCCCGTATCCTCCGCAATAATAGCAAGACTGGTCACGACCTGACCTGGGTATACTGTCAAGGAAAGATAATCTGTCTTCTTTACATTTGCCTGTAACAGGAAATACAGAAAGACATGTACCATCTTAGAGTCATGATACCAGCGCCACGAAGTAAAACTTCGAGGCAGTTTAATCCATGAATTATTTAAAGGATTCATCATAGGATGTAATTTTATATAGTTGATAAGACCTCTTACACAAGCAGTTACGCCTGTGTTTATTAAACACTCTTCCATAAAGTGAGAATATAAATTCCCTATAGAGACTCTTTTGAAGCCTCCAAATATTCTATTTCATTATTACATTTTCTTTTATTTTTGTATGATTCTAAAAGAAAGGGTACTTCTTCCAGCTTTAGTTAAAACAAGCAGACTCTCTCCTTTTACTTTTACATTTCTTATTTGAGTCAAGTTCCGACTTCCACGATGCCACTTTACCGAAGACTTTTCCAATATGTCCTTGATAATAATCAGGTGCTTCATGCAAGCATCATAAGACTCCTGCCAATCATAGACCTTCGGGGGAATCTGATACAAAACCCCAACCATCCAGTCTGGCTTGGCTAGACTATGTACTTTCTTTTTTACCTTATACATATTATATCGTTAGTATTGACCAAAATTAATTTTACCATTTAATATGACATGAATTATCCAAATGTCTATGTATGAGATTAACATCAACATTACTTCAGATAGTTGTCATTTTTTAGATATAAACTTACAATCGGTCATGCTTCTAAAATTAATGATTATTTTCATCATTCCTTTACTTAATCTCTTCTATCAACCAAGTAAGATGATAAAAGTCTAATTTCGCTTTCGTTGCAAAAATAACAAATATTTCTGAAAATAACTTACAGTATAGCTATATTTTAACTTTTATTATGCACAAATGCTCGTTTTTATCGCTATCTACTATATTATTCAAACAATGGGGAGTTAATATATAGCTATACCACCATTAACTATAACCTAAAAATATAGACACTTTTGGGTGTTAAGAGGTATGTCAAAAACATAGAAAAACTGAACTTAGATGAATCAACACACAAAAAAAACTCAAATATGATAGAATTTGATTTATTTTTTGTACCTTTGCGCCATCGTTCTTAGGGACGTGATTTTTGTGGGAAGAAATGTAAAGTGCCTCACTTCTTGATAAATCGCCAAAATTAAAAAGAATGTAAACACGAGGCACGGAGCAGCTCATAATATGTGGGCTGCCATCCGTGTATGTGTTTATAGGCGTTTGGCGATGCCTTCAAGAAGCGTATATGGGGGCAGCCCACTTCTTTTGTATCAAATCTGTAGAATGTCAAACTAACGAATACATAAGTAACTTAGAAGTTTCAAAAATATAAACATTTTATTACTTTGTAAACGATATATGTAGTCAATTAGTATTCACTTACTCTCTCAAGGTGATTAAGACTATCAACGGAATTCAAAAACAAAAAAATAAGAGTATGAGCGGAAAAGAATTAAGAGAATTATTAGCATCAAAGGGTATCCTGCAAAAAGACATTGCAAGACAACTCAACATTACTCCTGGTGGTTTTAGTCAACAGTTAAGGGCTAAAGACATCAAGACAGGATTACTGGAATCCATATGTAAAGTACTCAATGTCAAAATGGATTTCTTTTATGGAGGCACCGAATATCTCGAAGGATATGAACTCATCAAGCAATCTGATTTAAAAGAATTCAAATCCAAGCTTGACCAAATACATACATGCTGTAACGAGATCTCAGAAAAGTTGTCCTAGTTCTCTAACATTACGCAATCAGTAATACTAGAGAACCAAGATTTTGAATTCATACACTACCCTTTGATGACGGCAATGGGTAGCAAATGGGTTTTGATTTTGACTAAGTCTGATTCTTGCGCCATGACGGATTCTATATCTTTGTAGGCAGCAGAGGCCTCTTCCAAATCTTCCTGACTACGAATGGCATGAACGATGCCTTTCTCGTCCAACTTATGGATTTCCTCCGCTAAATTGAGTGTCTTTACAGCTTCAGTTCGGCTCATGATACGGCCAGCTCCATGGGAGCAGCTCATGAAACTGAGAGGATTGCCAAGACCTTCCACGATATATGAACTCGTTCCTTGTGAACCAGGTATGATACCAACTTCACCTTCTCGGGCACTTGTTGCACCCTTTCGGTGTATGATACAATTCTCACCAAAATGGGATTCCCAGGATGCATAGTTATGAGCGATGTTGATCATCGGCTCAAACTCAACGTGTGGTATCGCTTCAGATATGACCTCCTGAATTCGATGCATCATCAACCTTCTATTGCACAGACCAAAATCGATACAATACTGCATCTCATTCCAATAATCATTAAACTCCTTGGTCCTCAGTGGCAAGAATGACATATTAAGGTCTGACTTAACCGAAGAAAAGTAACGCTCATTGAGAATGGTTGCCACTCTGTTATAATAATCACATACCTGTTTGCCTAAGTTTCTTGACCCAGAGTGAATCATGATCCAAAGCCATCCTTCATCGTCCTTTTGAAGTTCTATGAAGTGATTTCCTCCACCAAGTGTTCCCACTTGCTTGGTAGCTGATATATATTGACGCTTAACGACAGTCATGCCATCAATATCATGATTTTCAGGCATATACTTCTCATCCTGGGCAATCTTGTGGTGTTCCATTCCTAAAGGAATCTGGTGCCGTATGCCTCGCATGATTTTCTTTCTCAGAACATCCTGTTCAATGGTCTCCACCTGGATAGTGGTTTTAACTGCACACATACCACAACCTATATCCACGCCCACGGCATTCGGAATCACGACATTCCTGGTAGCAAGGACAGTTCCTATAGGCATACCCTTTCCGCCATGTAAGTCAGGCATCAATGCCAAATGATGAAAAACAAAAGGCAGGCTACAAAGGTTCGATATTTGTTGCCAAGCCGTTGCGTCACACATATGTGCCCACATCTTAACAGGGGTTCCATTCATTGCAAATTCTTTCATTTTCTTAATCTCCTATCTTTTTTAGTGCAAAATTACAAAAGCGGTATGCAGTATTTTTGCGTAGGAGCACAAAAACTTCAAATTTTAACAATATCTGCTATTATATAGACACATACAACTACTCTGCAACCACTATTCGCATAAGGAATCCCCTTACTGTTGTACTCCAGCAAGAATGGCATAGGATGGTGAAATTGCATTAGGTATAGAACTGCCAATAGAAACGAGGGCAATACCCTCCAAACCGCAGCGTCAAAGCCTCACGGAGGTATTGCCCTCTATAATGATACTGTTGTGAACCTTATTTCCGCAACAATATACTTTAATAGTTTTTATAAGTAACTGTGCAACAAAAGTTTCTCAGGATTTTGCCATATCAGAAATTTCACTTATCTTAGTGTCGCAAAAACAAACAGACAAAAACGCTGAATGACATGGCAAAAGTACAAATAAAATCTGAGAAACTAACTCCTTTTGGAGGAATTTTTCCATCATGGAGCAATTTGATGCATTTTGGCTCCAACCATAGGGTCCAATTTATGATTGAGATGCACGCTGTATAGCTATCAGTACAGTGAAATCCTGCGTTCTCTGATATGCGTATATCTTTATGGCTACACATGCTCAAAGGAAATCGTTGAGGTGGTAGAGACCAACTGTAGACATTTCTGCATTCGTGCCAACAGGTACTCTTCATTCAATGATTCCATATTATCCTTAACCTGTTGGAATACTGTTGAAATCAATAACATTGAATTGGAATTAAATTCCATCCTTATTGATGAATGGAAGGGAAAGCCCTATCGTCTTGCCATACAACAACAAAGAGAACGGAGGAATACCTTGATGTTTGGGAAGGTGAATACATCTAAAGGTGCATACTGACCTACGATTACAAGTCGAAGGCAGAGACATAGTGAATTCTACAATCTACGTAGCGGCAAGCAACGCATATTCGATGAAATGAACAATGATTTTGGATGGAAACAGCTGTCGAAGTCTTTCATGGCGTAAAATACCGTATTTCTACTGATGACCTCTCTCATCACAAGACTTCTGCAAAGCCATCATACTGAGAATTCGAACCGGGGAAATCTGATTGAGAGCCACAGGCAGGACTAAGACCTATATATTAAAACAACAAGGTAAATGGGGAAAAAGGTAATCATGGTGATGTATAATTCTCCTTGAAACCGCAGTTTAGAGACGGATTTATTTTTGAAAAACCTGCCATTTTGCTCCAATTGGCATGACAATTTTTGACGGAAATCAAGAAATCATACCCTTTTCTGCACTTTCTTTCCCCAAAAATGTGTGCGCGCACAAAAAGGCATTATCTTTGCACTCGAAAAGATTGAATAACGAATAATTAAAGTAAAGAAAGGGTAACATTATGATGATATTAGGAATGACATTGGCAGTTGTAGCTGCTCTTTTTGCAGAGGTTGTAAATGTAAACAAGAAGATCAGCCTCGGCAAGTAAGCAAGTTTTGAGAGGCATCCATAGGATGCTTCCAATGAAGCTTCTCTAATAGATATTAGATGAGGTAAAGAAGATGTAGATAAGGATAACAGATTGATATAGAGAAAGGATAAAATTATGATGATTTTAGGAATGATTTTAGCTTTGGTAGTTGCAGCATGCGCTGAGTATGGTGCAAGAGCCAACATGAAAAACTTCGCTTAACAGGCGATGCTTCTTGAAATTTGAGAGAATTGTAGACAGAATTGCCATATAGAGAGAAGGCAGTTGCAGGCATTTGTAGAGATGCTTGCAGCTGCCTTTTCTTTTTGTATCTTTAGGGTGTCGAAATTCAAAATTAAAGTTGTACCTTTGCACCCAAGTTGAGATTACAGAAATGAAAAAGGAACGTGAAACGGCAAACAAATATCGTCAGCAAGCTCTTGAAGGAGATTTAATGGCAATGAACAACATGGGTGTCTGCTATGCGCAAGGCATCGGTGTTGTGGAGGATCATGTGATGGCATTTCAGTGGTACATGAAGGCTGCTGAACTAGGAGATACTTACGCATGCTACAATGTGGCAGAATGCTACTACCAGGGAGATGGAGTGGAACAGGACTTCGAAAGAGCTCTTCATTGGTATCTGATTGCAGCAGAGAAAGGAGATGTACAATCACAGGTTAACGCTGCCAATGCATTTTACCTGGGTCAGGGAACTAAAGAAGACCACGTAAAGGCTCACCAATGGTGGCTGAAAGCTGCTCAAAGGGGACATCTTCAGAGCCAAAAGAATGTAGGTGCCAACTATTGGAATGGAGATGGAGTAGAGAAGGATGACAGTTGGGCTGCCTTTTGGTATGAAATGGCAGGTCAGCAAGGTGATGCACAGGCTCAGTTCTCTACCGGATGGTTCTATATGACCGGTACAGGCGTTAAACAGGACAAGCGCAAGGGACTCAAATGGATTCACAGAGCCACTGCCCAAGGATTTGAGCATGCCAAACAATGGTGCAGGGACAATGGGTACAGTATATATTAACAATGTAGTGAAACAAATGAAGACAGATTTACGATTGATACAAGAGCAGCAGCCTCTCATACATAACATAACCAATTATGTGGCTATGAACTTTGTTGCCAACAGCCTATTGGCTATTGGAGCATCACCTATCATGGCGCGTGCCGAGGAAGAAGTGAAGGAAATCAGTAGCAAGAGCAATGCCTTGGCTCTCAACCTGGGCGTTCCGGAAAGCACCACTGCTCACTCGATGATACTGGCAGGGGAAGCTGCCATGAAAAAAAGAATTCCTATCGTATTTGATGTGGTTGGAGTAGGAGCCACCCGCTTTCGTATGGATATAGCATCACAGATTATCCTCAAGTGTCACCCTACAGTCATCAAGGGAAATGCCAGTGAGATTCAGGCATTGTACTCTCACCAGATAGGCATGCAGGGAGTGGATAGTCACCAGGAAACCTAAGTAGATGTTCATAATTAGTTTATATCATATAGATTTGATACCTTTGCCTCATAAACCTCAAAGATACACTTATGGGCAAAGTCAAATCAATCATATTAAAGGACTCCGAACGCTTGGCGTTGGAAACAGGTTTCCGTCAGGGACTCAGCCATTGCTTCCGCATGCGTTGCCGTGCCGTATTGCTCAAATCGTCAGGGCTTTCAAGCAAGCAAGTAGGTTTGCAGACGGAGATGTCGCATGTATCCGTCAACTTTTGGGTGAAACGTTTCATGCAGGAAGGCATCAGCGGCTTGCATACCCGCCCCGGGCGTGGTCGCAAACCTATCATGGACTGCACGGACGAGGAAGTTGTCCGCAAAGCCATAGAACAGGACAGGCAGAGCGTCAGCAAAGCCCGCGAAGCTTGGCAGAAAGCCACGGGCAAGGAAGCGAGCGACCAGACATTCAAGCGTTTTTTATCAGCATTGGCGCAAGATATAAGCGAATAAGAAAACGCCCAAGGGGAGTACCCTCGCCGCAACTCTATGCGTATAAGACCGAGAAGTTGCAAGAACTTGAACAACTGAACATGGACGGCAAGATAGACCTTTATTACGCCGATGAGAGTCACGTATGCACCGAAGGCTATGTGCCTTACGGCTGGCAATTCCGTGACGAAGACGTGTATGTCCCATCCCAAAAGGCACAAAGGGTCAACATCTTCGGCATGATAGAC
>ERZ773157.1676-NODE-1676-length-19721-cov-9.507627_pt1 | contig 19721 bp, 16 predicted proteins | sample MGYA00511480_ERZ773157 | MGnify/ENA primary metagenome ERZ773157 (study PRJEB29015, sample SAMEA2737863) | human gut metagenome | biome: human gut; feature: human-associated habitat; material: faeces | place: China | collected 2012 ... | reverse complement strand
TCATGCTCTATCTGCTGCGCAAGGGCCTCGAGCCGAAGATGGCCTTCGATATTATGGAGGCCGTCCGTAAGGGCAAGGTGGCCAAGGGCGGCTTTGCGCCCGGCTGGGAAGAGGCCATGCGGGAGCACGATGTGCCGGACTGGTACATCGAGAGCTGCCGCAAGATAAAATATATGTTCCCGAAAGCCCATGCGGTGGCCTACCTGATGTCGGCCATCCGCCTCATGTGGTTCAAGCTCTACCACCCGCAGGCGTTCTATGCGGTGTACTTCACCGTCCGCGGCGATGACATCGACTATGAAGCCGCTGTGGGCGGCGCGGCGGTGGCCCGCGCCCACATGAACGAGGTGAAGCGCCGCCTCAAGGAAGAGAAGAACGCCAAGGATGAAGATGTGCTCGTCTCGCTCCAGCTGGTCAACGAGATGCTGGTGCGCGGCTACGAGTTCCTGCCCATCGAGCTGGGCAAGAGCCGGGGCTCGAAGTATGTGGTGGAGGACGGCAAGGTACGCCTGCCCTTCTGCTCCTTGAAGGGTCTGGGCGGTGCCGCCGCCGATGCGCTGGAAAATGTGACCATCCACGGCGAAGAGTATCTCTCCATCGAGGAACTGCAGCAGGCCTCTGGCGTTGGCAGCAGCATCATCGACCGCCTGCGTCAGGTGGGCGCTCTGGGTGAGCTGCCGGAAAGCAGTCAGGTGAGCTTCTTCTAAAATTGCAGCAAAAAACGACCTCTGCAGCCGGATGGACCGGAAGCAGAGGTCGTTTTGTTATACGATTGAGTTTTTGAACAGGGGAGAGGCTTACTCCACGCTGATCATATAGTAGTAGACCGGCTGACCGCCCCGGATGTGGCTGACCTCAACGTGGTTGGGGCATTTTGCCTTGACGATCTCGGTCACCTTCTCAGCATCCTCGTCGGAGACGTCGCAGCCGGAGATGATGGTGACGAAGCTGGAATCCTTCTTGCACATACCGCGGGCCAGACGATAGGTGGCCTTGGTGATGTCGTTGGAGGTGGAGACGATCTTGCCGTTCTCCAGGGCCATGATCTCGCCCTTTCTGATGCGCTTGCCGTCGTACTCGCTGTCGCGGGCGGCGTAGGTGATGAGGCCGGTGGAGACCTTATCGGCGGCAGACATCATGTTGATGGTGTTGGCCTCCACGGTGGCAGAGGGGTCGAAGTTCAGCAGAGCGGTGATGCCCATGGGGACGGTACGGGTGGGCAGGACGACCACCTGACGGTCAGCCAGCTTCTGGGCCTGCTCAGCAGCCATGATGATGTTCTTGTTGTTGGGCAGAACGAAGACGGTCTTGGCCGGGACGCTCTGGATGGCGGCAAGGATGTCCTCGGTGGCGGGGTTCATGGTCTGACCGCCGGAGACGACAGCGTCAGCGGCCAGGTCGGTGAAGACAGCCTTCAGGCCCTCACCGGCGGCGACAGCAACGAAGCCATAGTCGCGGCTGGGGTCAACGGCAGCGTAGATGAACTCGCTGGCGGGGTCGGGCTTCTTCTCGGCAGAAGCCTGCTTCTCGAGGCTCTTGCCCTGCTTCTGGCGGGCCAGGAACTGCTCGTGCATATTCTCGATCTTGAAGTTGGTGAGGTAGCCGTACTTGATGGCCTCGCTCAGGATCTTGCCGGGGTCGGCGGTGTGGACATGGAGGTTGATGACGTCATCGTCCTCAATGCAGACGACACTGTCGCCGTTGGATTCGGCGAAAGCGCGCATCTTTGCGGCGCTTGCACCCTCGTTCTTATTGATGAGGAACTGGGTGCAGTAGCCGTTCTTGATGTCCTCGACCTTCATCAGGTCGTCGGTGAAGACGCCCTTGCCGGCGTTTTCGGTGGAGAGCTTGGCCTTGTTGGGGACAGCCTCGCCGCCGGCCACGATGGCCTCGCCGTGGAAGACCTTGCCCATACCCTCAAAGATGATCATGATGCCCTGGCCGCCGGCGTCCACAACGCCAGCCTTCTTCAGGACGGGCAGCAGGTTGGGGGTGTCCTCCAGAGCCTTCTGACCGGCGGTCATCACGACGTCCCACAGCTCGGCCACATCCTCTTTGCCGCAGGCAGCAGCTTCCTCGGAAGCGACGCGGGCAACGGTCAGGATGGTGCCTTCGGTGGGCTTCATGACAGCCTTGTAAGCGCCCTCGACGCCCTTCTTCAGCGCAGCCACGATGTCGGAAGCGTCAGCCTCCTTTTTGCCCTCCAGAGCTTTGGAGAAGCCGCGGAACAGCAGGCTGGTGATGACGCCGGAGTTGCCGCGGGCGCCGCGCAGCATGGCGGAGGCAGCGGTCTTTGCGGCCTCGCCCACGGTGCAGCTGTCGTCCATGGCCTGCAGCTCACGGACGGCTGCGCCAACGGTCATGCCCATGTTGGTGCCGGTGTCGCCGTCGGGGACGGGGAACACGTTCAGCTCGTCCACGCGGGAGCGCTGGTTGTTGATGTTGTTTGCGCCGGAAATAATGGCGTCGCGCAGGATCTTACCAGAAATCATTGCTTTTTACTCCTTATATCTTCCCGGTACCCCCGGGCGGGCTTTGTCTCATCAGGCAACCACGTCATCGACCGATACGACCACGCGGGCGACTTTCAGGCCGGTGGCCTGCTCAACCTCGTCCTTCACGCGGTGCGAGATGGATCGCGCGGCGGTGGAGATGTTCAGCCCGTAGCTGACGGCAATGTGCAGCTCGATCACGAGACGGCCCTCTTCCTGTGTGACACGGACGCCCTTGGCAGAATCGTCCACGCCGCGCACGGCGCTGCGGACACGGTCGGTCAGATCACGGGGGGCCATTGCGGCCACGCCGTAGCATTGTTTGGTTGCTTCGCCCACGAGCGTGGAAAAATACTCGGCTGAGAAGCTGACATCTCCCAGCGGAAAACGGGAAGTGATCATAGTCGCTCTGCTCCTTTTATTCATTATGATACCCCGGTCCGCACGGCGGCGGGGCGGTGCGCGGGCCTAAGAAGGCGGCGGACCACTTTTATTATACAACTTTATGAGGAAGCTGTACAGCACATAATTGCTGACAGAAAGAAAAAAGTCAGGCGCGGCTTACCCGTCTCGGTCTGTTTCGACACCACAAAGCCGGTATACTGAAAGACAGACAGAGCCGCAAAGGGCCGCGTTCCTGCTGTTAGTATAGCACAAAATCCTTCGCAGTGCATCCATTTCGTGAATATTTATCCGACGAAACAAAAGGTGATTGTGAATAAAATATAAAAGATGGCGCAGACGTCTTTATCTTACTATGAAAAAGTGCTAAAATCTAAGGTGGCAAGAGTAAGACTGTATCCGGCACAGGATGCCGGGGCATTCGGCTGCCAAGGTGCTGAAGACAGGAATTTGCTGCGGCTGCACAGGAGCTGCGGCCCGGCGGCGGAAAAGTTCACAATAGGAGTTGTTTTCATGAATATTCTGTTTTTCCTTTCCCCCAAGCAGGACCTGATGTATGTGTACGATGACTTCACCCTTCGCCAGACGCTGGAAAAATGGGAGAACAACCGCTACGCTTCCATCCCGGTGCTCAACCGCAAGGGAGAGTATGTGGGGACCCTGACGGAAGGGGACATCCTCTGGGGGCTGAAAAAGTTCCACGGCCTCGACCTTGAGGCGGCAGAGGACATCCCGATCCGGGACTTTGCCCACAAGCGGGACTACAAGGCCGTCACGGTCACCACGAGCATGGACCAGCTCATCGAGGCGGCCATGAACCAGAACTTCGTCCCCGTCGTGGATGACCGGGGAATGTTCATCGGCATCGTCCGCCGTCAGGCCATCATCCGCTACTGCTACGACCGCTCCCGCGCTGCCGCCGCAGAGCAGCGCAGAAAGCCTGAAAAGCAGGAAAAACGAGTCCCGGTTTCTGCCGGGGTGCAGTAAAACAGGAAAAGGCCCCGCCGCTCTGCATGAAATGTGCAGGGCAGCGGGGCTTTTCTATGCCTGTGGGAAAGGGAGAGTGGTGCTTCAGCCCACGGTGAGGCTGGAATCGGTGAACCGGTGGGTCAGGACAGCCTCGGCGTCCTCGCCGCCCATGGCCAACAGCTCGTCCACCGAGAGGGTGGTGGAGCAGAGGATGGTCTGGAAGGTGATGGTGTCGATGCCCTCAGCCCGCAGCTGACGCAGCGCGGCCAGCGAGATGCGGAAGGAGGCTGTGAGCCGTCCGACGCAGACGGTGAGGGTATTGCCGCTCTGGGTGCTGGTGTAGGAGATGCGCTGGCCGTCCCTGTCGGTGACAGTCAGACCGGGGAGGGGAGAGGCGGGTGCGGACGGGGCGGCAGAGCCGCCGTCAGAAGAGGAAGAAGAGGAAGAAGAGGAAGAAGACTCCACAGGGCGGGGGATGGAGACCTGATTGACCTTGCCGTTGGCATCAGTGGCAGTGACTTTTGCGTCCGGGCCCAGCTTGTCCTTGATGGTGTTGAGGTCAAGCTCATCGCCGTTCTGAGAGAGGGCCCTGCCGCTGGGACTGCCAGCCTTGGCGGTCAGCTCGAGGCTGCCCGACAGATCGATGCCGCTGCTGCAGATGCCGTCGCCGCCGTTGCCGCCGTTGCCGCCGTTGGCAGTGACCGTACCGCCGGAGATGGCGACGCCGCCGATGCTGCCGATGCCGTCGCCGCCGTAGCTGCCGCTGCCGCCGTCTGCGCTGCTGCCGCCTTGGGCCGTCAGGCTGTCATTTTCGCCGCCGGTGATGGTGAGGCTGCCGTTACTGGTGATGCCGCTGCCGCCGTAGCGGCCGCCGTTACCACCGGTGAGATGGTTTTCGCCCTTCAGGGTCAGCGTCACGTCGCCCTTCGAAGTGAGAGCGGGGCCGGAGTTGGCCTCGATGTTCACATCCTTGAGTGTGACCTCGACCTTGTCGTTCTTACCGTTGGCGTTGATGGTCACGGTGTGGGAAGAAGCGGTGTCCTTGTCACGGTTTGTGATGACGGTGTCGGTGTCTTTCTCGTCGGTAGTCTCGCCCTGTGAGACCTTGTTCGTCCCTTCGATCTTGCCTGCTTTCACGGTGATGTTACCATTCTCGATGTACCATGTCTTTGCAAAAGCCGGGGCGGCAAGGGTGGTGAGCATTGCGGCGGTCAGGACAAGCGCCGCTGCCCGCTGAGAGGCCGGACGGGGTGAATCGATACCCTCCGTATGGAGGGGGCGACCCAGAACACGCATCGCAAGCTTACGATAAGACAGCATACAAAAACCTCCTTTGAATGGTGAAAAACAGGGGGGTCTAATTACCCTGAATGTACCACATCTGCGGAGAAAAATCAATAAAACCTGCGCGAATCACCCTGTTTCCTGCGTGAATGGAGAAGTTCGGACAGATTTTGGCTCTCCCAAAGAACCTGCTTATCGCTGTGCGGAGAGGGCAAGGACGCCGACAGAGAGCTTTTCTGCGCCTTTTTGCTCAAAAAACTTCCTAAAGATACATTTTATTGGACTTTTATTCTGCTATACTCCTGTCAGAACAAAAAGACACAGGAGGGAACAGGAATGAAAGATGTTGAACTGCGGTATGTGGGCGGTCATGTGGAGGTGTATACGGGGACGGGCGCGTTCCTGTTCTCGGCGGACACCCTGCGGGAGGCGATGGAAGAGCTGGATGCCGCCTGATGCATTCCCGGGAATGCCGGGAAACGTCGGAGCAGAGGTTAGAAAATACTAATGTAAAATGAATGTAAAATTCAAGAAAAGAACCGTCTAAGAAGGCCCGGAAATCTTAAAATTCCGGTCAAAAAAGTGATTTTCCTGTAAAATAATGCTTGTTGAGCCGGGGGGTTCGATGCTATAATAAAAAGGACGGCGTTTTGCGTATGGAGAGCTAAGCACAGCCGTCTTGTGCAATGGAGCAATAGGAAGATTTTAGGAGCATTGTTTTATGGACATTACACACATCACCTCTCTGCTGGGCGGTATTGCGCTGTTCCTGTATGGCATGTCGATCATGGGTGCCGGCCTCGAAAAGCTGGCCGGCGGCAAGATGCAGGGCGTATTGCAGAAACTGACTTCGTCCACCATCAAGGGCGTCATTTTCGGCACCCTCATCACCGGCGTCATCCAGTCGTCGGCCGGTACGGTCGTCATTTGCGTCGGCCTCGTCAACTCCGGCATCATGACCCTTACGCAGTCGGTAGGCGTTATCATGGGTGCAAACATTGGTACTACGGTCACCGGTCAGCTCATCCGCATGGCGGATATTTCGGGCGACAGCCTCATCCTGACCCTCATCCAGCCCAAGACGTTTGCGCCGGTGGTGGCGTTTATCGGCTGCATTTTTTATGTATTTATCCGCAACGCGAAGAAAAAGAACATCGGCCAGATCATGCTGGGCTTCGGCATCCTGTTCACCGGCATGAGCCTGATGGACACCGGTGTGTCTCCCCTGCGTGAGAGCGCAGCATTTCAGGAGCTGTTCGTCACCATGACCAACCCCATCCTCGGCGTTCTCGTGGGCGTGGTGGTCACGGTCATCATCCAGTCCTCTTCGGCCTCTGTGGGTATCCTGCAGGCGCTGTCCAGCACCGGCCTCGTCACCTTCAGTTCGGCCATCCCCATCGTGCTGGGTGCCCACATCGGCACCGCGTTTACCCCGCTGCTGACCATCGGCGGCTCCTCCAAGGACGGCAAGCGCGCCGCCCTCATCCACCTGTACTTCAACATTATCGGCAGCGTCATCCTGCTGGCACTGGTCTATGCAGTCCAGTTCACCATCGGCATCCCCATGTGGGGCGATGTGATGAACAAGAGCAGCATTGCAAACATCCACACCATGACCAGCGTCATTGCGATGCTGTTCTTCCTGCCCTGCAGCGGCGTGCTGTCCAAGCTGGCCATGATGACCGTGCCGAACAGCGCGGAGGAGGCGCAGGAGCTGAGTATGCCTGTGCTGGATGAGCGTCTGTTCAAGAGCCCGGCTGTGGCTCTGCAGCAGGCTAAGAACGCGGTGGTCAAGATGTCCCGCCGCGCAGCCCGCAACGTCGGCCTCGCAACCCCGCTGCTGCTCAAGATGGACGAGGACGTCGTGAGTGCCATCGATGTCCGCGAGAACCTCATCGACCGGATGGAGGTGGACATCTCCAACTACCTCATCAAGCTGGCAGACCAGGAGCTGGGCGACGCGGAGAGCCATGAGGTGACCGAGCTGCTCAACTTTGTCACCGAGTGCGAGCGTATCGGTGACTATGCAGTCAACATTAAAGAAAAAGCGCAGGAGCTGACCGACAAGGAAGTCACCTTCAGCGAGAAGGCACAGCAGGAGCTGAAGCTTCTCGACAATGCGCTGGAAAAGATACTGACCCTCACCACGGACGCTTTCGAGTTCGACGACGCCCGGACCGCCAGCCAGGTGGAGCCGCTGGAACAGGTCATCGACATCCTCGTGGAGCGGCTTCGTGCGCAGCACATCAAGCGCCTGAAAGATGGTGCCTGCTCCATTGATACCGGTGTCGTCTATCTCGATGTGCTGAGCAATGTAGAGCGTATCTCGGACCACTGCTCCAACATCGCCGCCCGTCTGGTGGGCATGGAGGCAGGCGAGGACTACGACTCCCATACCCTCAAGAACATGATGCACCACAACCCCACCAAGGAATATATGCTCAACTACGAGCAGTGCCGTAAGGACTACCTTATCCCGCTGGAACAGCTCGAAGCCTGATTCTGATAAAGAATAAAAACAGTGCAGACCTCCCCGGGGAGCGTCTGCACTGTTTTTGTTTATTCACCCAGGTCTTCCAGCAGCGCCCGGAGGGCCGTTTCGCCGGTGACGTAGAAGCCCTGCTTGAGCCGGAGGGCATCGGCCTCGGGCAGAAGATTGACATAGATGCCGGTGCGCAGGAGCCGCTTGTCGGGCAGTCCGTTGTCGGAGCAGGTGTAGACGACCACCCGCCCGCCCTCGTCGCAGAGGTAGAAATCGGTGCCGCTCTGCCCGGCGGAGCCCTGCGCGGCCAGACCCGGCTCGGAGGCCGGCGTCTCTTCGCCGGAGTCGGCAGGGAAGGGGAGACTGGGCAGGGCCATCCAGAACAGGCTGAACACGATGGTAAAAATGCACAGCGCATAAAAAATGCAGAGCCAGACCTTGCGCATGGCAGTGGACTCCTTTCAGCTGAAATGGTGTTTCAGACGGTAGTATGTGCAAAAGAAAACTGCCTCAGACAGGAATGCAGAATTTTCACACCCGGATGCTGTACTTTGGCGGGGCAGATGTGCTATACTAACATCGTATCCCGTCGATTTCCCCCTTGCGGAAGCGGGCGGCGCGGACTATAATGTATTATTATGGCTGTGGGCAGTCTGGCCGCAGCAGGAACAGCGAACGGCATTGTCAGAGGATGCTTTGAGATGCAGAACAGTGAAAATTGCGATAGGAGGCGATCCTTATCTCAAACAATGAAAGACGGAGACTCCACAGTGATGGTGCGCTCCGGGAGCAGCGGCCCGCAGCGGAGCAGAACCGGCGGATCCGTGAGCCCCGCGGGCCACAGGAGCAGGGAGAAAAGCACGGCCATCCCGTTCTCGGATTCCTGGGCCGGACCATCGTCACCCTCGTCTGTCTGGGCATTATGGCGGGCAGTCTGGTGGCAGTGGGCGCTGTATACTATGTGGTGCAGGCTACGGCCAGTGACGGCGACCTGCTGGACCTCGACAACATCGAACTGAGCCAGTCGAGCCTTGTGGTGGCCACCGACCCCGACACCGGCGCACAGGTGGAGTACGCCACCCTGCGCTCTTCCAACAGCCACCGCGTCTGGGCGGATCTCGAGCAGATCCCCACCAACCTACAGTATGCATTCATCTGCACCGAGGACAAAGACTTTTACAGCGAGCCGGGCGTCAACTTCAAGCGCACCATCGGCGCGATGATCAATGAATACCTGCTGCCTATCTACAGCTCCAAGCAGGGCGCCTCCACGCTGGAACAGCAGCTCATCAAGAACCTGACCAGCGACAAGAGCGCCAGCGGCATCGAGGGCGCACTGCGCAAGCTGCGCGAGATCTACCGCGCCCTCATCCTGAGCCGCAGCTACTCCAAGGAGACCATTCTGGAAGCCTACCTGAACACCATCAGCTTCACCGGTACCATCCAGGGCGTCCAGACGGCGGCAAACGAGTACTTCGATAAGGATGTCAGCGAGCTGACCCTCTGGGAGTGCGCGTCTATCGCGTCCATCACCAAGAATCCCACCAACTATAACCCCTACACCAACCCCGAGAACCTCATCAACCGCCGGAACTTCCTGCTCTACAATATGTGGCAGCAGGGTGTCATCTCGGAGGATGATTACCGCAGCGCCGCTGCCCAGCCGCTGGTGCTGGCAGAGACGGACAACACGAAGAAGAGCAGCTCCACCACCTCTTACTTCACCGATGCCCTCTTCAACGAGGTGGTGAAGGACATCATGGCCAAGGAGGGCGTGGACGAGTCCACCGCCCAGAGTATGCTCTACACCGGCGGCTATACCATCGAGGCAACGGTCAACCCCAAGATCCAGACCGCGATGGAGAACCTGATGCTCAACACCGACGACGCCTACTTCCCGGCCGGCTGGCATGAGGAAGAGGTGACCAGCATCTCCGACGACGATGTGCAGGTCTACAACGAGGACGGTACCCCCAAGACCCGTACTGGCGACGACGGCACGGTCTACTATTACCGCAACGTCCGCACGCAGGCGGCGATGGTCACGCTGGACTATGACGGCAATGTCATCGCCATGGTGGGCGGTCTGGGCGAAAAGACCAAGAGCCTTTCCTTGAACCGCGCCTATGGCGTCACCCGTCAGACCGGTTCTACCATCAAGCCCATCGGCGCCTATGCGCTGGGCATCGAGTATGGTCTGGTCAACTGGTCCACCATGCTCAACAACTCGCCCCTCTACCTCAAGCAGGACATGGTCATCCGTGACGAGGACTACTGCCGCCGGAACGGCCTCATGGGTCTGACGGACAAGCAGCTGAAAGCCTACCCCAACGCATGGCGCAGCTGGCCCCGCAACTACGGTGGCAACTACGGCGACGGCTCCGACCTGCCGCTTTGGAACGGCCTCGCACGCTCCCTGAACACCATCGCCATCCGCGTTGGCGACCTCGTGGGCGCGAACAACATCTTCAACTTCGTCTACAATACCCTGCAGCTCAGCACGCTGGACCCCGTCAACGATGTGGGCCTTGCACAGATGGTCATGGGCAGCCAGACCCACGGCGTCACCCCGATGGCGCTGGCGGCGGCGTTCCAGATCTTCTACGACGGCGAGTACACCACGCCTCACCTCTATACCCGTGTGCTCGACCGTGACGGCAACATTTATATGGAGAGCAACGACACCAGCTATCAGGCTCTGACGCCCCAGACGGCCTACGTCATGAACCGTCTGCTGAAGAACGTCCTGTTCTCCAGCGTTGGTACGGCCAGTGGCCGCTACCCCAACTCCAACGGTATGGAGGCCTTCGGTAAGACCGGTACGGCCAGCGATGAAAAGGACCTGTGGTTCGTGGGCGGCACGCCCTATTACGTCACCGCTGTGTGGTGGGGCTACGATGCGCCTTACGATATGACCAAGACCCTCGGCAAGCAGCAGGCCAAGACCCGCACCTGCGTCACGGCCTGGAAGGCCCTGATGGAGCAGGTCCAGGCAGACCTGCCCTATAAGGCATTCCCGGCGGCTGACGGCGTCGTGGAGCGCAGCTACTGCACTCAGAGCGGCCTGCTGGCCAGCGGCTCCTGCCCGAGCACGGCAGTGGGCTACTACCGTGCCGACGACCTGCCCGACGTCTGCAATTATTCCCACGGTCAGGCAGCTGTCGCCAGCGAACCCCTCGCGCCTGAGCCGGACACCACCAACCTGGACACCGATTGAGACAAAAATCATACTTTTCGGCACATCGGGTTGCAGATTCGGTGCGCTGAAGGGGTACTTCACGGCTCAAAACTGGATAATCTGACAAAATAGCATCCGACCTCTTGCAATGCAGGGAGTCGGATGCTATTATATTTTCTGCAAGAACACTTGTGTTTGAGAGGTGAACAAGTTGGAACGCCGTTTTTATCTGGTGGATGCGCAGGTCCTGCCGGAAGTTTTCCTCAAGGTCGTCCGGGCCAAGGAACTTCTGGCCAGCGGAGAGGCACGCAGCATTTCGGCTGCGACCCGCAGTGTAGACCTGTCGCGCAGTGCATTTTATAAATATAAGGACTGCATTTTCGACTCGGAGAATGGCCGCGAGGTCATCACTGTCATGGCGACCCTGCGGGACGAGACGGGTGCATTGCAGAGCCTTCTGGCCGGCATCAGTGCTGCCGGTGCCAGCATCGTGACCATCAATCAGTCTACTCCGGAGAACGGAGCCGCGCTGGTGGCTGTCACCATCCGCACCGACACCATGCAGATGACCCCCGAGGAGCTGACGGAAAAGCTTTCGCGCCAGAGGATGGTCGTGGGCGTACACTGCGGATACAATCTGTGACAGTACATTCATAGAAAAAGGAACGAGGGCAGTATCATGGCAAAAATCGCGATTCTGGGCTTTGGCACGGTGGGCAGCGGCGTGTACGAGGTGCTCTGCCGCAACGCCGCAGGTGTCTCCCGCCGCGCAGGCGAACCGGTGGAGGTCAAGTATATCCTTGACCCCAAAGACTTCTCGGATCATCCGGCTGCACAGCTGTTTATAAAGAATTTTGACGCCATTCTGGAAGACCCCGAAGTGAAGGTCGTCGTCGAGACCATCGGCGGCACCCGCTTCGCTTACCCTTATGTCAAGGCCTGTCTCGAGAGCGGTCGGAGCGTCTGCACCTCCAACAAGGAGATGGTGGCCACCTACGGCGCAGAGCTGCTGGCTCTGGCCAGGGCACACAACTGCGCCTTCCTGTTCGAGGCTTCCGTGGGCGGCGGCACGCCCATCATCACCCCGATGCACCAGTGCCTCGCAGCCAACGTCATCACCGAGGTGGAAGGCATCGTCAATGGCACCACCAACTTCATGCTCACCAAGATGGTGCGGGAGAATCTGGGCTTTGACGAGGCTCTGAAGATCGCTCAGGAGCTGGGCTACGCCGAGACGAAGGACCCCGGCGACGATGTGGACGGCCGCGACGCCTGCCGCAAGATCGCCATCCTGTCCTCGCTGGTCTGCGGCCACCAGATCTACCCTCAGAACATCCCCACCCGCGGCATCCGCGACATCACGGTGGATGATGTGGCTGCGGCAGAGAAGCTGGGCTGCGTCATCAAGCTCATCGCATGGATGAAGCGGGGCGAGGACGGCAGCGTTGCCGCCGGTGTCGAGCCCTGCCTCGTGCCGAAGGCAAACCAGCTGGCCGGTGTCGATGACGTCTTCAATGCCGTCCTCGTCAAGGGCGATATGCTGGGCGACGTGGTCTTCTACGGCAAGGGCGCGGGCAAGCTGCCCACCGCCAGTGCTGTCGTGGCCGACGTGGTGGACGCCCTCAAGAACGGCGTCAAGGTCCACGACAGCCTGTTCTGGCAGCCCGCCGAGCCGGTGGAAGGAATGCTCACCGACCCCGCTCCCGCCGCATACTATGTGCGTGTGGAAGGCATCGCCCCGGCGGTGGCCGAGGCCATCTACGGCAAGGGCCATGTGGTGGAAGAGCATTTCGACGGCTGCTCCTACTTTGTGGACAGCGCCGACGACAAGGCTCTGGCCGAAGCAGCCCGCAAGGTAGAGGCCATGGGCGGCAGCGTGAAGCTGGTGCTCCGCCGCCTGCCTGAGGACGCCTGAGCGTGAGAGAAGAGGGAACTGCGATGAAGATAAAAGTTTCCGTCCCGGCCACCAGTGCCAACATCGGCTCCGGCTTCGATGCGCTGGGTCTGGCTGTGACCTTGTACAATACCGTGACATTCGAAGAGAGCGACCATCTGGACATCTCGGCGGCGGACGGCACCCGCATCCCCCGCGGCGAGACCAATCTGGTCTACCGCTCGGCCAAGGGTCTATTCGATAAGGTCGGCAAGACCATGCCGCCCCTCAAGCTCGTCCAGACCAACGCCATCCCGATGGCCCGGGGCCTCGGCTCGTCCTCGGCCTGCATCATCGCGGGCCTGCTGGGTGCGAACCGGATGCTGGGCGATGTACTCAACACACAGGAGCTGCTGACGCTGGCTACCTCCATCGAGGGCCACCCGGACAACGTGGCACCGGCCCTTCTTGGCGGTCTGACCAGCAGCGTTTTCGAAGACGGCGTCGTCTACTCCGTCAAGCGGGATGTGGACGAGAGCCTCTGCTTCGCGGCCATCGTGCCGGACTACAAGCTGCTGACCGAAGCTGCCCGTGCGGCCCTGCCCAAAGAGGTCACCCACAAGGATGCGGTGTATAACCTGTCCCGTGCGGCCCTCATCCCGGCGGCGTTCTGCGAGGGCCGCCACGACCTGCTGGCCATTGCCACCGAGGATAAGCTCCACCAGCCCTACCGGATGCCCCTGATGCCCGGCTCGAAGGAAGTCTTCGATATGGCGCGGCTCTGCGGTGCCAAGGCGGTGTACGTCTCGGGCGCCGGCAGCACTGTGATGGCTGTGGCCGAAAAGGCCAACGCCGAGAAATTCTACTCCAAACTGGAAAAGGGCCTCGAGCTGCTGGAAGGCTTGGACGGATGTGAAGCATTTACACTGCTGCGGCTGGATGCCGACAACACCGGTGCGACAGTGGAATGATAAACAGGACCGGAAGTGCAAGACCGCTTCCGCCCGGTGTACCCCTCACACACTGAGGGAGCAAAAAGAGGAGAGTGACAAGATATGGCGTTGATCGTACAGAAGTTCGGCGGTTCTTCGGTGAAGGACCGTGACCGTATCTTCAACGTGGCACGCATTGTGGCAAACACCCACAACGCGGGCAATGACGTAGTTGTGGTGGTGTCCGCTCAGGGCGATACCACCGATGACCTGATCGCCAAGGCTGGGGAGATCACCCACAACCCTTCGGCCCGTGAAATGGATATGCTGCTGGCTAGCGGCGAGCAGATCAGCATTTCGCTGCTGGCCATGGCACTGAATGAGCTGGGCTGCCATGCCATCAGCCTGACCGGCTGGCAGGCTGGCTTCCGCACCGACCGCGCCTATACCAAGGCGCGCATCACCCGCTTGGAGACAGAGCGCATCTCTTCTGAACTGGAGCGCAACCGTGTGGTCGTTGTGGCGGGCTTCCAGGGCCTGAACAAGATGGATGACATCACCACTCTGGGCCGCGGCGGCTCCGACACCAGCGCTGTTGCCATTGCAGCAGCCCTGCACGCAGACCGCTGCCAGATCTTTACCGATGTGGAAGGCGTTTACACGGCCGACCCGCGCAAGGTGCGCAACACCCGCAAGCTGGATGAGATCACCTTTGACGAGATGCTGGAGCTGGCATCTCTGGGCGCACAGGTGCTGAACAACCGCAGCGTGGAGCTGGCCAAAAAGTATAATGTGGAGCTGGAGGTGCTCTCCAGCCTGAATCCCGTGCCCGGTACGGTGGTCAAGGAGGTTACAAAAGACATGGAAGGTATGCTGATCAAGGGTGTCGCAAAGGACACTGATGTTGCTGTTATCACGATTCTGAACGTTCCCGATGAGCCGGGCATGAGCTTCAAGATCTTCGGTCTGCTGGCCCAGAAGAACATCAACGTGGACATCATCCTGCAGTCCACCGGCCGTGACGGCAAGAAGGATATCAGCTTTACCTGCTCTGAGGGCGAAGCCGATCTGGCCATGCGCGTGCTGAAGGAGAGCGCACACTTCAACGATGTGAGCGTGGACACCACCTGCGCCAAGGTTTCCATTGTGGGTGCCGGTATGCAGAGCCACAGCGGCGTTGCTTCCAAGATGTTTGAGGCACTGTCCAACAACAACATCAACATCAAGATGATCTCCACCAGTGAGATCAAGATCTCCTGCATCATCGACCGTGAGGACGCTGACAAGGCTGTCAGCGCCATCCACGAGATGCTGTTCGAGTAAGACGTGGCTTCAAAGCCGCCGTGCCGTGCGTCCTGCGCCGGTGCGGCGGCTTTTTGCGTACACAATTTTTTTACAGCCCCTGCCGTTTACACCCAGATAAAAGGGGTGTATAATATTATTATGTGCCTGTATCCAGGGCGAACGTCAAAAACAGGAAGGAAGCTGCATCATGGAGCAAAATCGACCCGCACCCCGCCGCGCTCTGTCGCCGAAAGAACGCCGCCGGAGACACCGTATCCGCCTCGTGCGCAACTGGACGGTCTTTCTGCTCAGCTGCGGCGCGGTCATGGCTGTGATGACCGGCGGCATCCTCTGGCTGCTGCCCAGGGCCTATGCCATCATCGCACCGCCGACGGCCTTCGAGGCCCGGGAGTATGAGGGCGGCGCGGAGACGGACCTTTCGGATAAGCGCCTCATGCTGGTGAATGCAAACCTTCCCCTGACGGAAGAGCCGACGTCGGAGCTGGCCGTGGCCGATGATGCCACCGGCGTTTCGCTGGAAGCCGAGGCTGCCGCAGCCTACCGCGAAATGGCCGAGGCCGCAAAGCAGGATGAGATAGAGCTGGTGCTGACGGCAGGGTATCAGGATGCCGCCGCCCGTCAGAGCGCCTATGAGGCTGCTGTCCAGAGCTACCGGGAGTCCGGCTGCTCGGAGGAAGAGGCCACTGCCAAGGCTGCGACCGTCCAGCCTGCGCCGGAGGCCAGCGAATATGCCACCGGCTACGGTGCCGACATCCTCGCGGCAGACAGCATGGAGAAGGATACCGGTTTCGCCGACACCCGTGCCTATGAGTGGCTGGAAGCCTATGCCGCAGAGCACGGCTTCATCCTGCGCTGGCCGCAGGAGCGTCAGGCCGCTACCGGCATGGTGTTTGAGCCGTGGCACTGGCGGTATGTGGGCAGGGACAATGCCCTCGCCATCCGCGCCTCCGGCCTCTCGCTGGAAGAGTATCTGGCGCTGGAACAAACGAAATAATACAAAAGGACGATAGAACATTGAGACGATTCCAAATCGCGCCCGGCGTCCACCTCTCGTATGACGCCGCGCAGAAATTCAACCGCTGCCGCATCAGCATCCACTTCGCGTTCCCGGCCCGCCGCGAGACGGCCACGGCCCACGCGCTGCTGCCGCTGGTGATGGAGCGGGGCTATGCCGACTGCCCCGACATGACCCAGATGACCAAAAAGCTGGCCCGCCTCTACGGCGCCGACCTGACCGTGGACGCCCGCCCCATGGGCTGCAGCCACAACCTCTGCGTCAGCATCACCGGCATCAAGGACCAGTTCGCACTGGAAGGGGAGAAGCTGACGCAGGAGTACGCCGCACTGGCCCTCGGCACGGCGTTCCACCCCTATTTTGTGGGCAGCACCTTCGACCCCGAGGCCGTGGGCATCGAAAAGCAGATGCTGAAGAAGGCGCTGGAAGACGAAGTGAACGACAAGCGCCTTTACTGCCAGCGGCAGGCCAACCGCGAGTTCTTCGGAGACAGCCCCGCCGGTGTCCGGCAGGAGGGCTACTTAGAAGAAGTGGACGGCCTGACGCCCGAAGCGCTGGCCGAGGCATATGATGAGATGCTGCGGACGGCGAACATCGAGCTCATCGTGCTGGGCTGCGACGAGGCCAGCACCACCGCCGTGAAGGACGCCCTTCTGGCGGAGCTTTCGGCCATCGACCGCGCCCCGCTGCCCCGGGCGGAGAATATCGCCATGCCCCGGCGGGAGCCGGTGCGGAAGGTGGAGCACTTCGACACCACGCAGGCCAAGCTCTGTATGCTGTTCACGCTGGGCCGGCCCATGCAGCCCGAACAGCTGGCCGCTGTCCGGCTGGCGATGGCTCTCTACGGCGGCAGTGTGACCAGCCGCCTTTTCCTGAACGTCCGGGAGCGCGACCATCTGTGCTACTACTGCTCGTCGTCCTTCCAGAGCTTCACGGGCAGCATGGCTGTCAACAGCGGCGTCGAGCACGCCGACGCGGCCCGCGCTGAGCAGGCGGTGCTCAAAGAGCTGGCAGATCTCTGCGACGGCCCTATCACCGACGAAGAGCTGGAAGACTGCCGCCGGGGCCTGCTGGCCGGGATGAACGGTCTGGAGGATACGCTGGGCGGCATCGAGACATGGTACTATATGGAAGTGCTGCGGGGCGGCCCGGTGCAGACGCCGGACGACGCCCGCCGCGCCCTGCTGGCTGTGACCAGGGAGGATGTGCGGGACATTCTGAAGCAGTTCACCCTGTCGGTGAGCTGTCTGCTGACGCGGGAGGAGGGAAACGAGAATGGCTGAGAACACCCAGAGCGTGCTGGAACGCACCGCCGCTGACCAGTGGAAAGTTCTGCCCTCGGGGCTGACCGTACTCGTCCGCCCCATGCCGGGCTACTCCGGCACCCATGTCATTTACGCCACCCGCTTCGGCTCCATCGACCGGGATTTCCGGCTGGGGGAGCGGGAAGTGCATCTGCCCGCCGGTGTGGCCCATTTCCTCGAGCACAAGATGTTCGAGGATGAGGACGGCGATGCCTTTGCAAAGTTCGCCAAGACTGGCGCGAATGCCAATGCTTTCACGGCCTTTGACCGCACCTGCTACCTCTTTACGGCCACGGAACAGCTGGACGAGAGCCTTGACGTGCTGCTGGGCATGGTGGGACACCCCTACTTTACCGAGCAGACCATCGCCAAAGAGCAGGGCATCATCGGGCAGGAGATAAAGATGTACGATGACAGCCCCGACTGGCGGCTCATCACCGGCCTGTGCGAGTGTCTGTATCACAGTCACCCCATCCGCAGCGATATTGCGGGAACGGTGGAGAGCATCGCGGAGATAACGCCGGAAATGCTCTACGACTGCTGCAAGGCGTTCTATGCGCCGGGCAATATGGTGCTGGCTGCAGCAGGCAACACCAGCATGGAGCAGATCCTGGCTGCCTGCGCCCGCCACGGCCTGATGGACGAGCGCCCGGCGGAAAAGGTCGAGCGCCTGCTCCGCCCGGAGCCGATGACGCTGGCGGCGGCCGAAAAGACCATCGCCATGCCCATCGCCAAGTCCTGCTTCGGTCTGGGCTTCAAAGAAGAGCCGCTGCCTTTCGGCGACCTGCGCAGCGAGATGCTGTACGAGCTCATCCTCTGCTGCATCTGCGGCGGGATGTCACCGCTCTACCGCCGCCTCTACGACGAGGGCCTGACCAACCCGGGCTTCGGCGGTGAGGTGCTGCGGGTGGACGGATGCTGCTGCATCCTCTTCACCGGCGAGAGCGACCAGCCCGACACCGTCCGGCAGCTTCTGCTGGACGAGATCGAGCGGGTGCGCAAAGAGGGCGTGGACCGGGAGATCTTCACCCTCTGCAAGAACGAAAAATACGGCCAGCTCATCGAAAATCTGGAAAATGTCGAGGATTCGGCCAGCCAGATGGCAGATTTCGCGCTGGCAGGCCAGACTGTGGCCCAGCAGATCACCATGCTGGCGGGCCTGACGGCAGAGGACGCCGACGCGGCATTGCAGCACATCCTGCGGCCTGAGCGGATGGCCGTGATGTACATTGAGCCGGACGGCACTGCCGTTGAGGACGAGGAAGAAGAGGAGACGGAAGAATGACGAATCTGGTACAGTTCCCGGGTCTCGGCCTCAGCTTTGAGCTGAGCCGGGTGGCTTTCAGCATCGGCGACATGGATATTTATTGGTACGGCGTCTGCATCGCCTTCGGCCTCTGCCTCGCATTGGTCTTTGCGTTCCGCCGCTGCACGGAGTTCGGCATCGACGCCGATTCGATGGTGGATGTCATCCTCATCGGCGTGGTGCTGGGCATCGCCAGCGCCCGCCTGTATTATGTGGCGATGGCACCCTATAATTACGATACCATCTGGGATGTGCTGGCCGTCCGCGACGGCGGTCTGGCCATCTACGGCGGCATCATCGGCGCCTTTGTGTTCGGCGGCCTGGCCTGCAAATGGCGTGCCGTGCCGGTGCTGCCCATGTTCGACCTGGCCGGCATGGGCTTCCTCATCGGACAGGGCTGCGGCCGCTGGGGCAACTTCTTCAATCAGGAGGCTTTCGGCTGCAACACCACCCTGCCCTGGGGCATGTTCAGCGAAGCAACGGAAGATTACCTGATGGGCAGCACTGTCACGGTGCCGAAGGGTGTCACCATCGACCCCGCCATGCCCGTCCACCCCACCTTCCTCTACGAGAGCATCTGGTGCTTCGTGGGTCTGGCTCTGCTGGTGGCGTACATCAAAAAGCGGAAGTTCAGCGGCGACATTGCCCTGCGCTACCTTGTCTGGTACGGTGCAGGCCGCTTCTGGATCGAATCTCTCCGCACCGACAGCCTGCTGCTGGTGCCGTCGCTCGGTCTGCGCGCTTCCCAGCTGGTGGCGGCTGCGGCCGTCGTGGGCGGTGTGGCACTGGAAATTTTCCTGACCCGGAAATATAAGTCCAAGCCTCTCATGGTGACGCTGGCCCTGACGGCAGAGAACCGCAGTCTGCTGGCGAAGGTGCGCAAGGCAGAGCCGGAATTTACGGTGGAGAGGGAAGAGCTGATGGCTTCCAGCCCGCGCAAGCTCTTCCTCGAGCGCACGAATGCCTATAACGAGCGGGTGAAGCAGCAGCTCAAAGAGAAACTGGCAGAGAAAAACTGAAAATATTTCCGCAAAAGCGGGATTTTCCTCTTGAAATCCGCACATTTTTTTGCTATACTATTTTAGCCGCTTGGTGTGGGCGCCTCAAATGGCCCCTGTGAGGGCCTGCCTTTACGACCAGCGAGTACAACGAAAAGGAATGAACAAAATGTACGCAATC
>ERZ773157.1650-NODE-1650-length-19967-cov-9.047559_pt1 | contig 19967 bp, 19 predicted proteins | sample MGYA00511480_ERZ773157 | MGnify/ENA primary metagenome ERZ773157 (study PRJEB29015, sample SAMEA2737863) | human gut metagenome | biome: human gut; feature: human-associated habitat; material: faeces | place: China | collected 2012 ... | reverse complement strand
ACCAAGAATTGCTTTAGCAATTCTTGCAAAGCAAAGCGCTGGCTTTGCTTTTTTTCACTCGTCTATTCCTTAAAATAGTCTGCATTAAATGTCTTTTCATCGGACATTTTCTGCTCTGGCGTTTCCGGATGCCAAGGTGTCTGCCCCGGTGCTACGCCCATATTTTCATAGCCTTCTGTACTCTTACCAAGCTGCGCTTCTTCCTGCGGTCTGGCAAAAGCCTCCTGATCGCTGTTATATGATGAACCATTGTAACTCTGTTCATTTCCATTATATTGCGAACCGGCGTAATCCTGCTCTTCTCTGCCATACTGTGGACCTGCATAACTCTGCTCATTTCCGTTGTACTGTGAACCTGCATAATCCTGCTGATTTCCGTTATACTGTGGACCTGCATAATTCTGTCTGCCCGGCATATCGTTATTATAATTCTCTCCGACCGGCCGGAATCCTTCCCATTCCACGATCTTGCCCTGTTTGTTCAAGTTGTACACCAAATAGGCAATACCAAGACCAAGTACAAGCGTCACGCCAAGACCACCTTCTAAGCCAAAGCCTGCACCGTTGATCAAACCATGTCCCTTCACGTTGCTGCTGTTTAAGATTGCCGGCTGTAGAGAATTACCGCTGACCTGAATGCCATAAATATTCCCCTGTGCAAAATTCCACAAACTGTGGAACGCACCAACAACCCAGATATTTTCACATTTTACCAACAACAGTGCTGCGAAAATGCCAAACAGGAATAAGTTAAATACCGCAAGTGGCGTCAAGCCGGAATTGGCACCATGTAACATAGCAAAGAACAGTGCACTGAGCACTGCCGAATACACGACGGAATGTCTTCTCGACAACGATACAAACAGATAGCCGCGGCAAAGCACCTCTTCTGCCATGCCCTGTACCAAATATCCAACAAAGTAACCAAGAATCCCCAGAGGTGCCATATTGGTCACCAATCCTTCTACATGAATACTTCCTGTTAGAACACATATCAAATATGCTACGCTAAAAAATAGTGCTCCAGCCACAGCACCCTTCAAATACTGTGGAACCATTCCCTTCTTACGAAATCCTAATGTACGGATCTTTCTCTTCTCCAAAAAACGGCAATAGATAAAAACAACCGCAATCATCAGGATTTCTAATAAAAGTGTTGCAATGGTCATCCAATCCGGCAAATGGAGTGCATAGTCCTGCATTTTCTGCATATATTGCAGCGAATCCATCGATCCGTCCGCGACAGCCTGTGCCGTTTTCATAAACTCCGGATCACTCACGAAATAACCGATCATTAAAGGAATCGTACCAATGGACATTGCGATCGAACTGACCACAAAGACTACAATCGCGATCAACATCTCGAGCACGGCGATAAACCCTCTCCGTCCTCGCATCGCTTCCAGCATAAACTCCGGTTTCTTGATATCTTTCATAAACTCCTCCTAATTCTTGTTACAATACCCCTCTCAGATGATATCTTACTCTTCCAACAAGTTTTCCATGCTCTTCAGACTGATCAATATGGTCGACGTATTGTGTAATAATGCCGACATTGTTGGCTGAAGTACACCACCAACGCCGAACAAAATAAGTGCTGTATTAAATCCTACAATAACTTTATAATTTCTGTCAATACGCTTCATCAAAGCATTGCTGATTTTCTTGAGTGTAATGATCTCACGCAAGTCATCTGCTGCGATCGTAACATCTGCAATCTCTCTGGCGATTTCCGCGCCCTCACTGATCGCAATGCCTACATCAGCCGCCGACAATGCCGGAGAATCATTAATCCCATCACCAACCATGATAACCTTATGTCCTGCTTTCTTTTCCTGCTCCACAAAATTAGCCTTATCCTCCGGAAGCACTTCCGAATAATACGCATCAACACCAGCCTTTTGAGCAATATTAGCAGCAATGCGGTCACTGTCACCAGTCATCATCACAACCTTATGAATACCAAGATGTTTTAATTCACGGATCACCTCAGCTGTCTCAACTCGCAGTGGATCTTCGATACAGATCACGGCAACCAATTTACCATCCATCGCCATGTACAAATGAGAATATTGCTCCGGAAGCTGCTCAAACTGTTCCTTCTTATCCTCCGGAACGACAGCGCCCTTATCTTCAAAGACAAAATGATGACTTCCGATAATGATCTTCTTGTCATTGATCGTAGAGGAAATACCATGTGCCACAATATATTCTACTTTCGTGTGCAGTTCTTCATGAACAAGGCCGCGTTTCATTGCCTCAACAACAACTGCCGTTGCCATAGAATGTGGGAAATGCTCTTCTAAACAGGCTGCAATACAAAGCAGCTCATCAGGGCTTCTATCGTCAAACGGAATCACCTCAACTACCGTAGGCTGTGCCTTAGTGAGCGTTCCTGTCTTATCAAACACGATCGTATCGGCTTCCGCAACTGCCTCTAAGAATTTACCGCCTTTCACAGTAATATCATGTGCACTGGATTCACGGATCGCCGACAGTACCGACAACGGCATTGCCAATTTCAATGCACAGGAAAAATCAACCATCAATACTGACAACGCTTTCACAGTATTACGTGTCAATGCCAACGTAAGGCCGGTACCCAAAAACGTATATGGTACCAGTCGGTCAGCTAAGTGCTCCGCTTTGCCTTCCAAGGACGACTTAAGCTTCTCGGAATCCTCGATCATCGTCATGATCTTTTCGTATTTGCTGGATCCGGTACTTTCTTTGACCAAAAGAGTAATCTCTCCTTCTTCAACAACGGTACCCGCATAAACAGGACTTTCTGCCGCCTTACGCACCGGCAGCGACTCTCCGGTAAGCGACGCCTGATTGACTAACGCTTCTCCCTCCGTCACAATGCCATCAAACGGAATAACAGCTCCCATATGTACACGAATCCGGTCGCCCTCCTTAATCTGCGCAGCCGACACCTGCACTTCCGTATCATCGGTAACAAGCCATACTTTATCAATATTGAGGGACAGACTTCGTGCCAGATCTCCGACTGATTTTTTGTGCGTCCATTCCTCTAAGATCTCACCCATACTAAGTAAAAACATGACAGCGCCCGCCGTCTTATAATCACCTCGTATTAAAGACACACTGATCGCCGTTGCATCCAACACCGGTACTTCTATTTTTCTTTTAGCCAAAGTCTTAACACCCTGCACAATATATTTGACCGATCTCACAGTAGCGATCCCAGCCCGTAACGGTGCCGGCAAAAATATCTTGTTTACAAAATGTACTACCGTCTGATCAACCAATTTATCCCAATAAAAACGATTCATTTCCCGTCCTGAATTTTTGAGATACACCTCCGGCACTTCCACCTTATCATAAGAAAACTGTCCTAATGCCGTAATAATATGTTTACGGCTTCCTATATAACAGATCGTAACGTCCATAGTACGTTCCTGTACCTTGACCGCCGTTACATCTTTCATCTGCTCAAATTGATATTGCAACGTGTCTGCCTGCGCAAAACTCATTGCTTTTCCGATCAGATGTACTCGAATACGACCTCTTATCTCATGTTTAATGACAAACTTCATAATTATTCATGCCTTTCTAACCATTGAAACCGGTATTCTAATTAAAACGCTGTCCGGGCATCTCTGCACAGAGCACACCCGGACAATAAACGACAAAACACCTGTAGACAGCGACCCCGTCCACAGGTGCAGCGTTAATTATTCTTCTGTTGTTTCCGCTTCTACAGTCTCTTCCTCACCAAGAACCTCTTCTGCTTCCGCACGGTCCTCATTGATCTGCTGTGCCTCTGCATAAATATCCTCGGCATTCTCCTGCACTTTCGTTGCTGTCTTTAACACACACTCCTTAGCACGAAGAACGGCTGCTGTACAATTTGTATAAAGCTTCTTTGCATCTTTGCTGGATAATACTTTGATACCTGCAGTACCAAATGCTACACCGGCTGCAAACACTCCTAATTTTTTACCATCCACTTTTTTTAAACAATCTAACATATGCTTCCTCCATTTCCGAAGCATCACAAAACCGTGCGCTTCTGCTATGATCTATTGTAGAGAATTCTCAAAAAAGTATTATACATTACGATTTTTTGAATTTCCAGCCAAAAGCGGCCTTATTGATATATTTTATCAATAAGACCGCTTTTAGACTTAAATCAAAAGAATCCATATAATAAATTCATGACAAAATGCTCCCAGAATGCTTTTGCCACGAAATGATACACCTAAACTTATGCGTTCACAAGCTGTTTACCAATCTCGATGCAGTTTTGTAATGCAGCCTCATCCGGCGCTTCCTGACAGATCACGCCTTCACCGCCAACCAGTGTTGCTCCGGCAGCGGTCATGCGGTCTTCCCAGTCGCGCATCCACTGACCATCTCCCCATCCATAAGAACCAAATAACGCGATCTTTTTGCCATTGGCAAACCTCTCAACATCCTGAACAAAAGGTTCCATCTCCATTTCCTCAAGCACCTCAGCGCCCATCGCCGGACATCCCAATGCAAATGCACCCTCTGCTTTTAAATCTGCAATATTAGCATCGCTGACAAATACAACATCCGCCTCACCACCGGCTGCCGTAACACCCTCGCCGATTGCCTCTGCCATAGCCTGTGTGTTGCCACCTTGTGTCCAGTACACAATTGATACTTTGCTCATAATAATCCTCCATTCTTTTATGTTCCTGTTATCCCGCAATCTCGTTTTGCTGAATATCAGGCACCATATTTATACCGCGAAGTTTCTTCGCCTATATTATTTGTAACGATACAGAAGCACAGTGCATTCCCGGATCATGCCCCTATCTCACGAAGCAAAAAGATAATCCTGCGAAATTGCTCTGCTTTCCGCATCAAGAGCTACCCCTACAATATCCTCCATCCCAACGCCACAATACAGCAGATCCAAAAGCCACTCTCTTGCTTTATCATATTGTGCAAACAACCGAAGCTTCTTTTGCGGTTCTGCATACACTTTCCAATACCCCTCACACAAAGAGTTCTTTCCTTCGTATATAATAAAGCCTTCCACATCCTCCGGCGGATATCCGAGCAGTACTCCCATCTCGTGCGGGAACTGCTGTTTTTTTTGCATATATCGGATATATCTGCTGCGAAACTTGGTCAATACCCGCTCCAAGTGCAGATCCCTATAGCCCAAACGATGCATCAATATCCGCACCTCCTCTTGCTGTAAAAACTGCTCCAGCCATTCTTTTTGATAGATCAGCAACGACACCGACCCATTTCTTCCGCCCAAACCGCAAAATGAAAAATTGCTTTTATCCAATATTTCACATAATCTTTTATAATGTCTGCTGTCAATCTGAAACAGATTAGACACCTTCAAACCGGTAATAAGCGGTGCACACTGAAACGCCAATTGCAATTCTATCTCATCCAAATCTGCATTCTGCATGATTTCCCAGGTTTCTATTCGCATGACCGTTCCCTCCTTTTAAGTTAGTCTCTGCTAACTTATCTGTATGATAACTAACTCCTTTCCATTCGTCAATACATACTTCTGATACGTTTTCTCATTTTGTTCAGTCTCTGATGAGTACATACCTAAAGGAGTGCCTGAGATGTCCCGGTTTAGCAAGGTAATTGCTATATTTTTTTGATGGCAGGATTCACTATCTAATAGCTGCAAAATATAATTAGACCATCGTCATAATAAGCAATATGTGGTTTGAACAGTAACTTCCGGTATGGGAAGTTACTGTAGTGAGCAGTTTCCTATAAAGTAACAAAAAAAGGCATCAACATAAGTTTCTGCCTTTTTTGTAGAATTCATACGGAATAAAAACATAAATGCACACAATATGTTTTTGTCCCCTATATAAAATGCTTTTGCAAAACAATCTATTAACTACATTACCTTAAACATATTCTTGCGGCTGATCACTCCGATTTCTTCCAGAGAATTGATCATACGATATACGGTTGCCACACCGATCTTGGAGTCTTTCTTGGATGCCTTAAAATAAATTTCTTTGCAGCAAGAACAATCCTCCTCCAGAATAATATCTAAGAGTATCATACGCTGCTTCGTAATTCTGCAGCCGGAGTCTTTCATTTTCTGAATAATCACTTCTTTTGCCATCACAGTACCCTCTTCTTTCTATAACTTATTATAGTTAGCGTTTACTAACCCACCTTCAAAAAATAATGCGAAATAATTTTTATTTCACGGTAGTTAGTATAATCTAACTTCTATTAGTTGTCAATGCTTTTTTCTTTTTTCTTGAAAAAAAATAGGAGACGTTATATAGTATATATTGTGTGTTTCGATATGAAGTTTACAGGAAAATGGTGGTTTCACCTGCCGAAGGAGTAACACTCTCAGGTGCCGTGCAATACGGTGTAACTGTAAATGGATCGACTCTCTGGAGAATTCTGCGGTTTTGGCAGATACCGAAGGTGCAACAAGCCTATGGCTGGAATCTCTCAGGTAAAAGGACAGAAAACAAAAGAAAGGTAAAAAAAATGTGGAAAGAAATCAATAATTTTCTCGTAACTGTTGACAATTTAGTATGGGGCGTCCCTCTGATCATATTGATCATGGCAGGTGGACTTCTTCTAACAACCCGTATCAAACTACTTCAAGTTCGCAAACTTCCGTTAGCACTCAAGTGGATGATCAAAAACGAAGAAGGTGGCGAAGGTGAAATTTCTAGTTTCTCGGCACTTTGTACAGCACTAAGTGCTACGATCGGTACCGGCAATATCGTCGGTGTCGCAACAGCAGTAGGTGCCGGTGGTCCCGGTGCTTTATTTTGGATGATCGTCGCAGCCTTCCTAGGAATGGCTACAAAATTCTCCGAAGGATTACTTGCTGTAAAATATCGTGTTGTTGCGAAAGATGGACATAGCTTAGGCGGTCCTTTCTATTACATAGAGCAGGGAATGGGCAAGCGTTGGAAATGGCTCGCAAAAATATTTGCATTTTTCGGCGTATGCGTTGGATTATTCGGCATCGGTACCTTTAGTCAGGTAAATGGTATCTCCAGTGCCGTAAACAACTTCTTTGATCCAAATAATACACACCGTGTAAAATCCATTCCTTTTTTGGCAGATTATTCCTGGTCTGTTGTGATCGCTTCTTTAATCTTAACGTTCTGCGTTGCCGCCGTATTGATCGGTGGTGTAAAGCGAATCGCAAGCGTCAGTCAGGTTATCGTACCATTTATGGCAATTTTATATTTCGTCGTTGTTATTATCTTAATTCTTTGCAATATTACAGCACTACCGGCAGCAATTAAAACAATCGTTGTTGCAGCATTTACGCCGAAGGCCGTCACCGGCGGAGCCGTAGGAAGTATGTTAGTTGCTATGCAGAAAGGTGTTGCAAGAGGTATCTTTTCCAACGAAGCCGGTCTTGGTAGTGCACCGATCGCAGCAGCTGCTGCACAGACCAATGAGCCTGTTCGCCAGGGTCTTGTCAGCATGACCGGTACTTTTATTGATACGATCGTAATCTGTACATTGACCGGTCTGTCTATTGTACTTACCGGAGCCTGGAAAGTACCGGGCTTAGAGGGCGTTCAGGTAACAACTTATGCATTCCAGAAGGGACTTCCTTTCCCGAATGAATTTGCTGCTTTTGTGTTAATGCTATGTCTGGTATTCTTCGCCTTCACAACGATCCTTGGATGGGATTATTACAGTGAGCGCTGCTTAGAATACTTAAGCGGAGGTAATATGAAGCATGTGAAGATCTTCCGATATATTTATATCCTTGCGATCTTCATCGGACCATATATGACTGTAAAAGCTGTTTGGACGATTGCAGATATCTTCAATGGATTGATGGCATTGCCAAACATGATCGCATTATTCGCACTGAGCGGTGTTGTTGCTAAGGAAACAAAAGATTTCTTTGAACGACATAAACGAGGCGAGATCAAATAATGCCTACGAAATGCTAGGCAATGCAATGCAGACCTGACAAACCAAGAAAAAACCGGAAGAAGAGTAGAGTGTTTCCACTCTACTCTTCTTCCGGTTGAATATATTCACATAATATTTCTGACAGGTACGACATCTCTGTGTCCCCAAAACAGGACAGCAGCACAAAATCTAACCGATATCTCGGATTTAATGGTGCCATATCGCATTTTTGCAGGGCTTCCTCTGCCATCTGCTCAAACATCTCTTTCGCTTCCTGTTGATCGTATTCCCTATCCTGCTTTTCATTTTCCTCCAGATAACGGTGTACTGCAACCCACTGGATCATAGGCAGGATATCCGAACGCTGCACCTGACGACAGCGCTGTTTTTGACTTTTTATCTTGATCGACCACTTCTTGTCCCTCGTCTTGGCATACTCACTGGATAATCGGAATAAACACTCCTTTTGCTTGGATACCGTCAATAGCTTAGATACATAATCATCGGTCATAAAGTGAAATTCCGACGGCATATTTTTAAGCTGTTTCTGAAAAACGATGCTCCTGCCACTATCCCGCTCTTCTTGCGGAATCAAAATAGCTGCATACAGTTCGCGCAGCATCACCAGATTCTTTTCCATTTTGGAATAATACAGCAAATGATCCCGTTGTATACTTCGTAATGAATTTTGGTCAATGCCCGGATCTTTATGTCGCTTTTTATTTTTCAAATACTGCACAACACCTCTATCATAATCCGGTGTCTTGTATCCATGTTCTGCCGACCATTCCTTAAAATCCGTCTGCTCCAAAGCACGAACAAGACGTTCATGTACTTCTTTGTTGGCGTAATACACGATCTTTTCCCGGTATTCATGGAACACTTTCAGTCCCATTTTACCATAGCCCTTAAACATCGAAGCATGCTCTAACATCCATTCCAGAAAATCAGCCGGTTCTTTGTCTTTTTGCACTCTGTACATATTCCATAGCTGGCTGGTATGACTCTTTTGCTTTAATTCCGTGTCCTCGCTCGCTTCCTGTCCTGTTTGTATATAGAAGTCCGCGTCTTGTCATCAATGGCATTTGCATGTCTGACTGCGCCAAAATCAATCAATACGCCATTGCCCTCTGCATTTATGATCACGTTATCCGGGCTGACATCTTGATGAACAAGACCCCTCTGATGCAGGTCCAGCAATGCCCGGATCGGATTGTGCAATATATTCCAACAATTTTGTGGTGAAAATGGTCCATTCCGTTTCACATAATCCTTAATGCTGCCTCCACGCACATAATCCATAACCAAATATACACTGTCATTTTCTTCAAAAAAACTGCGTGTACGGACAATGCCTTCCTGTGTGCCAAACTGTGACAGCACTCTGGCTTCTTTGAGAAAATCGTCCTTGCCACGTTCGAATAACACTTTGGATTCCGGAGTATACGGGGTAACCTGATAAGATGATCTGGTTTTATCGCATTTTCGCCAAACCAGACCATTTGGGAAATATTCTTTGATCGCCACAGCGATTAAAAGCGTCAGATCCAGACCGATATATGTAATACCAAATCCACCTTCACCAAGCACACGACCAACCAAATATTTGCCATGAAATAACTTACTGCCATGTGGAATATGATGCGGGGCATCCGAAATCTTCTCTGCTGCCAGACCGCAATGTGGACAAGTTCCATCCCAACTCAATGGCTGCATACAATTCATACAATACTTTTTGTCTTCCAATGTCTGTACTACTCCCTTATGTGTATCAATGCTGATATACTGATTTTGTCTATTGTTTTCTTAATTATATGTCATAGCTGTCTATCAATTTCTTATTTTTTTATCCGTTTTTTCCCATCCGACACAACAGCTGTTTAAGAAGTAATGCGCTAGGATAACCGCATTTTCTTTACTTTCGTAAATTTGCTGTACCTCCGGCGTCCGTTTACTTTCTTGTAGATACGTATCTTGTACGTCACGGTTTTCATCTTCCTGCTATAGGCAATGTTAATCTTGCGGTGTCCACGCTGCAAGTAATTGTTCATAAGTTTGATCTGTCGAAAACCTTTCGCAGTTTTACGGTAAAATTGCAAATAACAATTTTGTTTTTTGCGCAGAGACACCTGAATATACCGCTGACCGGCTTTGGTCTTCTTGCGGACTACTTTCACGCGCGGTGCAGGATATTTCTTCGGTGCTATCGTGTGTTTCCATGGGTGCTTTGCCGGTGTCGCCGGACGCTTTGTCGGTACAACCGTTGGTCGTTTCGTCGGAACCGCTGTTGGACGGATGTTCGGCGCCACAGATGGCGTAACACTTGGGTTAGCTGTTGGACGGATGTTCGGCGCCACAGATGGCGTAACACTTGGATTCGCTGTCGGTGTTTTCGTTGGTGAACTCGTGGGTGCCGCACTTGGTTTTGGCAACAAGGAAGCACCGTCCACCAGTCTATCGGTCGAATATCCGCTTCTCGTCAGATCGATCGTGAGATTTAACGTAGGATACGTATCGTCTTCCTGCAGCCAAGACAGATAATCCCCTTTCGCTCCATTCTGTGCTGAAACATATGCATTTAAGGCTTCAGCCAGTGAGGAAGTGTGCGCATAAGACGCTGCATTCTCACTAATGAACGCCGCAGAAGCCTCTCCTGCTCTTTGTGCACGATCGATCTGATGAACCTCCATGATCGTACCATTCCCCTCTTTTCCAAATAGGGGCAGAGCTGATACCGAAGCTTCATAACAATTTTCCCATGCGGTCGCAGCAGCATTTCCGGATAGTCCGCCACCAGTCACCGCATGATAGTCGATTTGTTCTTCACTTTTCGAATCACTGTCAAATTGCACCGTTCCATAATTTACACAGTTCGTCATGGCATGCTGCTGCAGTAAATTCCAAATAGTTGATCCTGTCTGTTCTGCCTCACAGCCTCTGCCCAATATACCGCCAATCGCCGCCTCTGCATACGTATCCTGTACTGTATAGAGCAGCGTTCCGAAGTTCGCAATATTAGAAAGCCTTAGCAGAGGATAGGCACCGTCTCCGACAACGCCACCAATATAGCTGATGGAATGCTGCCGTTCGATCAACGTTCCGGTATTAACTGTATTAGAAATGATCCAGTCACAGCTTCCGTCATTCCAGCCACCGCCCAATATACCACCTACGCTAACCGGTGCCGCATTACAGGATTGCTCTCCGGAACTGATATTTCCTGCATTACGACATCTGTTAATCGTAATTCCGTTTAATGTATACCCGATAATCCCACCTGCATATTGCTTCATACTCCCACTCGTCTCGGAACACCCATGTACGGTCCCCTCATTCACACACTCAGACATCTGCAAATACGTCATGGCTGCATTCCAGCCGCAAATCCCCCCGGTATAACACATCCCATAAACATCTGCGGAATTGCAGCACCCCATAATTTCGCCAGCAGATATTAGACCGCTCACTCCACCGGCATTACTTCCATGCACAACGCCTCCCTGCACCCGGCAATCTCTAATAGAACCATAACTACTGCCTGCGATTCCACCAACATTTAGATTAATGTTCTCTCCACATATACCTTCTGCAATCACCTGATTGTTCTCAGAGGTGCATTGTTCTACAACTGCTTTTTCCGTCACACGGCTGGCAAAAGCACCAACATCCCACGCTGAGTACCCACGCTCCACATCAACTATGATGCAGTTCCTGGCACAACAGTTCACAATCGCGCCCTGTAACTCTTTCGCAAACAATGCACAATCAGTTGCCGCAATTTCTGCGCATCCTTCCAGAACCAAATTGACCACTGCACCTCTCGCATTTCCGAAAATCGCACTCGATCCTCCAAGCAAAGCCCCCGATATCCGATGATGATTTCCCTGATACACACCATGAAAATCGTGACCGTGTAACCATAGAAAATCTTCCGACATACCAAGTGCTGCATACGAAGCGCTGCGATCGGAATTGTCCGGCTGATACGCAGTTCCATCCGATGCAACGGTGCATTTTAACGTATCACCATCATAAACAGCAATACGTTTCAAAGATTTATCATATCGAAAGTTGTAGTCACTGAGCGCAATGTCTGCTGTCTGCACAAAAGTCAACCCAAATCCGGTCACTTTTTGCATAATCTTCATATAAGCACGAAGATCGTCCGCATTGGATATCGTGACAACCGATGTATCTTTTCCAATGGTTGACATATTTTGATAATAATCACACGCAGATACTCCTTGTGTGACGTCCGGTGTCTGTGTAGGGATTCCCGTTGCACTTTCCGACAGTTGTGCTGATGTCTCCATAGTATCTTCTAATGTCTGTGCAGAGGCACATTGCACACCGTGAATACTAATCCTCTCTATATATGGTTCCAATCCGACCAAAACAGCAACAGCCATGATCGCTGCGATTGCTTTCTTATAGTACCTCATTCCTTACCTCCTGCCACTATATATTCGCTATAACAGTGTAGCAAACAAAGAATTTATTGTCATATATGTTAATCCTCTACTGCAAAATGTTCATTCTCACAGTCTGTTTTATTTTAGCACAATCAAGATGTATTCACAATGAAATAAAATACTCAAACCTGCCATACCGCAAATTCTCCACAACCACATATTGCTTATTATATCAGCAATAAATAAAACATTTTGCAGCCACCAAACAGCACAAAAAGGCGCCATACCTTACGGTATGACGCCCCTGGTCACGAAAGCCTTTGCAATTCCATCTATTTGTTAGGGACAAACTTTCTAACCTCACATTATCCTTCAATGGCAATGTGTTTCGTCTGCTCTACTGCTTTGGCTTCTTTCTTCGGTACGGACAGTTTCAAGATACCATCCTCATATTTCGCATGAACATCTTCCTCCGTGATCGCATCACCAACATAAAAGCTGCGGCTCATAGAACCGGCATAACGCTCCTTGCGGATATATTTGCCTTTCTTATCTTTTTGCTCTTTGTCTAGGCCCTTGGATGCCTGTATCGTCAAATATCCGTTATCCAACTGTGCTGTGACTTCATCTTTCTTAAAGCCAGGCAGGTCGATATCCAATTCATAACCATCTTCGGTCTCACGGACATCTGTTTTCATCTCGTTCTTTGCATGCTTGCCATACAAAGCCTTGTCAATATCCGGGAATGAAAAATCCATCCAATCATCAAATAAGTTTTCTCCAAAAATACTAGGCATTAACATAAGTCATTCCTCCTTCAACTTTTTAATGCTCACACATGTAAAAGTTACATTTTTGGAACTTGGGATTTGAATCTTACTTCTTTTTCTTTCCTCTTCCTTCGTTCTGATTATGTTATACCACTATTATTAGCACTCGTCAAGAGTGAGTGCTAATATTTTTTGTGAATTTTCTGTGAACTCTTTTGCTTCTCTGCCTGTGCTCGTAATTCTTTAGCCGCTAATGCCGGATCTGGCGCTTTCATGATCGCCGACACTACGCAGATCCCTGCGATTGGAATGCCGTCCAATATATCCAGGTTATCCTTATTCAGGCCGCCGATCGCATTGACCGGGATAGGCACTGCCTCACAGATGTCCCGCAGTGTATCTGTCGAAGTCAACACGGTTTTTACTTTAGTTGTTGTTGGATAAATCGCTCCCACGCCTAAGTAATCAGCTCCCTGCTCATAGACATCCTGCGCCCAAGGAACTGTCTTTGCCGTCGCACCAACGATCTTATGATCGCCCATCAAACGTCTGGCTGCCGCAACCGGCAAGTCACTGGCACCAACATGTACACCCTCTGCATCAACCGCAAGTGCTACATCCACACGATCGTCAATCAATAACGGCACATTGAACTTCTGCGTGAGCGCATGCACCTTGATAGCAAGCTCCATATATTCTCTGGTCGTCTTTTCTTTTTCACGAAGCTGCAGCATCGTTGCTCCTCCGATCAATGCCTGCTCGACCCGGTACAAAAACTCCTCTTCCGTAAATCCGGTACTGTCCGTAATAAAATATAAACTCGGATCAAAATTTCTCATTATCCTCCACCTTTCCATCTTTTAATAGGGACACTTCTGACAAGTTTTCCCCTTATTTACAGAGCAACTAACCGATATAAAGATAATCGTTCAAGACCGGCTGCAATCCCTCTTCCGCGATATCCTGATACATCTTATCCAGACTGCGGCTGTCGTTGATCTCAAACTGCTCATCGCCCTGTGGTTCTTCGTTTTCTTTGCCATTGTACTTACTGTCGTGATCCCCGATTCCGGTAGAAACCCCTGCTGATACTTTCGTTGCCGCTATTTTTACGATGCCATCACGAAAAGAGGCGCTCTCACGTGAGGATACCGTAATGCCCACAAATGGCAGAAAAATGCGATAAGCACAGATGATCTGACAAAGCTGCTTTTCGTGAACATCCAACGGATTGATCTTGTCATTGTTAATGATCGGTCTAAGTCTCGGACAGGAAAGAGACATTTCCGCATGCGGATACTTTCTCTGTAAATAATATACATGAAGTGCGCTGGCAAGTGCGTCTTTACGAAAATCGGACAAACCAAGCAACGCCGAAAATGCCACGCCTCTCATTCCTCCCCGCAGTGCTCGCTCCTGTGCATCAAAGCGATAAGGCCACACGCGCTTGTGTCCCATCAAATGCAGTGTTTCGTACTTGTCCGTGTCATAGGTTTCCTGAAATACCGTTACATAGTCTGCGCCACACTCATGCAGATAACGATATTCATCGGTGTTGACCGGATAGATTTCAAGTCCAACCATCCGAAAATATTTTCTCGCTAATTTACAGGCTTCTCCAATATATTCTACCGAACTTTGCCCTCTGCTCTCGCCGGTCAGGATCAAAATTTCTTCCATGCCGGAATCCGCAATAACTTTCATTTCCTTTTCGATCTGCTCCATCGTAAGCTTCATGCGGTTGATGTGATTATAGCAGTTAAAGCCACAATACACGCAGTAATTTTCACAATAATTGGCAATATACAACGGTGTAAAAAGATACACCGTGTTACCGAAATGTTTACTCGTTTCCCTTCGTGCGCGCTCCGCCATCTGCTCCAAAAAAGGCTCTGCTGCCGGAGAGATCAACGCCTTAAAATCCTCGATCGTACATGTCTCATGCTCTAATGCCGCCCGCACATCTTTTGCCGTATAACGATCTGCCTCATACTGTTTCATCTGAGCCATCACCTTACCACAGACATCTGACTCAATGATCTCCATTCCCGGTAAATATTCCATATGATCTTTTCTGGAAGAAGGATCTGTCTCAAGACGGTGCTTTACCGCAAGAGCCTCCGGGGAAAGATACTCCGAATCTACTAAAAATTGATTTTCCATTTTATATTCCTTTCCTATATAGGATTATGGTGTCAATAGTCCCTTTCTATGATAGAGCTATTCAAACTTTTTGACACCTTAATCTGTATCGCCTTAGTCGCGCAAAAATCCGGTCAATGGATCGGAAGCAGATGCACCACGCGTCAATACCCTTCCAATTCCCGCCAGATATGCTTTTCTTCCGGCCTCGATCGCTGCCTTGAACGCAGATGCCATCATTGGCAGATCTCCTGCGGTTGCAAGTGCTGTATTTGCCATGATCGCCGCTGCACCCATTTCCATTGCTTCACACGCCTGCGATGGTTTTCCAATACCGGCATCTACAATGATCGGAAGGTCGATCTCATCGATCAATATCTGAATAAACTCCTTCGTTGCCAATCCTTTGTTGGATCCAATCGGTGAAGCCAACGGCATCACGCAAGATGCACCGGCGTTCACAAGATCCCTAGCCGTATTGAGATCCGGATACATATATGGCATAACCACAAATCCTTCCTTTGCGAGAATCTCTGTTGCACGGATCGTTTCCTGATTGTCCGGCAATAAATACTTCGAGTCGCGCATGATCTCTACTTTAACAAAATCGCCACAGCCCAGTTCACGCGCCAAACGCGCAATACGAATGGCTTCCTCAGCCGTTCTGGCGCCACTGGTATTCGGCAATAGCGTTATCCCTTCCGGAATGTAATCCAAAATATTTTCCTGCTCTTTCGTATTGGCACGACGCACTGCAAGCGTAATAATCTCCGCTCCGGCATCTTTTACTGCCGCCTCGATCAACTTCATGGAATATTTTCCAGAACCTAAAATAAAACGAGAGTTGAACTCGTGTCCACCAATTACTAATTTGTCATTTTTCATGATAATCTCCATTTCTGTTGTATGTGTCATTTATTTGGCTGCTTCTTTCCGTTGTGAAACCAGCGTCTGTTTTTGGCTGGCTGCTTCTTTCCGTTGTGAAACCAGCGTCTGTTTTTGGCCGGCTGCTTCTTTCCGTTGTGAAACCAGCCTTTTAGTTTGCTGTCTACTGCTCCTTTGCGAGGATGCGCAGGATCGTATGTGCCTGATGTGCCGCACAGATCATCACTCTGGACGCCACTAATCCAACGCCGTCCGCAACATCACTGCATCCATCACCACACAAATAAAAATGCTCCGTCAATTTCCGCGTCCGGATCATATTAGGATCCCCAAATCCCGCCATACCGGAGCCCGCCACAAAATACTTTTGTGGAAACTGCTCCAACACGAGGTTCGTAAGCATTGCCTTCGCTTCCGGATTGTCAAACGCTTCACATACAATGTCCGCCTCCTGCAAAAGAGCAACCGCATTTTCCGTTGTAATGCGCACAGTATGTATCTCCGTATCAATATAAGGATTGATCTCCCGCAGATTCTGTACCATCGCCTCTGTCTTGGGCATTCCGATCTGCGTGATCTTGTACTGCTGACGGTGAAGATTCGTAATATCCACGCAGTCAAAATCCATCAAGATCAATTTACCAATGCCGGCACGCGCCAATGCGGTCGCTATGTTCGAGCCAAGTCCGCCCAATCCACAAACAGCAACTGTTGCAGCCGAAAATGCTTTCTGTCGTTCCTCTCCATGGCGCATCGTGAGCGCCGCCATCCATTCTTCCTTTGTGGGGATAGCAGAGCTCTGTTCCCTGTTCATCGACATTTCATCAACCACCTCCTACAAAGCTGACAACTTCTATGCTGTCTTCATCCTGCAAAACCACATCATCATATTGCGATTTAAAAACAATTTCTCCATTGCGCTCTACCGCAATTCGCTTTGGATCATACTCTGTTGTTGTCAGATATTCAGAAATTGTCTTTCCTGCAAGATCTAACAACTCACCATTTACTTTTACCATGCTTCTCCTCCTCTGTTGGTAATGGATCCTAGTGCCAAAATCCACTGACACTTTAATCCAATAATGAAAACAAGAAGTTTCCTATAATGTAACAAAGAGTCGCTTGCGACTCTTTCGCGCTCGAGCGGTGCTGTTTACAGCAAACTTCTTCTCCGCGAGATGCGCATCCTCGCGGAGCTTTTTTTACTTTATAGGAAACGAAAAGTTTCCTATAAAGTAAAAAAACAGGAGACATCTGATGCCTCCTGCAAAAAATCTTCTTATCATGACTTCCTACGGCGGCATTATCCGCATCAGGTTAAAGGGTCGAAGTTTGAGCACTTCCTCTCAGCCTGCTATATTCAAGCTCCCCTGTTTTTATTATATTATGACCTTCGTATGCAAGATCAGGCCCCGTCATCCTCTGACAGGCACAATGCATATCGAACGACCTCAGTTATCATTATACACAAAAAAGAAATCAACGCAACGCTAAATGAGAATATCTTTCAAAAATTTACTCTTTCTATACTCGCTGTTTTATTAAAGGACGTATCCGTGATCGGAAACGTCAACGCTCCCGCCAGAAATCCAACTATCAATATAATAATAACCGCCCATTTGGGAAATGCAGCGCCCTTATCCCGAATATGATCGCCAACCAGCGGATTGATCATTATCGCTGTAATCAAATAAATAATACCACTCACAATACCTGCATTTGCAAATCCTGCAATAGCGAAAAGCAGCACGAATACAGACAGAAACCAAAAAATAATATTGTAGATCAATGTGGCAACCGAACTGAGCGTACTCAGATAACCTGCATTATCCACTCTCTGCTCTATGTGCGCGTTTCTTTCAGCTCGTTCTGCTTCGCTTTTGGTCTGCCAAACTGCCTTCTGCTCCGCTCGTGTCCCTTTTAATGCATCCTCATACGCTGCACTTTGTGACATTCTTTGTGCATCTGTATTATTTAAATACTGCAAATACTGCTCATCCGACATTCCCCGCTGCTCTGGAGTGCGGTACATAGCCGGAATATCATATGTTGGTCTGTCGTTGATGGCGATCTGGAGCTCTGACTGCTTGGCCGCGATCTGCGCTTCGATCTCTTTCACAGACTGTTCCTCCTCCGGCTGCAAAAAGTGCGATGGAACAGGCATCTTAGCCAATTTGCCAAGCTGCGCAATAATACTCTGTGCTTCATTTCTGGCATTTACAAATGCAGCACTCGTTTGGTCTACTTGATTCGAGAGCAATACCACCTCTGACATAAAACCATCAATATTGACCATAACGCCCAGATGAGTACAGGTAGGTATCTGATCAGACACCGTAGTCCCGATGGTCTTTCCATCCATTTCGCCAAGCCCAACAGCCCCAACTGCTGCTCCAAGCGGTCCAAATAGCATGCCTCCGGCTACAGCGCCTCCTAAAGAAGCATGTTTCTTTGATTTGGTTTTGGAACTCTCCCGGGTGACAACACGGCAACCGGTCATCATGTTCATTTCCGCACCCCGAATGCTCGAAAATAAGACCGTTGTATTATTGATCTGTATTTTTCCTTCTGTCCGATTGACCCCAATTGATCCGCCAGCCAGGCTTTCCCATCTGTCATTGGCAATACGCGTAATTTCGCGAGTTCTCTTTTTAGACAGTGCATCTCTCTCATGTTCAAGCTTCTTGATCCGCTTATTATAGGCATTGTCACTATTCTTGTGAATTTTAGCAATCACCTTGCTTCGATATTTCGGATCGTTCACAAACTTATATAATTCTTTTTCTTCATTCGCCATTGTACTGTCCTCCATTAAAAAATCAAACTCATTTTCTATTCTGATAGGTTTGTTCTGTTTTTAATCGTAGTTTCAACATCTGTGATCCGTGCTGCAACTTTTTTCACTTCCATTCGTCTCCACGCTTCTAAGCAAGCTAGAAATTCATCTGTTCCTTCTGCCTCTATTTTGTCAAGCACACGCAAAACAACCTGTCTGTTTACTTCTTTTAATTCGAAAATGACACGAGCATGTTTTTCTTTTACATCCAAACAAAATCTTTGGTAAAGTTCTTCCGCAAATGTTTCCTTTTCTATCTCCCATCCTTGTTCGGAAAACACCAATAAAGGAAGTCGATAATCATACTTAATCCTGAGGTAATCTTTCTCAATCATCCAATCAACACATTTGCTAATATCATTTAGTTTTAGGTTATGATAATATCCATACGCCGGGCATTCATTCAGTTTGTATTCCAATATCTTTTTATCCTTGGAACCTTTTAATAGTTTGGCAAGCATGTTTCTCCCACCGGTAAAAATCAGTTCATCTGCACCTCTTAAAATCATCCGAATATCTTCCAGTGGCAAATCCTTAATTTCTCCTGCATCAAGAACAACCGGCACTCTGCGTATTTTTTTGCTCATTTGTTATCCTCTTGTCCTTCCTCAAGTAATAATCTGACTTGTTTAATTTGGTAAACACTGTTTCCCCAATTTAAAACACATAATATGTATGCAATCTTATGTTATCTCCTTTTCACTTCCTTGGAAACTTCTTTAATGCTTTCAAGATATGCTTTTTCGACTGGCGTCAAAGTAATCTCCTGATATTTTCTGTATTCTGACTTTGCTTTCTCCAATGCCAGTTTATGACTTACAGAACCAGCTCCAGTTAAAAGTTTTCTATTTCCGGATGACAACACGCTATCCAGCTGCTTAACATAATCATCCATATACATTGGCTTATGCTCAATTGCATTAATTTCAGCCAGATCAAAATAACCAGAAACAAGATTGTTTAATACTTTGAGTTCATTTTCTTCAAGATAATTCTTTGCAATTCCTATATCCTTTAATGCTGGTA
>ERZ773157.1617-NODE-1617-length-20306-cov-3.450101_pt1 | contig 20306 bp, 15 predicted proteins | sample MGYA00511480_ERZ773157 | MGnify/ENA primary metagenome ERZ773157 (study PRJEB29015, sample SAMEA2737863) | human gut metagenome | biome: human gut; feature: human-associated habitat; material: faeces | place: China | collected 2012 ... | reverse complement strand
CTTGCAAAGTGGATACTTCCGAAGATAAAGCTCATCTGCGCACGCGGAAAAATCACCCAGGACAACCTAGCCGGAATAGGCGTCACCGAAAACGTGAAGCTCTGCGCCGATGGAGCATTCTCCATGCCCGACAGCGAATTTTATGCCGAAAAAGTGCAGAAGCTCTTCGAGGACAGCCCGTTCTTCCGCAAGAGAGTTGTCGCGCTGTCGATAAGCAGCGTAGTCCAGGGAAAATGCGAAAAAATGGGCAGGGACTACCGCGGTTGTATGATCCAGTTCATCAACTGGCTCAATGAGCAGGACTATAACGTGCTTCTGATAGCCAACGCCGCCCGCGAAGGCAGCGAGAAGCCCCGCAACAACGACCTCATCATCTGCACCGAGGTCTATAATGCAGTCCGGGACAAGACAAAGGTAATGTGGGAGCCGCGCGAAATGGCTCCCGAGGAGATACGCGAGCTACTGGCACGCTGCGAAGTACTGGTAGCTTCCCGATTCCATGCAATGATAGGCGCTCTGGAAAAATGCACTCCGGTGCTGCTCGTCGGCTGGAGCCACAAGTATAAGGAAGTCCTCGATATGTTCGGGCTTGGCGAGTACGCGGTGGATTTTTCCGCGCTGGAGCTTGACTCCCTGAAAACAAAGTTCATGGGGTTCATTTCCGAGAGCCAGAATATACGCGAGAAAATAAAGGAGAACCTCCCTGCCGTGCTGGAGAGCAGCCGTGACAATATCCGCTTCATCAGCGAGGAGATAGACAAGGTCTACGCCAAGCCGAAAAAGGTCAAGCTGCTTGATTTCAACCGTCCGGAGTTCTACATGGGCGAACATATATGCGCGCGAATGGGCTATGCCGCTGACGGGAATATCCGCGCTAATGCGGCTTCCGGCGGTATGGTGACGGCTCTGCTGTGCCACATGCTCGAAACGGGAGAGATAGACGGCGCGTGGGTCACAAGAAGCGAGATAAAGGACGGAAAGCTGGGATACAAGACGTTCATCGCGACAACCAGGGAGGAACTGATGGAAAGCTCCTCGTCGGTATACATGTACATGCCGCTGATGAAGCACGTTGATATGCTCCGTGAGTTCAACGGAAAGCTTGCCGTAGTACTCGTCCCTTGCCAGATGAGAGCGTTCACCGCAATGCTTGAAAAGGAGCCCGCGCTGAAAGAAAAGGTCGTGCTGAAGCTCGGACTTTATTGCAGCGGAAGTCACAGCGAGAATGCAACGTTAGTTCCGCTGAGGAAGAAGAAGATCTCCCTTGAGGGCGCAAAGAGGCTGTACTACCGCCGTGGTCACTGGCGCGGACTTTCCACCGTGCAGTACGAGGACGGCAGCGAAAAGACCCTCAGCTACCCCAAGACGATATGCGCATACAAAAACGCGTACTTCTTCAGCCGGGAGAGCTGCATGGTCTGCCAGGATCATTACTGCAACTCTGCGGATATCAGCTTCGGCGATATCTGGCTCAAGGAAATGAAGAAGAATCCGATAAAGCACACAAGCTGCGTTATCCGAAGCGAGCGCGCAATGGAGGCGTTCCAGTCCGCTGTGGACGACGGCGCGATAGTTGCTTCGCGTATCGACGACAGCAAAATGCTTCGCAGCCAGAAGCGTGCTCTGGTATTCAAGTTCAATGCGGCAAAGGCGAAGCAGGAAATGTTCGAAAAGATGGGCAGGAAGCTTAATGTTGATGTCTCCGGCAAGTGCAAGTGGAATCACCGCCTTGCATTCAAGCTTGGCTGGAGAAACATGAAATTCAGCCGTGAAAAGCTCGCTAAGCTTGAGAAAATGCCGACCTGGTTCATATACTATTACATGTGCTTCATTCGCGTGCTGCTGAGCTTCTGACCGGGGGAAAACAATGAAAAAGCCTGATAAGAAAAAGATACTTAAAGCGCTGAAAATCCTGTTCGGCGTGCTTGTCGTGGTATTCCTGGCGTGGTACTTCTGGAAGAACTGGGATGAATTCTCCGACAAGATAATGAACGTTGATATGGGGATATTCATATTCTCCATGCTGTTCTATTTCTTGTATAAAATAACCCTCGCGTCGCTGTGGCACTACATCACAAAGCTTAACGGCTGTGCGATAAAGTACGAGAAAGCCGTCACGAGCTACCTCTACTCTATCCTCGGAAAGTACATTCCGGGGAAGGTGTTCATGCTTGCCGCCCGCCTGACCTATTATAAGGAGGAGGACGCGCCGCTGTCGAAGGTAACGGTGTGCTTCTTTATTGAGAATGTCTGCACGCTGCTTGGCGCGGCAATGCTGTTTATCGTGTCGCTGCTGTTCTTCCCGAACGAGCTTCTGGAAAACTACAAGTGGGTAACTATCGCGCTGATAGTCGTGTTTTTCGTGTGCATTCACCCGAAAATAATCAATTTCTTCCTGCGGATACTTGGGAAGCTCTTTAAGAAGGATCTTGAGATACCGATGAAGTACTCGCAGATGTTAAAGGTTGTGCTGCTGTTCATCGGAAACTGGCTGATCGTAGGCGTTGGATTCTTCATTCTTACAAAGTCGATCTATCCCGCCGTGGAGTATTCCGAACTGCTGTTCTGTGCCGGTATCTGGGGAGTTTCCGCGATAATGGGCATTCTCGCGATATTCGCCCCGTCCGGGCTTGGAGTCCGCGAGGGAATCATCGTAGCCGGATTGTGCCTTATAATGCCGCAGAGCGACGCAATGGTCGTATCCGTGGTGTCCAGACTGTGGCAGACTATTCCGGAGCTTGTTTTGGTGGCGCTGGCGTTCATCTGGTCAAGAATACGGAATATGTCGAAGATAAAGCTTAAAAAGAGCGCGGAGGGAGCTACCGAGCCTGAACAGACAACAGAAAATAAGAATGAATGAATGTAAGGGGCTTCAAAAGAGGCCCCTTGCTTATATTTAGCGGACACATGTTAAATACCGCGTCGGCAATTTTCACCAGCATATTTTTAGCCGTGTACTCTTCCGACAAACAGAAACTCCCTCCGTTTCCGAAGGGAGTTTTTGCTTCATATGCGCAAGGTCACTTGATCTCAGCGGGCTTGTCGCCCTTTTTCTTCTTAGCGGGAGCTTCCTCAGCGGGAGCCTCGTGAACGGTGTTGTTCTTAGCGATAGCAGATTTCAGCACGCGGATCTTGGTGCGGTCGCTGCCGGTCTCGATAAGCACGGTGTCCTCCTTAACGGAAAGAACTCTGCCGATGATGCCGCCGTTGGTGATAACCTCATCAGCAACCTGAATGCTGTTGAGCATGTTCTGCATTTCCTTGTTGCGCTTCTTCTCCGGGCGGATTATGAAGAAATAGAAGAATACGACGATAAGCGCCAGCGGAATGAGCATTGTGAGCATGCTTGCCACGCTTGCACCGCCGGTTGCGGTTGCAGAAGAAGCTGCGGTAGAAATAACTGCGAGTGTTGTCATTAGTTGTCCTCCACGTCCTGCCTTGCGGCATGATTTTTATAGTACCTTTTAATTATAACCTAAACTGCTCCTAAAATCAAGTAGGGCGGTAAAATTTTCACCGATTATTCAGAAAACATGGTGATACCGGAGTCCGCAAACGCCTTGCGCACTTGCTCGAGAGAAGCGGCGGAGAATCCGGAGGTCTGAATGCGGACCGCCCACTCCTGTCCGGAGTACATCGCGGAGAGCTTCCCGATGAACGCCCTTGTTTCGGCGTAGCCGGTCTTGTCGGCGGGGGAGTAGTCCACCAGCAGCGCTGCGGTTTTCAGCTTTGTTTTATCTCCTGCGGCTTCCGCAGTGGTGAGCGCGATCGCGTTGTTATCTGCGAACAGATCTTCGTCGTTCATTTCAATTGTGACTCTGGTATCCCCCGCAGCCTTCTGGCATGCTGAAATGACGTTCCACAGCGCTTCAAGACGCGCGGTTTCGTCGGAAATGTTGAGCTGCCGCAGGAAGTTCGTATAATCCAGCTGGTTGAACGCCGGGTACCTCGTGTTTGCGAGTATCACGTCTGTGAAGCCCGCGGACGCGATCTCCTTTGTGATATCCGCAAGGTACGCCGCGGTCTCCTTCTCGAACGGGTCGAGCCAGGACTTGCCGCCCTGGTCGACGTAGTAGTCGTGCCAGATCCCGCCGTCGGCTATCATGTAGCAGATGTTTCCGCCGGAGTAGGTCTGGGAGGTGCGGTCGAGCAGCGTATTTATACGCGCGTGCGGAGTCATTCCAGCCCTGGTGATGATGTCCGCAATCTGCTTTGCGGTGAGGGTTCCGGTTATCTGGCTCTCGGGGATATCCTTGAGCGCGGTCTTGTAAAGGAAGCTTCCGGCTTCGTCCTTGAGCGTTACCGTGATGTCGGTGCAGCCGCTGTTCTTTGCGGCTGCGAGGGCGCTGTTAAGGCTCTCGGAGCTAAGCGCGGCGGTCTCCGGCAGAATGAACGCGCTGACCGTCTTTTCGATTTCCGGCTCGGCGGTAGGTTCGGAGGATTCAGCGGTCTTTTCCGCAGTTCCTTCCGCAGAGGGAGCCGCAGGCTCGGCGGATACCGGCGGAGTCCAGGCGGATTCCGGGGGCGGCTCGTTTTCGCGGTTAGAGAAGTACTCCACCAGTGGCTTGCCCAGGCCGTAGCCCAGTACGCACAGACCCGCCACCAGAATTACCATCAGCAGTCCGGTGAGGAACTTCCTGCCCTTGCTTTTCTTGCGCTGGTACAGGCTGTATTTGCGGTGCTTTATCTTGATGTTCTTTTTCTTCATGATATCTCCTAGAATGTGGTGTGTTGTTATCAGAAGTCAACGGTGTAGCCCGCCAGCGCGTAGAACGCCAGCGATATCACGCCGATGTATACAAGCATGATGGGGTAGCCGCGGAATATACGCGGGATCTTGTCGCTGTCCAGCTTTTCGTGCGCGATATTCAGCAGGAAGCACGCCAGGAAGAACCCTATGCCGGTGCCGAAACCGTATCCGATGTACGACCAGATGTCGCTGCCGTAGTTGGAGTTGAGGAAAAGCGCGCCGATAACGGCGCAGTTGAATATCGCAAGGTGGACGTACTTGCGTATTTTCCTGAATATTTTTGGGAAAAACCGCCACAGCCCCAGAAGCCCCAGAATATACAGCACGCTGATAACGGCTGAGTAGATAAGCGGCATGAACAGCCAGCCGAACTCCGTCGGGAGCATAGCCTGGTCAACCAAGAAGGAAACAATGCTCGCCAGGGTGGTCATAGCAGTGATGCCGAGAGTGAAGCCGATAACGGTGCTGTTCTTGCGGGAGGCGTAAATACCGACGTTGCTGCCGAATGCGCGGTCGAATATCGCGTTCTGGACGAACACGGAGACCATCGCGGCGGAAACGATCTTTGCGATAACTTCCATCATTCAGCCCCCTTTCGGATAACGCCGGAGCTTTCGCTGCGCTTCCTGCGGCGGGTAGTCACTCCGCGGCAGACCGCCGCGAGGATCCCCACAAGTATGAACCCGAAGAACGTGGTCTTGGCGGCGGGCATGGGGGCGTCGCATACTCTCAGCCCGAACAGCGAGCCGAACGCGAGGAACTCCCTGATGATACCCACGGCGAACGCCGCTATAGCGTAGCCGAGAATGTACATCAGCGCGTCCAGCGCCATTTCTTTCATCGGCATGAGGTAGAACCGGCTCTCGGTCTTTGCGAGTATCAGGGAATTGACTACAAGTATCTCAATGTAGATGGACACCGCCGAGGCCGTTTCAGGGAACATCGCGTTCATCAGCAGCGCGGTTGGAATATACATCACAGCGGCAACTCCGACGTAGCAGATTATCCGCACGGTGTAGACTATCTCCCGGGGAATGGACCGACAGATGATTATTGACGAGTACGAGATAAGAAGGAAGCTCAGGGTGAGCACCAGAGCGCGTTCGAACGTTGTCGCCGCTACTATTATCGGGGCGGTGACGAGTCCGCTCATCAGAACGATATTCTGGCGGAAAAGCCCGTCAAGTCTGAACTTCCCGGAGGTTTTGTTATTCATCGCTGTCCTCCTTCTCCGGGTTTATAGATGGCTCTGAACGCTCCGGCTGCTCGAACTGCTCGTGGTGCGGCTGAGCCTCCCCGGGTCTGCTTATTAACGCAGGACGGCGCTTGTGGCGCTTCACCTTGCCGTCTATCGGCGGGGTGTTGTAGCGGTATTTTTCGGGGAGCTGTATCTCCTGCGTGTCAGTGAGCTTTATGCCGCCCTGCTGCGCGCGGTTCTTGCTTCCCTCGAAGGAGCTGATGTAGTTGCGCTTCCAGTAGAGGATATTTTCAACGATGGTATCAAACGAGCTGCTCATGGCGTTGACGATAAGCAGCGCGAAAACGAAGCAGCCCTCCACCTGACCGAAATACCGGAACATCATCACGGTGTAGCCCAGCACGACTCCGTAGATGACTCGTGCGGCGCGGCGCTTCGGCAGTATATAAGGCTCGGCGGACATAAAAACGATTCCGAACAGCAGGAAGCCGCTGGAAAGCTCATAGAACACCGACATAAGCGGAGAATCCCCGACCCTGGGGTACAGCGCGGAGATAGCCGCCACAGAGGTCAGGCAGGATATCAGCGCGGTGAAGCTGGTGGAGTGCTTTATCAGCATGCACACGCCGATGACCAGAATAACGAGGATATTAACAGCGCCGATAGCGCCGGGGACGTTCCCCATGAGGATATCCATAACGGACTGGGTAGGCGTTGTGCCGAGGTTCATGTGGTATTCGACAGAGCGGGTGAAAGTCCCTTCGTACTCCGAGAACATCGGGAGAATTTCGCCGACCTTCGGATAATACAGCATGTCGCCGGGGTAGCAGATTATCAGGAACGCCACGGCTATCGCTGGAGGAGAGAACACGAGGTTCTCGTTTCCGCCGAAAATGTGTTTCCCGAGAGCTATGCAGATAACCGCGGAAAGTCCTGCAAGGACATGCGGGATACCAGCAGGCATGAGCATTCCGCAGCACAGCCCCCAGAACATCACGGCGGGGTCTTTAATGTCGTATTTTATGCGGCGCAGCTTGCAGCAGACCCAGTCTGTGAACATGCAGCAGATAACGCACACCGCGCACACTGCCAGCGGTCTGAAGCCGCCGCGGAACACCGCCGGTATCAGCAGAGCCGCCATGAATACAAGGCGCTCCAGATACAGCTTACGCGGGTCGCGCTTGGTTATGGGAGTTATCATGCCTGTCCTTTCTGCGGAGCCTTCAGCAGGGAGTTAGCCTGCGCCATGTCCTCCGCCTTGAAAAGGCCGGTCCCGGCAACCAGGACGTTCGCGCCGGCTTCCTTTACCAGCGGAGCGGTCTTGCCGTTTATTCCGCCGTCGACTTCAATGTCGAGGGAATCTCCGGCGAAGCTGCGCAGAGCGCGTATCTTATCCAGCGTTTCCGGAATGAACGCCTGCCCGCCGTAGCCCGGCTCAACGGTCATAACGAGCACCATGTCGCACAGCTCCACAAGCGGGAACGCTTCCTCAATGGGAGTTCCGGGCTTTACTGCAAGCGCGGATTTCACGCCGAAGGAACGTATCAGCTCCAGGGTCTTTCGTGCGTCGCTGCGGCTCTCAAGGTGGAAGCTGATGAGGTCGGCTCCGGCTTCCGCGAAGAACTTGATTTGGCTCGCCGGGTCGTTCACCATCAGGTGCACGTCAAGGAACATATCCGTTGCCCTGCGGACGCATTTCAGCACCGGGCTGCCGTAGGTTATCTGATCGACGAACGCGCCGTCCATTACGTCGAAGTGTATCCAGTCGACATTCGCCGCTTTGCAGCGCGAGAGCTCCCCGGATATATCCGCGAGGTCGCAGGCAAGCAGCGAAGCTGAGGTCTTTATCATATTATCATTTCCTTATCTGTGAATTTCATACATTTTTCAGAGGGCATAAAATACCCATACACATATATTCTATAATAAATATCTTTTTTCGTCAATAAGCTGTGAAAGATTTTTTTGAGATTTTCAGGGAAAGCGTGAAAATTTCCGAAATCGCGGCGAATTCAGGCTTGATATTTGTATACTTTTCTCCTGGTTTGCGCTTGAAAAAAAAGCGGTTTAGTGATATAATATTTATAATATATCTTCGGGAGGACATCTCCCCGAAACGGAACTAAAAGCCATGAAGCATATGCATTCAGCGGCTTTTTTCCTTATTGAGGGGAATGTTCCAGAAAATGAAAAAGACGCAGGAATACCTGTGCAAATCAGAAACGGATCGAGAAAGTGAGGATTTAATCGTATGCTGAACTGCAACTACAACGAGAAATTTGTCAAGGAAGGTCTTACGTTCGACGACGTGCTGCTCATACCCGCAAAGAGCGACGTTACCCCGAACATGATCGACCTCAAGACGCAGCTCACCAAGAACATCACGCTCAACACCCCGATCATGACTTCCGCGATGGATACCGTAACAGAGAGCCGCATGGCTATCGCGATTGCCAGAGAAGGCGGTATCGGTATTATCCACAAGAACATGACCATCGAGCAGCAGGTCGACGAGGTGGACAAGGTAAAGCGTTCTGAAAACGGCGTTATCGTTAACCCGTTCTTCCTCTCCCCGCAGGACAGCGTATTTGACGCGGACGCTCTGATGGGCAAGTACAAGATCTCCGGTGTTCCGGTCGTTGAGAACGGCAAGCTGGTCGGTATCCTCACTAACCGCGACCTCCGCTTCATCACCGATTACAACCAGAAGATCGGCGAGGTAATGACAAAGGATCACCTCGTTACCGCTCCTGTCGGCACTAATCTCCAGCAGGCTCAGGAGATCCTCAGAAAGCACAAGATCGAGAAGCTTCCGCTGGTTGACGAGAACGGTTTCCTCAAGGGACTTATCACGATCAAGGATATCGAGAAGAGCGTACAGTACCCGAACACCGCGCGCGACGCAGGCGGCAGACTCCTCTGCGGCGCTGCGATCGGAATTACTCCCGACGTGCTTGACAGAGCCGGCGCTCTGCTGAAGGCTCAGGCGGACGTACTGGTGCTCGACTCCGCGCACGGCCACAGCAAGAACATCATGACCACCCTCGACAAGATCAAGACCGCGTTCCCGAACGCTGTTATCATCGCGGGCAACGTTGCGACTGGCGCTGCCGCTGAGGATCTCATCAAGGCTGGCGCTGACGCTGTAAAGGTAGGTATCGGCCCCGGCTCCATCTGCACCACCAGAATCGTTGCAGGTATCGGCGTTCCGCAGATCACCGCGGTTTACGACTGCGCATGCGCTGCCGCTAAGTACGGCGTTCCGGTCATCGCAGACGGCGGTATCAAGTATTCCGGTGAAATCACCAAAGCGATCGCGGCAGGCGGAAGCGTCTGCATGATGGGTTCCATGTTTGCAGGCTGTGATGAGAGCCCCGGACAGTTCGAGCTGTATCAGGGACGTAAATACAAGGTTTACCGCGGCATGGGTTCCATTGCTGCGATGGAAAACGGCAGTAAGGATCGCTACTTCCAGACCGACGCCAAGAAGCTCGTTCCGGAAGGCGTAGAAGGCCGTGTTGCATACAAGGGCCTGGTAGAAGATACGGTATTCCAGCTGATGGGCGGTCTTCGCTCCGGTATGGGTTATTGTGGAACGAAGAGCATCGAAGAGCTGAAGGAAAACGGCAGATTTGTCAAGATTTCTGCAGCAGCTCTGCGTGAGAGCCATCCTCATGATATTCATATCACAAAGGAAGCTCCCAACTACAGCTCTGCGGACTGATTTTAACCGATTGGCCGCATAGCATAGAATAGGATGTCCCGTTGGCGGGTATCCTGTTTTAACACAATCAAACACAAAACGTGTGACTGGCGGATTAGTGGAGATCACCACGGGGAGCACGTTTGAAGAAACCGACCGCCTGGGTACTGACAGCAGAAGATGATGTGAGTATTCAGGCGGTTTTTTATCGTATTCATTTCAAAATGGAGGACAACATGGAGCTTTTAAATCTTTCGGAAGAACTGAAAAACAACGCCTATCCGGGACGTGGTATCGTCATCGGCAAAACTCCTGACGGAAAACAGGCGGTAACAGCGTATTTTATTATGGGCAGAAGCAGCAACTCCCGCAACCGCGTGTTCGTAGAGGAGGGCGAGGGTATCCGCACACAGGCGTTTGACCCATCCAAGCTGGAGGATCCGAGCCTGATCATCTATGCACCGGTTCGTGTGCTGGGCAACAAGACGATCGTGACAAACGGCGACCAGACAGACACGATCTATGAAGGCATGGACAAGCAGCTGACCTTCGAGCAGAGCCTGCGCAGCCGGGAATTTGAGCCGGACGGTCCGAACTACACTCCCCGTATTTCAGGTATCCTGCATATCGAAAATGGCGGCTACAACTTCGCAATGTCTATTTTAAAGAGCGATGACGGCGATCCGTCCTCCTGCCTGCGTTACACCTTTGCTTACGAAAATCCGAAAGCGGGCGAGGGCAGATTTATCCACACCTATATGCATGACGGCAATCCGCTGCCGAGCTTTTCCGGCGAGCCGAAGAAGGTTGCGATTTCCGGAAATATCGACAGCTTTACTCAGCTGGTTTGGGAAAGTCTGAATGAAGAAAATAAGGTTTCCCTGTTTGTGCGCTACATCGACATCGAAACCGGCAAATACGAGACAAGAATTGTGAACAAAAACCACTGAAAATGGAATGGAGGAAAAAATGAACGAAATTCAGTTAAAGTACGGATGCAACCCGAATCAGAAGCCTTCCAGAATTTTCATGGAAGATGGCAGCGACCTGCCTGTTACTGTATTAAACGGTAAGCCCGGATATATCAATTTCCTGGATGCATTAAACGGCTGGCAGCTTGTTTCCGAGTTAAAAAAAGCGACCGGACTTCCGGCAGCAACCTCTTTTAAGCACGTTTCCCCGGCTGGTGCGGCAGTGGGACTTCCACTGACGGATACGCTGGCAAAAATTTACTGGGTAGACGACCTTGGAGAGCTTTCTCCGCTGGCATGTGCCTACGCAAGAGCGAGAGGTGCAGACAGAATGTCTTCCTTTGGTGACTTTATTGCACTGTCTGATGTCTGTGACGCAGACACGGCAAAGCTGATCAAGCGTGAGGTTTCCGATGGAGTGATCGCTCCCGGCTATACTGACGAAGCGCTGGAGATTTTAAGAGCAAAGAAAAAGGGCGGATACAATGTTATCCAGATCGATCCCTCCTATCGTCCTGCCGAAATCGAGAGAAAACAGGTGTTCGGCGTGACCTTTGAACAGGGACGCAACGAATTGAATATTGATGAAGAGCTGCTGTCAAATTTTGTAACAAAGAACAAAGAAGTGCCCGAAGAGGCGCTGATCGATATGAAGATTGCGCTGATCACCCTGAAATATACCCAGTCCAACTCTGTTTGCTATGTAAAAGGCGGACAGGCCATCGGTATCGGTGCAGGTCAGCAGTCCCGTATCCACTGCACGAGACTGGCAGGACAGAAAGCGGATAACTGGTGGCTGCGTCAGTCTCCCCAGGTGCTTGGACTGCAGTTTGTAGACGGCCTTGGACGCGCAGACAGAGACAATGCCATCGATGTTTACATGGGTGATGAATACGAAGATGTGCTGGCAGATGGCGTATGGCAGACCCGTTTCAAGGTAAAGCCTGCTGTCTTTACGAGAGAAGAAAAGCGTGCATGGTTAAACCAGCTGACCGATGTAACCCTTGGCTCTGACGCATTCTTCCCGTTTTCCGATAACATCGAACGCGCACATAAGAGCGGCGTAAAATACATTGCACAGCCCGGCGGCTCCGTCCGCGATGATGCGGTCATCGAATGCTGTGATAAGTATAACATGGCGATGGTATTTACCGGAATCAGACTGTTCCATCACTAAGCTACACAAAGCGGCACACCGGCTCGGATGAGCAGTGGCTGAAACTCCAGGGGCAAAGCGGTGACATCGCAAAAAAAGCAGGATATCGCCTGGTATCGGAAGGCGGTAAAGATTGAAAAATAAAAACCAGATACCCGAGAGGCGAAGCCTTTCTGGCATCTGGTTTTTTTATAAAAATCTTTTTGTTACAATAATTATTTTCCGGAAAATTCTCAGATCACATCATCCGGCTGAGGATCGTATCCATATCCGCCGTCATAAGATTGTTCCGGCTTTAAGCTTAAATAATAACCGGCATTGGTAATCTCGGTATAAGGAGTTACATACAGGCTTGCAATACCGCAGGTAACACCTGTAAGCAGATACCAGAGGATGAAGGAAAGCTGCAGCACGAAGAATTCCCACAGATGACCGCTCATCAGCTCTTTACTTTCATTGACACACTGACGGATTCCCTTATTGGGATCTTCTGCCAGAATGTAGAAGGCCTGAGAATAACGCAGCATAGCGATGATGCCGGGAATGTAGCAAAGGCAGCTCCACAGCATGATAAACAGACACATCCAGAGGGAAAGACCAAAAATCTTGAGCAGCATGGGAAAGTATGCAAGCAGCTCGGAAATTCCGGCTTCTTCATGCTTGAAAACCTTCAGGCTGTATGCATAATAACCAAACTGAACGGTACCGAGCAGCAGGCTGATAACGATCGCAACAACCAGGTAGATCAGGAAAGCGCCGATGCTAGGGACGTAGTTTAAAAATGCGCTGTCTTCATACATGCCGGAGCTGATGGCTGCAGCAAAGTAGGTAGTAAAGCCGCAGATGCTGGAAACAATACCAAGAATGATCTGCGCGGCGAGCTGGATCGCCCAGAAAACAAGGGTGGTGAGTACCGGATGCGGATTTGCCGTCTTCATAGCGTCCTTGGCATCCTGTTTGAGTAAGGCACGATTCATAAGTGAGTCCTCCTGCATAAAAAAGTGTAGTTATAACATTTGTACAGCAGGGTATTCCGAAACTGATAAAAATATCCCTGCAAAAGGTATTTTATCATACAACAGGGGGAAAGAACATTATTATTTTCTTAAGAACGATGTTGTATTTTAATGTTTGTTTTGATAAGATAAAACAATAATAAGGAAATGAAAGGATGGGAGATAAGGAAAATGGCTGAATTCTCGAAAGAAAATCCTGCAGCAGAAGAAGCAAAGGAGCCTGTTTCCAGAAACTTCATCGAGCAGATGATTGATAAAGATCTGGAGGAAGGCGTTTACGAAACAGTACATACCAGATTTCCGCCGGAACCCAACGGATATCTGCATATCGGACATGCCAAGAGCATTCTGTTAAATTATGGACTTGCAAAGCAGTACGGCGGTAAATTCAATCTCCGTTTTGACGATACCAACCCGACGAAGGAAAAGATCGAATTTGTAGAATCGATCAAGGCGGACGTAAAATGGCTGGGCGCAGACTGGGAGGACAGACTGTTCTTTGCATCCAACTATTTCGACCAGATGTATGAGGGCGCTGTAAAGCTGATTCAGAAAGGCAAAGCTTACGTTTCTGATCTTTCCGCGGATCAGATCCGTGAATACCGCGGTACGCTGACCGAGCCGGGTAAGATGGATCCCGGTGCAGAGAGAAGCGTAGAAGAAAACCTCATTCTGTTTGAGGAGATGAAAGCGGGCAAATATGCCGACGGCGAAAAGGTTCTGCGCGCCAGAATCGATATGGCAAGCCCGAATATGAACATGAGAGATCCGGTTATTTATCGTGTGGCGCACATGACACATCACAATACCGGAGATAAATGGTGTATCTATCCGATGTACGATTTTGCACATCCCATCGAGGATGCCATCGAGGGCATTACCCATTCCATCTGTACGCTGGAATTTGAAGATCACCGTCCGCTGTACGACTGGGTGGTACGGGAGCTGGAATACAAACCCTATCCGCCCCGTCAGATCGAGTTTGCAAAGCTGTATCTGACCAATGTTGTTACCGGCAAACGTTATATTAAGAAGCTGGTAGAGCAGGGCATCGTAGACGGCTGGGACGATCCCCGTCTGGTTTCCATCGCAGCGCTTCGCCGCAGAGGCTTTACACCGGAATCCATCAAACTGTTCGTAGACCTGTGCGGTATTTCCAAGAGCAATTCTTCCGTAGATTATGCGATGCTGGAGTATTGCATCCGGGAAGACCTGAAATTAAAACGTGCCAGAGTGATGGCAGTCGTTGACCCGGTGAAGCTTGTGATCGACAACTATCCGGAAGACCAGATCGAATATCTGGACGCTCCGAACAACCTGGAAAACGAAGCACTGGGCAGCCGTAAGGTTCCGTTTGGCAGAGAGCTTTATATCGAACGCGAAGACTTTATGGAGGAGCCTCCGAAGAAATACTTCCGTATGTTCCCCGGCAACGAGGTGCGCCTGATGAACGCGTACTTTGTAACCTGCACCGGCTGTGAAAAGGATGAAAACGGCAATGTAACCGTAATCCATGGAACCTATGATCCTGCAACCAAGTCCGGAAGCGGCTTTGAAGGACGTAAGGTAAAGGGCACCATTCATTGGGTAGCGTGCCAGACTGCAGTCAAAGCAACCGTTCGTCTGTATGAGAACATCATTGATGAAGAAAAGGGCGTTTACAATGAAGACGGCTCCCTGAATTTAAATCCCAACTCCCTGACCGTAAAGGAAGCATGGATCGAGCCTTCCTTAAAGGATGCAAAGCCCTACGAAAGCTTCCAGTTCGTCAGACAGGGATACTTCTGCGTAGATTACAAGGATTCCAAGCCGGGCGAGCCGGTATTTAACCGGATTGTATCCTTAAAGAGCTCCTTTAAGCTTCCGAAAAAGGACTGAGCCTATGCAGGATCTGGTAATTGAGTGGAAAGAGGATGGGACCCATCTTTACGAACAGATTTATCAATATATCAGAGACGAAATCAGAAGGGGGAAGCTTCTCTGTCAGGAGAAGCTTCCCTCGACGCGTTCTCTGGCGGAATATTTGCAGGTATCCCGCAGTACGGTAGAGCTGGCCTATGACCAGCTCGTGGCGGAAGGATACCTGGAGGCGGTACCCTATAAAGGATATTTTGTCGCACGGGTGGAGGAACTGTACCAGATGGAGACCGCGCCGGACGCAGGAATAACGTCTCGCGAACAGGCTGGCAGCTTTTCACGTGCAGATGCAGGCGGCGATTGCCTTTTCCTTTCAGATGCCGCTTGCGCATCCAAAGCTGCATTGGACGACTCGTCTGCTGCGGTGCCCGTTCAGATCGATTTTTCTCCAAATGCGATCGATATGCGTAATTTCCCGTTTGATTTATGGCGGAAAGTCAATAGAAACGTTCTGAATCTAAACAACCGAGATCTGTTTTTGCCGGGAGATCCGATGGGCGATCTTTCGCTGCGCCGCACGATTTCCCGATATCTGCATGCATCCCGTGGCGTGACCTGCAGACCGGAGCAGATCGTGGTTGGAGCGGGAAACGATTATCTGCTGATGCTGCTCCGTTATGTTTTTGAGGAAACAATCACAGCGGCGTTTGAAAATCCGACCTATCCGCGTGCATGGAAGATTTTTCAGCTCTTTGCGGGGGAAGTGGTTACGGTATCGTCGGATGCCAGCGGAATCTGCATAGAAGAGCTGGAAAAATCGGGCGCGCAGGTGGTCTATGTGATGCCGTCGCACCAGTATCCCACCGGGCGTATGATGCCGATCGGGCGCAGGACAGAGCTTTTAAACTGGGCAGCACGGGAAAAGGAACGCTATATTATAGAAGATGATTATGACAGCGAATTCCGTTACCGTGGAAAGCCCGTACCGTCCCTGCAGGCGAGTGATGCGGCGGGAAAGGTGATCTATATGGGAACCTTTTCCAAGTCGATTGCACCTGCAATCCGTGTCGGGTATATGGTGCTGCCGGAGGCTTTGCTGGAGCGCTACCGGCAAAAATGCGCCTGCTTTTCGTGTACGGTTTCGAGAGTCGACCAGGCGGTGCTGGAGCAATTTCTGGACAGCGGTGCGTTTGAACGGCATTTGAACCGGATGCGGAAAAGCTACAGCAGAAAACACGAAGCGCTGCTGGACGGGCTGAAACCCTTTTTCAGGCAATTTGACCTTTCGGGAGAAAATGCGGGACTGCATCTTTTGCTCACGGATCGCGTCGGACGCAGCGAAAAAGAGCTTGTCGACGCGGCACGCCGACAAGGTGTGAAAGTCTATGGTCTGTCGTCAGCGCTTGTGGGGGCAGCTGTCCCGGAGGCTGTGTGTCGCGCAACCGTTTTGATCGGCTTTGGCGGCCTGACGGAGGACGAAATCCGGGATGGTCTGGAGCGGCTTGCAGCGGCGTGGCTGATCGAAAAAAGATTGTGATTTTTTAGGGATAAATATAGGATTATTGGGGTTGACGAACCAGATGGAAAACGTTATAAATGAGGTGGTATTGATTTTTAATACCCGAGAATATAACACAACACGGAGGAATTCAGATGGGGATCATGAGTTCAGAATGGCGTGGCAGACTGCAGCATTGGATGCGCACGCTGAAGGATGATTTTTACAGACCTTTGGGGGAGATTTCCTGGGAAGCGTTCCGCACAATGGATCATTTATCTCAGGAGGAAGCGATGAATGGCCCGTTCGAGCCTGTAGAGCCCGGCTTTACCTGGGGCAAGACCTGGGAATATTGCTGGTTTAGAGGAAAAGTGGTTCTGCCTGCAGAAGCACAGGGCAAGAGAATTGTCATGGATTTAAAACCGGACGGCGAATCCACGCTGTTTGTAAACGGTCAGGAATTTGGTACCTACCGTGCTTCCTGGGTAACCCAGAAGCATCATTTCGTAGAAGATAACGTTCTGACCACTGACGCAGTGGCAGGAACAGAATATGAAATTCTGATGGAAACCTACGCAGGCCATTATTATCCGGAATCTCCGGACGGCGGCTGCGCAACCGGCCCGGTACTTCCCGGCGCATATCAGGACCCGCTGGAAGAGGGCAAGAGACGTACCCTCGGTATCTGCACCTTCGGTATCTGGAATGAAGACGCATATCAGCTGTGGATGGATGCAGACACCTTAAGACAGCTGTTGGACAAGCTCGATCCGAATTCCCTGCGGGCTGCAAAGATCGCAGAGGCGCTGGAGGCCTTTACCCTTGTGGTTGATTTTGAGCAGGATGAGGCTGGCAGAATCGCATCCTACAAGGCAGGCAGAGAAGCACTCCGCCCTGCACTGGAAGCGAAGAACGGTTCCACTATGCCTGTATTCTACGCAATCGGCAATGCCCATATCGATCTGGCATGGCTGTGGCCGATGGCAGAGACACACAGAAAGACAGAGCGTACCTTTGCAGCACAGCTGCGCCTGCTGGAAGAATATCCGGAATACAAATATATCCAGAGTCAGCCTGCCGGCTATGAGATGTGCCGTAAATACTACCCCGAGCTGTTTGAAAGAATCAAACAGGCGGTTAAGGATGGCCAGTGGATCGCAGAGGGCGCGATGTGGGTAGAACCGGATACGAATATGGCTTCCGGTGAAGCGTTGATCCGTCAGCTGCTCTACGGCAAACGCTATTATCAGGAAGAGTTCGGCGTAGACAGCAAGATGCTGTGGCTGCCCGATACCTTTGGTTATACCGCTGCACTGCCTCAGATTTTGAAGAGCTGCGGCGTTGAATATCTGGTAACTCAGAAGATTTTCTGGTCTTACAATGAAGGCGAACAGTTCCCTTACCATTATTTCTACTGGGAAGGCATGGACGGCACGAAGATCAGCTCCTTCCTGCCTACCAGCTACACCTACCGCACCGACCCCACCGAGCTGATGAACGTGTGGGAGAACAGAAGCCAGAAGAGAGATCTGGATGCATTCCTCCTGCCCTTTGGTTACGGCGATGGCGGCGGCGGCCCGGCAAGAGACTATCTGGAATATGCGAAGCGTGAGGCTGACCTGGAAGGCTGCCCGAAGGTAAAACTGGAAGGTCCTATCGAGTTCTTCCAGGATATGGAGGCAGAAGGCGGACCGAAGCATACCTATACCGGAGAGCTGTATTTCAGCGCTCACCGCGGAACCTATACTTCCCAGGCAATGGTGAAGAATAACAACAGAAGATGTGAGCTTTCCATGCGTGATCTGGAATTGTGGGGCACGCTGGCAGCCCAGAAGGGACAGACCTATCCTGCAGAGGCAATTGAGCGTCTGTGGAAAGAAGTCCTGCTGCATCAGTTCCACGACATCCTGCCCGGTTCTTCCATCGCAAGAGTTTATGAGGACGCGGAAAAAGCATTCCATGCAATTCTGGAGGAAAGCCATGAGCTGACTGCAAAGGCAGTTGCAGGTCTGGTAGAAGCCGGAAATGGCGTGACTGTCGGCAATTCCCTGGGATTTGCATATGACACACTGGTTGAGCTGCCGGAAAGCTTTGCGGCAGGTGCACAGACCAGAGAAGGCAAGGCTGTTCCCACCGAAAAGATCGGTGACAAGGTATATGGTCTTACAGAAGTTCCTGCTTATGGTATGGTTTCCCTGGTTCCTGCAGAAACCCAGACCAAGGCAGCAGACAGCGTTTCCCTGACTCAGGACGGCGATACCTTCATTCTGGAAAACAATCAGGTGAAGGCTGTCGTAGACGGTAAGGGTGAGGTGGTATCCTTTGTTCTGAAGACAAGCGGCAGAGAGTTCGCAGCTGAGCCGATGAACCGTTTCCACTTATATAAAGATGTTCCGCGTCTGTTCGATGCATGGGATATCGATTCCAACTACATCGATCAGGAAATCACCGCTGCAGAGGATGTAACGGTAACCGTTGAAAGCACAGGCAGCCTGCGCAGTGTCCTGAAGGTAACTGGCCGCATCAGCAATTCGCCCTTCGTTCAGTACATCCGTCTGGATGCAGACAGCACAAGACTGGAATTCGAAACTGCCATCGACTGGAAAGAGCTGCATCGCCTGTTAAAGGTTGGCTTCCCTGTCAACGTATTTGCAGAGAACGGGATCAACGAAATGCAGTTCGGTTATGTAGAGCGGCCTACCAGACGCTCCAGAGCATATGAAAAAGACCGTTTTGAGGTTTGCAACCATCGTTACAGCGCTCTGTGCGATCAGGCTCACGGTGCCGCAGTGCTCAATGACTGCAAGTATGGTATCAGCATGAACGGCAATGCACTTGAGCTGACCCTGCTCCGTGCAGCAGCTGCTCCTGAGATGCATGCAGACAACAGAGAACATCACTTTACCTACGGCTTTACTGCATGGGAAGGCAGCTTTGCAGACAGCGACGTAGTTCGTCAGGGCTATGAGATGAACGTAAAGCCTGTTATTACAGATGGTGTTGTGGATACCTTCAGCGCCTTCGGTGTAGAGAAAGACAACGTTATTCTCGAATCCGTGAAGCTGGCTGAGGACGGCAGCGGCGACCTGATCCTGCGTCTGTATGAAGCGAAGAAGGCAGCAGTCAATACGAAAGTATTCACCGCGCTCAACGTTGCACAGGCATGGACCTGCGATATGCTGGAAAAGAAAGAAGCAGAGGTTGCTGTGGAAGATAACACCGTATCCCTTGATTTCAGGGCATTCGAAATCAAGACCCTGCGCCTGAAACTGGCATAAAAAGACTTATCGGAAACATAAAACCCCGGCAGAATCCTTAGGAAAAGCTTCTGTCGGGGTTTTTACGTGAAAGCAACCGGGCGATGTGGCGTAGCGGCAGAAGCAAAGCCTTTTCAGATCAGTCCCTCTGCGTTGTTGTCGATTAAGAGCATGTTGAGCTTTTTCCAGCGCTGCAGCTCGGCTCGGGTGAAAAGAAGATGCTGCTGCAGGTTGTCGGTCAGTTCCTGCGGCTTCAATGTGATGAAGCATTTGAACGCACAGGGCATCAGATCGGTGCTGGAAATACCGCAGAGCAGACCATCTGTGAAACTGCGCCGTTCCAGCGGGTTGAAGATGTAAAGCAGATCTTCCTCCAGCGGATTGTACTGGTTGACGAAAGAAAATCGGATCAGCATGTCACTGTACAAAACGGTGCCGGTATAAAAAGTTTCACTGCTGCGCCCGTTTCCGGAAAGCGTGCAGATTGAGAAGGTTGCTTCATAGGTATTTGGTACGTCGGTCTGCGCGCCGATGTCGATGATGCCGTCTTTGATCCGGCGGCAGCGTCCGTCATAAAAATAAAAATAGAGCCGCCTCGCCTGGAAAAACGGGTTTTTCTGCATTCGACCGGGAACGTCTGTCGTTTCAGTGGCAGCAGGTACGCCAAAGACAAAAGGATGCTGTATATCCGGGCGAATCGCAGTCAGCTGTGCGGGGGAAACCTGCAGAATCTGACTGATTTCATAGAGCGTTTCCAGATCGGGAGAAATCTCGCCGCTTTCATATTTGCAGACGGTGGCGCGGCTTTTGTGGATCGCATCGCCGAGCTGCTGCAGCGTCAGTCTGGCGGCTTTTCGGTAGGATTTGATTTGATTGCCGACATAACAGGTAAATTCGTTC
>ERZ773157.1607-NODE-1607-length-20414-cov-3.825041_pt1 | contig 20414 bp, 31 predicted proteins | sample MGYA00511480_ERZ773157 | MGnify/ENA primary metagenome ERZ773157 (study PRJEB29015, sample SAMEA2737863) | human gut metagenome | biome: human gut; feature: human-associated habitat; material: faeces | place: China | collected 2012 ... | reverse complement strand
ACGAGGAAGTTAAAGGACAGTTCAGAGATACAAGAAATGTATTTAAGCGTTCTCTTGATGAGATTACTATGGAAGCACTTGATACAATTCTTGAACTTATCAATTCTAATACTCTTTATAAGGGTGAAGAATGGAAGGGTGTTCTCGCAGAGTTCAAGAGATATAAGAAGGAATATGACAAGCTTACTTCTGATTCAGAGAAGGAATTATTTGCTTGGGAGAAGTCAGTAACAGCAGGTATGGCTATTGGTAGAATTAGAAATCATTCTATTGGTACACTTCTTATCAATGTAAGTGAGGATATGGACTTAGATACTGCCGTTAAGAAGTATGAACAGATTGTCGCTCCGAGCAATTATAAAAGACCAAAGGCTATTTTTACAAAGAAGATGCTTGAGGATGCAAAGAAAACAATCACAGAACTTGGATATATGGATTCACTACAGAGAAGATTTGCTAATCTGAACGATATTACCGTGAATAATGTACTGTTTTCAAATAAGAGTGCTGCAAGAAGAATGGTTGGAGCTGATGATATTTTCGGTCAGATGGAGAAGGATGTAGCTGTAAGTCCTAAGAAGTTCTCAAAGGTTGAAGAGATTTCAGCACAGGATTTTATTGATAAGGTACTTCCAACTGCAAAGGAGATTGAAGCATTTGTAGAGAATAAGCATGAGAAGAACTTTGTATCTATGATTGCACCAGTTAATCCAGATGCCAAGACAATGTTTAAATGGAATAATGGATTATCTTGGGCTTATTCAGGAAATATTACTGACTCAGATATGAAACAGAATGTTAAAGCAGCTGGCGGTAATGTTGACGGTGTACTCAGATTTTCGATCATGTGGAATGAGGGACAAAATGATAATAGTGACCTTGATGCACATTGCAAAGAACCTGATGGAAACGAGATCTATTTTAGCAATTGTAGAAAACCAAATACTTCAAGATGTGGAGGTCAGTTAGATATTGATATTACACGCCCTATGACACAGATGACAGGAAAACCTTCTGTGGAAAATATTACATGGGCAGATATGTCTCATATGAAGCCAGGTGTTTATAAGTTTTTTGTCAATCAGTATGCAGCAAGAGGAAGTAAAGGATTTAAGGCAGAAATTGAATTCAATGGTGAGATTTCTGCGTTTGAATACAATAGACCTGTTTCTGGTAATGTTCAGGTGGCAGAAGTTACACTTGATGAGAATGGCAACTTCTCAATTAAGGAAAAGCTGTCTGGAAGTTCATCTATTTCAAGTCGTGAGATTTGGGATGTAAATACAAATCAGTTTGTTCCTGTGTCGGTAATTAGTTATAGCCCTAATTATTTTGACGATCAGAATGGAATTGGGCATAAACATTTATTCTTTTTCTTAAAAGGCTGCAAAAATTCAGAAGAGCCTAATGGGTATTACAATGAATTTTTAAAAAATGACCTTGAAAAGCATAAGAGAGTATTTGAAGCTTTGGGCGCTAAGTGTCATGTAGAAAATACAGACGATCAGCTTTCTGGAATCGGATTTTCTATGACGAAAAGAGCAGATTTAGTTGTAAAGGTAAAAGGCGCGACAGAACGCGTAATGAAGATAAAATTCTAATTGAGAAAGGGGAATATTAACATGAAAGACATTAATTTATTTGAAGTGGCAACACGCAACAATTATCAGTTTCCGTATAGAGGAATGATCAATGTAATTGATCTTTGGGATTTATCTCTTACAAATCTTGATTCTGTATTTAAGTCGCTTAATGCAGAGGCAAAAAAATCGGAAGAAGAGAGTCTTTTAAATACGAAGTCTAAGGAAGACGAGGAGATCGTCAATAAGATCGAAATTGTCAAATATATTGTTGGAGTAAAATTAGCCGAAAAGAAAGCACGAGAGGATGCGAAGAAGAATGCAGATCTGAGACAGCGGCTTCTCGAAATTAAAGCGAAGCGACAGGACGCTGCACTTGAGAATATGTCTGACGAGGATTTGGAAAAGGCACTGGCGGAACTTGGGTAATAAAAGCTGGCTGGATAACACCAGCCAGTATAAAAATCTGATTAAGGAGAAAAGAATGGGTAAAACACTGATCGTTGTGGATATGCAGAATGATTTTGTAAGCGGATCTCTTGGTTCAGAAGACGCAAAAGCAATCGTTCCAAATGTTCGAAAGAAAATTGAAGAGTATAGGGATCGCGGAGATAGAATTATTTTTACGCGTGATACACATTACGAAGATTATCTGGACACTCCAGAAGGAAAGAAATTGCCTGTAAAGCACTGCATTCGTGGTACAGACGGTTGGAATATTGTAGACGGATTAAAAGTTCCGAATTGTGAGTATATCAATAAAGAAACTTTTGGGTGGTCTGGTTGGTTTACAAAGAGGATGCGTGGCGATATTGAATTAATTGGTTTGTGCAGCGAAATCTGCGTAGTTTCCAATGCTCTTATTCTTAAAGCTATTTATCCACACGCGAATATTACCGTAGATGCGAGCTGTTGTGCTGGAGTTACAAGAGAAAAACATAAGGCGGCTATGGAAGTTATGAAGAGTTGTCAGATCGAAGTGATTGGAGAATAAAGTCATGATTAAAGTTGATGGAAAAATTGTAGAAATCAATAAATTCCCGGACGGAACACCGAGAATCAATCTTAATGTAAATGAATTGGGTGCATATTTTTCTAATGGAATCGAAATCGACTGGAAGTATGAGAGCGATGGTGAAATGTTCTATCTGATGCTAATCAAAAGACATTTAGAGGAACATCTTCCTTCTGATACAGATGTCGAATTATTTCTTCTTTATGTTCCAAACGCAAGAATGGATAGAACGAAAAATACGGATGAAGTTTTTACTTTGAAATATTTTTGCGATTTTATCAACTCGCTAGGATTTTCGAATGTATACGTTTTAGATCCGCATAGTGATGTTTCTGTCGCTCTTCTTAATAGATGCGTAGCTTTAACGCCAGAGAAGTATGTTAGAGACGTTTTCCACGGCTTGGAAGTAACAAATAATGTCGTATTGTACTTTCCGGATTCCGGCGCCGCTAAACGCTATTCCGAATTATTTCCTGATATTTCTTATTGCTATGGGGAAAAGAAAAGAGAATGGAAGACCGGGAAAATTCTTGGTCTGGATGTTAGAACCAACGGGATCGATCTTAGTGGAAAAACGATCTTGATGATCGACGACATTATCTCTTATGGCGGAAGTCTTTTCTACAGCGCAGAAGAGTTGAAAAAATGTAATCCGTACAAAATTTATGCTTATGCAACGCATACTGAAAATTCTGTACTGGATAAAGAAAAGGGAACTCTGATTAAGGCATTGGAGAATAATACAGTAGAAAGATTATTCACCACAAATAGCCTATTCACAGGTGAGCATGAAAAGATCACAGTCATGGAGGTTTGATATGAACAATATTTCTTTTATGCTGATGGCTGATACCTACAAAAATACAAATCCTGACGCTATGCCAGAAGGACTTACAAAGCTGACATCCTATATTACGCCGAGAAAATCTATGTTTAAGAATATTGATAAAGTGGTTTTCTTTGGAATGCAGGGATTCATTAAAGAGTTCCTGATTGATCTGGCGAATGACACATTTTTCAAACGTCCAAAGGAAGAAGTTGTGGCAGAGTATAAGAAATATCTCGATACGCAGATCGGTGCTCAGAGTTACGATTTAAGCCGTATTGAGAAACTTCACGATTTAGGATATCTACCGATTGAAATGAAAGCACTGCCGGAAGGATCGCAGGTTTCTATGGGTGTTCCATGTATCGAGATGACAAACACCCATCCGGATTTTGCATGGACTGTGCAGTGGATAGAGTGCATCATCCAGTCAGAGACCTTTGGAATGTGTAACTGGGCAACAATGGCACACGAATATAGAAAACTAGCAAATGAGTTTTACGAAAAGACAACTGATTGTGCTAATCCTGCGATGGCAATGGCAGACTTCGGATTTAGAGGTCTTGGTGTAGATAATGGAATTCGAGCAAGCAGCTCATGGCTGTTATCTTTTGACAAAACTTCTACAATTCCGGCAATGCAGTATATTGACAAGATGTATGGCGCAGATTGTGCGAAAAATCATATTGGTATTGGCGCAGTTAGCCTGGAACATGCAACGGTTTGCAGTAATTTAGCAGTGTGTGAAACAGAAGAAAATCTTCTGAGAAGGTTGCTGACTACGGTGTATAAAAATACATCATTCAGCTACGTTTCTGATTCATTTGATTATTGGAAACTTGTAGAAGAGACGCTTCCAAAGCTGAAGAACGAAATTATGAACCATAACGGTAAATTCCTTGTTCGTCCTGATAGTGGAGATATCGTAGAAATTTCCGTAAAAACCGTTCAGAAGCTATATGAGATTTTTGGTGGCAGCGTAAATTCCAAAGGATACAAGGAGCTTAATCCTAAAATCGGAATTATTTATGGAGATGGTTGCCAGTACGAGAAAATTAAACAGATCTGGACACAGTTGGAACAGCTCGGATTTGCAGCAAACACTATCTTGTTTGGAGTTGGAGCGTTCTCATTCACCGCAATGTGCACGCCGGAAGACGGAATGGTTTGCTTAACAAGAGACACGTTTGGGTTCGCCATGAAGAGCACAGATTGTGTTGTAAATGGTAAAGAATATACCATTCAGAAAAATCCAAAAACAGACCGGAATAATCTGAAGAAGTCTCATAAAGGATTGTGCTATGTCGCAAAAGAAGATGGAAAGTTTGTTTGCCATGATGGTTATACTTCTGAAACTATTCCGGACGGAAGTTTGCTTACAACTGTATTTAAAGATGGAGTATTAGTAAGAGAAGATAACTTCGTGGAGATCAGAAAGAGGCTGAATGGATGATTAAAATTATCGACGGAGATTTGTTTGATACGGATGCAAAATTCATCTGCCATCAAGTAAATTGCATGGGTAAGATGAGATCTGGTGTTGCATTACAGGTAAGAGAAAAGTTTCCGCATGTCTATGAAGAGTATAAGAAAGTGGCTTCGCCGAAAATGCTTGGAAAAGTTCAGGTCGTTCCGGTAGATCCTAGCTTTGTTGGATATCCATTCAGAGGCATCCCGCAGGAAAAGCAATTGATCTGCAATTTATTCGCACAAAATAAGTACGGATACGATGGAAAGCAGTATACAGATATAAATGCTTTGTTGGAATGCTTTGGAGTGGTAGCATGGATCGCACAGCATTTCATCGCTAATGGTAAAATCGCAATGCCGTATAAAATCGGATGCGCCAGAGGCGGAGCTAACTGGGACGAGGTTTACAAAATCATCGAGTATGCGTTTTCAAACTGCGAAATAGAGTTGTGGAGGTGTGACAAAGGATGATAAATAGGTTTAAAACTGGCGATATCAACATGAGAGTGAGAAAGGGGATTAAAGATGAACAGTTTTAACGCGATTGAAACAAAAGATAAAATCGTTACTTGGATTGCAGATTGGTTCCAGGAAAACGGCAACAATTGCAAAGCTGTTGTTGGAGTATCCGGCGGCAAAGATTCTAGCGTCGTAGCAGCTCTTTGTGTGGCGGCACTCGGAAAAGAAAGAGTTCTGGGCGTTTTGATGCCACAGGGCGAACAGCATGATATTTCGGATAGCTACAAGCTTTGTGATTTCCTAGGAATCGAGCGGGTTGTGGTTCCGATCGGAGCGGCGGTCAATGCAGTAGAATGCAACGTTCAGGGCGTTTTGAGTAATCCACTGTCTGCTCAGACTAAGACAAACCTTCCGGCGCGTATCCGAATGGCTACGCTGTATGCGGTTTCACAGTCGGTCAACGGACGAGTTGCCAATACTTGTAATCTTTCAGAAACGCTGCTGTCGTGGGAAACCCGATGGGGAGATGCGGTTGGAGATTTTTCTCCGCTGGCAGATCTGACCGTAGAAGAGGTTAAGGCAATTGGACACACCCTTGGATTGCCGGATGATCTTGTTGAAAAAGTTCCGGCAGACGGGTTATGTGGCAACACAGACGAAGATGCTCTTGGCTTTAAATATGCGGTTATGGATAAATACATCAGAACCGGAGAGATCGACAATCTTGAAATCAAAAATAAAATCGACGAGAGAGTTAAGAAGTATCGGTTCAAGAGAAGAGCGATTCCCCGTTTTTGGAGTGGATTGGGGCGGTTTGTAGACTGACTCAATGAAAACACAATTTCATTAGGTTGAAAACACTATATATAGTGTATACTGATAAAATAAACCACTATATATAGTATGTTAAAAAACGGGACAGGTTGAAAAGTTTGGCGACCGACCAACCTGTCCTCGTGAGAATAGAATATAGGATAAACTACATTCAAGATTCATTTTATCAAATCGTTTAGGCTTGTTCAAGCCGGTTTATCCATATTACATATTAGAGCGGCCTTTAGCGGGAACTAACCGCAGGTGCGAACCGGAAGTATACATAGTTTTCCTGAGAGATTCGCACGCTCCGCCTAGTCGAGAAGTACGCCGTAAAGCCAATTAAGTTTGGTGGGCGCAACACTCGTCGAAGGATTTACATTTGTAAAACCTGTAGCATAGGGTTTACTTTTGTAAAACCCATCTCACCGGGTCAGTTAGGGTGAGCAATTCGCACGAATATGAGATGTATCTTTTGTGGATTTTTGCTGATGCAACTTGTACGCGTGAGCGAACTGAAAGATCTTGTGCACAAATTCATCAGTAGTCATTTAAGATGCAGCTTGCACGCGTGAGTGAATTGAAAGTGGTTGCAAACTTATGAATAACCACATAAGAATGTGATGCAGCTTGCACGCGTGAGCGGATTGAAAGATATTTCCAGCGTTAATGTACTGGTGCGATAAATGATGCAACTTGTACGCGTGAGCGAATTGAAAGACCGGTAAGATATTCTTCCAGACGCGTGAGTGAATGGAAAGATAGATAAAAGACGAATGGAGACACAATAATGTCAGATAACAGAGTAACAAAATGTCAGTCAATTAGAATAAATTTTATAGATAGCCCAACGATGGATTGGGATGAATTTGGATGTATTTTTGAATTGTTACAAAAAGAAACCGTTCTTGCAAGCAATAAAATTATTAGTGTTTGCAATGTTTATAGTGCGCTAGGTAGAGACAATGAATGGCTAAAAAATACATACGGAAGCGATAAAATTAGAAATGTTTTGTATGTTGTAGCCAGAGAAAATTGTACTTTTCAGTATTCTGGCGCGGCGAACATGATTAGCAATAATATATATAAAAATTATTTTACAGGAAAGAATAGTTGGGAAAAGAAAATTCAAAAAGGCGACGGTAATCCACCGATGTCTTTCTCAGAAACTATCCCGTTGTTTATTAGAAGCGATCATACAGAAGAGCCGACGTGTATAGACGAAGAAAAGGGATATCATGCGCTTTCGTTTTCATTTCTTAGTAATAATGCAAAAGGAAATATGTTTTACGAGGCCAAAAAAGAAGGTAAAAATGGCAAGGAAAAAACAGAAAAGAAAGTTATCGAAATTAATTCGAATAAATTAAAGTTCCGTTTTGGAGTAAAAAAGAACGCGCAGCTTGAAGAGTTAATTAAAAAGCTGGAAGATCCGGATTCTGGCTATAAAATCGGTGATTCTCAGCTTATTAGATGGAAAAATAAAAAGACGAAACGATGGATTTACAGCCTTCAACTGGCATATTCTTTTCCAAAAGATGACACAATTAAAAAAACATTAGATCCCGAAAAAATCATGGGAGTAGACGTTGGTATTAAAGTCCCATTATACGCAACAATCAATACGGATACGAAACTGAAATTCAAACTCGGAGATGATCGAATTCATAAGAAAGCTTTAAAGGATATTCGTGAGAGATCGAAAATTCAACGAGTCGTATCTTTTAACCTGAGAGATGGACATGGAAGAAAACATAAACTGGACATCATCAGAGCAAAAAAGAAGACACGAAATAGACAGAAGACGTATAACAATGTGCTGTCAAGAAGACTTGTGAATTTAGCCGTTAAGCGCAGATGTGGAACAATCCATATTGAGGATTTGTCAGGGATGAAACAGAGAGAAAAAGACAATTTATTTCTGCAAACATGGAACTATTTCGAGTTGCAGCAGATGATTATTCAAAAAGCAAATGAAGTCGGAATCACTGTTGCAAAAGTGAAACGATATGGAACATCTCAGACGTGTCCTTGTTGCGGATTTAAAGATGCGAAAAATCGTCCCAAAGGAAAATATGGACAAGCATATTTCAAGTGTATTGAATGCGGTTATCAGGACAATGCAGATCACGTTGCCGCTATTAATATTAGCCGTGCTGAACCGATCAAGAATATGATTTATCCAGGATGGGTTGAGGAGGTGTAGATATGGTGTTGTTCGTATTGTTTCTATTATTATACATAGTATTAAATTTTGCATTGACTGATGTGTTTGATTCAAACAACAAAGGATGGATGTTTGCTGGAAATCTATTTGATCCTGTTGTAATTCACGAAAATAAATCCAACGGAGGATTGGATTGGGACGGTGCAATAGTTATGGCATTATGCTTAACGATTGCATTCGTTTTTCCAGCGTTAATGTACTGGTGCGATAAATGGGAACGAATTGCCACAGAAGAAAAACTGCACGACAAAAATTCAAAATAGAGTATAAAAAAGTGGAGGTTACACAGTGACGGAAGATAGAAGAAAGAATTTAGAAAACCTTTCAAAAGAGCAGTTGCTTTATTTGCTTGAGCAATATTATGATGCGCATTTTCATACTAGCGTTGCAATTACTTCTGTGGACGAATCGGAAATTACACCGGCAGAAGGAATCGAGAAGATTAAAGAATATACGGCGAAAGCATATTTCTATTTGCTGGACGAGCATCTTGGCGACAGAATTGATTTTTTGCGTGGTGTTTTGACGCCGGAAGAATATAGGAAGATTGCGTTAGGAGAATAAGTAAATGAGGGATAAAGTAGAAGAGCTTAAAGCGGTTGCAAAAGAATATATCGGTGTGTTCACATGGTTTTTATTGAATGTTGCGGCGGTTGTGCTGATCGTTTTCGTCGGTGCATATGCTACATTTCTAAAACCGATTTTAAATGTTGTTTTTGCGTTCAGAAATGAAACGTTGACCATTTCGATGATATTTAATGAGGCTGTGAAAATTTTTCTTTTGTGTCCGCTTTCGCTTTTAGCAGGTATGTTCTGCTTGACTTTTCCGAATGATATGGAGAAAGGAGATGAAGATGATTGAGTGAAGTAAATGACTTTTTGAAAATTCTGAGAAACCATTTATTTGCGGTTCATCCAGATGAGTTACATAATACTTACACGCCGGAAGCCATTATGAAAATGTGTGAAGAAATCGCGAGTAATATGCCGAACAAAAAATGTAGCATGGTTGTAGATTTTGATGATGATGGCGAAGTTTATTTCGAATGGAAGAAGAACGGCGTGCGTAGAAAATTTGATTCAAGCAGTGTAATTGAGGCGTGTGAAAAAATGTGTTATGCGGCTCCTAAGCTGACAAAAGATAACAAATGGAAATGTCCAATGTGCGGATGTGAATTTAATGCGCATTTTTGAGGAGAAATAATGAGAACAAGAATTAAACAGTATAAGCCCGGCGGGTTCTATTACGGACAAGTTCTCTTAGTATCTGGCGTCTGGAAAACTGTAACCTCTGGATGTTTTACAAAGTGGGGATGCCACAGGGAACTGGACGAGTGGGAAAAGCACCATGAACTTGAGTTTGAATCACAGGAGGATGAGAAACGAAAACTTTTATAAAAAGAGCTGTATTGCTGGTTTCTATTCTGACGATTTGGAGTATTGCAGCGAAACATGTAAATCCTTTGTTCGTTCCAGCGCCGAAAACTGTGTTTGTCGATCTAATTTCTATGATTAAGACAGGACAACTTGTAAAAGCAATAAGATACTCATTTCTAAGAATTACGATCGCCACATTCGTTTCTGGAGGAATTGCATTTCCAACGGCACTTCTAGTCTACAATTCAAAAATTGCAAAAGACATTTTAAATCCCATTATTGGAATTATGAGATATATTCCGGTCACAGCGTTCTATCCGCTTTTAATTATGTGGTTCGGAATTGGAGAAATTATGAAGGTTGTATTCCTATTTATTGCAACTTTTGTATATATGATGCCGTCTGTTGTACTTTGCTTAGAAGAAATTAATCCAGATTTGATTGATACTGGGCTAACGATTGGAATGAGCAAGATCCAAACAATTTGGAGAATACAGATTCCAGCGATTCTTCCCGGCGTCATGAATAGTTTTATCATGATGTACGGTATTGGATTTACATACATATCGGTTGCAGAAAGTATCAACGCTAAATATGGAATCGGTTATACAATACAGCAGTCTTCGTCGAGAGGAAGAACGGATTTAGTGTTTATGGCAATTATTGTAATTGTGATTATCAGCATTATCTTTGATTTTTCTGCAAAATGGTTAGTTAGGCATATTTTTAAATGGAGATATATTGATGATTGAACTAAAGAGTTTATATACCGGATACAGCAGAGACAAACCATTGCTGCAAAATTTTAATTACAGGTTTGATAATAAAATCTACGGAATTCTAGGGGAGTCTGGATGTGGAAAAACCACTCTTTTAAGAACAATCGCAGGATTAGCAAAGCCTTTAAGTGGAGACGTATTAGTAAACGGAGAATATGTTACTAAGGCAAGTAAAAATAACGTTTACATGATGCATCAAAATTACACGTCGTTTGATTGGCTGAAATGTCTGGACAATATCCTTATCGCTAAGAAAGTAAAAGGAAAAGTAACGATCGAGGATGTTAGCAAAGCAAAAATAATGATGGATGTCGTAGGTTTGAGCGGAAACGAGTATAAGTATCCGAAGCAGTTGTCTGGCGGAATGCGACAAAGACTTGCGCTTGCCAGAACGTTGTTTATGAGTCCAGAAATTTTGCTTATGGATGAGCCGCTATCTGCGTTAGACGTGGATACGAGATGTAGGATGCAGGATCTTATTATGGATCAGCACCAAAAAACGAGTAATACGATAATTATGGTTACGCATAGTGCGGAAGAAGCTAAAAAAATGTGTGATCTGATTATAAAATTTTAATGTCTAGGAGGACAGAGATGGGATTTAAAGATTTTTTTGTTGAACGAGTTCCAGAAGAAAAATTGGACGAAGAATGCAATTACGATGTTGAGTATGAAACCATCCCGGTAGAGCTTGATTCGGTAAATACCGATTCGCTTATTGAGGATATTTACACTCAAAACGAACTTCTTGATAAGTCTAAGTCGATTTTTAAAGTTGAAGACTTAATCAATTCCCTTCCAAAAGAGATGGTTACTGAAACAAAAAGAACATCAGTTTTGGCTACACTGGGAGTTTTCGGGCTTACAGTTACAGATGTGAATCTGGATGGAGAAAAAAGAGTTGAGACATTGAAAAGTGTTCTTGAAAAAATTCTGACCGACGGAAACGACGAAATTTCCAATAGAGATTCTGAAATCGAGGATCATAAAAAGGAAATCGCACGCCTGGAAAAAGAAGTTTCGGATAAGAGAGCAGAAATGAAAGATTCTGAAACTATTATCAATGCGGAGATCGGAAGAATTTCTGGACTAATTAAATTTGTTGAAGGAGGAGCGGAATAAGTGGAACTTGGAAAGTTAATTTTTGCCGTAGTCGTATTTCTCATTATTTTAATCTTCATCATGTTTCCGGAAGCAAGAACGTTATTTTCCGGGATTACAAGGGTGTTTATTAAGGATATGGCATCGACTCCAGAGGGAGCTGCAGCCATTTACAGTGAAAAAATCGATCAAGCGCAGGACAGATATAACAAAGCGGATAACGCTTATCGAATTGCTGCCGGGAAACTGAGTAATGCGCAGAGAGATATGAAAAATCTGAGAGCAAAATTGGAAAAGGTTGAATCGGAGTGTGAATCACTTGTAAAGGCTAATAAGATGGATCTTGCTCAGTTAAAGGCGGATGAACATGAAGAAATTATTTCTGATATTGAACGTTACAAGGAGCTGATTAAAGCTTACGAAGACGCCGCCAATACAGCAAAAGAGGCGCAGGAAATGTGCGAGAAGAATCTCAGAAAACTGAAACGCGAGAGTAAAGAAGTAGTTGAAAACATGAAGGTGAAAAAACAGTTGCAGGAAGTCTACGACGATATGGACGAGCTGAAAAGTGTTACAGCCACAGATAAGCTGTTGGATACAGTTCGTGATAAAAACAAGGACCTTGACGCGATTGTGGAAGGTTCTAAGGTGGTACACAACAACAAAATGTCTACAAAGCTTTCAAAAGCAGAGGTTGAAGCCAAGAAAAATAGCAGCAACGCCTACTTAGAAAGTTTAAAGAAAAAATACAATAAATAAGGAGAAAAAGGAAATGAGTAAAAGATTTAGACTTACGAAGGCTTCGAAAATTCTAATCGTAATTTTAATCGTGGCTTTAATTGGCGGAGGTGTTTTGGCCGGATTGAAAACTGGTTTTATTAAGACCAAGACTGCAGCTTCTAGCAATGTGAAGGAAAACGTCGCAGCAGCTAATAAGGACACATCCTCTGATTCCGGAACGCCATCCAGTGAAAATTCTACGAAAAAGACCGACGGAGACACAACAATCAATCTGTCTTTGGATGAATGGACGGGCTGGAAGTCAATTATCGATGGCAACCAGGGATTAACTACGCAGCCCGGATCTATCTACGATAAGCTTGGTATCAAAGTAAACATCAATATCATCAACGACGCAACACAGTCTAGCAACGCTCTTATTAAAGGCGATCTGAATGCTGCGGGTTATACGATCAATAGAACGGCATTCCTGTCCCAGAAATTTACCGATGCTGGAAAAGAAGTGGTTATGCCGTTTATTACAAACTATTCCAATGGTGGCGACGGTATTATTGCAAAATCCTCTATTCAATCCGTGAATGATCTTGTTGGCGCAAAGATTGGTGTTCCAGAATTTTCTGAGGCACAGACTCTAGTTGTTTGGTTTGTGAACAATTCTGATCTGTCTGACGAGCAGAAATCTGAGATTATTAACAATCTGGTTTTATTTTCCACTGCTGACGATACCGCAAAAGCGTTTTTCGCCGGACAGGTAGACGTGGCTGCCACATGGGAGCCTTATCTGACTCAGGCTCAGAATATGACTGATGCACATATTTTATTTAGTACGGCAAGTTCTACGAATCTTGTAATGGACGGCATTCTGTTCGACAAGGAATTCGCAGAAGCACATCCCGATGTTGTGGAAAAGTTTATTCAGGGTGCATTAGAGGCTTCTTCTATGTATGATACCGAGTTTGATGCCGTAAGAGAAGTAATGCCGATGTTCAACACTGCATCTGACGAAGATATTATTGCAAGCACAAAAACAGCAAAACTGACAACATGGAAGGATAATTCTGATTTGCTGAATGGTACAGCAAAAACGATTTATTCGGATATGTGCAACGTATGGACTTCTATTGGAGAAAGTGTGAATGCAAGTCTTGTAGATGCAATTTTCGACGATACATATATCGATGCGATTGCGGACAACTTCAATACAACAGAAGTATCCAACACAGAAACTGTGAAAGTGACAGAAGAGAATAAACAGACGATTGAGGATACTCAGGCGCTTCTGAGCGGTTCCGCATCTGTAACTTTTGAAAAGAATACCGCGAAGTTTTCTGATTCTGCGAGTGCATCCGAAGAACTGAATAAGTTTATTAACATCGCAAAAGTTCTTGACGGCGCAATTATTGAGATCGCCGGTAATACCGACCCGAATCCAAACTCCGATCCGTTAGACGAGTACAATAAAAAGCTGTCTCTTCAGAGAGCGGAAGCGGTCAAAAATTATTTCATCATGAATGGCATTTCTGTTGACAGAATTGTGGTTGTTGGAAATGGTTCTAGCAATCCGGTTGTCGATAATGATACGGAAGAGCACAGAGCAATGAATAGACGCACAGACGTGTCATTCAAGATCATTGAGTGAGGAATTACGGCATGATCGTTTTAAATATTGGAGTTTTTATCTTAGTCCTCTTCGGATGTTTTGCAGCCGGTTTTATTGTCGGTAAGCGCAAAAATAAATAAATTTTAGGGTTGGCTGGTGTCATAGCCAGTCAGCCCATTCCGATTTTGCCGGATTTCCGACAAAACGTAGATACAAGTAAACGAAATCGTTCTTTCATTTGGAAATTAGAACGGCAAGAAAGGAGACAAACAATGGGATACTATTATTTCCCCTTAGAAAAAAGGAATGTAAGAGATTTTGCGTCAAGTTGTAAGTACATTATAATGTCAGAACCAAATAAGCCAGTCCCTGAAAACGGCATGAAGAGAACTACGGCAGAACAGAATAAAAAATACAAAGAAGACATAAAAAAATACGAGGAGTGTATTTCGGCGCTTGAATCTGGTCATGTGAATTTGTATAACAATAAAATTCGTACCAATTGTACAGATGATTTTGCAGTCGGAATGTTGTTTGACGGTATTCCTGAATATAATAGGGTATTTTACATAGAGCCATTACAAAGTGAACAGGATGCATATCGTAAATATTATGTATCAGAGTTTCGAGTAGAAAAAGAAATTAAGACTACTGATGAATTGCTTGAGAATATTGTAGAACATTACGATTATTTCAATTTAGAGGACAAGATATTTTACAATGGAACATTAGGCAATCTTGGTTACAAAGAAAAAGCATTTGAAATATTGGATAAGCTCAATAAAATGACCAAGAGTAAACATTACTTATGTGATATGATTCATCCTTTTGATGGTGGATATTCATTCGATCCTGCCAAAGTAACAAGTTTTTACGACTTAAAAAAGGCACATGATTATGCAAAAGAGTTGATTAATACTGGAATTGTTCAGTTGCACGATATTTCAAATTCTTATTTAGGGCGTTTCATTGAAAGATTATTGAGACTGAAATGGTTTGATTTTGCATTAGAAGTAATCAATCATGTGGTTGGCAACGATGAGATAGTTAATGAGATTAAGAAAAATCAGTTCATTAAACCTCTTTTATCTGAAATGACAGATGATTCAAATGCTAAAGAGATTCTGAAGCTGCTTGGCATGACATCTAATGTGCTTACTCTTATTGTAGAGGAAGATTATGATGATGGATATAGTACAAGAGAAGTAAAAAGAAAAGAGTTTTCTGATATGGGAGAATTAAGATCATATCTGATTATAGAGTATAAGATGCCGTTTGAAATGGCGAGTAAAGATATTGATGATTTATATTGGGGTGATTACACGTTCAATGTAGAACAAAAGGAGAATAATTAATGGCTGATAAATTAATCAATAAGCAGTTGGTAGACATTGACGAATTATTGCAGTTTCTATCAGATAGTGGATTTGATATTGATGATGGAGTTTGGAATAAACACGAAATGTCATTAAGAGAAGTGTTTGATGAGTATAAGAAGAATACTATTCCAGATGTAGAAATTGGACAGACTGTATGGGTTATTAACAGAGATTATCATGATGTATATTCAATCAAAGAATGTCATGTATGTAAGAAACAGATTAGAGCAAGATATACGTTTTCTGTAAGAGGTAGACATTGTTATTGCGGAACTTTCACGAAAAACAGTATTGGCAAGACTGTATTCTTTTCAAAGGAAGCTGCTATCGAGTCATTAAAGGGCAAGGAATATGAGTTGGAAGAGTGAGTATAAATTATGAGTTTTAATGTAGATTTTAGTTCGATTAGAACTGTCAGAGTGCATAAGCAGCAATTTGATGCAATAGACAACAAAGCAAATGTTGTAATGTTGACCTGTATTGAAGATGGTAGAGTTATTCCTTTTAATAGAGCAGATAGTGAAAAGGATAAAATTGAGCGTCTTGAAAGAAACAGAAAGTGAAGCAAAGAAACTCGCATTTCAAATATAAAAGAAAGTGGATGATAAAGTGAGAGACGCGACCAAAGAAGAGAGAGAATCTGTTGCCAAATATATCGATAGTATCAGTGTTTCAACCGGTTTGAATTTTTTCGATCTAGTAGATTCTGATACGAACGAAAAATCGAAAAACAGTCTTGGAACCGACATGAAGTCTTGCGACGACACCATTGAATCGCCTCGAAGAGTAGAAGTGAATCTCTATCAGGAAATTCAGAAAACATTTCCGGAAATTCTGGTAAAGGATTTATCGAAAAACGAACGTATTTGTCCTGTTTGTAATGGCATTGGCATGAAACTGACAAACAATGTATATGGAATCAAAGGTGATACTTCTGAGATTGGACGAAAAATGCTTTTTCCATATAAACGTCAGGCCCTGTCATTTTGTCGGTCATGTTTTAACGGCGTACAAAGATTGTGTCCGTATTGTGGCAAACCATATGTGAATCAATCGTATTTGCATTGCGACTGCGAAGGACAGAAGAAAGCTGATGAAGAAAAGAGAATAAAGGAGTGTAATGAGAAAGTTTCTAAGGCAGTAGCAGTTGATGAAAAAGATGTAGATACAATGCTTTACTGTGAGGAATTTGACGAGTATTATGACACAATTGACGACTTCTTTGACGATTATGCAGCAAACTATATGGATGAGGAAGTGTACACAAAACCTGTGAGATTATGGGTAACTTCTGTTGAGAAAATACATATCGACGCAGCAGATGTTACGGCTGATGCTTGCGAATATTTGCATGAAGACGCTTATGACCAATGTGATATCGGATCTTTGCAAAAATTGCTTGATGCGTGGTGTAAAGATCAATATGGAGCAACTACCTATTTCCCGTCTTTTAAACAGTATGTTCTGATTGATTGGAGTGAATATAACAAAGGAGAGTGAATATGAAAATTACTATTGATCTGGAAAATTTAGAGAATCTTGTGCAGAATTCCATCGAGGAAAATATTGAGACTGTTGTGAGAAAACAAGTCGATAATGTTGTAAGGAAAATGGCGGAAGAAGTAGCCAAAGGCGCAATTGAAGACAAGGTTTCGGAAAATTTTCAGCGATTTGTCGATGAGTATATTGCAAACACCAAAATTAAGATTGGTGGCGGTTATTGGGATGATTCTGAGGTGCACGAATACACTGTTGAGGAGTATATCAAAAAGCAGCTCAAAGAAAAACTTGAATCAAATTCTCTTAGGGTTAAGGCGGCTAAATATAATAGCGAATATAAGAATGTAACGTTCGAAGAGTATATTAAAAGTCAATTTGATTTCAACGAGGAAATTAAGAAAGCCGTAGACGAATTTACAGATGGCATTCGTAAACAGGTAAATTGCGCCATGAAGGAAGCTTTTGACAATTCTACGAAAAATATGTTATCGGCCACCGTCCTTAATATTCTAAATGCAAATGAGACTTATCGAAAACTTGAAAACAATATCAAGTGTATTGCGGATAAACGAGAATAAAAAGATATGGAAGAAGAAATTTACGAAGTAGATTATGAAAGTTGCCCATACTACGAGTCTACATATTATGAAAACGATACGGGATACAGAGAATATGGATGTTCCCTCTGGACTGGAAATGCAGATGACAACGTGTGTGTCGGAGGATATTTAGAAGATGGATGTCCACTTGCATTTAGATATTGGGTAGAGGAGTAATTGTATGAATTTAGGAAGGTTGATAAAAGTTGGGGAAATTCGTGCTTGCGGAGATTTTTCTGAAATGCTCGAAGTTGCAAAAATGCTCGAAGATCGCGGTCTTGCAGTTGTAGAAGACGATGAAGATGACTACGGTTGGGGAAATTTGAAAGTATGGCACGTTTTAAAAGAAAGAAGCAATGATTGAAACTAATTTTTCGTTGATTTGGGTACGAGATCGATAACAAGCGGTTTAAATAATAGAGTGCAAAACAAATTGAAGTAAAGGTTGAAATATAAAATGAAATTTGAAAAAGAAGAATTAATGAAAATGCTTGAATACGTAAAGACAGTTTCAACATCGCAGCAGCTTATCATAATGGTTCCGTTGCAATTCAAATCTAAAATTGCGGATTTAAAAAAAGCAGTAAATGATTATGGATGGGATATTGATGTGATTGGAATTCCAGAAAAATTCAAGGATGATGGCAAAACTATCTACATTGTTCCAATTTCGAATAACGGGCCTAAGATTATTTATGAAATTAAATGAAGGAGTTAATTATGAAAGAAGAAAACATTGGCGTATTAAGTGCAGGTGATCGTTTCGACTTCAAGGGTTTTGAATGGATCGTTCTTGACAACAACGTGGACGGTGGTGTTCTGGCAGTTATGACATCCGCTTGGAACAATGAAGAGTATAGCTTCGATGATGATAACTGCAACAACTACGCAAAGTCAAGCCTGCGTAGAAAGCTACACAATGAGCTGCTTCCTGTGTTGAGTGAGGATAATCTTATTCCTCATGAGGTTGACTTGGTAGCCGACAACGGAGATGACCGTTACGGCACAGTCACAGATAGAGTTTTCATCCTGAGTTGTGATGAATACAGAAAGTACCGTAAGCACGTTCCGCTACTTCCTGAATGGATGTGGACTTGCACACCTTGGTATATCACAGACACCGGGAGCGGTGACGTCGTTCGCAGCGTGAATGCGGGCGGTGGTCTGAACCACATCGGGGTGCACAGAAGCAATGGGGTTGCCCCGGCTTGTATATTTAATCCGAAGAATCTTAAATTGCACCGTCAGGTGCAAATGGTGGAAGCGTAATGTCTACCAATAGCAATAAGAAAAATGGAAACCCCTTTGAGGAAGGGTTTTGTGGACTGATTGCCTTACACGGTTTCTGGGCACACAACATGGCACAGAATCAGGTAGGACAGCCCGCAGATGTGATTTCGTGGATGCCATTGCCAAAGCCATACAGAGAATGAGCGAGGTAAAATGAATGGATATTATAGAAGAAATTTTAGACAAATATTTTGATGAAGAAGATGAATATTATCATCGTTATAGAGAAGATGAAGAAAAATATTATGATGTCGTAGACGAGTTAAAGCAGGAATTAACTAAAAAGAATATTTCTTTCAAGATAGATATTACAGATGCGTTTAATTTTCCTGTTTATGAATGTTCTGTTCTGTCAATTGCTTATATTAAACCAAATAATAATTGTGGTTCTATCGAACTGGAAACAGTTTTATTAGAAAAGTATGTAGAATAATCTAATATAGAAGCAATTCTATTCACGGCTGATCAGCCAAATTTCCAAGCAAAGAGAGGTGAGAAAATGTTATCACAGGAAAATATTGACAAACTGTGCATGACTGGATTATACAGACACAAACCAGATGTAAAGTATAGAGGTTCAATATACGAAAATCAATTGTTCCATTGTTGTAATTGGGTATTCGAGGTTAAGTACAACGAATATAAAAATAAATATCAAATGGTTGACAATTATTGGAGTGATAGCAGTGGTCTTAGAATTGATCTTACAGATGACAATATCAACGAGTTTGAATTGATATTTGATAAAGAAGAAGTCACTACAAATTATGGCAATAACATTTGGGATTATGATGAATCAGATAGATTCTATGTCGCTATAGGAAGTGGTGGTACTCGATTTGGTAACAAGTGGTTTGTTAAAAAGGATGCTAAAAAGAATAAAAACAAGGTAATAAGTAGACTGAATGATGAAATTAAATCGTTAGAGTCAGAACTCCTTCGCAAGAAACAGACTTTGGAAGAAGTAATGTATGGAGATAGAGATTTAAAATATATTTAAACAACAGATCAGATAGTAACATGGTATAGAAAATTTTCTTAGCTTGGACATTCGTTCAAGTGTTCCCAAAAACAAAAAATAAAGTAACGAAATATTTTTTTTCTTATGGAGAAAGGAGAGAAAATTATATGAAATTAGTGCAAAATTATAGAGCTGATGGAAGAACACCAACTGATGATGAAATAAATCAGTGCATTGAAATTGCAAACAGAGAGGATTGCATTGTTCATTTGGAATGGTTTTTTTCCATATAGCGGAAGATATTCAGTAGATATTATCAAAGGAATGGCTTACGAAGTTGTAAAAAACAAGTTGCCAAAATGTTATCCAGTATAGAGGGGATTGTAATGAGCAAAGCTGTTTTAGTGATGGACATGCCAAGTAGCTGTGATAAATGTCCATGTTTTTGTGGTCATTATTCTGATATGTGTTGCATGGGTTTAAATAACCGTACAATTGATTATCCTTATCCGAAAGATTTTAGACAAAGATGGTGTCCGTTAAAAGAATTGCCAGATGAGACACACAATGATGAATATATTGATGAATATTGTGATGGCTATGATGATAGTTGTAAATGATGTTTTTGAGTCAGGAAGAGAATAGTATGGCAGGATTTGTATCAAAGCAACCAAATGGATTATATTGTAGATTTTCTACT
>ERZ773157.1598-NODE-1598-length-20474-cov-3.508889_pt1 | contig 20474 bp, 20 predicted proteins | sample MGYA00511480_ERZ773157 | MGnify/ENA primary metagenome ERZ773157 (study PRJEB29015, sample SAMEA2737863) | human gut metagenome | biome: human gut; feature: human-associated habitat; material: faeces | place: China | collected 2012 ... | reverse complement strand
CTTGTGTGCCATTTCAGCATTTTCAAAAATGCCACCTAATACAAGCATTTCGCTACCTAAAGCAAGGGAAACATCTTTTAATGCACCATTTATATTACCCTTTAGAATTTCTATTGCTTCTATAACTTCAAGGCTGTTGCCAATGTGCATACCCAGAGGTTCATTCATATTTGTTAAAAATGCTGTTATGTTTTTGCCCAAATGTTTACCTATGCCAATCATTGTAGTAGCCAGTTTTTCGGCATCATCAATATTTTTCATAAAAGCACCGCTTCCGACTGTGACATCCAGCACAATCTTGTCGCTGCCGGAGGCAAGCTTCTTACTCATGATCGAAGCAGCAATCAGCGGAATACTGTCGACAGTCGCTGTAACATCACGAAGTGCATAAAGCTTTTTATCCGCCGGCGCAATTTCCGCAGACTGACCGATCACGCTCAGCCCGATATCATTGACAATTTCAAAGAAACGTTCCTCTGAAATTGCTGTCTGCATACCAGGGATGGATTCCAGTTTATCAATCGTTCCCCCGGTGAAGCCAAGACCGCGTCCGCTCATTTTGGCAACTCTTCCACCACATGCTGCAACTAACGGTGCGACTGCCAGCGTTGTCTTATCACCGACGCCGCCGGTACTGTGTTTGTCTACCTTAATGCCCTTAATTTGGGACAGATCAACCATATCACCGGACTTTGCCATACTGTCCGTAAAAACGGACAGTTCCTTTTCCGACATACCTTCATAATACACTGCCATCAAAAACGCAGACACCTGATAATCCGGTATTTCTCCTGCCACATAGCCTTCTACCATATATGTGATCTCTTTCGGAGTAAGTTCAGATCCTTTTTTCTTTTTGTCAATAATATCATACATTCTCATTGCCATTCCCCATTTCTATCCTTCCTGATAACAACATTTCACAACAAATCTCCGCCAAAGCTCAGTGGCAGCAATTCCTTCAACAGATACGTTTTGTATTCCTTCTCTGATTTTGCCAGTATGATCTGAAATGTCTCCGGATCACAAAACTCAGCCATCACCTGCCGGCATATACCGCATGGCGGGCAGAAATCCGGTTTTTCATCCTCCCGTCCTCCAACGATCACAATGCATGAAAAATCTGTTATCCCTTCCGAGACCGCTTTAAAAATTGCCGTTCTTTCCGCACAATTTGTCGCCGGATAACTGGAATTTTCAATATTACACCCCTGAAATGTTTCACCGTTTTTTGCTTTCAGACAGACCCCCACTTTAAAATGCGAATATGGTGTATATGCCTTTTCTCTCGCATCAATTGCTTTTGCGATCAATTCTTCCATAATCAATCACCATGCCTTTCATATTCTTATCCCTGCTCCAGTATTTTGACAAGACGGCTTGTTCCGAGCCGGTCCGCTCCCAACTCGACAAACTTTTCAGCATCGTCAAAGGAACTGATTCCTCCCGCTGCTTTAATCTTCACATGAGGTGCCACATTCTCCTTGAAAAGCCTGATATCCTCAAAGGTTGCTCCCGCTGTAGAAAATCCGGTAGATGTTTTAATAAAATCAGCACCACTTTCTGATACAACCTGACACATTTTAATTTTTTCTTCCCGCGTCAGCAGACAGGTTTCGATAATGACCTTTAATACATGATCCCCGCAAATTTGCTTCAAGGCTTTAATCTCATCCTTCACCTTATGAAATTGACTATTTTTCACATCACCGAGATTGATCACCATATCAATCTCGTCCGCACCGTTCTGAAGAGCATCCTCTGTTTCAGCAATTTTCACCTTTGTCGTATTATAACCATTTGGAAATCCAATCACCGTGCACACTTTTATTTTCCCGTTCAGATAGTCGGCAGCTCTTTTCACATAAGACGGTGGAATGCATACGGAAGCCGTATTGTATTTGATTGCCTGACTGCAGATTCGCTCAATCTCCTCCCATGTTGCTGTCTGCGCCAGAAGTGTATGATCTACCTTCTCCATAATTTGATTTCTGTCCATAATCAACCCCCATTTCTTTTATTCACAAATATCTTTTTAAACACATTTCAAATTCACATTTTCCTCTATTTCCAGTTTATACAATGTGCATATGTGTTGCAAGAAAAATAATTTAATCTTTCCATAATAATTATAAAATCTTAAGATTTAACACTTTTCACTGTCACATTTTCATATTATAATAGAATGAGAATCGGTTATACTATAATAATCGGTATATAATAATGCAAGGTAAAGGAAGCATGACAGGTAACATATCCGCACGATAAGACCGGGCAGATGACTTATTGTCATGTAACCACGAAAGGATTTTTATGAAATTATTAACAATTACAATTCCCTGCTACAATTCACAGGAATATATGGAACATGCGATCAACTCCGCTCTGATTGGCGGAGATGATATTGAGATTATTATTGTCGATGATGGTTCATCCGATAATACATTACAGATTGCCAAGCAATATGAGGAAAAATATCCCTCTATTGTCCGCGCGATTCACAAAGAAAACGGAGGACACGGCTCTGCAGTTAATACCGGCATTGATAATGCCGAGGGTGTTTACTTTAAGGTGCTTGACAGTGACGACTGGCTTGACGCCTATAGTCTGCAGCGCGTTTTACAGCTTCTCCGCGAGATGATCACAGACGGCATCGGACTTGACATGGTCATTTCCAATTACGTTTATGAGAAGCCAAGTGTTCACAAGCATAAGGTAATGTCCTACAACATTGCTATTCCTAAGGATAAGGTGATCAGCTGGAAGGATTTCAGACATTTCAGAGTCAGCCAGAACCTTTTAATGCATTCGATCATTTACCGCACAAAGCTGCTCAGAGATTGTGGTTTAAGACTACCGGAACACACATTTTATGTGGATAACCTCTATGCATACAATCCGCTTCCATATGTTAAGAAAATGTACTATCTGGACGTGGATCTGTACCGTTACTATATCGGTCGTGATGATCAGTCTGTCAATGAGGCCATTATGACAAAGCGTATCGACCAGCAGATCAAGGTCAACAAGCTTATGATCGACGCCTATGATCTGATGAACATTAAGGATTTTAAACTACGCAAATATATGATCAAATATCTTGCGATGATGCTGATTGTCAGCTCTGCACTTCTGGTCAATGAGGGATCACCGGAAAGTCTCCAGAAGCGTGACGATCTCTGGAATTATCTGCATAATAAAAATATTATTCTTTATAATATTATCAATCGCAGACGTCTCGGCAAAGTCATGCAGATGAAACGCAAGTCCGGTCAGAAGATTATCATCCACGGATACCATATTTTCAACCGGATCTACGGATTTAACTAGAAACAGCATACCAGATTATTTGTACGTCGTATGTTGTTTCAAAAGATATTAATTCACAATTTACACAGGAAAATTCGTGTAAATTCACAATTGGAGTGATTTTATGCAATTACCATTATATTATAACGAAGAAGACGAATGGAATCGTGCACTGCTCCTGTACGACTCTGTTCTTCGAGAGATCAACACAAAGCTTGAGATATTAAACAACGAGTTCAAACAGGCACACCAATATAACCCGATTGAGCATATTACCTCCCGCATCAAATCGCCGGAGAGCATTGCCCGCAAAATCCGCAAGAAAGGTCTTGAACTGACTGTGGAGAACATCGTCAAATATGTGAATGACGTAGCCGGTGTCCGCATTATCTGTTCTTTTACGTCTGATATTTACCGGATTGCTTCTTCGATTTCCAATCAGGATGACGTTACGGTTCTCCGTGTAAAGGATTATATCGCAAATCCAAAGCCAAACGGATACATGAGTTATCATATGATCGTATCCATCCCGATTTTCCTGACAAATGATGTTATCGACACAAAGGTTGAGATTCAGATTCGTACGATCGCAATGGATTTCTGGGCAAGCCTGGAGCATAAGATTTATTATAAATTTGAAGGAAAAGCTCCTGCCGGTATTAAGGATGAATTAAAGGAATGTGCCAATATCATCTCCTTTTTGGATGAGAAAATGCTTTCGATCAACGAAAATGTCAAGCACTACCACGAAGATTTCAACGGCGGCGTTGCCATGAGCAGCGACACCCCTCTCCCCGTCGTTTCTGCTGATAACACGGGATCCTCTGCCAACAGCCTGGACGCCCTAAAGTCTTATTATGGTTCTATCGCTGAGGATTAATAACAAGAAACACTTTCAATCCTGCAAATATGCAGGATTGAAAGTGTTTGTAGGATTACGGGAATTATTTTGTAATGAAGCAATACATTTAAAATTCGTATACTTCTCTCTTATAGAATACGATACACCACATACGCCACAAACATTGTAGCCATCACACACCCATGTATGCGCTGCAGCTCATTATTCTTATAAGCAAATATCCACACACAAACTGCGCTGCAACACAATGCAATCATATCATAAATTTCAGAAACCGATACCATGATCGGACTGATCACTGCCGCTGCACCGACCACAATTGTCAGATTAACGATGCTGCAGCCAATCACATTTCCAATGACATAATCCTGTTTTCCCTGTTTCCACGCAAAAACACTGATCCACAATGCCGGCAAAACACCCATCATAATAGCAGCCGAATAATCCACAACACCTTCACTTGCCGTCAGAGAAATCACATTTTTCATGCCATTCCATCCACAAGATAATAACAAGGAACCACATATGATCACAACGATACTGCATCCACATTTTAGTAACAAAGCAGACTCTATTTTCACATTTTCATTGTCTTTGACCATCTTCCTTGTGATTTTACCAATCATATAAATATAATAAATGAAAAATATAATTAGTATAATTCCGTCAACCCTGCTTACCACCCGTACAGCACGTTTTCCATGAAACAAATAATCCGCACTCAAATATAAGACAACAATTGCAACAATGATCAAATAAGAAAATTCTCTCTCCATCGTTCCACGCGGAATTTTCATCTTCCCCGTCATTGCGCAAACTCCCAAGATCAAAAGAATCATAAACAGACTTCCCATAACAGAAGTTGTCATGACATTCTGTGTCTGATGCTGCTCTCCGCACAGAATTGCATTTACAATATTCCAGCCTGCAGCTCCTGAGATTCCAAGCAGTATTGCAGTATTGAACATCGAATTTTTCGTTGTTTTAGCAAAGCAGATACCCTGTTTTACCAGAATATCTGCTCCAACTATCTGTAATATAATTCCTGCTATGATTAAAAATACATACATCATATTTTCTTTTTAAACAAAGGACTGCTGTTTGTCTTTGCCTCTTCCAGCGCCTGTTGTTCCTCCTCAGACAAAATTACAAATGCCTCTCCATTTACTATTTCTTTCGTATATGTGTAGCATCCCTCATTTGTACTATGCATGGAATTGATCAGGAAACCATCGTTATCTGCTGTCAGCAGTACGAGTACAAAACTGAGCTTTCCACCTATCTCCTTAAATGCATCATACTTCACCAGCCCAACCTTTTGGTATGCTTTTATCAAACGTGAATCAATATTCTCCAGCTGCTCATGAATATTCTTTGTATCCTCGGAAAGTTCATCAATAGCAGCGAACTTATCTAATATCGCCTTTTCCAGATTCTTTCCATTCTCTCCATCCATAAAAATCTTGTATTTTTTTCTGGTATTTGCATCCTTGATCATTGTAACCAGAAGCAGAATAAATAAAATGATAATAACTGCAGCCATGCCGATCACCACATAGCCCAAATCAATCCCAAATTGTTCAAACAGTTTCATGATTCATCCTCTTTTCTGTATATTTGCTATATAATTATTTCATTTTGTAGCATATAATGACGTTAGTGTCAAAAATAAATTTTACTGTTTCATTGCCATCATCATTGTCATGATGCGGTCAAATTCGTCAGCAGAGAAATATTCAATTTCTATCTTTCCTTTGCCTTTTCCCTTATTGTTGATGTTAACCTTTGTACCAATCACAGACTTTAACTTTTCCTCATAATCTTTATAGATCAGTTCTGTCTGTGTGTCCTTTTCTCTCACTTCCTTGACCGGCTTCTTCTTATCTGCAAGATACTTTTTCACCATCTTCTCTGTTTCACGTACACTCATAGAATTGTCGAAGATCATGACTGCCAGCTTGTACTGCTCATCTCCATCGGATACACCAAGAAGTGCTCTAGCATGTCCACTCTTGATTTTATCTTCGATGATCATCTCACGTACTCTCTCATCCAGTTTCAGAAGACGAAGCGAATTAGTAATTGCAACACGACTCTTTGATACTCGCTCCGCCACCTCATCCTGTTTCAAATTAAAATCCCTGATCAGACGATCATAAGCTTCTGCTTCTTCAATAGCATTCAGATCTTCTCTCTGTATATTTTCGATCAATGCAATTTCCATCACCTGCTGATCCGAATAATCTTTTACAACAACAGGAATTTCTTTTACTCCTGCTTCTCTTGCAGCTCGCCATCTTCTTTCACCGGCAATGATCGTATAAAACCCCTTCTTTCCTTTTTGTACGATCAATGGTTCAATCAATCCATGCTGTTTAATAGATTCTGCAAGTTCATGAATCTTGTCCTCATTAAAATTCTTTCGAGGCTGATTATTATTCGGTTCAATCTTATTGATATCAATCGTATCAACCTCTTTGACAACTTCCTTTACAACCTGTTTCGTTTTCGTATTATCTCCGGATATCATTGCATCGATACCCTTTCCTAATCCCTTTCTTGCTGCCATTTTTATCCCCTTTTCTGACTTAATAAAATATTATTTATCTTCGTTCCTTATTTATAACGATCAATTACTTCCTTTGCCAGGTTTCGATAACTTACCGCACCTGCTGATTTTGGTTCATACATATTAATTGGCAAGCCATGACTTGGTGCTTCCGCAAGTCTGACATTTCTTGGAATAATCGTCTTATAAACATTTTGCTTGAGATTTTCTTTTACATTTTCAACAACCTCCATGGAAAGACATGTTCTTCCATCATACATTGTGAAAACTACACCCTCAATCTCGAGGTTTTCATTCAAACGATTCTTTACCAGATTAATTGTATGTATCAACTCACTCAGTCCTTCCAGTGCATAATACTCACACTGAATCGGAACAAGAACAGTATCTGCTGTGGTCATTGCATTGATAGTCAACATACTAAGAGAAGGTGGGCAATCAATAATCACAAAATCGTAATCATCCTTTACTTTGTCTACTTCTTTTTTCAAAATATACTCTCGTTCCTTGATTCCAACTAGCTCAATCTCCGCTCCGGCAAGATCGCGATCTGATGGAATTACAGACACATTATCCACTACTGATGGACTAATACAATCCCATATTGGTGCATAATTAATCATAAGATCATACACTGTTGCCTTTAAAGAATCCTTATCAAGACCCAATCCACTTGTTGTATTTCCCTGTGGATCAATATCGATTACCAGAACTTTCTTTCCTTTTTCCGCAAGACAGGCTGATAAATTGATCGAAGTGGTTGTTTTACCAACACCACCCTTTTGATTTGATATTGCAATTACTCTACCCATTAATTCTCATCCTTATCCTTTCTGCACGTTTTATGTTTCACGTGAAACATAAATATAACTATCCTTAGATACAAACAGAAATGTTTCACGTGAAACATTTCTGTTTTAACCACAATATTTATTATACCACGGATTTATAATTCATTCCATACTGGAAACAGATTTTTAAGAGAAAAGCAATTATTTACAGAGGTTTTTTTCTTGGTATTCCGTTATTTCTCGGATATTTATCTGCTGTTTTATCAAACTTTTCAAAAATCAAGAAGTTACGATGAATATCCGTATCCGGCAATTCAAAAGCAATGTTTTGTTTCAATTTACAACACAATTTATTCTGAGCATTCTTTGATTCTGCTAATTCATCATCAGAAGCTACCGACTTATAAGAAATAAAACTTCCACCCTTTTTTATAAATGGAATACAATATTCCAAAAGAACCGACAAATTAGCAACTGCTCTTGATACACATAGATCAAATTGTTCCCTATAATTCATATCTTTAGCAAGTTCTTCTGCTCTACTGTGAATACATTCTACATTATTTAATCCACACTTTTTCACTACATCTTTCAAAAAAAGGATACGCTTATTTAATGAATCCATCAATGTAAAATGAACATTCGGAAGTAATATTGCTAACGGAATTCCCGGAAATCCTGCTCCCGTTCCAACATCAATCACTCGACTACCATTTTTCACTTCATAATAATTTATCAATGACATACTATCAAAAAAATGTTTTAAAACAACCTCATCCTCATCTGTTATCGATGTCAGATTCATTACCTGATTCATTTCTAACATATAATCGTAAAACGTTTCAAATTGTTCTAACTGTTCACTCGATAAAGATATATCATTTTTCTGACATATATCAAACAATTTATTTTTCATATAAAATATCGAATCCTTTCTAATTTATTATCTATGTGCTCCTTTTTCCAGATAAACCAGAAGTACAGAGATATCTGCCGGTGAAACGCCTGATATTCTGGATGCCTGTCCAACAGATGCCGGACGAATTTCGCTCAGCTTCTGTTCTGCTTCTTTACGCAGGCTGTATACATCATGATAATCAATATTGTCCGGTATTTTCTTTGTTTCCAATTTGATAAACTGATCAACCTGCCGCATCTGTCTATTAATGTATCCATCATATTTCAATTCAATGTTCACCTGCTCTGCAACATCCCGCGGAAGCTCCGGTCGATTATCATCAATTTCATTTAACAGATCATAAGATAACTCCGGACGTTTCAAAAGCTCCGCCAATGTTGATCCGGACTGCAGTGGAGTACTTTTATGACTTTTCAAAAATGTCTGTATCTTTTCCGATGCGCCATTAATTTCCTCTTTGATCTGAAATTTTTTATAAAGCAGCTGCTGATATCTCTCTTCAGATATCAAACCAATCTCATGACCAATCTCCGTCAACCGAAGATCCGCATTATCCTGTCTGAGAAGAAGTCTATATTCTGCACGGGAAGTCATCATACGATATGGTTCATTCGTTCCCTTCGTGATCAAATCATCGATCAACACACCGATATATGCCTGCGAACGATCTAACACAAGTGGCTCCAACCCTTTAATCTTTCTTGCTGCATTGATTCCTGCAATAATTCCCTGTGCTGCAGCTTCCTCATATCCGGAGCTTCCATTTGCCTGACCTGCACTAAAAAATCCGGAGATATTTTTAAATTCCAGAGAAGCCTTCAACTGCAGAGGATTAATACAATCATACTCAATTGCATATGCATTGCGAACAATTTCCGCATGCTCCAGGCCCGGTACCGTATGATACATTTTAATCTGTACATCCTCCGGCAGAGAACTGGACATACCACCAATATACATTTCATTTGTATAATTTCCTTCCGGTTCCAGAAATACCTGATGTCTTTCCTTATCGGCAAACCGCACTACCTTATCCTCAATGGACGGACAATATCTCGGTCCGGTTCCCTTAATATTACCGGAATACAAAGGTGACCTGTCAATATTATCCATAATGATTTTATGTGTTTCTTGATTTGTATAAGTTAACCAGCATGAAACCTGTTCTCTCTCCAGATCTTCCGGTGTATTCGTAAATGAAAATGGTACAATATTTTCATCGCCTGTCTGCTCTGCCATCTTGCTAAAATCTACCGTACGCTTATCAACACGAGCCGGGGTACCGGTCTTAAACCGTCTCATCTCAATGCCTAATTTCATCAGATTACCTGTCAGCTCATTGGCTGCAGCCAACCCGTTCGGTCCTGTATATTGACTGACATCTCCATAAATACATCTTGCCTGCAGATATGTTCCGGTAGCCATCACAACTGCATCGCAGGGATACACTGCATTTGAGGTTGTGCGAACTCCTGTCACTTTGTCATTCTCAACCAGTACCTCTGCCACTTCTCCCTGTTTGATCACCAGATTTTCTGTATTTTCCAAAACGTGACGCATGGAATTACTGTATTCCTTTTTATCTGCCTGTGCACGCAGGGAGTGAACCGCCGGTCCCTTTGATGTATTCAGCATCTTTGACTGTATAAATGTACGGTCAATATTTTTTCCCATCTCACCACCAAGTGCGTCAATCTCCTTTACCAGATGTCCCTTTGAACTTCCTCCAACATTTGGATTACATGGCATCATAGCAATACTATCTACACTCACTGTAAATACAAGTGTATGCATTCCAAGTCTCGCTGCCGCCAAAGCCGCCTCACAGCCTGCATGCCCTGCTCCGATCACAATAACATCATATTTATTATATATATAGTTCATTATTTTTCTCCATTTCTTATTTACCCATACAAAAATCCGAGAATATTTTATTCACTAAATCTTCCGATGCAGTTTCACCATTGATCAACCCCAGACTCCTGTATGCCTCCATCATATCAATCGTATAAAAATCTTCCGGCATTCCATCATCGACCGTCTGCACCACCTGTTTTAAACTATTCACTGCAGCCTCAACTGCATTTCGATGGCGGATACTTGTAAGATAGATCTGATCATTATAGGATATGTTTCCCTTCAAAAATGAATTGGTGATATACTCCTTCAACTGCTCCAATCCCTGCTTTGTTTCATTGGAAAATGGAATCACTGACCAGTTCAACTTCTGCTGCAACTGTTCTTCCTTCAAAACTATATTTAGATCAGATTTATTAAATAAGACAACTCCCTTTTTATCCTGCAACAAATGAATGATCTGTTCGTCCGACTTGTCTAACGATTCACTGGCATCAACCACGTAAATCACAAAATCCGCTTTCGACAGATAATCAACCGCTTTATCCACACCCATATTTTCCACAACATCTTTTGTTTCATGGATTCCCGCCGTATCAATCAAGTTCAGGATAATATTCCCTAAAACAACTTTCTCTTCCAGAACATCTCTTGTTGTTCCTGCAATATTCGTCACGATTGCCCTCTCCTGCTCCAGCATCAGATTCATCAATGACGATTTTCCCGCATTCGGTCTGCCGACAATCACTGTATTGATTCCTTCTGACTTCATTCGTCCATCTTCAAAATTTAGAAGTAATTTATTCAATTGATCAATATGTCCATTTATAATCGTTCGCAGTTTTTCTCCAAATCCTTCCAACGAAATATGTTCCGGATCATCCAATGCTGCCTCAATATATCCCAGATTATGCAAAATATCCTGCCGAATCACTTCGATATATTTTGACACGCTTCCCTCTAACTGATTTAACGCACTCTGATAAGAAAAATCATTTTGCGAAGATATCAATTTCATGACTGCCTCCGCCTGAGACAGATCAATTCTTCCATTTAGAAATGCTCTTTTCGTAAACTCACCCGGCTCCGCCAATCTTACTCCATGATGGAGCAGCTGATTCAATATTTTCTTCACTACATAGTTTCCACCATGTGTATCAATTTCCACAACATCTTCCCTGGTATAACTATTCGGTCCTTTCATCAGGATAACGATAACCTCATCCAGAATATTTTCCTCATCGTCTACAATAAGACCATAGTGAACGGTATGTGTATCCTTCTTTATAAAATAATCACTTTTCCAGTCCGAATCCTTTTTCTCATCAGAAAGATATTTTGGGGTTCGAAAAATATCCCCAACTGCGGTAAGAGCATTTTCTCCACTCACTCTGATAATACTGATACCGCCTCCCATTCCACTGGCAATTCCGGCAATCGTATCTTCCTGCATTTTCTATCTCCTTTTCTTTCCATTTTCTGATCAAACCAATTTTTCCAAGTAAAATTCATTCCAATACAGTCAACTTATTAATTTCTTTAAACGATGCAAATTATTTCAAATATACAAAAAGGGACTGATATCCAGCCCCTTTCCAAAATACATTTTACAACTATATTTCAAAACGCAACAAAATTTTATTCAATCGTTACTGTCCAATTTTGTGGACATGTCCGTTTTCATGGACAGATTCATTTTGTTACTATTCTTCTGTTGTACTATCTTCAACGCCTGTGCCTGACTCATTTACGTTGCGATCTGCATTGTATTCTCTTTTCTTATAAGAAGAATCTCCATATCTCTTCTTGCGGTATCCGCCACCATTTCTATTGTATGAACGGCCACCGCCATAAGAATACTTTCCTCGTCTCTCATATCCTGTATCAACACCCGGCTTCAAGGTGATCACTACCTTACGATATGGCTCCTCGCCTTCACTGTGAGTCTCTACATATTTATCATTCTGTAATGCGGAATGAATAATTCTTCTCTCATATGGATTCATAGGCTCTAAAAATACCGGACGATGAATTCTCTTTACCTTATGCGCAATATTTTTCGCCAGATTTTCCAATGTCTCCTTACGACGCGCACGATAATTTTCTGTATCGAGCTTGACCTTCATATAACCATCTGTCTCTTTATTCACAACAAGGCTTGTCAGATACTGCAGAGAATCGAGAGTTGCTCCTCTCTTACCGATCAACGGACCCATGTCCTCGCCACTAAATTCGATATTCATAACGTTTTCTTCTTCGTTGATTGCCACTTCAATAGAAGCCTCAATGTTCATTGCCTTGAAAACTTTACTTAAGAAACCGATAGCAATATCCTCAAGTGTAAGCTTCTTACTGGCGCGAATGACTGCCGGCTTACTGAACAGACCAAGGATTCCTGAACTTTCCTTCTCAATTACTTCATATTCCAAGTTTTCTCTGGTTGTTTCTAACTCTACCAAAGCATTGTTAATTGCTTCATCAACTGTTTTTGCTGAAAACTCTTTCCACTCAGACATGATTATTCCTCCTTATACTATTTATCCTCACGATTCAACATATTTGCATATGCTGCAATACTTCCCTCTTTGTAATTGGTGTTTGCTGATTTCTTAATATCCTTTGTACTGCTCTTCTTTGCCTTATCACTGATGCTGCTCTTTCGTTTGTTATCAGAAGAAGCCGCACTTTTCTGCGAAGCCGCATTATTATTCTTTGCTGCAGTATTGATATTACTTGTTCTTGTCTTTGCCGCTTTCTCCAAAACCGAAGGATCCATACCCATCTTCTCGTACTTCTTCTTCGCCTTTTCAACATTTTCTTTGATCATATCATCCATATTGATCTTAGTGAAGTACAGGTTGATACATAACTGCTGGAAAATACGGAATACATTACCGGCAATCCAGTAAATACCCACACCAATAGGAAACATCAGACACATAAAACCAGTCATAAACGGCATTATCGTATTCATTGTCTGCATAGACTGTCCCATCGGATTGTCCGAATTTACTGTCTGCTGCTGTGTTCCTGCCATACTCAGCTTTGTACTGATATACTGTGTAATAATCGATAAAACAGGAATGATGACACTGAGTGACTTAATCTTCGGCGTATCCGCAATATTCATTCCCAGAAAATAGTTAATTTTTCTTGCCTGTTCTGCCGTCTTGGTGATCACACTCGTAAGATCCGGATGATTCTTAATAAGTACATCCCATCCTGCAGAATTAAACTGAGATAATACATCAATGTAATAATTAATATTACCGGCATCTGACTTTGCAGCCTTTACCGCCTGTGTCACAACATAAGTTGGATTGGAAATATAGCTCTTATCCGCAAGCTGACTTACCGTAACGCCCGCGTCCTGCAGTACCTTTGCCAGATTATCATAAATTGCATATACCTGAGGTACATATGCCGGAATATTGTAAATAACACGATACAATGCAAATAAAATAGGAAGCGTGATCAGCATTGGAAGACATCCGCTTACCGGACTTACTCCATACTTCTGATAAACCGCCTGTGTCTCAAGAGACATCTTCTGCTGTGACTCCTGATCCTTTTTATTCTTGTACTTTGCCTGAATTGCCATCAACTCCGGATTCATGACCGAAGACATCTTTGCAAATTTCTGCTGCTTGATCTGCATCGGTATCATCAACGCATTCACGATAAACGTAAACAATATCATGCAAATACCGGTATTTTCAATACCTACCGTAGATAATACAGAATATATTCCCTGTAATATATAACCAAGTAAACGTGCAATTGGTCCTAAAATTGCACCCTGATATGTTGTCAAAAAAACACTCATCATTCTAAGTCCTCCCGGGCAAGTTGCTCAATGTCTCATATACTACATACTAATATGATCAGCTATGGTACAGGATCATAACCACCTTTTGCAAAGGGATGGCATCGTAAAATTCGTCTTACAGCTAAAAAACTCCCCTTGAAAAAACCATACTTTTCCAAAGCCTCGATCGCATACTGTGAACAGGTCGGCGTATAAATACAAGTCGGTCTTCCCTTCAGAGGAGAGATAAATTTCTGATATAAATGTATAATAAAAATCAAACTACGTTTCATTCTTGTTATCTCTTTAAAATATTATGCCTTTTACACAAATTTAAAAAAGCGCTCTCTATATCCTGATACTTCTTATCCTTCGTAGCCTTTCTAGCTACAACAACGATATCATATTCTGTCAAAATATTACTTTCCTGTAATCTGATACTTTCTCTGATCAGCCTGGTTGTCCTATGCCTTACCACACTATTTCCTACTTTTTTACTTACTGTGATTCCAAATCTGTTCTCGCCCAAATGATTATCGAGAACATACATTACCAGGTATTTATTGGCATAGGATTTTCCATGGCGATACACATTCAAAAATTCGATATTTTTTCTAATTCTTCTAAACACGATACGTCCCTCTTATAAAGTAGCACTTTATAAATAGAAGAAAAGGTCACAGAACTGCGACCTATGCGGATAATTTATGTCTTCCCTTTGCTCTTCTGCTTAAAATAACTTTTCTGCCATTTGCAGTCCGCATTCTCTTTCTGAAACCATGAACTCTGGCTCTTGACTTCTTCTTAGGCTGGAATGTCATCTTCATTACAATACACCTCCTTGATTCATATTACATAAAATCACATGTATCTCATATTATATTATGAAGTATTTGAATAGTCAAGCCCTAATTTTCATATTTTACGCATATTTTCATATCATATTCTCTCTGGGGATAATGTGGATAGCAATTTTTTCACTTGTCCACATGTGCATTGTTTTTTCAATTTATCAACATTGATGTATTTATATAGGAAGAAACACCATTCATTCTATTTTAGTCTCACAAATGTTACTAACAATTTTCACAAGAGACAGAGATAGAAAAAACACATTCTCAACTCCCTGTTTATGCTATTCTACTACTGTGGATAGAACATATATTCATTCTACAGTTATAAACATTTTATGCACAAATTGTGGATAAATCACAATATACCCACAGACTTATCCACAAAGTTATCCACAATTGTTAAAAACTCCACAATAATGCCTACTTTCAGAGTTATCCACAATATTCACAAAGTTTTCCACAATTATGCCATTCTATGTGGATTGATGTTTATTATTATATTCACGAATGATTATTACTCCTCGACCTGCTATTCACTGATGTTTATTACTTTATCCTTGTATTTTATCCTCATATGATATAAAATAGATAAGAATAGACAAGCAAATTCAATGGATTTTCTCATAACTGGCTGCTTGTCCATTTGTTTCTATATGCAAGAAACAAAAGCATTATAACTTTTAGAAATGGGGTACTTTGAAGTGGAAAACGAACTTTATGAAAAATGGGACGAGATTCTTGAGAATATGAGGGTCAATTTTGATATATCAGATCCCGCCTTCAATACTTTTATTAAGATTTTGAAAGTGCACTCCATTTCCGGTAAGAATCTTACGATCCTTATTGACGATGCCAAGGTCGGAAGTAACAAGAGTTTCATTGAGAAGCGCTACAGCACCTTCCTTCAGGTTACGATTGAAGAAATGACGAATATCAAGTATGATATTACTTATATTTCTAAAAACGAAATTAATACTACTCCTGTAGAGACCTATACGAACAATTCTCTACCGAATAAGGATCATCCATTTATCAGTTCCAAATACACCTTCGATAACTTTGTCGTGGGTGATAATAATGATTATGCACACGCTGCATCCTTAAAGGTCGCAGAAGAGCCCGGAGATATTTATAATCCTCTGTTTATCTATGGAGGCGCCGGTCTCGGAAAGACTCACCTCATGCACGCGATCGGTAACTACATTATTGACCGCGACAATACACAGCGTGTCGTATATGTTACCAGTGAGTCCTTCGTCAATGAGATTGTCGAAGCGATCCGTGACAAAAAGGGCGACGGTTCCAATTCCATGCAGGAATTCCGTAATAAATACCGCAATGTAGATGTCCTGCTGATCGATGATATCCAGTTTATCATTGGTAAGGAAACCATGCAGCAAGAATTCTTTCATACATTTAACCATCTCTACGAGTCACAGAAGCAGATCGTGATATCTTCCGATAAGCACCCTGCTACGATGAAGACTCTCGAGGAGCGTCTTCGTTCCCGTTTCGAGATGGGTCTTACCGTTGATATCAAACCACCGACATACGAGACACGTATGGCGATCCTGCGCCGAAAGGTTCAGGAAGAGAATCTGTCTATCGATGACAGCATCCTTGATTTTATCGCCTCAAATGTTTCTTCGAATATCAGAGAGCTTCAGGGTGCCATCACAAAGGTGATTGCTTTCTCCAAGCTGCGCCACAATGACATCACTATGGACCTTGCCAAGCAGGCATTATCCGATATGATTGCTCCTGATAAGAAGAAGGAAATCACGATAGACTACATTATTGAGACAGTAGCGGATCATTTTAATATTTCTACGAATGACCTGCTTTCCAGTAAGCGCAGCAGCAACATCTCCCACCCGAGACAGATCTGCATGTACCTTTGCTGTGAGCTGACCAATAACACCTTAGATGTTATCAAGAAGCATCTTAATAGAAAGGATCACTCTACCATCATCCATGGCAGGGACAATATTAAGAAGCTTTTAGAAGATCCGGATGCCAATCAGAAGGTTGTCAAGGATATTGACATCCTCATTAAAAAGATTAATCCACAATAAGAATTCCACATATCAACAATTTTTGTGAAAAGATTTTTTGAGGATTCCGGCATCAAAATAGAGCATGTTGATAAGTCGAGATAATTTCACAGCTAATCTTAGCTTATTCCTGAGGTTATCCCCGTAGCTCGTCCATTTATTTTTAAGGGCTAAACGCGGTTATGCACTTATCAACGCCCCCTAATACTACTACGACTACAAAATATTATTTATTTATGCAGAATTTTCTTGGCTTTGCTTTGAAAGGAGTTATCAACATGAACATTATTTGCGACAAGTCTAAACTGTTGGAAGGCATCAATATATCTTTGAAGGCTATTCCAGGTAAATCAACCATGGCAATTCTAGAATGCATGGTCATTGAAGCAAAGGATGGTATCATTAAGTTAATATCAAATGATCTTGAGATTGGTATCGAAACCATAATCGAAGGTGAGATCAAAGAACCGGGATCTGTTGCAGTCAATGCAAAGGTCTTTTTCGAAATTATTCGTAAGTTACCATATAATGAAGTTACAATCTCCGTAAATGAAAATCTTACAATGAACATTACCTGCGGTAAGGCAAAGTTCAACATTCCGGTAAAGGATACCGAGGAGTTCCCATATTTACCAAAGATTGTAAAAGATAAAAGTGTCCTTATCTCCCAGTTTACCTTAAAGGAAGTTATACATCAGACCGTATTTTCCATTTCAGACAACGAGAATACAAAGGTCATGACCGGTGAACTTTTCGAGATCAAAGGTTCTCAGTTGAAGGTAGTGTCTCTTGACGGTCACAGAATTTCTATCCGTAAAGTAGACCTTAAGGAACAGTATGACGATGTCAGCGTTATTATTCCGGGTAAAACACTGATCGAGATTAGTAAGATCTTAAATGGTGGTCTTGATGATGAAATTTGTATGTATTTTACGGACAAACATGTTTTATTTGAATTTGACAATACAATCGTACTCTCCCGTCTTATTGAAGGAGAATACTACAAAATTGATAAAATGTTATCCAGTGATTATGAAACTAAAATAACAGTTAATAAAAAAGACCTGTTCGACTGTATTGACCGTACGACTCTGATGATCCGTGAGTCAGAGAAGAAACCGGTTATCATTGATATCAAGGATACCAGTATGAGTCTTGCTATCAATTCAGGTATTGGTTCCATGTCTGAGGACATTGATATTTCAAAAGAGGGTAAGGATATTCTCATCGGATTCAATCCTAAATTTCTGATGGATGCTTTAAAAGTGATTGATGAAGAAGAGATTACAATGTATATGATTAACCCAAAGGCACCTTGTTTTATCAGAAACATGGATGAAACCTATGTTTATCTGATACTGCCTGTCAACTTTAATTAGTTTTGGAGGAATGTGAAATGGAAGCAATTCAGATATCGGATGATTATATCAAACTTGGTCAGGCATTGAAACTGGCAAATCTGGTAAGTTCCGGTGTAGAAGCCAAAATTGTGATTCAGGATGGTCTTGTTAAAGTAAATGGTGAAGTAGACACCCGCAGAGGAAGAAAGCTTTACCCACAGGATGTCTTTGAATTTGAAGGACAGCATGTTACGGTATTGGCAAAATAATTTAATGATATATTAAATTTATAATAATGGATAAAATGATTTAGACATATAAAGTTATAATTATTTAATTTTAGAAAGGATTTCAGATGAATGCGGATTGATCATGTTGAGATTTGTAATTTTCGAAATTATGAGAAGGCAAAGCTGGACTTTCATGAGCATATCAACGTTTTGTATGGTGACAATGCCCAGGGCAAAACAAATATTTTGGAATCTATATTTGTAAGTGGTACTACCAAGTCCCACAAAGGAAGTAAGGACCGGGAGTTGATCCGAATCGGACAGGACGAGGCACATATCCGCGTATTTTTGACGAAAAATGACATATCTCACAGGATTGATATGCATTTGCGGAAGAACAAACCGAAGGGAATTGCAATTGACGGCATACCAATACGCCGTTCCAGTGAATTGATGGGACTGATCAACATTATATTTTTCTCGCCGGAGGACTTGAAAATCGTCAAAAACGGTCCCTCCGAAAGACGAAGATTCATCAATATGGAGTTGAGTCAGTTGGATCATGTGTATCTTCATGATCTTGGCGAGTATAACAAGATTTTGAATCAAAGAAATAAACTGCTCAAGCAGATTTATTATAATCCGTCTCTGAAGGATACTTTGGAGATATGGGATGAACAGCTTTTGGACTATGGGCGTCGTCTGATCAGGCGGCGCAGGGAATTTGTGGAACAGTTAAAAGAGATTGTTTATCACATTAACCAGAAGCTGACCGGCGGAAGAGAACAGTTGTCTGTTCGCTACGAGCCGGATGCAGGGGAGAATGAATTTGAAAAAAAAATAAAAGACAATACGGAAAAGGATCTCCGGTTTATGACTACAAATGTGGGACCACATAGGGATGATCTGAGTTTCTTTAACGGGGATGTGGATCTGCGCAAGTATGGATCTCAGGGACAGCAAAGAACCTGTGCTTTATCCCTGAAGTTGGCGGAGATTGAATTGGTAAGACAGCTGATTCATGATCAGCCGATCCTGTTATTGGACGATGTTTTGTCGGAGCTTGACCGCAATCGGCAGAATTATCTGTTGGATAGTATCCAGGACACACAGACGATCATAACATGTACTGGGTTGGAGGAGTTTATTGACGGTAAGCTGACGCTGGACAGGGTTTTTCGTGTTGTTGATGGTACTATAAGGGTAGAATAAATATTTATATGAAAACGCAGTCACTAGTGAAGTTTTTATAGAAAAGAGGAAAAATATGGGAACAGAAGTGAACAATGAATATGGAGCAGATCAGATCCAGATTTTGGAGGGATTGGAAGCAGTTAGAAAAAGACCCGGTATGTATATAGGCAGTACTTCTATCCGTGGTCTTCATCATCTCGTATATGAGATTGTGGATAATTCCGTAGACGAAGCATTGGCTGGATATTGTACAGAGATCAATGTGATCATCAATGCCGACAATTCTATTACTGTTATTGATAATGGACGTGGAATCCCAGTTGGAATCCAGAAAAAAGCAGGACTTCCTGCCGTAGAAGTCGTATTTACGGTGCTTCATGCCGGAGGAAAATTCGGTGGTGGAGGATACAAGGTATCCGGAGGACTTCACGGAGTAGGTGCATCTGTTGTAAATGCTCTTTCTGTCTGGCTGGAAGTTGAAATCTGCCACGAAGGAAAAGTATACAGACAGCGCTATGAGCGAGGAAAAGTTGCAAAGAAGCTGGAAGTTATCGGAGACTGCGATCCTGAAAAGACAGGAACAAAGGTCACATTCCTGCCGGATGGAGAGATTTTTGAGACAACAGTTTTTGATTACAGCATTTTACAGCAGAGATTCCGTGAGATGGCATTTCTGACAAAGGGACT
>ERZ773157.1595-NODE-1595-length-20478-cov-25.832640_pt1 | contig 20478 bp, 14 predicted proteins | sample MGYA00511480_ERZ773157 | MGnify/ENA primary metagenome ERZ773157 (study PRJEB29015, sample SAMEA2737863) | human gut metagenome | biome: human gut; feature: human-associated habitat; material: faeces | place: China | collected 2012 ... | reverse complement strand
GAGCCAAACTTGTTTGGACTCTGCCGAGTCGCGTTTGAAGAAGAGTGAAACTCAATTGGAGGCGAAATGGTCGCAAAAATCAGTGTAGGAAGCTCGTTGTACGGCGCACTCGCCTACAACGGGGAGAAGATTAACGAGTCGAAAGGCAGGCTGCTTGCCTCCAACAGAATCTTCAATGACGGCACGGGGAGGGTGGACATCCGCAAGGCGATGGAGGGCTTTCTTTCCTGTATGCCGGAGCATACAAGGGTGGAGAAGCCGGTGGTGCATATCTCGCTCAATCCGCATCCCGATGACCGCCTGACGGATACGGAATTTCAGGACATCGCACGGGAGTATCTGGAAAAGATGGGCTTCGGCAACCAGCCGTACCTTGTATTCAAGCACGAGGACATCGACCGCCATCACTTGCACATCGTCACGGTGCGGGTGGACGGGAACGGCAGATGTATCAGTGACCGGAACAACTACTACCGCAGCAAGCAGATTACCCGTGAACTGGAAAAGAAATACGGGCTGCATGATGCGGAGCGCAAGAGCCGTCGCCCTGACACGCCGCTGCGCAAGGTGGACGCATCGGCAGGCGATGTGAAGCGTCAGGTGGGGAACGTGGTCAAGGCTGTGAACAGGCAGTACCGTTTCCAGTCGATGGGTGAATACCGTGCGCTCCTTTCCTTGTACAACGTGACGGTGGAGGAAGCGAGGGGCAACGTGCGGGGACGGGAATACAGCGGGCTGGTGTATTCGGCTACCGACGAGGCCGGGAACAAGGTCGGCAATCCGTTCAAGTCTTCGCTGTTTGGAAAATCCGTCGGCTATGATGCCGTGCAGGGCAAGTTCACCCGATCCAAGCAGGAAATCAAGGACAGGAAGCTCGCTGCCGCCACCAAACGCACCGTCCTTTCCGTGCTGCAAGGCACCTATGACAAGACCCGATTCGTCGCTGAACTCAAAGCCAAAGGCATCGACACGGTGCTGCGCCATACGGAGGAGGGGCGCATCTACGGGGCGACTTTCATCGACCACCGCACGGGATGTGTGTTGAACGGCTCCCGCATGGGCAAGGAGCTTTCGGCTAATGCCTTGCAGGAACACTTTACCCTGCCATACGCAGGACAGCCTCCGATACCGCTTTCCATCCCGGTGGAAAAGGCAGACGAGGAACGCGGACAGGTCGCATACGACCATGAAAGCATGGCGGGCGGCGTTGGCTTGCTCACTCCCGAAGGTCCGGCGGTGGATGCCGAGGAAGAGGCGTTCATCCGGGCAATGAAGCGCAAAAAGAAGAAAAAGCGCAAAGGCTTGGGGCTGTAATCAAAGTATCAACAATCTAAATCAATTTCAAACTATGTCACAAGAAGACGATTTGAGGGCACTGGCGAAAATCATGGATTTTCTGCGTGCCGTGAGTATCATTTTAGTGGTCATGAACGTGTACTGGTATTGCTACGAGGCAATCCGGCTGTGGGGCGTGGACATCGGCGTGGTGGACCGCATCCTGATGAACTTCGACCGCACGGCGGGGCTGTTCCATTCCATACTCTACACGAAACTGTTTGCCGTCCTGCTGCTTGCCTTGTCCTGTCTGGGCACGAAGGGCGTCAAGGGTGAGAAAATCACTTGGCGGAAAATCTGGACGGCACTTGCTGCCGGGTTCGTGCTGTTTTTTCTGAACTGGTGGATACTGGCCTTGCCGTTGCCCGTCGAGGCGGTGACGGCTCTCTATGTGCTGACTCTCGGCACGGGCTATGTATGCCTGCTGATGGGCGGGCTGTGGATGAGCCGCCTGTTGAAGCACAACCTGATGGATGACGTGTTCAACAACGAGAACGAGAGCTTCATGCAGGAGACACGGCTCATCGAAAGCGAGTATTCGGTCAATCTGCCCACACGTTTCTATTACAGGAAACGCTGGAACAACGGTTGGATCAATGTAGTTAATCCCTTCCGTGCGTCCATAGTGTTGGGTACGCCGGGCAGCGGCAAGTCATACGCCGTTGTAAACAATTTTATCAAGCAACAGATTGAAAAGGGATTTTCGATGTATGTATATGACTTCAAATTCAGCGACTTGTCCACTATTGCCTATAACCATTTGCTGAACCACCCGGAGGGCTACAAGGTGAAACCGAAGTTTTATGTAATCAACTTCGACGACCCGCGACGCTCACACCGCTGCAATCCCATTCACCCGGACTTCATGACGGACATTTCGGACGCCTATGAGAGTGCCTATACCATAATGTTAAATTTGAACAAAACTTGGGTGCAAAAGCAGGGCGACTTCTTTGTGGAGTCACCTATCATTTTGTTTGCCAGTATTATATGGTATCTCAAAATCTACAAGGACGGAAAATATTGCACGTTCCCCCATGCCATCGAGTTTTTGAACCGCCGCTACGAGGATATTTTCCCGATTCTGACCTCTTACCCTGAACTGGAAAACTACCTGTCGCCGTTCATGGACGCTTGGCTCGGAGGGGCGGCGGAGCAGCTCATGGGGCAGATAGCGTCGGCAAAAATTCCGCTGTCGAGGATGATTTCCCCACAGCTCTATTGGGTGATGTCGGACAGCGAGTTTACGCTGGACATCAACAACCCGGAGGAGCCGAAAATCCTATGCGTGGGCAACAATCCCGACCGCCAGAACATCTACGGGGCGGCACTCGGTCTGTACAACTCTCGTATCGTGAAGCTCATCAACAAGAAGGGGATGCTGAAGTCGTCGGTAATCATCGACGAGCTGCCCACGATATACTTCAAGGGGCTGGACAATCTTATAGCTACTGCACGAAGCAACAAGGTTGCCGTGTGTCTGGGCTTTCAGGATTTCAGCCAGCTGGTGCGCGACTACGGCGACAAGGAGGCGAAGGTGGTGATGAACACTGTCGGCAACATCTTCTCCGGACAGGTGGTCGGCGAGACCGCCAAGACGCTTTCGGAACGGTTCGGTAAGGTGTTGCAGAAGCGGCAGTCTATCTCAATCAACAGGCAGGATGTGTCCACTTCCATCAACACGCAGATGGACGCGCTTATCCCGCCGAGCAAGATTTCCGGTCTGACGCAGGGAATGTTCGTCGGTTCGGTGTCTGACAATTTCAACGAGCGCATCGAGCAGAAGATTTTTCACTGTGAGATTGTGGTGGATGCCGAGAAGGTCAAGCGGGAGGAAAGTGCCTACAAGAAAATCCCCGTCATTACCGACTTCACGGACGAGGACGGCAACGACCGCATGAAGGAAACGGTGCAGGCAAATTACAGGCGCATCAAGGAAGAGGTGAAGCAGATTGTTCAGGAGGAACTGGAGCGTATCGCAAACGATGAAAACCTGAAACATCTGTTGCAGCAGAAGTAGCCTATTGGTAATAGAAACAAGCGGAACAAGTTTCAAAACCTGTCCCGCTTGTTTTTTGATGTCATTTTCTCATGCGTTCCAACTCTTCGTCGCGCAGCATTCTCTCGTTCAGTTTCTCCTGCATCCTGTCGAGGAAGTAGGTGCGGCTTTCGTTCTTCCGGCGTTTGATGTCGGTGTAGAAGCGATAGCAGTCCTTTGATTCAATACCGAATATCTTGTAAAGAAGCGGGGCGAGTTGTTTGAGCGGCATTTTGCCGTTGTTGATGCAGCCCATCTCGTCAATGCCATAGATAAGTTCCACGAGGTCGATGGCGTTGCCCGTCCATTGCAGGAGGTTTGCGGTGTTCTCGGTTGTGTTGTCGGCGGATATTAGTGGTGGCACTTGTGGCATGGCAAGGAACTTCTGCATCTTCCTCACGAAAGAAAGTGCCTTGCTGACGTATGCGACAATCTCTTTCCTCTCTTCCGAAAGGTTGCGCACGGGATGGTGCTGCAATTCAATCTCTATGTAAGCCAATGCGATGATGGTGCGATTCGCATCCATGCTGCCGTTGCACAGTTCGATCACTTGGGCGGCGAAAGCCGTGTATGCCGTTTCCATATTGCAGTCGCCGGCTTCGTTTATCAGGCGGAAAAAGTCAGTTTCCGCTAATAAAAAGTAGTTCATATTCCTGTCAATTTTGAAGTTTCACACTCTGTTTTTCTGTATGCACACATGAATATTATTGGCAATAAGCGTAGCAGAAAACAGAAAATCCAACACTTGATTTTGCAAAGTATTGGATTTCAGATGTATAAAACTTGATATTTTTTGTCAGGAATAAATTTAGGAACACTTAATTTGTTTTTAATCAACACATTTATGTGTTTCAAGGAAATAAAAAATGTGTTCCGGGCATACATTTTAACCCTATTCTCTATTCATCAAGGGTATATATGCTGCGGTATACTCCGTTGGGATAGCTTTTTACAGACGAGAGTGTCCAGTGTTTTTCGTAGTGAGCAGACTGGAAAAAATGCCGTCCGGTTCCGGCAATGAAAGGAATGGTATATAATATGATTTCATCCACCGCTTGCATACGCAACAGTCCGTTGATATAGTCTGCCGTGTCCGGTGTAGCTTCCGCAAGATAGTGGGTGTTAGTGCCGTCTTTCCTCCATTCGTGCAGCATGGAGATGGAATAGTCCGGTGTGACGTGGTAAAGGGCATTCTTTCTGATTTCGTCAAGACCGCAACGGTCAAGGCGCAAATCCTGATGCGCTTTGCCATATAACTCGGAAGAAAGACATCCGTCCATCGTAAGGACGGCAAGAATCTGAACTTTTCCCATAATCGTATCCTTTCGTTAGGCAAGGTGCAAAAAAAGTAGCGTGCAATCCACACTACTTCAAGCGTGGGCTCTGGTAAAGCCCCTAAACGAAATACGTGAATGCACGCTATGCGTAGGCATAGCATAAGCATCACGCAATTAGCTTCGTTTAGTTTCAATTTACCAGATTTACGCTTGAAACTCCTTGCGGTCTTATTCTATATGTCGGCGGCGAAAAGCTCCTGCCAATCGCCGTTATTTCTCAAATGTTCTGCAAAGATAGCGAAATTCAGCGAATTACGGGCTATGATTGCTTGAATTTATATTTAAGTCCATACTCTTCAAGTTTGCTGTATAGTGCCGACCTGCTTATTCCCAACAGTTCGGCGGCGGCACTCCGGTTGCCGTTTGTCTGCTTTAACGCACGCATTATCCGCTCCTTATCCTCCGCGTCATTGCGCAGAGCAAAGCTGATGGGAGAGGTCGGTTTCGGCACGGCAAGTTCCAGATGCTCTTTCGTGACCATACCTTCCTGAGCCTGCAATACGGCTCCCATGATTTTTTGCCGAAGCTCGCGTACGTTGCCCGGCCATGCGTGGGTCAGCAACGCTTTACGGGCTTCGGAACTGAAACCGTTTACATTGCACTCCAGTTCCTTGTTGGCTATCTCACGGAAGAACTCCGCCAACGGCATGATGTCCTCCTGACAGTCACGCAAGGGAGGCACGGTTATCACGAAGTCTTGCAGACGGTAGAGTAAATCCTGCCGGAAACGCTTTTCGCTCACTGCCGCCTCCAGATCCTCGTTGGTGGCAGCGATGATGCGGACGTTGAAACTCTTGTCCGATTTGTCACCGACCGGGCGATAACGCCTCTCCTGTATGGCACGGAGCAACATCTGCTGGGTTTCCAACGCAAGGTTGCCTATCTCGTCAAGAAACAACGTGCCGCCTTCCGCCTCATGGAAATATCCTTTCTTGGCGCTGTCCGCACCCGTGAACGCGCCTTTGACGTGTCCGAAGAATGCCGACGGCGCAAGTTCTCTGGATAGTGAACCGCAGTCCACCGCCACGAATGGTTTGCCTGCCCGTTTGCTTTTGTCGTGCAGATGGTGGGCGATATGCTCCTTGCCCGTGCCGTTCTCTCCGAATATCATCACGCTCATATCAGTTGCAGCTACCAACTTTATCCTGTGCATGATTTTCTGAAAGGCGGAACCTTCACGGGCGAACACGGGCATCCGGCTGTGTCCCGACTGCCGCTCTTTCTGTATGGAGCGGATAAGGGGGACAAGTTTGTCCTCTATCAGTTTCTTTGGAATATAGTCTATCGAACCGAGCTTCATGCTTTCGACTGCCGTATGCACTTCGGCGTAGTCGGTCATTATGATGAACGGCTGTATCTTGTCCTCCTTGCGCATCCAGCGCAGCAGGTCTATTCCATTGCCATCGTTTAGGCGCAGGTCAGAAACTACTATATCATCATCTGTCGCCTGTTGTAGTTGTTTCTTCGCTGTCGAGAGGTGGTAAGCCTTCACGGTGCTGTATCCCTCCCGTGCCAGCAGGTTGCAGACATACTCGCAATACACGATATTGTCCTCCACCACGATTATTCTTGTCTTATCCATTTTTGTATTTTCTTCTTTCCTCCTTTGCCAACTGTATAATCTCCGCTCCCTTATCCAATACGGTGGTCACGGAATTACTTAACGCCTCGTTATCGGACTTATCCTTTCCATGAAGCAATCCATAAAGTACCTTCAGCGGCTGGTCGGCACGGAGTATCTCCCACGAACTGCGCAAGTGGTGTGTCAAGGCATCAAGTTCTTGCAGATCGTTTCGCGTTGCCGCATCCCGAACCGCCTGCATTTCCTTCTCGGTTTCCGTTATCAGCTTCTCCAACATGACAGCTTCATTGCCGTAGGACAACAAGGCTGAAAAGTCCGGTTTACCATCCTGTGTATCTTTAATGGAACACTTGTCGGAAACCTCCATCAGTTCAGATATGGAGAACGGCTTGAAAAGGCATCCGGCAAAGCCTCGTTCCAAAAGTTCCTCCGCATCGCAACTGCCCGAAGCGGTTGCCACGACCACGGGAATTGTCTGTGAATTGCCCACGTTGGACGAGCGGAGCAGTTCCAGAAGCTCGAAACCGTTTATTCCGGGCATATTCAAGTCTGTCAGCAACAAATTGTACTCTTTTCGGCGTATCATTTCCATCAGTTCTGCCGCATCGGTGCAGGTATCGCAATGTATTCCCTCCTGTGCATACATCTCTTTCAGCATCAGGAGCAGTACCTCATCATTGTCGATGGCGACAACATTGAGGTTTCTGTCCTTTGGGTGAATATAAGTCTGTATCTCTTTTTCCGGCACTTCTTCGGCTTTCGACATAGGTATTTCCACTGTGAAACGGCTTCCTTTGCCTTTCTCGCTGTCCAAACGGATTTTGCCGCTAAGCATCGTCACTATATTCTTCACAATGGCAAGCCCAAGTCCGAAGCCGTCTTTTGCGGCGGCGTTTGAAAGACGTTCAAACGCACCGAACACTTGTTGCTGCTCCTCTTTGGTCATGCCTGTTCCCGTATCTTCGATTATCAGTATCAGCACTCCATCGGAATAACCGGTAGTCAGGGATATTCCACCTTTCTCCGTGAACTTGGTGGCATTTGACAGCAGATTGTTTCCAATTTGGATGATTCGTTCTTTGTCGGTCAGTACCACTGTATCGCTTACGTTATTCACTGTTAGCGACAGCCCTTTGTTCATGGCTATTGGCATAAACTCCGTTTCAAGGGTATGTGTGATTGTGGAAATACGGCAGGGTAACAGTTTGGGCTGTTCCTTGCCGTTGTCCAAGCGGAAGAAGTCCAGCAATGTGTTAAGCATATCCCGCATACGGTTGGAAGATTGCTGTATGTTGCGAATATATTGCCCGGTCTTTCCCTCATTATGTTCTTTCTGTATCAGTCCGGCATAGCCTGTTATTGCCGTCAGCGGTGTGCGCAGTTCGTGGGTGATGGTATGCACCGCCTTCTTTCTTGATGCTATCAATGCCTCGTTTCGTTGTACGGATTGTTCCAGTTGTCCTATCAAATCCGTTGTCTTACGCTTGTATTGTTTGATGCTCCTTGCATCACGGTGTATGATGATGTAGGAAATCAACAACAGCAGAAGGACAAACCCCATCAAACCGCCTACCTGCATAAATGACTTTCCACGCATAGTAACTATTTCGTCTTCCCGCCCTTGCAGGTCAGCTTGTACCTTGTTTTCTATTTGATAGATTAGCCCCTTCAACTGTCTGTTTAGATCTGCATTGCGGGCAGCAAGACTGTCGGCTTGTTCCGACAACCGACGGCTCTGCTCTTTCTGTTCGCTGACCATGCTTCTATCGGGTGAACGAAGCGTAGTCGTTGTTGTCGTCGGCTTCGTTTCCTCTTTTTTGCCGAAGATGCCCAAGAATCCTTTACGCTTGGGTTTCTTGGGCTGTTCCTGCACAATCTTTTGCACAATAACAGGGGCTTGATTGGCTATCTTATTGTTGATGGATTGTTGCTCATCTATTAACCTGACAATCTGGAACATCTGCCGTTCCTTATCTTCCAAAAGACTGCGCACACTGTCAATACGCTCAATCGAATGAATGTTATTGAACAGGCACAATGTGCTGTCCAATGCAATGCGTTGGGCATGGTAATTCTCCAAATCCGTTTCATCCCAATCCAATACAGTTTCTCCCATCAGTGAGAACTCTATCAGCCGGATATGAATATGGTTTACCTCTTTCCTGAATTCATCTATCTGTTGATTGCTAACCTCCAATGCTTCCACCTCTTGCCATTCATGATGCCAAGTGTAAGCTATGCACCCGATTAACAATGTTATCAGTAAATAGCCTGATGTTATTGTTTTTTGAAGATATTTCATATTCAGTTCTCTTCAATTTTCAGTTTGAGATTCAAAACAATGTACATTATCACTCAAATTTTCTCCTATTCCATTATAGGCACAACGGATGTACACTTGTTCTTGAAAATACAATCATGACAAATCGGTGTTTTCTTACAATGTTTTATCCCATGTTGCAAGATTAACCAATGATTCCAGCCGAACAAACGATAATCCTTTCGGAAATCCTTTTCAAAGAATCTTTTAATATCCTCATCAGTATCAAAGTTGAATCCCAGTTTCATAAGAAAGCGTCGGGTGTAGGCATCCACTATAAATACCGGCTTGTGAAACGCATACACGGAAATTACATCTGACGTTTCATTCCCGATACCTTTGATAGACAGCAAACGGTTTCTAAGTTCATCTGTTTCAAAAGATTTTATCTTCTCCACATCATATTCAAACTGTCTGAACCAGTTGGTAATACGGATGATGGTCGCGCTCTTTCTTTTGGCGAAGCCGCAAGGTCGAATAAGAGATTCCAGTTCCACATCGGATAGCGATGAAATATACATTGGCGTAAGCTCCTTTGGAAATGCCTGCATCACTTTCTCCACAGATGACCACGAAGTGTTTTGCACGAGAATAGCCTCGACCATTACGGTGTACGCATTATCCGACCACCATACGGCAGGGCCATAAGCGTAATTTAGACTATTGTATATATCCAACGCATTGAGCATAACCTTTTAATCCTTCTTCTGACAATGTGGACAGTAACAGCTGCTTCTGCCACTTATCACGATTTTCTCTATTATTGAGCCGCAGTTTTTGCATCTTTTCCCTTTCTGTCCATACACTCTTAAATCGGGCATATTCCGATACTCCTTTCCCTCACCTTCCAGATATTCCTGTGGCGACATACGGTTGGTTTCAATGCTATTGCGGATAATCTCCCGTATTTTAACAACAAGACTATTCCATTCCTTATCAGAAAGGGCAGAACAATACTTACCCGGATATATACCTGCGGCATGAAGTATCTCGTCCGAGTAAATATTACCGATACCTGCTATTACCGTTTGATTATGCAGCATCTCTTTTATCGGGCGTTTCCGTTTGCTTAGGTGGGCAACGAGATATGAAGCGGTCAAACTATCATCTAATGGTTCCATTCCCAATTTCTCCAGACCGCTTTTATCGTCAATATCATTTTTGCCAAACAGCCAAAAGCGACCGAGCCGCCTTACATCTATGTAGCGCAGTTGGGTTCTGTTAGAAAGATTCATAATCAGATGCGTATGATTTTCCATCGGATAATCGTGGGGTATCACAAGTAGTTGACCCGTCATTCTCAAATGAAGGATAAGGCGGTCGCCGCTATCGAAATGTATCGTGAGATACTTTCCTCTACGGCTCATGCGATTGATAATCTGTCCACTCGTTTCTTGCTCAAATAGATACATGTCAGGATAAGCAATGACTTGTGAATGATTGGTTATCACGGAATCTATTTTTAAGCCTACAATTTGTGGCTCAATAACCCGTCTAATGGTTTCGACTTCGGGCATTTCAGGCATTCGTAGCACCTCCTTTCACGGCTGATTTCTTTATCTCCTCGTGATAGAAGAAATTGACTATCACAGGTGGGGCATCAAACGGCCTTTTCATCGTGTCATCGTTTCTGAGATATTCAAGTCCGTTTTCACCAGCGTATGCACGAACTTCCGCATCAAGCTGTTCCCAGTATGCACGTTTGTTTTTCAAAAAGGTTTCTTCATAAAGAGATAGTAATTCACTATGCTTATCCCGGATATAGTCCATTATCACCGATTTGTAGTTGCCACGGAGATTGAGGTTTTCGAGCCACACGAGATTGCATCGGTCTTTCACCCGTTCGATGATTGCCATAACATCGGTGATACCCGGAAATATCGGTGAGATGAAACAGGTGGTACGGATTCCGGCTTCATGAAATTGTCTCATCGCCTCCAACCGGCGTTCTATGCTCACTGCGTTGTCCATATCATCCTTGAACCGCTCGTCCAGCGTATTGATGCTGAAACCGACACGAGCATCGGGGAATGTCCTGATAAATTCCATGTCCCGAAGCACAAGGTCGGATTTCGTCTGGATGCTGATTTTAACACCACTGCCTTTGAGTTGTTGAAGCAATGCACGTGTCCTGCCGTATTCTTCCTCATGCGGATTGTATGGGTCCGTCACCGAGCCGATAAACAGCTCCTTGCCCTTGTATTTCTCCGGATTGGTCATTTCCGGCCAATGCTTCACGTCCAGAAACTCGCCCCACGGTTCGGGATGGTTGGTAAAGCGTTTCATGAACGAGGCATAACAATACTTGCATGCATGAGTGCAACCCACATACGGATTGACGGAATAGTCGCTTACCGGTAGGTTCGACTTGGTAAGCACGCTTTTAACATCTATATCGCTGATTTTCACCATTTGTTCCATTTGACTTTGTTTTCAACAGTAGCGGAAACTTGTCGTGGAATCAACGCACCTTCTTTGGCATAGCCGAGAACAACAAGAGCGGGTAGCATGTATCCGTCAGGCACATTGAACAGCTCCTTTATCTGTTCCGGCTCTTTCTTTACCGGGAAATGGACTACGGAACCCAGTCCTTCTGCGGTAGCTGCCAACAAGAGATTTTCAACCAATGCCCATGCTGCGGCAAAATCCATCAGACCATAGTTGTTGGTTTCGCTTTTGAGGTCATACTTGCATTTGAAATAGGGCAATATGACACACGCCGATTCCTCTATCATCTTTCGCTGAAGAGGATAGGCTATCTTGAACATCTCCTGCTGGGGAGTTTTCGGCTCGGAGATGCGGCAATAATAAGGCTTCACAATTTTTGCCACTGCCTTTATAGTATCCTTGTCGGTAATGGTCAGCAGTTCCCATTGCCGCTGATGGTTCGACGAAGGGGCTTTCAGCCCGGCGTTGAGGATGCGCTCCAGCACATCGCGTTGAATGGGTTTGTCCTGAAACTCACGGATGCTGTGCCGTTTTTCGATTACTTCATAAAATTCCATAATTATTCAATTCTTGATAGTTGAGGGTTCCTGCTTGCTGCGGCTTGTGGTGACGAGATATACCCCCACAAACACAAGCAGAAGCGAACCCAATTTTGTTATTGAAAATGTATCCTGTCCAATGGTAATTGCAATGGCTGAAGCCACTATCGGTTGCACGTAATTATACATGCTGGCGACTGTCGGACGAATAGATTTCAAAGCCATTGGAATCAGCATAAATGCGAGATAAGTCGCGCCGAACAGCAGGTAGAACAACGCTCCGGTTTGGAACCAGCTGAATGTACCGGCATGGAATGTCGGCACTTCTGCCAATGTTCCGGCACAGAACGGTGTAAGAATCAATGTCGAGAAGAGAAACATCCATTTCATCATCATCACGGAGGAATATTTTGTTGTCAATGGCTTAGACAGTACCAGATAGACGGAATACATCAATTGATTGACGAGCATAAGCATATCGCCGTGAATTGTCCCGTTGCCCGTCTCACCATAAATGGAACTGAAAACAAGCAACAGACCTCCGCAGACACCGAGCATAACTCCGGATGCCTTCTTCGCAGTTACCGGTTCCTTAAGAATGATAGCCGCCAACAGCATCACGAATATCGGAACGGAGGTCGCTATGATTGAGGCATCTACAGGGGATGAACTTTTTAAGCCAAGTACAAACAGGTATTGGTTGATGCCGACACCGCACATGGCGCACACGAAAAGAATAGCCAAATCTTTTCCGGCTACCTTTTCTATCGGCATGAACAATGAGGTCAGCCAAAACATCACGCAGGCGAAAGACGCCCGCATGATGGTGATGGCCTCGGGAGGTACATCCACCGACAGCAGGTATTTGAATACCGGCATGCTTATCCCGAAAAGGATATTCGCCGTCAATATCAGGATGTGTCCTCTCATCGGTTACCAAATGTTGTGATGGATTCTGCTCTTTACGTCAATCTCTTTCTGCTTGGGCAGGAAAGCGTTTTCAGCGGGGTAGCCCATGGTGAGCAGGCAGGTGAACTCATACCCCTCCGGTGCACCCACAATTTTCTTGATTTCTTCCACTTCATCGCCTACGGGGATGTGGAATACAGTGCCCAACCCCTCGTCTGTGGCAGCGAGAAGCATATTCTCAACAGCGCACCAAGCGGAGGCAAAGAAGTTGAGCGATTGTTGTTCGGCGGGTTTCAGAAGTTCTCCGTAGCAATTTTTCCAAAAGGGCAGAATCAGCAGACCGCTTTGCATCAGCATACGCTGTTGCTTGGGAAGGGCATCGGCAAACATAGCCATTTTGTCGTGGTCGCCAGTGTCATCCACTTCGGCGACGAGTTCCTTGAATGCCGCCATGTTCTTGGCAAGCGGAGCGATTACTTTAGCGATATTTTCTTGTCCACGCACCACGATGAAATCTAACTGGCGCAGGTGGTCGTTGGTGGGGGCCTTGAACGCGGCGTTGATTACACGGTTGAGGATTTCGTCACTCACTTCCCGGTCGGAGTAGTCGCGGTAGGTGCGACGCTTCTCCAATACTTCATAAAATTCCATATTGCATTGTTTTTTAAGTTAGACTTTCTGTCTTTTGTTTTCCGGTGCAAAATTAGTTTGTTTAATTGTTTTGTATTTGTTTTATTGTATCGAATATTTGTTGTAAATTTGCATCACCACAAATATGTTTTGTTTTATGGAAGATACGATTATACCATACGAGCTACCTGAAGTCGAAAACCATTCGTTTTTCTTCATCGACCAACGGGTGGAAGTAAACCTTGAAGCGAAATTGCATCAGCATGATGCGTGGGAATTGTATTATGTGGTTCATGGGCAGGGCAACCGCATGGCAGGAGACACATTGCAACCTTTTGCCGCAGGCGATGTGGCGTTAATTCCGCCATCGATGATTCATCGTTGGGAATATAATGCCGATAGCATTGATGTAGATGGGTGTGTTCGCTACCTGATGGTGGCTTTCAGCCATTCATTATTAGAACGGTGCATGGAGGTATTTCCTGAATTGAGAAACAGATTGTCGGGTGTACAGTTTCCGACCGAAGCACTGAAATTCGGCCCAGAAAGTTCACGTGCGATTCGCAGGGTATTGTCAGAAATGAATGAAATGGATGAATTGGGGCGTTTAAGCGCAATGTTTCGCTTATTGCCAGTTGTTTTTACTTCGTCCGATTATACATTAACCGGGAAACCGATACGCATCGAGAGAGATGTTCGTCGTATGCAACAGATTTGTGCCTATGTCATGAAACACTATGTCCATTCCATTACGTTGGACGATATTGCGGAAGAGGTTGGCATGAACCGTTCGGCATTCTGTTCTTATTTCAAGCGTTGCAAAGGAATGACTTTTTCACAATTTGTTACACAATATCGTTTGAATACGGCTTGTCATTTATTGAAAAAAACACAAAGGGGAATCGCGGAAATTTGCTATATGGTCGGTTTTAACGATTTGCCGCATTTTGTACGGGTGTTTACAAGTACTATGGGGATGTCGCCGACTAAATACAGGAAGCAATACAGGAACGTATAGTTTTTATTGGCAGCTAAAAGGCAGTAACGGTTTTGTCCGTTACTGCCTTAGATTACATTTTTAACCCTTTCGGTCGGCTCTCATCCTTGATATACGCCCCCGGACGCCCGATTATTACATGGTCGGCGAAATTTCCCATTGGACTTCGTTCATTTGCCGGACTGCGTATCTGCGGCGATATATTTTCTGTATATTGCCTGATACCGTTTCGCACATCTTCCGCCTCCGGCTTGACCTGTTGCCCCTCGTTCTCCTTGTCGGCGACTTCGGGTGTGGGCGGTGCAAGCTCCAGCTGTATCTTGCGGTCGAGGGCGGCAAGTTCTGACTTCAACTGTTTCAGTTCGTCCTCCTTCTTCCACACCTTACCCGCTATCTCCTGCAACTGCGGTATCTCACGTTCCAGCACCTCGTTCTTCGCCTTGTATTGGTCGATGATGGAGGGGATGCGCTCCAGTGCGTTGAGGAAGTTGCGGGCGGCGGTCACCGGATCAGCCATCGCCAGATGCCCGTTGTTGTAGGTGTACTTGTAGTTTCCCTCAATCACGAAGCGGTTGTCGGTGAACTCCAATCCCTCTTTGAGCATCCTCTCGCTGACCACTTTGACCGGGAAACCGTACAGTTCCCCGATTGGGCTGTATTGCCCTCCGGTGGTGGCGTTCTTGGCTATCTCCTGCAAACGCTTTCCGAGGACCTTTTCGTCGGCGGAATCCACGCCGTCCACCCGCAGGTGGTTGAGGCGGTTGCCCTCCTTGTCGGTCTGCACCACCGAGAGAAAGCGGTTCCAGTCCTCCGTCATGGCATCCACCATTGCTGTGTTGTTCCGCAGCTCACCCGTCTTTGATTCCAGCTTGAACTCCGAATCACGCCTGCCCTTGTTGAACGACTTGCGTTCCCCTTCGAGCGAGGCGATGCGCTTTTCAAGTTTCGCCTTGTCCAGAAGGTCAGTGTTACCGGAGAGCAACGCCATGTACTCCGAGAAGTTCATGCCCGATTTCTCGTCCATCGCACCCTCGTCGATGGTACGCGCACCCATCGCGCCGCTTTTGAGCTGGCTGATGAACGTCTGCTTGCAGTGCAGGAGGTTGAACTTGTAGCTGTCCAGCGACTTCTCCACCGCATAGATGATTACATCCACGTTGTTTCCGGCGAAATGCTTGGCAATCTCATTTCCGGCTCTAACTCCGCGTCCGTCACGCTGTTGCAGGTCGGACGGACGCCACGGTGTATCGAGATGATGGATTGCCACACACCGTTTCTGAGCGTTCACGCCCGTTCCGAGCATGGAGGTAGAGCCGAACAAAACACGCACCGTCCCGGCGTTCATGGCGTCTATCACCGCCTTCCGCGCCTTGTCGGTCTTGCACTCCTGAATGAAGCGCACCTCGCTTGGCGGTATGCCGTAATCCTCCGTCAGCTTGCGCTTGATTTCCGAATAGACGTTCCACCCGTCGCCCGGCTGGTAAGTCCCCAAATCCGAGAAGACGAACTGTGTGCCTTTCTGCGCATCGTACTTTTGGTAATACTCCGCGATCATCTTGGCGCAGTGGCTCGCCTTGTTGTCGTGGTGGTCTTCATAGTTCGGGTCTATCATGCGCATATCCAGTGCCATCTTGCGGGCGTAGTCCGTGGCGATGAGCATCTTCGCCTTTTCCTCCGTTTCCGAGAGCGGCAGCCTGCCCAATAGGGTGGCGTCACCTGTCTTGGCGAACTCCATCAGTTGCTTGATGAAATACTCTTGGTCGGGCGTGGGCGGTATGTGGTGCAGAATCTCGTTCTTGTGCGGACGATCCACGCCCACGTCCTCCGCCGTGCGGTAGTCCGTTATCTCGTTGTAGAAGGCGGCAAGCTCCGGCACCTTGATGAAGTAGCGGAAACGCTCCTTCTGCACGATGTTGTTCGTCACGTTGAACTCGAAGTCGGTCGTCTTCTTGGCGAAGATGGCCGCCCACGCGTCGAAGCAGCGGATGTCCTGCCGCTCCAGCTCCTTCGGGCGCAGGTACTTGAAGAGCAGGTACAGCTCCGTCAGCGAGTTGCTGATGGTCGTGCCGGAGAGGAACGTCGCCCCCAAATCCTTGCCCGTGCGCTCCTGTATGGTGCGTATGGCAAAGAGCATATTAAGGGCTTTCTGGCTTCCCTCACTATTGCCCAACCCCGCCACACGGTCGTGCCGGGTGTTGAACGTCAGGTTCTTGAACTGGTGCGACTCGTCGATGAAGATATGGTCGATGCCCATCTGCCGGAAGTCCACCACATCATCCGTGCGTGATTTGATGGCATCCTCCACCTTTGCCAGCTTCGCTATAAGGTTGTACTTGCGCTTCTCCAATCCTTTGAGCATGGCACGGGATATGTCCACCCCCTGCTGGCGCAGCACTTCGAGGTTTTCCTCCACGGTGTCCAGCTCCGCCTGCAAGATACGCTGCTGCAACTCCGGTGACTGCGGAATCTTGCCGAACTGGTCGTGCGACATGATGACGCAATCGTAATCGTTGTTCTTGATGTTGTTGAAGAAGCGCACGCGGTTCGCCGCCGAGAAGTCCTTCTCAGAGGCGTAGAGGATGCGGGCGTTCGGGTATGCCGCCTGATAGGTCGCCGCAATTTCCGCCACGTTCGCCTTCAACCCGATAATCATCGGTTTGTGCGCCAAGCCGAGACGTTTCATCTCATGCGCCGCGATGCACATTATCAGCGTCTTGCCTGTGCCTACCTCGTGGTCGCATATCCCGCCGCCGTTCTGTTTGAGCATCCAGACGCAATCCTTCTGCGAGGGGTAGATGTCCTTCACGCCCCGGCTTGCCAGCCCTTTCAGGTTGAGGTCGGGGAAAGTCTGGTGCGAGCCGTCATAGCGCGGGCGCACGAAACAGTTGAACTTGCGGTTGTACATCGTCACCAGCCGCTCCTTGAACTGCGGCGACTGCTCTTCGAGCCATTCGGAGAAGCCGTTGCGTATCTCGTCAATCTTGGCGTTGGCGAGCTGTATGCCCTCGCTGTCGCGCACCTTGATGTCATTGCCATGCTCATCCTTGCCGATGGACTTCATCATGTCGGGGCAGGTGTTGTGCAGGGCGTGTTTCAACAGGTGCATACCGTCATAGTTCCGGTAATAGCCCTTCACTAAAAACTCGTCCGTGATTTTCATGGTGCGGTAGCCGCACGCCACCGAATACTCGTCCATGCTTGCGGAGTAGGCGATTTTCACGTCCGTGTCGAAAAGATGGCTCATGTAGGCGGCGTACACGCCCGTCGGAATCCAGCGTTCCCCGAAATTGAAGTCGAGGTCCTCGAAGGCGATGCGCGGCGGCTCGGCTTCTTTCAGAGCCAACAACGCCTGCTTCACTTCCGGCATACGCCCGTTTTCTGGGTTGTCACCCATCCATGCCTTGATGCGCTCCGCCTTCTCTATCACGTTCCCGGCGATGAACCTGTCCTTTATCTCGTAACCGGTTACGAGCGGGTTGTAGAAGATGCGTCCTTTGAGGGCGTCAAGCAATCCCTCTTCCGTGCTGTCGGTTATCTCCCGCATATAGTCGAGATTGACCGTGCCGAACTTGTTGAGCGATGCGGAGAGTGCCTCTTCGGGAGAGCTTACGTTGGCATGGCTCTCCACCGAGAAGGAAACGGGACGCTCGAAGATGTCCGCCTTGACGAACCTGCCGTCTTCCGCACGTTCCAACGAAAGGATGTCGCGCCCGGCGGCATCCATCATCAACAGTTTCACGTTCTGCTTGGCATTGAGGTTGCCGTAGCGCATGACAAACTCATCGTAGCAGGTGTTCAACGCTATGCGTTGTGCAGACCCTTCATCGTGATACTCCGCCTCGTAGCGGTAAAGCCGCTCGTATGAATCACGGAGTGACACATACAACATCGCTTTCTCCTTCTGGTAGCCAGTCAGGTCAAGCGGTTGGAATGTCGCGCCGTAAGGCGTGAGGTCTTTCAAATAACCGAGATTGCGTGAAGCATCCAGTACCATAGAGCCGTCACGATAGTGCGGCTCCAGCATGCCGTTGAACGGACGGGGAGAAAGGTCGAGAGGTTCCTCCTCCGGTTTTTCCGCTTCCATTTCGGGGAAAAGGGAGGTTGCAGCCGTTTCCGTTGCGTGAGCGGCAGGAGTGGCGGCAACTTCCGGCTGCGTTTCGGGTTGCCGTGTTTCCTGCTCCGGTGCGGCTTTCACGTCCGGGACATGCTGCCGTTTCTCCTGATGCTGTGCCGCCAGCCTGCGAAGCTCCTTGCGTCGCTCCGGCGTGAGGTCCATCATCATTTCATAGAAGCCGTTGATGGGCGGGTTGGTATCCCAATCCAAAGTGGCGTAAATATCATCCGGATCGGCTTTGGCTGCGACACTCACCGGCTTTGTTTCTTGGCTGTCCCTGTTCTCCGTCGGTGGTGCGGCAGACGGCTGTGGCGGTGCGGTCGTAACCTTCGGCGTAACCTGCGCCTGCGGTTTGGGAGGCATACGTCTTGCCGGGCTTTCCTTTTTCGCCGTCTTTTTCTTCTTGGAGGGTGCTTCCTGCTTGCGTACCTCCTCGGTCATGCCCCAGAGGTCGAGCAGGGAGAGCTGCACGCCCTCCGAATAATCGGGACGGTGCGGCTCTATCTCCGGCTTTTCTTCCTCCGGCTGCGGTGTTACCGCTTCGGGCTTGGCTGCCATTTCATTACGTGGCTGTATCTCAGGAGTGACAACTGGTATGGAAATGGTTTCCGTAACCGTGCTTTTCCCCTGTGCCGGATGCAGGCTGTACATTTCATACAGTTCTTTGTCAAACTGATGCAACTCGATTTTCAGATGTTCCCGCAAGTCCTCCGCCATTTGCCCGATGCCGCCCCGGTGCAGGAGTTGATAGGCAGGTTTCCCGTAAGGGTCTGTGCCTCTGATTAAATCCGTATTGGAAAGAGAGCTGATGCTCCATACATACCCGTTCACCGAAGTGCCGATGGGCGTCTGTTCGGTCTGCATGAAAAGTTTCTCGTTGTAGTACAGTTCCCCGTTCTTTCCGCTGTTCTTTTGCAGGATAATCAGGTCGCTGCCCACCTCCGTACCCGCGTTGTCCGTGAAGAGATTGTTCGGCAGGCGTGCGACACCCACCAGATTGGCATTACGCATCATATACTCGCGTATGGGTGCGTTGGACGGTGCGTCCAGCACCCCCTGCGAGGTGATGAACGCCACGATGCCGCCCTCACGCACAGCGTCAAGGCTTTTCAGGAAGAAGTAGTTGTGTATTGCCTTCGGTGCGGAACGCCTTGCCGGGTCTTGGCTTCCTGTAAACTCCGGGTCGAACACAGCCACGTCGCCGAACGGGATGTTCGAGATGGCAAGGTCGAAATAATCCGTGAAGGGCTTCTCTATCTTCTCGAATCCCTGCACCCTTACCTTTTGGTCGGGATGCAGGTGTCCCAATATCTTGCCCGTCATCAGGTCTTTCTCGAAAGCCATGATGTCCGCGTCCGGCTTGTTTTCCAGCACGGCATCCACGAATGCGCCCACGCCCGCCGACGGCTCCAACACACGGTCGGGACGTATGCCGTGTTCATGCAGAGCCTCCGCAATCGTGCCGGTTATCTCCGGCGGTGTGTAGAATGCGGTCAGCACGGACTGCTTCATGGCATCCGCGTACCGCTTGTACTCCGTATCGTCCTTGCTGTTTTCACGCACCAGCCTGTGCAGTTCCACCGTAGGGGCAAACAGTTCGAGGTCCGATTTCGCCCAATGCACGGCATCCGTCAGTTCCTTTGCCGGGTTCAGTATGCACTTCAACCCGCCGAAACCGCAATACTTCCGAAGTATGGCTTGTTCCTCGGCGGTTGCCGTCCTCCGTTCCCTGTCAAGGATGAATGCCGTCCGTATCGCCTCGATGTTGTCCCGCAGCCGTTGTTTGCGGTTAAACGCCATATTCCCCGATATAAAGGACGACGGCTCCCGTCAGCTCCGTGTAGAGCAGGTCGTATTCGGGCGACAGGGCGAAGTTGTCGTCCGAAAGATCATAGGCGGAGAATACGTTGCCGACAGGCGGCAGCAGCTTTCGGATGAAGGCTTCGCGTTTCTTTTCCGGCACTTCGTCGGCAAACTCGTTTTCCACGACTTCGCGGAGGATGGCGTACTTGGAATAGCGAAGACCACGCAGGAGCGTGTCCATCGCCAACTCCTGCGCCCCCTCGGACGGATAGCCTTCGAGCCGCGCACGCTCATACGTTTCGGCGGCACGGTCGGCACGTTCCCGGATGAAGGCATCGTCGGAAGCCTGTTCAAACCTGTTCGTGCGGAGATAGTCCAGCAGGTACAGACCGTAATAGGAAAAGTCGGTCTGACCCTCGTTTTTCT
>ERZ773157.1558-NODE-1558-length-20862-cov-5.420724_pt1 | contig 20862 bp, 9 predicted proteins | sample MGYA00511480_ERZ773157 | MGnify/ENA primary metagenome ERZ773157 (study PRJEB29015, sample SAMEA2737863) | human gut metagenome | biome: human gut; feature: human-associated habitat; material: faeces | place: China | collected 2012 ... | reverse complement strand
ACTACCACCATAAAAGTAGAGACGTACCACAAAAGGAAGCCACTCACGGTTATTCCGTTTGTTCATATCAGAGTTATTCGCATAGTTCCCTTCCCCTTCAGAGTGATTCGTATCAATCTTCTTATTCCTGTTCCGATGTATCCCTTCCAACTTTACAAGTGCCCGTACAGAGCCCAGACGTTCTATGGTTACTGATTTTATTTCTCCTATGTAATGAGTAAAAGATATTTGAGATGTATTTTCTTGAATCGGCTCGTTTTGCGTATTACAAATCAGACGCGCTTTCTCTCCTACTTTAGTTCCCTTATATAATAGGCTATCAATCAGGAAATCTCCGCGTCGGGGAATAAATACGGAAATTAGCCCTGTTTCAATTTGAATATCTTCAGGCGTTTCAGTGATTGCAATAGAAGCATTAGGCTGTTTATTGATAGTTTTTGCTTTCCGGGGGGCTTTTTCTAATGTCAGTCTTTCTGTTCCGGCAGGAATGACTCCGGCAACTCCGCTCCATTTCACGGAACCATCCGGCCAGTAAGCCAATGGCCAAGTATCTACCGGAATCTCTTGATTTCTATCTGTTTTTAGTCGCAATGAAGTTTCAGGAAATAGGTAGCCTTCATCAAAAGGAACTCCGAAGCTTACAGCTTTGTCTTGTTCAGGAGTATTGCCGATCCAATGTAAAGGAACAGTAGACGTTTGGGGTGGTAAACATTCATAGTGGAAGTTTGTAATGCGGGTACGGGATAAGGTGGTGCGAAAGCCGAACCATCCTTCTGTCAGAGGTTCGGCATCGCGGAAGTCCACCAGTCTCTTGCCGTCTATGTAATAACTAACCCTATTATTTTCATTTGTTATCTTAATGTGATACCAGTGATTCGCTTTTAGCAAATGTTCGGTATCTGTATATTCTTTCAATATGGCAGGACGTACTTTGGGATCTGTGATTCCTGCTTCATTGCCGTCATAACGACGGAAGCGTGTAGTAGAGTTATAATTTCCACCATATCCCATGTAATAGAGTTGCAAAGAATAACAATTCAGAAAGATTCCGCTACGCCACTTCTCACGTTTCCATATATTATCAGGATATTTGGGATCCGAAGCCATCCAAAAGCAATTCAGGTCACTCAAACGGTCTCCTTCTTTTTCTACAACTACACATGCATCATATTCAATGGTTACCCGCCCGCTCATCTTTTCTTTCCTCCATAAAGTAAGGCCTTTAGGAGACAGTATTTCAGCGGTATCACCCTGAAATGTCACTTTATAATCCGGAGATTCCGACTCTACCTTCCAATATTTATGAAACTGGCGGGCGTTGAGGCCGGAAACTTTATTGTTTTGTGCGTTTGTTCCTAAAGTGATGAAGAGGAACAAAAGGATAAAGAGTTTTTTCATATGTATATTTGCTATCTCACCTTACAAAGGTAGGGAGAGCCGATCAATTAAGAAATAGAATATTATCCATATATATGGCGATTCGTTCAACTATGAAAAAAAGAACAACCCGACACTGTAACCGGATTGTTCTTTCCTTATAAACTTATACTAAATAGAATAAGATTTTTCTTATTCTTTCGGTTCTTCCGTTTCGGATGACTTCAAAGTTTCGGCGCCTACATAATAACCCAGGTTAGTTCCCTGATTATATCCCATGTTCTGCATAGCCTGAGACATGTCATAGTTATGGTCGGTCATCAAGTGTGGCAGACGGTGTGTAGTAGGATGATTCGTTGAGAATATATAGATTGATTTATAATCACTTGAGCCTAAAATAACCTCTTCACGGTAATCACCCAAAAAATCACCATAATAACAAGGATTATATTTTGAGGCATGATTTCCCTGATTACTACCATAAAGGTCAAAAGATATCAGACGATTCTTATTTGACTTGTTTACATCAGGGTTCGCTTTATAGCTCACAATACAACCGCGGTCTAACATTTCCCTAGTAGATTGACCACTCCAATAAATAGCCACATTATACATCACTCCGCTACCAATTCCAGTAGGATATGTAGTAGAAACCAATCCGGTACCATTACAACTAAACATACCTTCTTGTGTAGAAGACCAATATTCAAAATCCGGACTATCCGGATCAACATCCGCTACTATACAACGCCCAACATCACTTGCATCTGCCGGTAAATTTCGTCCATGACCGGTAATCATACTACCATCTCTTGCATTCATCACCTGACAGGCATATCCATTTCCCTGACCTTCATAATCTTTTGACTCTTCAAAAGAAGCAACAATCTGCAATCCGGAACGGTCTTTTATGAATTTTCCGACATGCAATATATCTCCATGCCCATTTCCACTACACCATAACTCGCTTCCATTATCGTCAATAGCTGCCGAACCATACAAAATCTCATCCCTTCCATCACCGTCCAAATCAGCAACACGGAAACAGTGTGAACACATCCCTAACCATTTAGACGAATGATCTGCTGTATCAAACTTCCAACGTGGAACCAATTCATTACCTTTTAAGTCAAGTGCCCAAACCTGCCAATTCTTATAAATACCTCTACTGATTATCAAACTAGGATTAGCCACTCGCGCTCCGGTTGTTTCATCAGGAATACCATCCAAATAAGCAACACCGATAAAGAAGCGATCCATACGATTGCCAAAATCATCTCCCCAATATTCACTCCAATACTTGGCACGTGATACTTTCGATCCTTCTCCTCCACGTGGAATATTATCTATACGAGTTATTTCACGTCCGTCATATCCCCTGCAAATAGAGATATATTCGGGACCCTCCATTATCAAACCGCAAGTAGTAGCTGTAGACGGGTCATTCTGATCTCTCGCAATAGCCGCTCCGGAGTACCAACCTTTACCATCTGTTTGACGATTACGATAATCATTCACTTTCCCATTTGCGTCAGTGATAATCTTGCCATCGGCAAACTTTGTACCTTCGGAAGTACGGAAAGCAATTTCACACAAACCGTCACCATCAAAATCATACAAGATATAAGAAGTATAATGTGATCCGGAACGGATGTTAATTCCCAAATCAATCCTCCACAAGAAAGTCCCGTCCATTTTATATGCTTCCAACAGAGTAGTACCATTAAACCAAACTCCCATATTCGCTCCGTCGTATGGTTCTCTCTTCACCACAATCTCTAATTCACCGTCACCGTCCAAGTCACCTAGCTGAATATCATCAGGAGAATATGTAATCGATGCATCGGGTACATTCATGTTTAATCTAATTTCATGATAAAACTTTTCTGCCATTTCAGAAGTAAATGTATAATCGCAAAGCGTTTCAGCCTGATTAGCAAGAGTAACCCGATATACATTCGTTTTTGATACATCAATATCTGCATCCACCCAGGAAGTCGTATTTGAAATAGGTTCTTCATTCAATTTCACTTCCGTCTCACCGTCTACTGATTTATAAATATCAAAAGCAACATTAGACGGATCGGTCTTCAATAATCTCCAGCTAATCAATGCGGATGCAATCCCTGATGCGTTATTGGGATCAGAAGCCGAAATAGGATCATAACTCACCCACATGGCGCGGCTACCCGTTATGACTTCGGTCGGCAGAGGAGGCAATTCTTCTGTTTGATTGCCATTGTTCACTTCAACGACGGGGTCATTATCTGAGCAAGCAACTATAGCCAGCAAATAAAACAGCCCCAATATTATATAATGTATCTTCATTTCTTTCGTTTTTTATTCTATAAACATCCGTTCTATGCAAGAATATCCTATTTCTATTCATCAGTATTCCGGTTAAGTTACCAACCCGGATTCTGCTCCAAATTAGGATTTTTCGATTTTTCACTCTGAGGAATCGGGAAGAAATACATCTTATCATCCCAACTTCTTTCTTTTACCTTACGCTCATACGTATAAATATCATCCCCATTTTTCGTAATTTTCATTTCAACAATGTTCTTGAAATGTTTGTCCCCCTCCTTCCAACGACGTACATCCCAAAAACGATGTCCTTCAAAAGCCAATTCTACCATACGTTCATTCTGATATTTCTTCCAGAAAGCATCATTGGTCATCCCTTGAGGGAATCCGGGCATTCCGGCACGTGTACGGACTACTTTGATAGCATCTACAGCCGAAGTTGTAAATTCACTGTCCGTTGCATACGGACTACCCAGATACTTATATACAGCTTCCGCATAATTCAAATAGAACTCTCCAAAACGGAACGTAATCCATGAATGATAGGTCTTTGAAGCTGTACCGGCACGCAAATCTACTGCCGTCTGACAATACTTCTTCAGATAATAACCTGTCGGAGTTCCGCCACTCAAAGGTTCCGCATTTAATCCGCCCTGATAGGTTTGCAGAGGAACAGTATTCCAGTTAGGCCATTTTTCGTCTCCATTCTTGGCAATAGTCAGATAGAAACGAGGGTCGCGGTTGGTATAATAAGGATTAGTAGGATCGTAGTTATCCAACTCGTCCGGGCGCAACCCTGTATCCTTCATCTCATACGCATCCACCAGTGTCTGTGTGGGACAGTTTCCACCTTTACAATTTTCCAACCCTACCGGGAAGTTATATCCCTCAAAAGAATTAGTGGTAGTAGTGGCACGACGGAGAAAAATCAATTCACTAGTAGCGTCATTGTAATTATCCTTACTCCAAAGTGATGAATAATCCTCCACTAAGAGTTTTGCCTTTTCAGCAAATCCATTACTGTCATCTAAAATTTCCTTATTGGCTTTAGCTGCACGATACCACAGCTCTTTATTATCAGTCGGGTTAAACAAAGGACTTGCCGCATACAACGCAGCACGAGCTTTCAAGGCCAATACCGTTTTACGGTTGGCACGTCCTGTTTCCGCCGGACTACTAGGCAATGCCATATCTCCCAGTTTACTGTAATCGACAATAATCTTATCCTTTATATCATCACATTCGGCTATGATATAATCAAAAATCTCCTGTGCCGGCCTGCGCGACAATGTATTCGATTCTTCGGCTGTTAATATATGGTCGCTAAACGGCACATCTCCATATTGCCGTACCAAGTTAAAGTAGAAATATGCACGAAGGAAACGCACCTCATACTGGTAATTGGTATAACGGAACATTTGTTGTGCATAATCACTGTTCAAAGCCAACTCGGGAAATGTCAGTCCGGTAAACTTCTCCAGATATAAATTACAATTGGCTATCCCTTCATAACAGGACGTCCACATACTACTTTTAGCATTTGACGGACTCCAAGAACCATTGTAAAAGTCTTCAATCTGATTTCCCGAATAAGCATATTCAGCCTCATCAGTAGCAGAACCAAGAATTGCCCCGCTATAGTTTCCAAAGTCCACATCCATGGACAAATAGATATTTGTTATCAGCCCTCCCACATTACCGAAGTTGAGCTTCACAAAATCCTCATCATAGTTATTGTACTCATGATATTCCATCTTATCTGAGCAGGAACCGAGTGTGACTACACACATCATTCCGTAGATAATGTTTTTCAGTTTCATTCTTTCGCTTTGTTTTTATGATTAAAAACCAATCGTAACACCGACTACTACACTCTTATTCAGCGGAGTCGCTACACCATAACATTCCGGATCTGCCACATCAATGTGATCTGAACAGAACAAGTCTGTTCCTCTAACATATAACTTGGCACTCCCCAATATCTTAGTCTTCTTCATCAATTCTTTCGGGAATCTGTAATACACCTCCGCATTACGCAACTTCAAGAATGACCGGTCTGCCAACCAAACCGTATTAGCCTGATAGTTATTGGCATTACTCTGTGAACTCAAACGAGGATATTTGGCATTTTGATTTTCCGGTGTCCAACGATTCTCATAATAATGAGTAGAAAGTGTCGTATTATTTATCAATGGCCAAAACATACTCTTCGTATTCAATAAAGCAGAATAGTTACCTGTTCCCTGAAACATTACATCTACCCCAATCCCTTTCCATTCGGCTCCCAAATGGAAAGAATAATAAATTTCCGGGGCTGTCGTACTATAACCAATAGCAGTTTTGTCATTAGCATCAATGATTCCGTCTCCATTCACATCTTTATATTTTATGTCTCCCGGCACTACCGTAGTAAAGTTTTGTGTAAGGCTGTTTGCTATATCTTCTTTATCTTTGAAGAAACCTTCAGCTACCATTCCATATACTTGGCCCAACCGATTTCCTGTTTGCACAAGATTCTTATACAAACGCGGTTCTTCCAGTTGTTCCTTAATTTCATTCTTATTCCAAGCAAAATTACCGCCAAGATTAAACACTACATCTCCTAACCTTTTCGTATAGTTAAGTCCTAGTTCCATACCATAGCTATCAACGATTCCGGCATTCTCGAACGGAGCATCAACTCCCAGTACATCGGTATATTTACCCTCGGAAGAAACCCAAATATCTTTTCTCCGTTGATAATAGCCTTCTGCCGTCACATTCAATCCATTGAACAACATAGCATCAACACCAACATTATATTTATACGCTTTCTCATGTGTCGAATTAGCAGTTGCCAAGCGACCGATAATAGTACTTCCGAATTCAGAGTCGTAACTACTGTTAAACTTATATTGCGTACCGGTAGTCGTATAAATCTGGTCCCAATAGTCATATACGGTAGTACTTCCGTCTTTAGGCAGATAATCAACATTGATCACTCCAAACGAAGCGCGCAATTTCAAGAAGTTCACCCAAGACACATCTTTCAACCATTTTTCTTCCGAAAGTACCCAAGCAGCAGAAATGGTAGGAGAAAAAGCCCATTTATGTCCCGGTGCCAATAAACTGGAAGCCGAACCAACCAATGCCAGATCCAAATAATAGCGATTAGAGAAACCTACATGATTATACCAAGAAACATTTTGCCGATAAATAGTAGTGTTCAGACCGTATGAATCACGATATTCATAATCCCATTTCAATTGAGAATACACATCCCACTTTTGGAATGAACGATTATAATCTACACTACCTGCAAAATTAAATTGACGCGCCCAATTGTCAATACCCGCACCCGAACCCATTTCACTGGATTCGCCACCTGAAATGGCAGTATAAAACGGCCCGTTAGTTGTCCAGCTTGTTGCATAACCGGCATACGTATAAGTTTTGCTATGATCTTCCAGAATATTGGAATAGTTGTCATAAGCTAAACGAAAGTTAGCTCCCAATCCTTTCAGCAAACCAGACAAATCTTGTGACAAGGTAAGGTCGGCAAACAAACTACGAGAGTGTCCTTTAGAATAAGCAGCTCCCTGCGATTGTGCGACAGGATTCGACGTCCCCGCCCAAGTAGTACTTCCTCCCCAACTGCCATCTTCCGTACGAACCGGAAAAGCTGCAGAAGGAATCGAATAAATCATATCCCATAGGTTAACCGAAGCCCCCGGAATCCGAGATTCGGACAAGGTACCGAGAAGATTCAACTTCAATTTGGTAGTGGCGGTTAAATCAATATCCAGATTTGTACGCAAATTAGCACGTGAATACATATTTTGTGTAGAATATCCGTCATTTGCATTCGGGGTTTTGATAAACCCTTTGTCTGTTAATAAATTCGCCATAGTATAGTAGCGGAACTTTGCTCCTCCTCCACGGAATTCGATCGTATATTTATTAGACACTCCTCTGTCTTTAAAGGTTTCATCAATCCAGTTCACATTAGGATAGAGATAAGGGTACATACGGGAAGCCCCTCCACTGCCTACTCCATTACGGAAAGCATCGACTTCTTCCGGAGTATACCGAGCTCCCAAACCTTCATATCCACGCGCTTCATTCACTGCAGAAGCATACGTAGCCGCATCCACAAATTCCGGACGTCGAGACTGTGTGTTAATGATATGATCATACGTAAAGGTTATCTCTTTTGTTTTGTACTTACCACGCTTCGTCGTAATCAAGATCGCACCGTTCACTCCTTTGTATCCGTACAATGCCACAGCCGCGGCATCTTTCAGGATGGAAACGGATTCTACTTCTTCCGGACTCACCAAGCTCATGTCTCGTTCCAAACCGTCAACCAGCACAAGCGGTGTACTACTTGACAAGCTCTGCAAACCACGTACATAAAAGGTAGGATCTGCCATTAACCCGGTACTGACCGCATTCTGCAAAGTAGTAAGGCCCAATCCATATCCATATAAAGAATTGGATATATTCCGGGAAGACCGCTTATTAAACTCTTCATTATAGGTGGTAGAAACTGCTGCCGTTGATTCATGACGATTGAATGTCCGGTTAGCTCCCACATCAATAGTCTGAGCTGCATATCCCATCACAATGGTCATCGGACCATCAGTCTTTGCCACAACTGTGGTAGAGCCTTTGTCGACAGAAACGACACTCAAGCGTTGTCCTTTCTCGACCGCAATCTCGAATTTACCATCTTTATCAGTTTCAACCCGGGTCTCCACTGCGCCACCTTCCACATTAACGGACGCTCCATAGACTGGGTTTCCCGATTTATCAACAACAATACCTATAATGTTGTTGTCTGTATTCTGCGCTCTGACCGGAATGCTCAAACAAACCAGTAAAGCCAGTATCAGAATCTTATTTTTTCTCATATAAATCAATATTCAATATTGTTTTAATCTATTTCGCTGTCTCACATTACCAACCCGGATTCTGAATCAATCCATATCCTTTGTTAATTTCCGTTTGCGGGAATGGAGAAAGATACCATTTGGGATCAAATCCGTATGTCCACCAACGACGGACCGGTTTGGATAACTCAAACCTTTCATATTCAAAACGAGTAGGCTGCAATGCTCCCTTGTTCTTATCTCCTTCATTCCATTTAGCATTTCCCGTTATACGATTACCGGTATCATCCAAACGATAGGTGAGCAACCCGTGCAGGCGCTTCTCGAAACGATCGGCACGTTTGTAACGGATAAGATCAAAGTAACGGCTATCTTCAAGCCCCAATTCCCGAACACGCTCGCACAGCAATTCTTCCAATAAGGCTGCTTTGTCAGAAAGTAAATTCTTATCTGTAACACACTCCGCCAAATCTTTCTTCAATCCTACACGGGCACGTACTATATTCATTTGGTTAATAGCGCCCCGGTGATCATTCTTGGCTTGAAGCAAGGCCTCTGCATAAGTTAAATAAATGTCAGATAAACGAAGATATACCCAATGCGTATACTGACGTTGGTACTCTGTTCCCAAATAATATTTCATATTTTTATAACCAGTCGCATAGTTACCTGATTCAAGCGCTGCATTTTGTCCTTCATCGTATCCTCCGACCCACAGTTCATAAGGTAAACCGGACATTGTTCCTGCACTCCAGTCTAACATCTTCGGCAATCCGTTTACCATGCAATGCTCATACAGACGAGGATCACGGGTTAATACGATTTCCGACAATAGTTGTTCTCCATTTTTGAATGTTCCGGTCAGGAACATTGCATCCAACTTACCTTCTGTTTCCGCCTTTTTCCAGTCAAACGGAGTACCGTCGGCCCATGGGAACATCTCCACATATTCCTGTGTAGGCGGATATTCGGTACGACAAAGTGACGGAACAGCCCAGGAATGCCACATATAAGAACTTGAGTTGAAAGCGTCCGACATATTCGTGCGGACAGAATGCAAGACCTCCTTGCTGTTCTGACGAATATATCCCATACGATATGCCTGCCGATACTGTTCCGGTGTTTCTTCCGAAGCCTTATTCAGGCTATACCCGCCTTGACTCTCCAGCTCTTTAAAGAATGCTTCACAAGCCTTCAAACAGTTATCCCAAAGTTCCGCATGGTAGCCGCCGTACCATACCAGATGCTGCTGTTCAGCCTCTGAGTTTCCTCCTGCATATCCGTTGACATCGTTAAACAACGGAGAAGCGGCAAATTGCCAGATTTTGCATTTCAATGCCATCGCACCGGCCTTTGTCCAGTGTCCGGCCTTGCTGGCAAGATCGGCATCAGCATAAGCCCACACCAATCCACCGGAATTGATAGCATCATCCAACATCTTTATCATGTAGTTAACAGTCTCCTCTACCGTAGCACGGGGGATTTCATAACCTGACTCCGTACCGGTGAATGAAGCATATAACAATGGAAGACCTCCATAATGACGGAACATATCAAAATAGCGTGCCGCAATCAGGCATTTAGCTTCTGCCACCAACTGAGTTTTTTCAGTGCTATCCATGCCCGGCACTCTATCTATATTTTCCATTAACAACCAGCACCAGCGCACTACTTCCCATACCATTTCCCGTGTATATGGGAAAATATTACCACGCGTGCCATAGTTGGCATTGAGAGAACCCAAATAATACTGCTGATATACAGTTGCGTCACTAAAATAAAGTGACCAGCAGTCTGTTAGCGCATCCTTCTTTCCTAAATAAGGACTGGAAGAATCAGGAATATTACCGTTACTGTCCGTATTATAGGGTAATCCGTAATACTGTCTACTGTAACAGGTGTTCAAAAATTGGCGCGTATATTCCGCACTATTGAACACTGTGTCAATAGTAGCATTTCCGCCCGGTGCCTTATCCAAAAAAGAGTTTCCGAATTTAATTTCGTCCACACATGAAGTGGAAACCAAACAAACTGCCGCTCCCAACATCGCACCGATGAACCATTTATTTTGTAATTTCATTGTATCTTTCCTTTATCTATTTTAGAATCCTAATTTCAAGCTCAACGTATAAGTCTTGGACAATGGATAAGAAGGTGCATTAGTAGCTCTTGCCTCCGGATCACCCCACAAATAAGGTGTAATAGTCCACAAATTATATCCTGCAAAAGCCAACTGGCATGTATTCAGTCCAAGTTTCTTCATCAATGGGAAGTGAAAATTGTATGCCACCTGAAGAGTTTTCAAACGCAGGTATTTTGCATCTTTCTCATATAAGGTGGAGGTAGCATAGTTATTCTTCGCATTGTCAATGGTAGCTCTCGGATACTCCGAAGATTGTGACGGATTTTCCGGTGTCCATGTATGGTCCAAATGGTATGCCAACAATCCTCCCTGCTCGCTATTGGAAGATGAATAAAACGGTTGACGAAATACATCCGAAATCATACGACTTACATTCCAGGCCCCTGTCCATTGAGTACTTATTTCCAGATTCTTCCAACTGAATCCTAAATTAATACCTAGCATATATTCAGGATCGTCTGTAAAGCCATAGTCATAACTTGCATCATTTGCATCAATCTTACGGTCACCATTCAAGTCAACATATACTGCATCTCCATTTTGAAGAATACTCTCGTGAGTGGGGAACGGACGATTAAATGTCTGCTCATATAGCGCAGGTGTATCCTCATCATAGAAGCGCCAGAAAACATATTGACTACGCGAACCGATACGGTGTCCCTTCTGATATTGATATAAATTATTCTGCGGTGCTTCCTTCTTTTCAAGAATCTCATTCTGATTATAAGAAAGGTTAATACCCGCCCAATAACGGAAATTATCGCCAATCTTATCGTTCCATTTTAAAGAAAGTTCCCAGCCCCAACTGTCTACACTTCCTAAATTTGAATAGGGAGTAATGAACCCTAACATTCCCGGAGCTGTACCGTCACGCAAAAGGATGTCATTACGACGTTCTTTATAATATTCAAAGGTTGTTTTCAGACGGTCATCAAGGAAGTTAATATCAACACCATAGTTCCGTTTCAGAGCTTTTTCCCATGTCACAGCAGGGTTATTCTTAGCTACCTCACGCGCACCCAGACTAACAGTACCATTATCTGTTCCGAATCCATATCCCCAGGCGTTAGTTGCTCCTCCACTTGCCGTTACACGATTTGCCAAGTCACCTAAACCGACATTATATGGATCAGCCATATACATAAACCGCGATCCTCCAATATTATCGTTACCTACCAAACCGACACTGGCACGTAATTTCAAGAAGCTAACCACCGACTTCAAAGGACGGAAAAACTTCTCTTCACTCATCACCCAACCTATAGAACCAGCCGGGAAATAAGAAAAGCGCAAATCGGACGCAAAGTTTTCCGAACCGTTATAACCCACATTAAACTCTGCCATATAGCGGCTCTTCCAATCATAAGTGACACGTCCGACTAATCCGACATATCCATGAGGAATGTCCGAATATAATTTCGGATAATACTCTTTCTGTTGATTATACAAAACTAAGGCTGTCACCGTATGATCACCAAAAGTACGATTATAATTAAAGCTGGCTTCCATATACCAATTACGTGCTTTGCCTGTAGTATACGAATACTTCACATCTGTATTCTCTCCAAACTTACGATAAGCAATACTACCGTCATCCATCAATACAGGAGTGTATGTAGCAATAGACCCACCAGAACCGACTTTATTAACTGTAAACGAGCTGTTATAAGATCCCTTCACTTTAAAAGAAAGTCCTTTAGTCAAGAAGTCCATTTTTTGATCCAGAATCACATCCACATTCAGCGAATTGTTGCTGGTCTGGCTGAACCCATTTCCATAATATCCCATACCTGTACCTCCTGTAAATGGTAATTTCAGTCCGTCTGAATAAGTCTCATCGCTCGAATTTACCAATTTTCCATCTATGATTCCCGGACTGGAGAAAGGAGTAGCATAATACATATTTTTAATCAATCCGGAAGATCCCTGACTCGTACGCGGTTGATCTGAATTATTCACATTACCACTAATATTGAATGACAAAGTAGTCGTTTTAGTGACATCCATATCCAAGTTTGTACGATAGTTAAACCGACGGTACTGATAGCTTAAATTATAAGGAAGATCAAACTCACTAAAAAGTCCTCCTTGCGTATAAGCACCTGCAGAGATGAAATAACGTACTTTATCTGTTCCTCCCGAGATGTTCAGATTATGCTGGCTCTGAAGCGTAGAGCTTTTCATAATATAGTCAGCCCATTGTATATTTGGGAAACGAATAGGATCGGAACCATCTGCAAATTTTTGAATCACGCCATCACTAAATAAGGCAGATTTGCCATCACCGGACATCATTTGATTATGAAAACGGGCATAGTCATAGGAACTTGCCTGTTCTACCATTTTTGTAGGCATCAATACAGAAGCAGAAGTAGTAAACGAAATTTTCGCCTTTCCTTCCTTTCCTCGTTTAGTTGTAATCAAAATGACCCCATTTGCTCCACGAATACCAAATACGGCTGTTGCCGAAGCATCTTTCAAGATAGAAATGGATTCAATTTCATTCGGGTCGATATCACTCATACTTTCACGATCCACACCGTCTACCTGAATTAACGGTGAAGAATTTTCCCAAGTAGCTTTACCACGAATAAAAATTTCAGCGGCATCCGCTCCCGGCTCACCGGAATATTGTACGGTAGTCAAACCTGTCATCTGCCCTCCTAATACATTGGAAACCGAACCTACAGATACACGGGTCAATTCTTCTCCCTTCACACTAGCGATAGCTCCTGTCATGGTCACTTTCTTCTGCGTACCATAAGCTACGATTTCCACCTCTTCAAGTGCTGTCACATCCTCTACCAGAATGACTTTCATGTCATTTTTCGCTACTACTTTTTTATCGGTATAACCTATAAAAGATACTTTCAATTTCGCACCGGGACGTACATTTATTCTAAATACACCGTCAATATCGGTAATTGTACCATTAGATGTTCCTTCCGCAAGTACACTTGCTCCAATTATCGGTTCGCCTTGGCTATCTACTACTGTTCCTTTTATAGTACTTTGCTGCTGTACAACTTCGATGGCTGCCGAAGCTGTTTGCAATCCCCATGCAGGTGCAAAAGTTGCTATAGTGAAAAACAGAGCGACAGGTAAGGTTGTCCCCTTTATAAAGTTTTTCTTATTCATATATGTATATGTTCATGATATAAGTATAATTTTAACGGACTTTATATACCGTCATTATTTTAGAATGCAAGCATCATACGGAAATAACCGGCACGCGAATCACGTTCACAAATTATGTGATATCTTCCACCAGCCATACCGTGTGTCCATTGGTTGGCTGGAGAACGCTGTGTGCTACTCCAATAGTGTCCACTGTTAGTTCCTGACTCGACAGAGGTCATCTCATCACCATTTACATTCTTGAGACAACGGTTAATAACACTCAAATTCTTAGCGACTGTATCCCAACACATTATAGAGGGCAAATACCAAGGAGTCACATTTGCCGGAATAGCTTCCGCTTCACGATAAGCCTTGATATACGCATAAGCATGGTCGCAAGTAGAAGGACTACCCATACCTTCGTAACACATAGTAAGTAACTGTGTATTATTGTATCCCATTAGTGCTGGGAAAACCAATGAAGCATCATTCTTGTTAACATCCTTCTCTGTGTTACAACCTACAAACTTGTTTGCCCAATTCTCATCTGAAGTAAACCAGTCTGAATAATAACCGGACTTACTTGAATGGAACATTTTCAAAGCAACATCATTTTGTTCACTATCTTTTACCACAGAATTCTTAATAGATAGCACTATACCGTGCGTACATGCAGGGAAATCGCGACGCAAAGCATCAACTTCTGCTGAATAGAGTTCAGTATGTGTTACACTGGGTTGTGAATTTCCTACATAACATACAATACCAATCACATTCTCCGGCACCGTTTCCGCATCTACTGAAACTATTTTTCCATCTGCACAAAAATAGTCTCCTACCTGCAAAGTATGGTTGATTTTACTTTTATCTTCGATGGTATACATTTTCGCCGTTCCTCCTTCCAGCGTACCTTTAGCTTCATATTCCATCTCACTTACTCCAGAATAAGTACCCTTAATTGAGAATTCCTTCTTCGGATTAACCAAGAAACGGTATGTATCCGTACTTTCCTGATAATAAGGAGTTGCTTGAGTATTGTTCACTGTAAACGAACCGGCTGTTAATGGTAACAAATAATCATCTATACCGCCATTTGTAAAGCTATAGGTCAAATTAGGCATCTTCACTACCGCAAGAGCCATCCGATGTTGCATAGTAAAAGCGATCTGTCCTTTCAAACGATCCCCCTGAACACTACCCGTACTCGTCATCAAATCATATTGTGTATAATTTCCTTCATTTTGTTCACTGCCTATTTTCCAATTGTTGACGTATGTTTCAAAAGGATCCACCTTCGTCGGATCAAAAGTCACATTCGCATTATACGGATAGTATGCATAAAAAGTCATCCGCTGAAATTGTGAACCTTTGTATTCAATAGGATCCCCTCCATCAGTCAATTCCCAATAGCCATCTGTCAGTGTGAATTTCCGATTCTTGATATCCTCTACCACCGTTTCTCCTCTTACCGCAAATATACCGATAGCATCTCCGTTAGAAAATCGGGTAGTATATCCATTCTCTGTAGCACGTGTCTTACCACTTTCGTCCATAAATCCTTCATCAGACACACTAATCTGAAATCCCTGCAAAGAATCCGGTGTTTCTCCGGTGAGTTCTTCATTTTGCGAGCAAGACGCAACTATGGCTGCGCCAGCCAGAAAAAGCATTGATATATAATTATATATTTTCATAAATCTCATGTTTATATTTTTAGCATTTTTATCTATATTAGATTGGTAAACAGATCACTTCACAACAGGCTGTGGAGTTACGGTTTCTTCTGTAATATTCCAACTAGGATTAGTTATCTCTGTTCCAGTTTCAGCTATACTCGGGTCGGATGTTATAGGATCGTGGTTTTCATCCTCCCATCCTATTATTTGCGTTTGTTCTGTAATTGTCAACACATAATTATTGTCCTCGTATTTATTTGTCTTGATGATGTAATTATAAGAAAATCCTGATTTCAATTCTGTCAAGTTAGCAAACTCGGCTTCATAAAGATAACCGTTCATTCTAGCTTGGATAGTTACTTTGCCTTGCACCTTCTGTGGCAGTAAAATAGCTTGTACTGTATAATTATCCTGCTCTCCTATTTTATCCCAATAAATATCATCTTTATCCGTAACAGGGTCTTCACTGACTGTTGTCTCCCCTGTTTTAGGATTAAATGTACCATTATTCTTAAGCCCAATAAGATAACAAGTTATATCTGCCAAGTCCACACCTTCGCCAGCTTGAAACTCCAATCTAATACGACTCATCACATGATTGAATGCTAATGTCACGTTCGGGGTTTGTGATGTAGCCTTCCCTTTAGCAAAAAGAAAATCTATCTTCGCACGTTCTTCTGCTGTAGCTTGATTGTCACTGGCTGTAGTCACTTCCAATACAGGTTGTTCTTCACCTGATGTACCAGAAAATGGAGCGTATGCCACTACATCATACTCTCCGGAACCTAATACCCAAATCTCTTCTGCATTTCCTCCTTTTGCCGCAAAAAGACCATTGCCCTTGTATTTGTAATGAATATTCACTTGTTCCGTACCACAAGTGATTCCTACCGAGTCTTCTGCCTCCCAGTTTGTTTCCGTAGCTCTTGTAACAAGATTGCTAGCCTCATGATTGTTTATTACTGCACTAAAAGAAACTTTCGCTCCCGTATCACCGGTAAACTGAATATCAGTTTCTTTAATATCGTTGCTACATCCTGCTAAAAGTAGTAAGGCAACAGCAGTTGTGACATAGTTTTTTTTCATACCATGTTTTTTAAAGTTAAACATATTTTTGTTGATTAGTAAAATCGTCGTAAAGTAAAAAAGACAATGGCTGCATTCTTTTCCAAGCAGCAATTGAAATAAATGAAGCATTTTTTTTATTGTTTTCCATATCTATTAGGTACATCTGTTAAGTTAAACAAAAGTTAGATTCTCTTTTTAAAAGTAATTTTTCACACTCTACCTGTGAAAAAGTGTTGCAAACATAACGACTTAATCAAGATATAGCAATGCAGAATCGTACAAATGCATGGAAAATACCGTCTTTTGCACGATATTCCATGCTGTAGGAGCGATTTTCGATTAGTACCTAATGACTATGAACCTTTTTGTTTCTATTTTATTGTATGGAAAATAGTAATTTATAAACCTAAAAATGATATGGCGAATTTTTCAATTGTAGTTGTTCCAACTAAAAAATTATCAAATGGCAGACATCGAATAAGGATAGCCGTAGCACATCATTCTCAAACCAGATATATATCTACCCAATTTACTTTGGATTCTGCCAATCAACTAAAAAATGGTCGAGTAGTAAGGCATGAGAATGCAGCGAATATGAATGCCTGTCTTCGGAAACTAATCAATGAGTATGAAGAAATTGTTACATCGATCAGCTATTTACCAGCAATTTCATGTACCGAACTTATACATATAATTACTTATGAACAAAAGAAAAAAGGTATAACCTTTCAAGCTGTTGCAAAAGAATACATGAATTTCATGAAAGGAGAAGAGCGGGAGAAATCTTATAAACTTTATAAGATAGCTTCCGAAAGATTAGTCAAATATATGAAAGGGGATTTTCCTTTAATTCAATTGACACCTATACATATCCAAGGATTTGCCAAAGTTCTTCACGAGGAGAATCTGGCAGATACAACTATCAGAATATATCTGACTTTAATAAAGGTGATAGTAAATTATGCCGGTAAGATGAATTATGTATCTTACTCCATTCATCCTTTTGTCCTCTTTAAGATGCCGACAAGTAATGTGCGGGAACTTGATTTGTCAATAGATGAACTGAAGAGAATACGTGATGTCCGGCTTTTAAAGTCTTCTTTATCCATGGTGAGAGATATTTTTATGCTTACCTATTATTTAGGCGGTATCAACCTGAGAGATTTATTAGCATATGATTTTAAAAATAAGAACGATATGCGTTATGTGCGTCACAAAACACGTAATAGCAAGAAGGGAGAAAATGAAATTGTATTTACTTTGCAGCCTGAAGCAAAAGTGCTTATAGATAAATATATGTCGAGAAATGGGCATTTGCAGTTTGGTAAATATTCATCTTATAAACAAATATATAGTTTAGTCTTCCGACATATAAATAAGGTAACAGAACTTTCGGGGGTAAAGAAAAAGGTTACTTACTATTCCGCCCGAAAGACATTTGCACAACACGGATATGATTTAGGCATTCAAATTGAAAAAATAGAATACTGTATCGGACACAGTATGAAAAATAACCGTCCTATCTTTAATTATATTAAGATTATGCAAGAACATGCCGATAAGGTGTTCCGTGCCGTACTTGACCAATTGCTATAGTATAGATAGTTTTTCACTGCTATTTTTAGTTCCTTCTTTTGCTAATCGATTTCATTCCGATCGCTATTCTTTTTTCGTTCCACTATAGTTATCCGCAAAGTACACTATAGTTACCCTTGCGGATAACTATAGTCAAACGCAAAGATAACTATAGTGGAACGAAGAAAGATTCGCATGCCGGATAACTCATAATAGGTAAAAAAGAAATTAATGGTACTAATTGTTCAAATCCTATCCTCAATTGATTGCTAGCTATATGTAGTCGTTTGATGTGCAGGCAGTTATGTTTAAAAAGAGAATCTAACTTTTGTTTAACTCTATAATAAATATGCTATGTAAATATATTAATATCATACAATATATTATACTACTAAACCTCTATAAAGTACTACGTTACAGGAATATCCATATAAAAAGAAACAAAGAGTCTTCATTAGAGGATAAAAAGATAAATCAACAATAAAGGATCTATAAACCAATATTTATAACTTAATAATTAAAGTATGAAAAGCAACAAAAAAGGTAATCACCTGTATGCCTATAAGGATACTATCCGACGGCTATTTCTTCTCACTTTGTTCTCCTTTTTAATAGTAGAATCCTATGCCCAAAACAAAACGATTTCGGGTACGGTTACAGATTTTACCGGAGAACCGGTTATTGGTGCCAGTGTGTTGGTTAATGGTACTACTAATGGTACAATTACTGATTTAAATGGCAAGTTTTCTCTTTCCAATGTACCAACCAAAGGTACAATCACTATCACTTATATAGGATACAAAAAGCAAGAAGTATCCGTAGCAGGAAATACTAACTTCAAGATAACTCTTCAAGAAGATACTGAAACGCTGGATGAAGTAGTAGTTGTGGGCTACGGTGTACAGAAGAAAAGCGATGTAACTGGCGCTATGGCCCGCGTAGGAGAAAAAGAATTAAAAGCAATGCCTGTAAGAAATGCATTGGAAGGAATGCAGGGCAAAACAGCAGGTGTGGATATTACATCTAGCCAACGTCCCGGAGAAGTCGGTAACATTAACATTCGTGGGCAACGCTCTATTAATGCAGAGCAAGGACCACTGTATGTCGTAGATGGTATGGTAATTCAAAATGGAGGCATTGAAAATATCAATCCTTCCGACATTGAAGCTATTGACATTTTAAAAGATGCTTCAGCCACAGCTATTTATGGCTCACGTGGTGCCAACGGTGTGATTCTTGTAACTACCAAAAAAGGAAAAGAAGGTAAAGTGACCCTAAACTATTCCGGTACTGTCACTTTTGAAACGCTACACGATGTTACAGAAATGATGTCTGCCGCCGAATGGTTGGATTATGCCCGCTTAGCCAAATACAATGCAGGTTCTTATGCTTCTGCCACTCCAACTTATGAAGCCGATAAAGCTGCATTTGGTAGCGTAACTGCTTCATGGAAAAACATCGAAAAAGCATGGGTAAATGGAGTCTACGATCCATCTTTAGTAGGATCATATGACTGGGCTTCGCACGGTAAACAGACGGGGATCACTCACGAACATACCTTAAGTGCATCCGGAGGGTCTGACAAATTCCAAGGCTATGCCTCATTCGGTTATTTGGATCAGAAAGGTACACAACCAGGGCAAGCATATGAACGTTATACGTTAAAAACCTCATTTGATGTGACTCCTGTCAATTGGTTCAAAATGGGATCTTCAATTAATGCATCTTATTCCACTCAAGACTATGGATATAGTTTCTCCAAGTCTGTAACCGGTTCGGGTGATTTCTATAGCGCATTAAGAAGTATGATTCCGTGGACAGTACCTTATGACGAAAACGGTGAATATGTCCGTTATCCGAGTGGGGATGTAAATATCATCAACCCTATTCGTGAATTAGACTACAACACCAACCAACGCCGCACTTTCCGTGCTTCTGCCAGTTTGTATTCGCAAATTGATTTCGGTAAAATCTGGAAACCACTGGAAGGCTTATCTTATCGTCTTCAGTTTGGTCCTGAATTCCAATTCTACACTTTAGGAGTCGCTAATGCAGCAGATGGTATTAATGGAGATGGTAACAATGGCGCACAATACAAGAACGAACAAAAACGTGCATGGACATTGGATAACCTGATCTATTATAACAAAGCCCTGGGTCAACATAATTTAGGCATGACATTGATGCAATCCGCTTCTGCCTACCATTACGAGATGGGAGATATGAGAGCTACTAATGTAGCCTCATCAGATGAGCTCTGGTATAATATAGGATCTGCCGGTACACTAAACTCTTTTGGCACAGGTCTGACCGAGACTCAAATGGCATCTTATATGATTCGTCTAAACTATGGTTATAAAGATAAGTACTTATTGACAGCATCTATGCGTTGGGACGGCGCCTCTCAATTAGCCGAAGGGCACAAATGGGCAAGTTTCCCTTCTGCTGCTATCGCATGGAGAATGGATCAGGAAGATTTCCTGAAAGACATCAGTTGGCTGAATCAGTTGAAACTTCGTATAGGTATGGGTGTTACAGGTAATGCGGCAATCAAAGCATATGCAACTAAAGGCGCTATCACAGGCTTATACTATAACTGGGGACAGAATGAGTCATCCTTGGGCTATGTACCTTCAGATCCTTCACAGAAGGAACCCGCCAAAATGGCTAATCCAACTCTAGGCTGGGAAAGAACTACACAATACAATGTCGGTATTGACTATGG
>ERZ773157.1555-NODE-1555-length-20869-cov-5.594984_pt1 | contig 20869 bp, 21 predicted proteins | sample MGYA00511480_ERZ773157 | MGnify/ENA primary metagenome ERZ773157 (study PRJEB29015, sample SAMEA2737863) | human gut metagenome | biome: human gut; feature: human-associated habitat; material: faeces | place: China | collected 2012 ... | reverse complement strand
TCTTCCGATCTTAGAAATGATGGGCTTAATCGGTATGGGTAACAACCCTATGGTTGGTGCTACAGTTGCAGTTGCAGTTTCCATCGAGGAAGCAGCAAAGGCTGGTAAGTTCTAAGAATAGAATAACAGAAAAGGAAAAATGCCGTAAATTCAAGAATTTACGGCATTTTTGTATGTTATGATAAGCCAAGTTCTTTCATTGCAGCAATCAGATGATACAAATTCTTGGCAATCTGGATTTGATGCTGCATTGGGTAACATCTTTTCATTTTCACAATTAACATAAATAGTTAACATAATTTTAAAAGTTGTGTATATTTACATTTATTTAATATCTTTAAGAAAAAATTTTACTTTTTTTGACATATTAAATTAATAAAAATATAGAAATGGTCAGTGCAAAAAATTTATTGCATTTTTTCTGATATAAAGGATTTGACTCTTTTGAGTATGAGTTTTTACATTTGAGTTTTATTTTTTACATTTGGCTTGTTTTCAGCAAAATACTTGTTATAATGCCTTTTACAAACGTTTGTAATATTATTAGAAAAGGACATTATGAATGAACAAAATAAAATTTACACCCGAATTGGAAAAGGCAACCGGCGAGATTGAATATAACATGACGAATGATTACATGTTCCGTGCATTATTCCAGAAGAACAACAATGCATTGAAAGGTTTATTAAGCGCCCTGCTTCATATGCAGCCTGAGGAAATTCTATCTGTAGAAGTCACCAATCCAATTTTGATTGGAGAAGAGATAAAGGATAAGGAATTCAGATTAGATATCAAGGCAGTATTAAATGATTATCAGCAGGTCAATCTTGAGATGCAAATTGCCAACCGTTATGACTGGCCAGAACGATCAATCGGATATCTGAGTCGTATGTATAACACCCTGCAAAGAGGCGAACAGTATATTAATACAAAGCCTGCTATTCATATTGGAATCCTGAATTTCTCACCATTTGAAGAGCAGCCTATATTTTATTCAAGGAATCTGCTTATGGATATCGTGCAGCACAGGATTTACAGTAGTAAGTTTGCTGTAAATGTGTTAGACTTATCACATATAGAGTTGGCAACGGACGAAGATAAGGACTGGAACCTTGACTTCTGGGCGAAACTGTTCAAAGCGAAAACTTGGGAGGAGATAAAAATGATTGCAAAAGACAATGAATATTTTACAGAAGCTTCCAATACATTATGTGATTTATATGAAAATTTCAACGTGCGTGAAAGGTGTCGTGACAGAGAGGATTATGAACTTGAACAGAAATATCTGCATGATACCATAACCAAACAGGCAGAAGAACTGGAGCAGTTCAAAAAAGATAGTGAACAGAAAGACAGTATGCTGGAGCAACAGGCCAAAGAGCTGGATCAATCAAGAAAAGACAATGAACAAAAAGACAATACTATAGAAGATTTGGAAAAAAGAATTCAGGAGCTTACTAAAGCACTGGAATCCAAATAGTAACAAGTGAACGTGAGAAAAAATTTTATTATTGCTGACATATTAATTTGAGTAAAAAAAAGCGAAAATATGTGGTGCAAAAAATTTATTGCATTTTTTCTGACAAAAAAAGAGGGATGAAGCAATGCTATGCATAGAACCAAGTAATCTATTTTCCATATCAGAGGCAAACAGAAATTTTTCTAATATAGCTAAAAATGTGGATTCCAAAAATGATGCTGTAATTATCAAAAATAACAAACCTGTATATGCAGTCATTGATATAGAAAAATATCAAACTATAATTAAGCTACAACAGGAAGAAAAAGAAGAAAAGGAAAAGGAAGAAACGGAAGAGGAAGAAAAGGAAAAAGAAGAAAAGCAAATAGACATTGAGAATATGATACCGGTCTCTAAAATTTGTAACTTGCTTTTTACCTCCTCGTCAATAAAAAATCCTGTTATAATTATCAAAAATAATAAACCACTATATATGTTAATGTCTTTCTATGATAATACATCTCAAATAAATCAGGACAATTGCTTCTCCATAACAGATATGAGAAGAGCTCAGAAAAAAGTTATAAAATGTATTGATGAAAATGGATATGCTTTCATCAAAAAGAGAAATCCCGATAAGATTATATACACAAAAGAGCAGGAAAAAGTTGATTATTATGTAATATTTACCATAAAAAAATATAATCAATACATGGAATACCTTAGTAAGAAGAATAAAGAACTGGATGAAGAAATAAAAAAAGATTTTGAAATGTAAATAACAAACGAGATACTTCTAATCGGAGGTATCTCTCTTTTTGTGTAGAGGAGATGATTTATGAAACCTGATAACTCATTAGTAGAGCATTCTTTCATTGTTATAAATAAAGGGAATGCTTCTTTTAATATGAATGATGTTCATGTAGTCATGCCTGCTGATAATTCCCGCCCAAAGGCGACTGCAGTGTATGCGATATCAGGAAATCCACCTGCAAGTAATGCAGGTATGGGCACAACGGTTATTTCAGATGATATTCTGAACGATCCTGAGAAGATAGAATCATTCAGGAATGGTGCATGGACATACTCTGATTATGAGATGGCTCTGAATCATGTAACATCCGGTTCTAATTCTATAGAAGAAGCTAAGAAGAACTTTGTCAACTGTTTCAAGGATGTCGGTAGTTGATGGGCATTCTCCATATGTCCTACAGACATTTATGGTAAGCAGACAGGCAGCATTGGCTATACTTATTTATCTCTGGGTGGAACTAAGACTATTGACTATACGCCGGAGCCGCCAGTAGAACCTACAAGTGATTCATCGCCTATAGGTTCGGAGTTACCACCGTCCCAGCCTACACCTGTTGCTACCAAGTATCAGTTCAGAGTGTCTGCATCTTCTGACCAGAATATTGTAGGTAAGGGTACTCAGGTGGCAGCTAAGGTTGAGATTGATATGGGTATTGAAGACTGGGGCAAGCTTGCTGAGGAATTCTTGCAAAAGGGTGATCCTACATTAGTCATTGCAACTCAATTAGTTCCTGAGACCGGTACCGGAACAAGCCCCACACTGATTGACCAGATTGTAAAGCCTGCCGGTGGAGCTAAAACTGATGAGAATCATATGACATGGAGCAATATCAGTTGGGATACAATAGCTCCTTATGCACTTGGCAAGCAGAAGATAACATATATGGATTCTGGAATAACCATTACAGAGAAGACGAAGAATCTCTATGCAGTCTCAATGGTATTCATATTCCCGGATGGTACAGAAGAATGGTTCTACGCAGCAGGTAAGATCACTTATACAGACAATCCCAAAGTTGGCGCAGACCGTGTGAACTGGGGATTCGAGAATGAGGATGTGCATTACTATTCATCTATTGGTAAATCTGACATTTTGGATAACTATGTGGAGATTAAAGAGGGCACACCGGGTAATGAATCGTATGAAGCTATGGCAGGTGTTCCGACTACGGAGAAGCGAAAAATTTCTAACAACTATAACCAGGCTGATATTAACCTTCTGTTTTTCCTCCTTCCATTAATTCTCCAAATTGAAGGTTGCTTTTTTGTTAGCATATTACTGAATGTACGCAATGGTTCTTTTGAATTAAACATGCTAGATTTTGTAATCTGCTTTTTAAGTTCATTTAGTATATTTTCAATTTCTAATGAGTCATATCCGTTAATTGTTCCATACTCTATAATAAAGCCTGCTATATTAATACATTTCAACTTTGAACAATTTTCAAAAGCAAACTTACCTATTTCTACTTTTGCATTATTTAATTTAATCTCTTTAAGTCCTCTACAATCTTTAAAAGCAGCATAACCTATGCTCTTTATGTTATTAAGTGTTATGCTAGTTAAAGAAATACAACCTTTAAAAGCATTATCACCTATTTTCTCTACATTATCTAATTTAATCTCTTTCAAGTTACTACAATTTTCAAAAGCAGAGTTACCAATGAATTTTATATTTTCAAAATTGCTAACTTTCTCAAGTGATGAATGATTTTTAAAATAGTTTACAGGTATGCTTTCCATATCTTTTACATTAGCAGTTTTGAGATTCGGAAACAAATACTTTATACTTCCATTAAAACCTGAGTTTGTATGTATTAGAATAGCATTTTGCTTAAATTCATATTCTAACATATTTTCTGACCATGGTGTTTTCCAAAAAGGAGGATGTCCTGATTGTTTATCATCTATATTATAGTAACCAATTTCAAGAGTAACATAATCAGGCAAAGTTACTTTTGATAATTTACTTTTGACTCCCATATAATCTTTTTTTGATCTTTCAAAATTTCCATTAGCTGAAAAAGCTCCTTTATCAATTATCAAGCGTTCTCCAAATTCTTCTGAATATCCATTGCTGAAAATAACTTCTTCAAGACATGATAAAGCTCTAAATGCATTAGAATCTATTTTTTTTAGTGTTGCAGGAAACTCTATTTTTTTTATCGTACAGTCACTGAACGGAAACTCTCCTTCTTTATTAAAAAAAGTGTTTTCTTTTATTTCAAATTTAATGTTTGGTTTAAAGCTAATAGAATTATCGTATTCTCCATCATATTCAGGATTTGACGTTACAAAAGCGTACTCATCAGATCCGTAAGCAGATAAATAAAAATCATTCATTATACTATGTCCTTGTGTAAAAATTTATAATAACATATTGATTATTTTGTAAATTATAATGTAAAAATAAAATAAAAGCAATAATTTCATTATAAATTTAGAAGTTGTCAAGTATTAATGAGTTGATGGATTATAATTAAAGACTAGGAAAATTCTTGAGTTTCCGCAGAAGTGTCTGCTGATTAAACCGTTTCCAGTTCCAAATCAGCAGTTGATACCCCGATCAGCTCCCAAAGATAAATTAGTGCAAAAAGTATTTGCGACTGAATCTTGAAAAGATTCGTCACAAATACAGATAACGCAATCAATGTTAGTGTTGTGTCATAGAGCTTGGTTCTTATGTTCCTTGACGGTCAGCTGACAATTGGCGATATCAGGCCACTTATCAACACTGGTAATATGTCAGCTGCAATTGAGAATGTCATCAAACCGTTGGCTGATTCCGGACATCTGCCAGCAGCTATGAATGGTGACTGGACTAAGGAGAAGCTGAATGGTAATTCTATGTACAAGTTTTATCTGTTGGATTATCTTCTGGCAATCAATGAGATGTGTGGTAGTGCATATGATTCTCTGATTAATGAATATCTGGCTACTCTGAACTGCGATGGCTTTGAGTCGTTTGTTGTCCCTATGATAGCAGTATGCCAGATATATCGTGTGAATGATTCTACTTATGCATGTTCTACATTGCCTGATATGCTGGGTGTTGCCAATAATTGTAATTATGTAGAGATTCCTAACAGCTTAAATGGCTCTGTTGGTTACACGACCAGTAATCCCGAGAACTCATCCTCCAGTGCGCAGATGGAATGGTCTCATAAATTAATGGACTCTATTGCTAACAGTAAAGCAGGGCGTAATCAGATCAGAAGTTACTGTATGAACTGGTGGGCTGAAGGATATGGCGCTCTATCTGTTTCTGCTGATATTTACGATAGGATATTGTAATACATCCCTAAACCATGCTACAATAGTACTATAACGAAAAAATAATTCATCTTCTTACATATATAATTGAGAAACATAATTCAAGATTCAAACCTAAGGAGGGTTATATTATGAAACGAACAAACTTAATCAAGAAATCTATTAACTTAGCATTATCGGTTCTTGTAGCCGGTTCAATCGTGGCTGTAGGCGCTGATGGATCGACAATAGCGTCTGTATCAAGTAATGATACTATTCTGACTACGATTGTTGAAGCAGCTGAGGCACAGGAGCTGACAGCGACAGGTATTGTGACATATCTGCAGAATGATGCTGGTAACCCGGCGCCTGTATTCCTGGCAAATGCAGATGGTACATATACATTGGCAATGTACAAGGGTACAATGGTGAATTTCGGTGTAGCTAATCTGCTTGCAACTGCCGGCGGTGTGCCGATGCCTCTGCAGACAAGTGCATATGCAGCATTCGCTCCGGCAGGTGATGGGCAGGGTATTGTTGTTGCAGCCACAGAGGTTGGTGCAGAAGTGATTCAGTTCCAGAATGTTGTAAATGGTGTCCCAACTGGCAATGTCATTACTGTTGCATTAAATGTCGTTGATGCAGCTGGCACAGCAGCTACAGCTTCTGTAGCTTCCACACAGGTTGCCGCATCCGCTTATTCCTACGCTGATGACCACAATATTGTATCTACCGATGGCATGCTTGAGCTGAACCTTGATGGTATGACTTGGCATTCCTCTACAACGCATAAGGCACCTAAGATTTACTATGGTGCTGATGGAGTATTAACTGTTGAGATTTATCAGGGACAGGGAGTAAATATTCCTGCAGTAAGTAAACTTTCAGGATATAGAGCAACAAGATCTAATTGTGGATATATTGGTGTTGGCGCGGCAGCCAGAGGTATAAAGGGTACAGAGATTGTGAATTATACAGTTCACAAGGATGGTAAGGGTTACGCAGATCCTACAGGCTTCAACCCTTCCACCCAGTTACCAATCCGCGTGGTAACACTAGGCTCCATGCACAGTGATGGTGGTATGAGTATAGCTCCTGCAGACCACGGTGCTATTGGACTTTCTAAGTAACCAAACAACTTAATATTAGTTTATAAGAGAGATACTTCTGATTGAGGTATCTCTTTTTGTGTAAGAAAGGAGTAAATTGTTAATAAAATTTATAAGTATGCCGATATAAAATAACATAAAGATAGAAAGGACAATTTGTATCTATGGGGTTAGATAGTCTTGTATTAGATTTAGTAGGTATACTTACGATTGTATTAACATTTAGTAAAAGTATGGAGAAATTTATTGAAAAATATAAATGGACATTAAGTATTTTGATCAGTGTTGTTATTATAATAGAAGTATGGTTCTGTCTGAATTCTGAACGTCTAGCTGATGAATTATATAGCACTTGGTTCAGGTTGTGGTACCAAGCACCTGATCCTTCAAAATTTATAGAGGGAGAGGCAACCTATAATGCAACGCCAACATGGTCAGTATTATGCCCAGCTCTTATAGTTATATGGACAGGATATGAGTTTTTCTCAAGCTTTAAAAGAGCTATAGGACAAGATAAGGTATCGATTGCAAATTGGATAGTAGGGCTGATAACGTGTATTATTCTTGTAGTTCATGCTATATATCATGTTATGGTTGTGAAGGATAGTTTTGCTGTGTATATGAGAAATACGTCATTTTGGATAGCTATTATTTGTTATAATATATTTGCTGTTTCAAAGTGGATATACGAAATTCATAAAAAGTTGCAACATATAATTTCTCCAAAAGAGATTAATAAGTCATCTTCAGAATGTACTAATGAAGACAGCGAATCTATTTAAATGTTTATTGGAAATACTATTGTAATGTATTTCTAAAACATGCTTCTACGCCGGATTCAAGTTATGGCGCATAGAGTTTTGTAAACAAAAAACACAGGTTTAGTTAGAGAGATACTTCAAGTTTTTGAGGTATCTCTTTTTTGTATAAGAAAGCTTCCTGTATACTTTAAATAGGTCAAGAGATTGACGAAAAAAATACCTCAAGTAAAATTAGATTATTACTGACCTGGCGAGTTGGTAAAATCTAACGAATACAAGAGGTATCTACAATGAATATTAAAGGCTCAAAGAAGAAAAATCAAGTTTTATCAGTAAACATTTTTGAACAGCAGAGGATTATTGCGAAAGCTGATGCTATTAAGGCAGGGTTAAAAGCATCTACCTGGCATGAGTTGGAAACAAGAGGTAAGTTTGACAAAAACGATAAGCTTTCATTTGTCAGTGATGACATGCTGATATTAGGATGCGATATTGGCAGCGAGACTCATTATGTGAGGGCAATTGATACCAGAGGAAGAGAACTCAGTAAGTCCGCTTTTGGCTTTAGTAATACGGCAGAAGGCTTTGAAAGCATGTTAGACTGGAGCGCTAAGCTTGCGGCAGCAAATGATAAGAAGCAGATTGTCTTAGGTCTGGAGCCTACCGGCCATTACTGGTTCTGCCTGACAACCTGGCTGGTTGCAAAGGGGATCAGTGTTGTGCAGGTGAATCCATATGCAGTAAAACAGACAAAAGAGGTGGAAGACAACAGCCAGCTTAAGGATGACATAAAGGATCCGAAGCTTATTGCAAATCTGGTGAAGGATGGCAACTTTGGAATGCCATATCTTCCAGAAAAACTTTATGCAGATATCAGACGTCTTTCGATGTTTCGGGACCAATTGAATGAAGATAGGATCCGGAATCTTAACCGGCTTCACAGAGAGATGAAAATCTATTTTCCGGAATACAAGGACGCATTTGGAAAAATAGACGGGACATTTAGTTTAGAGCTGCTTAAGGCGGCACCATTTCCGGATGAATTGGCTGCCCTTGGAACAGAGGGGATGAAACAGATATGGCATGAGGCGAAGCTTCGTGGACGAGGCTATGCCAATGCATCATCTATTCTGGAATACGCAAGGAAAAGCGTAGGAATCAAGGATGGCGCGGATGCCGGCAGACAGGCTGTTAAGTGGTTCGTCAGCCGGATTATTGAGCTGGATGGGCAGCTTTCAGATATAGAAAACAAGTTAAATGAAAGATGTATGGAGATTCCACATGCAAAGAACATTCTGGCAATATCGGGAATCGGCGAAAACATCCTGTCAGGGATACTTGCAGAGATGGGGGACATATCAAGATTTGACGATGTAAAGGAAATACAGAAGTTAAGCGGATTAGGATTGGTAGCCTGCAGTTCGGGTAAGCATACCGGAGAGACCAAAATTAGTCACAGGGGACGCAAACGACTCAGATATTGGTTATTCCAGGCGGCGAAGTCGGCAGTGGCACATTCGGGGGAATTTAAGGAACTCCATGTTTACTATACGACAAGGAAGCAAAATCCGCTAAAGAAGATGCAGTCGCTCATTGTGATTGCCTGCAAGATACTGAGGGTGATTTTTACAATCCTGACAAAGGGGACAACATATGATCCGAAGAAACTGTTGGGAGACATTATAAGACCAAATCAGGCAATACCACAGGCAGCATAAGTACTACTTAAGATTGCATTACAATTCCAGGCCCTTGCCGGGATTCAGAGTTTAACTGGATCCGGGCAGGGTTCTGGAAAAGAACCCCGTAAACCAGATGGAGTGTGAAGTGCACTACATCAGCACCAAGACCAACTGATAAAGCAGGGGAGGCGTCCACTGAAAAGAGTCCCTGCAGCAAAGGAAGGTCAGTAACAATCAAAACAAACAAGAGCTGTAGCTGGCAGTAGTTCTCTCCGTAGGGCATGACCCTGTTTGAAAGCTTAGCTGGCACTCAGTGTATGAGCAGATGGGACGAAGGAAGTTGGCACACGATGCCATTAGACACGGAAGGTTCATCATCATAGTTGAACAGAGGAATTATAGCCTTTATAAAGCAAAAGCAATGGATGCTTTATTTGGTGTACCTGTTTTCAACTATTCAGTACTTGATACAATGAATGTTCATGCACTTTAGCACTTGTTGTGAGGTAACTGTTTAAAGAAAAAAGTCCAAAAATTAATGATTTAGGGCTTGAAATTATAGGAAGGAGTATTTCCAACGCCTAAGTATGTCTTTATTAAAAGAGTTATTGACATTTGGGAATTTGCACATCATACTGATTACCAAGAGGTGATCGTATGTTCAAAATTTTAATTAAAAAAGATATTAATAACAGTATTAGTCTTCAAGAGAAGGCAGAAGCAATTGGGCTTGGAGATAAATATAATATGCTTAAAAATTTTATGAAATCTTGGTATTTCAATCTCGGAAGAACTGGAATAATATGGAGTGTTTATACATTATTCATTGTGTATTTTATGTACAAGGGGCCAATAGCTGTAAATTATGTGTATGTTCACATAATTGCATTCATAAATGATGTGCAGTATTTAGGTACTAATATAGCATCACTAAGTAACTTGGCAGGACTTGTAATAACTCTAATTTGCTGGGTAGCTCTGCAGTATATATTGATTGGTATGAGCATCAATATTCTTGAACTTGTTCGTGAATTAAAACATGCCTATTTTATGCGCACATGCGTTGTGGTAGTTCTTGGTAATTTACTGACTTTTGCTTATGGAATTTATGCATTGATGGCTAAATGGCTGCTAAGATACAGTTTAGGCGTTGTACTTTATACTAAAATACTTTGGATAATACTCATAGTGTATAGTATTTTTAGTAAAATCTGGATAGATTCTGTAAAACAGAGTGAGAAAAGCAATTAAGCAGGAAGATAAATAATGGTTATAAGAGGACATGTCATTATATGATGTGTCCTTTTATTTTTTAAGAAAGGAGTATATACCAATAAAATGATATGTGTTGTACTCATAACTGGTGATTATTATGGAGAAAATTATTGAGTCTAACACAACTTTGGTCATATTAATGGTAATCGTGAAGAATATGACAGATATAATTATTTTTACAATTGCATGTTTTGCAGCATTCCATTTAAATATCAGTAGACGATTAAGATTAGTAGACTGGTCAAAAGATAAATTTTATAGAGATAAAGCAAGAATAACACATGTGCCGATAGATATTGTGAAAAAGTCAAACCTTGAGGTGCCAGTAAGGTATGGTGCTTTGTATTTAGCGGTGAATTATCTGACAATCCCTATTCTACTTGTTATAGAAAGTGTAATTTGTGTATGTGCAGGTTATACTTATAAAGGTATTTCGAAAGTTATTGTTACAGCCGCTTATATACTATTAGCAGTAGGTAGTACGTGGTCAGAATATTTGTATGTAAATAGGTATAGCGATGACTATGTATTTTCACATGTTAAGGGCAATATACTTTTGAATATTGGATTCATATTTTGTATTGTAGCTGCGTTTGTTGTAGAAATATCTGATGTAATTCAAAGAACATTTAGTTAGAGAGATACTTCAAGTTTTTGAGGTATCTCTTATTTTTATGTAAGGAAGTGATTTATAAAATGAAACAAATTAGAAGAATAACTGCTATGTTAATGGTAATGATGTTGATATTTACATCATCTGGTGTTACCTCATTAGCAGCTAATGAATCAAGTTCCGGCGCTACTAACCCCAATCAAAAGGGAGATGCAGGTATTACTGATTATGATCCTAACTGTACTGCTGTAATGCGTCCGGCATGGCTAGTCTATATTGAAAAGGTTAACAACACACGAACTGGTGAGCCAACAATGAGTACGGATGCTAACGCATCTATGACCACGTTCTCACAGTGTAAATGGTCAGCTGTTGATGAGATGCTTTATGATTATCCCAAAGAATTTATGAAACCGGATAACTCATTGGTAGAGCATTCTTTCATTGTTGTGAATAAAGGTTCAGCATCCTTTAATATGAATGATGTTCATGTAGTTATGCCTGCTGATAATTCCCGTCCAAAGGCGACTGCAGTGTATGCAATATCAGGAAATCCACCTGCCAGTAATGTAGGTACGGGCACAACGGTTATTTCAGATGATATTCTGAACGATCCTGAGAAGATAGAATCATTCAGGAATGGTGCATGGACATACTCTGATTATGAGATGGCTCTGAATCATGTAACATCCGGTTCTAATTCTATAGAAGAAGCTAAGAAGAACTTTGTCAACTGTTTCAAGGATGTTGGCAGCATTACGACAAGGATAGACTCTACAAGAGGTAATGCATTGAATAACTATCCACAATATGCGGATGTTATTCGTAATTCCATTACTCTGAACATCCTGGCAGTAATCAGCCAGCTTTGCCCAGACCCTAGTTATTACACAGAATACATCACTGACTATCTGCAGAATCAGAATCGTGATGAATCTTCCTCATTCTATGTCCCGGTTATTATCGCAGGCTTTATCTGTTCTCAGGGTGGTAATGAAAGTCCTGCTTTCTATTCCCTACCAGCTTACCTTGAGAAAGCCTATGGCGGCTCATTAGCTTCCGATGTATTAAGTTTACCAGAAGGTACTGATTTTGGTGATTATGGTTCAGGTGGTTCTGCATATGAAAACAATTTCTGGAATTATTATGAACTCAGTAACCAAGGTAAAGTATCCAAGTATTATGCCAATCGTGTTGGCTCATGGTTCAATTATGATCATGGCTCATCCTCAGGTACTGGTTTCAAAGGGCAGGCTTATACTTGTATGCCTACTGATGAATACGACCTTCAGAAAGGTAATCTTGGTTACACCTATTTTGCTTTTGGTGGTTCCGGTGCAGCAGCTACTGATGGAATCGGTCAGTTCAAGATCACTGCATCCTCTGCACAGAAGACAGTTGCAGCCAAGGGAACATCAGTAGCAGCACAGCTTGATGTAGATCTGAAATGTGATGCCACTCAGATACAGCAGTACTGGGACACTTATGCAGCCGAGAAGGCTAAGGGCTTTACATTAGCCGACCTGATCGTTGAATATTCCATGACACCTGTTAAGGGTAGTGGTACATCTTCACCTTTGATTGATTCTGTTCTGGGCGAAGGTAATCTGTCCGGTGGTAATAAGGTCACTCTCAGCAATATGACTTATGAGACACTGATTCCTTATCTTAAAGGGCAGAAGACTATACAGGTGGCTGACTCCAACATTATCATTAATGAGTCAACTACCAACAAATATCTGGCTAATGTGACTTTGAAGTTCTCTGACAAGAGTTATAAGCTCTATGCCAAGGGTAAGACAATCGAATCTACCTATGTGGGTTCTGATAAAGTCTCCTGGTCTTTAGGCGTTGATACTCCTAACAAGTTCCATTACTATTCAGCAATTGGTAAACCAGGAGCTGAGGATAACTATGTAGAGATTAAGGAAGGTTCCCCGGGACATGAATCATGGGAAGCCATGGCTGGCGTGCCTACTACAGAAGATCTCTATGTTGGTTTCGGTGCTACGGAGTTCATGCTGAACTTTGATGGAGAGTGGAAACAGAATCCGGAGGTAACGAGAACTTATACATGGTCCTATACTGTAAGTAACTGCATGGAAGATGATGAGCTTTGTGAGTGGTCCTGCCCAGGGCATACAGTTACTGTACCAAGTCATAAGATACAGGATGAGATAAAGGATAATAAAGGTCATGTGATCCAGCCTGAGGTATGGTGTGGAGGTGCTTCTAATTCAGGCAGCTGTTCTCCCGGTTCAGTCACGGTAACAGCGACATCATTTAACTGTTTGATAATACGGTTTGCGTATTTTGGATTATTTTCAGTCACCCAGGCTTCAATGCCAGAGGTATCGAAGATAGTCATAGCTGCCAGTTGAGGGTCAAGTTTTTGGCAGATCGGTTCGGTCATATCAACCATGTGATCGAACATAGATTGTAAGTCCATCAGGAAATCCTGTTTGAAACGGGTGAATTTTGAGGCATCAGGAACAACATCAAAACCACAGAAACCACGTAATTCCTGAGAGTATTTCAAGAAAACAATCAGGAGCGTATCCGTCGGGACAAATGCAGCAGTCTGCCCGGTTGCAAGGGAGATACCGGAGGATATCAAAAAAGCAGCTGGATGAATATCTGTTCCGAAAGAGAAAAGATGCGTAGACATATGTTGATTTCCGACTGCAAGGGACCTTCCTTTTTCTCTGGCGGTAGATTTCTACAGAGAATTAATTGAAAATTATCAGTAAAAGACGGGAGCCTGTTGCTGTCAGCAGAAAAATCTGTGGATGGTAACAGGTTATCGTTCGCTTTGGAGGAATGTCTGGTTTGATGATTACAACTTTTATGTGACAAAAGCAATTGCGTGCGATAATATTAAAATGATATAAACGAAAATAACTTTTGCGGAATTTGAAAAGTTGAAAGTAGGGGAACAGTTCGAAGGTATATTGACTGTTTTTTTCCGATATCAGGGGGAAAACGGTTCAGCTCCTGGCAGATCAAGGGGAGGAAAAAAGGATGACAAGTCAGGAATATTTGAATCAACTGCAGAAGTATCTGAAAAAACTTCTGCAGAGTGATTACGAAGATGCAATGGAGTACTTTACCGAGTACTTCGCGGATGCCGGACCGGAATGGAATATCGCGTGCAGGACTGTGTTCTGAGCATCGAAGAGACAAGCGCAGTGTCCGATACGATTTACATCAATATTGACTTTACGGAAGAAATCTTAAGTGGCGGTAAACAGTCGGAGACAGGAGTGATTCTGTATGTACCGGAAAAGAAGGTACTGAAAAAAATAGAGATAACGATGGGATTCGGCGATGTGCAGATGAATGGCATCCAGGCGGAAAGCGGAAGACTGCAAAATGTGGATGGAGATATCACACTTTTCGGATGTGACATGCAGAATATCAAATGCAAAGCAGATTACGGTGATGTGGAACTGAAGAGCGGAACGTGGGAGAATGGGTCAATCACGCTGGAGGATGGCGATGCGAAAATCCAAAATACGAAGCTTTCCGGAGACGTGTCGGTGGAAAATAAGCTGGAGACAGATTGCTGGATGGATATTGCCACAGCACACTGCTTTGTTGTATATTAAGAATATAAATCTGATAGAAACCCAAAGAAAAGAGGATAAAACAATGGATATAGAAATGTTTGGTAAGCTTTCTGATGCATTTGGACCAAGTGGATTTGAGGAGGATGTCATCCGTACCATAGCAGATTACTGCAAAGAATTTGATGTGGAAAATGACGCAATGAATAACCTGTATGTGCGGATGCCGGGAACAAAGCAGGATTCCCGTCCGGTCATCCAGCTTGATGCCCATCTGGATGCATGCGGTTTCATGGTACAGAATATCCAAGACAACGGATGCCTTGGCATTATCATGCTTGGTGGCTTTCATCTGACCAGCCTTCCGGCACATGCGGTATGGATCCGCACCAGATCCGGAAAGATGGTACATGGTATTATCTGCGCAAAACCGGTTCATTTCATGACAACAGCGGAACGCAACAGTCAGACTCTGGAAATTGAAAAAATGTATGTGGATGTCGGAGCAACCAGCCGCGAGGAGGTTGAAAATGTTTTTGGAATCCATATCGGTGATCCGATGATGCCGGATGTAACCTTTGAATACGATGCAGAGCATGAAATCTGCTTCGGAAAAGCATTTGACAACCGAGCCGGCTGCGCATGCATCGTAGATACGATGAAACAGCTGGAAAAGGAGCAGGCTTCTCTTGCGGTTAATGTTGTCGGCGCCTTTGCAGCGCAGGAGGAGGTCGGAACCCGCGGTGCTGTGGTGACGAGCCAGATTGTAAAACCGGACCTTGCCATTGTATTTGAGGGATCTCCTTCCGATGACTTTTTCATCAGCGCAGGACAGGCACAGGGCTGCATGAAGAAGGGAGTTCAGATTCGTATTCTGGACAACAGCTATATTTCCAATACGCAGTTTATTTCACTGGCCGAGGAAGTAGCAGAAAAATGCGGAATTAAATACCAGGAGAGCGTAAGAAGAGGCGGAAGCACAAACGCAGCAAAAATCAGCGTGACAGGAAAAGCAGTTCCGTGTCTGGTGCTTGGTGTTCCATCCCGCTATGCGCACAGCCATTACAATTTCTGCGCAAAAGAAGACCTGGAGGCAGCAAGCGCAATGGCAGCCAATGTCATTCGTGCTTTAGATGAGGAAAAGATCCGTCATATCTGCCATCAGGATGTACTGTAAAATATTCGATAACGAAATAAAAAGCATGCCGGAAGCGGGTTCACAGGAAAGGTGAAGCCGTTTTCGACATATCTGGTAAAAGAGGAGAGTTTACAAGTGAGAAAACCGATCATTGGAATCTTGGGAAATACGTATAAAACACAGCCGGGACTTTTTTCGAGCGCGGAGAGAATGTATGTCAACAGTGATTATATCGAAGCAGTTCTGAACAACGGCGGAATTCCGATGGCAATTCCGGCAGTTGCCATGAAAGCGAATCCGGAAGATGTACTTGCCGTGTGCGATGGCATTCTGGTTCCCGGCGGAGAGGACTTAAATCCGTGGTATTATGGGGAAGAGCCAAAACCGCAGATCCAGACCATTCGCCCGGAGATCGACGAGGCATGGTTCGCACTTGGACGGGCGGCAAAAGAGATGGGAATGCCCATGCTTGGCATCTGCAAGGGAATCCAGTTTTTAAATGTCCTGTGCGGCGGTGATCTGTACCAGGATATCTATACACAGAAGGAAACCACAATTTTGCATCTGCAGTCCCTGGAGCGGTCTTATCTGCATCACCATGTGGAAATTAAAGAGGAAACCCATCTGGCAGAAATCCTCGGGGCGGGAACCCATGCGGTAAACTCCATGCATCATCAGGCAGTGCGTACGCCGGGAGAGGACATCGTGGTTTCAGCAACGGCACCGGATGGAACCATCGAGGCGATAGAAAGCCGCAACGGACAGATTGTGGCCGTACAGTGGCATCCGGAAGGGCTTATCCACTCAGCGCCGGAGATGAACCGCCTTTTTGCGGATCTGGTAGAAAGAAGCAGCAGATACAGAGAAAAAAGGTAACGATTTGGAACCATGTAAAAGGAAAGAAAAACCGGGATGGGACTTTTGAACCGTTACGAAAAAATAAGAATGGATAAGAATGCGATTCTAAAAGCAGAGAGCAGGAATCGTTCGGGAGGCAAAAAAAGAATGAACAGAACAATAAGAGTATCGGTGGCAGTGTTACGTATCAGCTGAAGGGAATCGAACTGTATCATGACTATCCGATTTTCTATTGCCTCGGAAATTTTATTTATGAAAATCAGTATGTACGCCTTCTGCCTGCGGACTACATGGAAAAATATGGTCTGAATATTCACACGGCAGCATCCATCGGAATCGCCAGGCGGCAGGAGCAGTCCTCACATTCCCTCTACGAAATTCCGGAGGTCTATCGGAGTGTGCTACCGTATTTCGAAATCTGTCAGGGGAAATGCACACATCTGGAGCTTCTGCCGGTCGAGCTTGGTATGGACAGGGGAAACGCAGAAAAAAATATTCCATATGTGGCAGACGAAAAAACAGCAGAAAAAATTGCAGAATATCTCACCCGCGTGAGCAAGAGATATGGAACAGAATGGGAATACAAAGAAGGAAGGGAGAAGAGTGAAAAATGATAGAGGCGCTCTTGGATTTCTTTCAATTATATACGGCTGATGCCGATTATTTACCAGACTTTTGGCTTACAATGATACTTCTTTATCTGAATGCAGGTCTGTATCTTAACGACCTATATAATCTTGTGAAGCGCAAGTCAAAAGCGGAAACATTCAGTCTGATGGCGATACCAGGAGTCTTTGCAGTAATTTTCGTGTCGATGCTATCAATTTTTGCGCATGTACCGAATCTGCAGAGCATAGCTTCACAGGCCAAACGCCTGAGCCTGCTTATAACGGCAATACAGCCACAAACGAATCTTGCGCTGCTTCTTATTGTATTTCTTTATCCGATTCTATGGGGAATCGGGCTCTTACGACAAAGGAGGCATGAACACGGCAGCCGCAAACGCTGGGTGCTGTCCTGCATTCCTGATTATATTGCATGGATCATACTGATATTGGGCATCGGTTATCACCTGTTTTTCGGGGAAAATATCCTGAATAGTGTTCTGGAAAATGCGGAGGCTGGAGATTTACTGGCCCTTTATGGCTCCCGCAGAACCTGGCTCTATATATGGATGTATGGAATTTATATCCTTGTATGCAAGGAAGTGGTGCTGCTTGTCGGCCTTTTGTCTGAACTTTTGCTTATGCGAATTCCGCTTCGCTACCATAGTGGGCAGAATGCTGATACCTTTGTCAGCTTTTATTATCTGTTTTGCCAGAATGCCATTTTTCGTGGGATTTCCCTGCTGGAAGCTGCGTTGGTGATTCCGCTTTGTGGAGTGATGCTTCGTGAAGCGGCATCGCCTTTCAGTGATTACTCGTCGATTATGATATACGCAGTCTTTTTGCTGCTGACAGGCGCAGTGTTTGTCGTTCTTATCGCCATTGGTCCGGTCATGCGGACACTTTCCTGCTTCGATGCATGGGGACAGCGCAAGCAGATCAGAGAGCTTTTCTGTACGGAATATTTTCTCATGCAGCCAGTTTCCAGCAACAGATCGTTCACGGTCACTCATCATTTTATCATTGACGAACAGGACGCCGCCGGTGTTTACTATCTTCCGCTTCTCACAGACATCAGCGGATGGGCCTCCCCGAGAAAGAAAGCAGGCAAATGGAAAATGCTCTCTTTCGCAGATGGCAGAACCCTTGAATTGTCAGAACACGAGGCAGAAGCCGCCAAGGAAATGCTCTCTTATGCATCCAACCGTCTCTATGCCCAGAAGATAACTGGAGAAAATTGGAGCAATAAAAACAATATGCCTGGCACAGAGGAAACCTGGAACCCACTCATAAGTCCGGCAACATCGATGTATCAGAAACTGGTCAAGATATTTTTAGGTCTGATGGTTATTCTTTTTATGATGAGCTATCAGATACTGAAGTAATTAAACATCCGGTTTTCACTGCCGGAATAAATCAGGATTGGATTTATTCCGATGATGGCACAGCACAGTTCTGGCCGGTCGATAACTATTATCCGCCCGGAGAACGGCACACAAATTTTTTAGATTACGATGTTGTGAAACAACACCATACTTTAACGCAGATTTTGATGGGATTGCTACATAATGGCTTTACACTACAGGCTGTGGAAGAAGCTATGCCGTCCCCAGATATGCTGGATATTCCAGGCATGAAGGATGAACTACGCCGTCCCATGATGCTGTTGGTAAAAGCGCAAAAAAGATAATGGGCCCGTGAGCGGAGAATCCTCCTCGGAAATCCCCTTACTGCATATCAAATATAGACAACTGCTCGAATTCCTGCCTCTGCTCCAAAAGCGGAGGTGTCTTCGTCAGAAGTCTTTCTGCCGTGCTCCAGTCCTGGATCCATGGCTGTATTTCCTCTGGTGTCAGTACCAGTGGCATCCGGTCATGTACCGATGATACAGAGCTGTTAGGAACAGTTGTTATGATCGTAAACTGGCTTTCTTTTTCTGTTGGCTGCCAGACACCGGCCATGTAAAGAATATCTGACTGCGGCATGGTAAAAGAGATTTTTTCTTTTTCTTTATTCCATTCATAAAAACCAGCTGCAGGAATTACACACCGGCAATTCCGCACGCTGTTCCGAAATGCAGGCTTCGATAAAATACTCTCGGCCCTGGCATTAATAAGCAGCCAGTCTTGATACTTACTTGTAAATCCCCACCGCATTGCCTCCAGATGCACATTCTTCATTCCAGTCAGAACCATGGCCATATCGGTAGGACGCACATCTCCCACTGTCACTTTCAATTTTGCATCATCAATCTGTTTGCAGATTTTCCTGATTTCCCGCCACATTTCATCATCTATAAAATATCTTCCACACATAAGCTGCTCCTCACACCAGCATCACCCATTTACAAGCCTCCAGGAAAAATATCAGTTTAAATTCCCGAATCAACCCACCAATTACGGCTTCGCATCCATATTCACGGCTCGGTATGCCAGAATAATTCTTTTCTTCCGTATATTTCACTAGGATGTCCTTTACTGTTTGAACCTCCCCGGCATCATCCTCAAACTTAAAATATCTTGGCATAGTCTGGCCAGTTGATGTAAACCATGCCGAACAGGCGATATGGTACATGTTTCCTTTAGGGATCCCGCTATCTACATCTATTCCATATTTTGTTGCTTGCGCAAATCTGGTCACGTTCATCAACCCCTTATATTATAATATTTTCTCCTGGGAATAATCAACCGTCCGCTTTTCCCGGCTGACGCCTCCACCCATATGGTCTATTTCTACAGATCCTGCAGATGGCAAAAAGCATGCCCTTTTTATGCTATCCATTCCAAACCTTTTCCGTATCTGATCCACAGTTTTCTCCATCTTCCGGTATTTTTCATAGTCGATCGTTTCAAAAAATTGCATCTGGCGAAAGGGATCTGATGATACACGGCTGGTATGGATCCCGAGATGCCGCAGCGGAATCCCATTCCACAATTCAGATAAACACCGACAGGCTGCAGCATAAATTTCCAGGGTCAGATCCGTTGGAACAGATAGTGTAATTTGATGTCCGTAAAAACGCAGATCCCAGTCTTTTAGACTGATAGAAACAACGCTAATCTTTACTCCATCTGCCCTTAACCTGGCTGAAATGGTTTCCGATAACGATAAAAGATACTGCCTGGCAGTTTCACAATCCATAACATCATAAGGCGTGGTGAGAGAATTTCCATAGCCTTTGGCCGGCGGAGGTGAGCTGATCACTGCAGATTCATCTATACCATTTGCATATTGCCAAATAAGTATTCCCTGTGACTTCATATGCGCGCGCAAAATTGCAGGATCCATAGCTGCCAGTTCTCCAATCGTATGAAATCCCAATTTTTTCAACTTGTATAAAGAGGCATGGCCCACATAAAACAGATCACCCACCGGAAGATGCCACATTTTTTCTGACATTTCTGATTTCCAGAGCGTATGAACGTGATCCGGCTTCGTAAAATCTGAAGCCATTTTTGCCAGAAGCTTATTTTCGGAAACACCAATATTTACAGTGAACCCTAATTCTGCATGCACACGATTTTTTATTTCATACGCAGTCGTTATCGGATCCTGGCAGCAGCCGGTCATATCCAAAAAAGCCTCATCTATACTATATTGCTCGATCTTGTCCGTATACTCACTTAACAGTTTTATCAGAGCTTTTGAAGATCGGTTATAGAGATCATAATTGGGCGGCACCAGAACCAGGTCCGGACATTTTTCCTTTGCAGAAACAACCGTTTCCCCGGTCTGAAT
>ERZ773157.1538-NODE-1538-length-21062-cov-6.951683_pt1 | contig 21062 bp, 18 predicted proteins | sample MGYA00511480_ERZ773157 | MGnify/ENA primary metagenome ERZ773157 (study PRJEB29015, sample SAMEA2737863) | human gut metagenome | biome: human gut; feature: human-associated habitat; material: faeces | place: China | collected 2012 ... | reverse complement strand
TAGGCATCCTATTAATAGGCTTGTGCCACCCCATTGGCACAACTGTGCCAACGGCGTGGCATAACTGTGCCAATATGGTGGCACAAGTGTGACAACGGTATGGCACAAGTGTTACTTCATTAGGTGAAGTCTCTTATCAGCTTCATTTATTTGACTACTTCTGCCAATTTAGCCTGAAGACCTTCTCCATGAAGACCACGGGCAATGATAGTACCGTCGCCATCAATCAGAACAGTGTGAGGAATGCTGTTCACTGCATAAAGCTGTGCGCCTTCACTCTGCCAGAACTTTAGGTCAGACATTTGCGGCCAGGTCATATTCAGTTTTTTAATAGACTCTTTCCATGCAGCAGCATCCTGATCAAGAGATACACCGACGATTTCGAAGTTTTTGCCTTTGTACTGAGCGTAAGCTTCTACCAGGTTAGGCATTTCACGACGGCAAGGACCACACCAGCTAGCCCAGAAGTCTACCAGTACCACTTTACCTTTCCCTGCGTAATCAGACAGTTTCACAGTTTTTCCTTCCGGAGTCTGCATTTCGAAGTCAATGAACTTAGTACCTACGGCAGTCTTCTTTTGTTTTTCAGTCTGTTCCTTAACTTTTACGATTGTTTCGTCATTCTGGAAATTAGCCGGGATTTGTTCCAGCAAAGCTGCATTCTCTTCAGTAGAGTTATTGTAGAAAGTCTGTTTGAACAAGAATACACCTACCGGGTTGGTGATATTTTTCTGTACACCTTCTTTGATTACTTTATCATATTCTTCCTCCAGCCGGGCACCTTCTTTTTGCTTGGCTTCTTTCTGCTCGTCACTCAAAGAAGAGTCTCCCATCGCTTCGTAGATAGCGTTCATCTTTTGGCTGATATCATTGATTTGAGTTCTGATAGCTTGGTAAGCGTCATTGTTTGAAGTACCGGTTGCAGAATCATTGTCCTTTGTCAGTGCAATGTTTATTTTGCCGTTTTCGAGGAAGAAATCAATCATCAGAGGTTCTCCGTTCACTTCGCAAGTGACATAACGGTTTACTACAGAATCCTGCGTGCCTTCGAAGGTAAAAGTACCTTTAGAGATGACTGCGGTATCTAGTTTTGTAAGATTTCTGCCTGTTGCTTCCTGAAGGTAAACAGTGTCGCCGTCAGCAGCGCCTTCTACTGTACCTGTGATAACGTATCCGGCTTTGTTTCCGGTACAAGCTACCATACCCAACGCTGCCGTCGCAATAACTAAATAAGTTAACTTTTTCATGCTTTTGTAAAATTAGTGAATAAATATTTATGCAAAGATAGATTTTTTTTCTGTCTGGCATCGAAAAACACTGTTATATTAGATTAACACGTAGGTGGAAATCGTAGAAATGTGTACCTTTGCAGCCCAAACTTTTAGTATGAATATGCAAGAAGACAAATCCATCATTGAGGTTAGCCATGTATCGAAGTTTTTTGGCGACAAAACAGCTTTGGATGATGTAACTCTGAACGTGAAAAAGGGCGAGTTTGTTACGATTCTCGGACCTTCCGGCTGCGGAAAAACGACATTGTTGCGTCTCATTGCCGGTTTTCAGACGGCTTCGGAAGGCGAAATCCGAATTTCGGGTAAGGAAATCACACAAACTCCACCCCACAAACGCCCGGTGAATACGGTATTTCAGAAATATGCCCTATTTCCGCATTTGAATGTATACGACAACATTGCTTTTGGTTTAAAGTTGAAAAAGACCCCCAAACAGACTATTGGGAAGAAGGTGAAAGCTGCTTTGAAAATGGTAGGTATGACGGATTATGAATACCGTGATGTCGATTCTCTTTCCGGTGGTCAGCAACAGCGTGTGGCTATTGCTCGGGCTATTGTCAATGAGCCGGAAGTACTGCTTTTGGATGAACCGTTGGCTGCACTCGATCTGAAAATGCGTAAGGATATGCAGATGGAACTCAAGGAAATGCATAAATCTTTGGGTATTACATTTGTATATGTAACTCACGATCAAGAGGAAGCATTGACTTTGAGTGATACTATCGTCGTAATGAGTGAGGGAAAGATTCAGCAGATCGGTACGCCGATTGATATTTATAATGAGCCTATCAATTCGTTTGTGGCGAATTTTATCGGAGAAAGCAATATTCTTAACGGTACGATGATACATGACAAACTGGTACGTTTCTGTGGTACGGAATTTGAATGTGTAGATGAAGGTTTTGGTGAGAATACTCCGGTAGATGTAGTCATTCGTCCGGAAGACCTTTATATCTTCCCCGTTTCGGATATGGCGCAGTTGACTGGTGTTGTTCAGACCTCTATTTTTAAAGGTGTCCACTATGAAATGACCGTGCTTTGCGGAGGTTATGAATTCCTCGTACAGGATTATCATCATTTCGAAGTAGGAGCCGAAGTCGGTCTGTTGGTAAAGCCGTTTGATATTCATATTATGAAGAAAGAACGTGGCTGTAACACGTTTGAAGGTAAATTGCTGGATACTACTCATGTGGAATTTCTGGGATGTAACTTCGAATGTGTTCCGGTAGAAGGAATAGAATCCAATGAGGATGTTAAAGTGGAGGTAGACTTTGACAAAGTGGTTCTTCAGGATAATGAAGAGGACGGTACATTGACAGGTGAAGTGAAATTTATTCTTTATAAGGGAGATCATTATCATCTGACTGTTTTTTCCGATTGGGACGAGAATGTGTTTGTAGATACGAATGATGTATGGGATGATGGTGACCGTGTAGGTATTACTATCCCCCCGGATGCTATTCGTGTAATTAAAATAACCGATTAACAGGAAAGGAAGTGAATAAGAGGTTTTTAGTCTTTTTGTCATCACGTAAGAGTTGGACCCTCCCTTACATTATTTTTTCGGCGATCTTTGTGATTATACCGTTGGTCCTAATTGTTGTGTATGCTTTTACTGATGATAACGGGCATCTGACGTTTGCCAATTTTCAGAAGTTTTTCGAACATCCCGAAGCAATCAATACCTTCGTCTACTCCATAGGTATTGCCATCATTACTACACTTATTTGTATTTTGCTGGGTTATCCCGCTGCCTGGATACTTAGTAACAGCAAACTGAACCGTTCTAGAACAATGGTCGTATTGTTTATCCTGCCGATGTGGGTAAATATTCTTGTGCGGACTCTAGCTACTGTTGCTCTGTTCGACTTCTTCAGTGTACCGTTGGGTGAAGGAGCATTGATATTCGGTATGGTGTATAACTTTATCCCTTTTATGATTTATCCTATTTATAATACGTTGCAAAAAATGGATCATAGCTATATTGAGGCGGCGCAGGATTTGGGAGCCAATCCCCTGCAAGTTTTTCTGAAAGCAGTGCTTCCGCTTTCCATGCCGGGCGTGATGAGTGGGATCATGATGGTTTTTATGCCGACTATTTCGACGTTCGCTATTGCCGAATTGCTGACGATGAACAATATAAAACTTTTTGGTACGACCATTCAGGAGAATATAAATAACAGTATGTGGAATTATGGAGCAGCACTTTCGTTGATAATGTTGTTGCTGATAGCCGCTACTTCACTTTTCAGTACAGATGATAAAGATAACTCTAACGAAGGAGGTGGGCTATGGTAAAGAAAATATTTGCACAGACTTATTTGTGGATATTGCTGTTGTTGCTTTATTCTCCCATCGTAATTATCGTCATTTATTCATTTACTGAAGCTAAAGTTTTGGGTAACTGGACAGGCTTTTCTACTAAATTATATTCTTCGCTTTTCACAACAGGTGCACATCACTCTTTGATGAATGCACTGATTAATACGATTACTATTGCTTTGCTTGCTGCAACTGCATCTACATTGCTGGGAAGTATTGCCGCTATCGGTATCTTTAATTTGAAATCCCGCTCACGAAAGGCGATTGGTTTTGTGAATAACATACCTATTCTGAATGGTGATATTATAACCGGTATTTCTCTTTTCCTTTTGTTTGTTTCGTTGGGAATCACACAGGGATACACGACAGTTGTATTGGCACACATTACATTCTGTACACCGTATGTCGTATTAAGTGTTTTGCCCCGTTTGAAGCAGATGAATCCGAATATTTATGAAGCTGCCCTTGATTTGGGAGCTACTCCCATGCAAGCCTTGTGGAAAGTAATTATTCCGGAGGTTCGTCCGGGAATGATTAGTGGCTTCATGCTTGCATTGACACTCTCTATTGATGATTTTGCCGTAACTGTATTTACTATCGGTAACCAAGGCTTGGAAACACTTTCTACTTATATATATGCTGATGCCCGTAAAGGTGGTTTAACGCCGGAGCTTCGCCCGCTTTCCGCTATTATTTTTGTGGTAGTGCTGGCTTTGCTTATTGCTATCAATTACCGTGCCGGTAAAACGCAGAAGAAAGATTAATGGAATACTAAAATGTGCTACGTAAATAATATGAAAAGAATAATTCCTGTTATCCTGTTTTTACTGACTTTGACCGGTTGCTACAATTCCGGTGAACCGCGTGAGCGGGTCCTTAAAATCTACAACTGGGCGGATTATATCGGGGATGGTGTTCTCGAAGATTTCCAGACGTATTATAAGGAGCAAACCGGTGAAAATATCCGTATTGTTTATCAGACATTCGACATAAACGAGATTATGCTGACGAAGATTGAAAAAGGCCATGAGGATTTTGATGTGGTCTGTCCTTCGGAGTATATTATCGAACGTATGTTGAAGAAACATCTACTACTGCCTATTGATACGAACTTTGCGTATTCTCCCAATTATATGAACAATGTGTCTCCGTTTATTCGGGAACAGATCAATAAATTGAGTCAGCCGGGTGAAGAAGCCAGCCACTATGCGGTATGCTATATGTGGGGAACTGCGGGAATCCTTTATAATCGGGCTTATGTTTCTGATTCGGTTGCGTCGTCTTGGGAATGTCTTTGGAATAAGAAACATGCCGGAAAAATACTGATGAAGGATAGTTATCGCGATGCTTACGGAACAGCTATCATCCATGCTCATGCCAAGGAACTGGAGCAAGGGACAGTTACGGTTGAAGAATTGATGAACGACTATTCTCCGCAGGCCATGGAACTTGCGGAAAAATATCTGAAAGCCCTGAAACCTAATATTGCAGGTTGGGAAGCTGATTTCGGAAAAGAGATGATGACGAAGAATAAAGCTTGGCTGAATATGACTTGGAGCGGCGATGCAATATGGGCAATTGAGGAAGCGAATGCGGTAGGAGTAGACTTAGACTATGAAGTTCCCGATGAAGGTAGTAATATCTGGTATGACGGTTGGGTGATTCCGAAATATGCAAAGAATCCGCAGGCTGCCAGTTATTTTATAAACTTTATGTGTCGTCCGGATATTGCTTTGCGCAACATGGATTTTTGTGGATATGTAAGTTCGATAGCTACTCCTGAAATTCTGGAAGAAAAGGTAGATACTACCCTTGATTATTATGCTGATTTGAGTTATTTTTTCGGACCGGGTGCGGACAGTATTCAGATAGACAAGATTCAATATCCGGATCGTAAAGTAGTGGAACGGTGTGCTATGATTCGTGACTTCGGAGATAAGACGAAAGAAGTTCTTGATATTTGGTCACGTATCAAGGGGGATAATTTAGGGGTGGGCATTACTATTCTTATCTTTATTGTTGTTGCTTTGATGAGTGGTTGGATGATTTATAAGAGGTGGCAGCGATACAACCGCCAGAAACAACAGAGACGCAGACGCAGACGAAAAAAATAAAAAGGAACTAATAGATTAGTTCCTTTTTTATCATAAGTTGCTTGTAATAGAAGCGTTATCGTCTTTTCATTGTACGGAGGGTGTCTTTTGTTTCCTTATTTATGCGGAGAGATTCGATTGTTTTCTGTATTGCCTTGTTGTAAGTCCAATCGTCCAGTTTGCTTTGTTGCAGGTATTTCATTGTCTTTTGCGGAAATTTAATAAAGCAGATAGAGATCATCCATGCCATAGCCATGCGTGCGTAATAGGCTTCATGCTTAAATAGATCGGCATATGCTAATAATGAATCAATATGCTCTTCGTTTATATAATGGAATAACATTACAATGCCGAAACGTATTTCAAATTCCTTTTGTGATTTCAGATAAGGCTGGATAAATTGCCATACGGTTTCTTCTCCTTTTCGTACGGCTGTTTTAAGTTCACTGCTAAAAATATCGCATACTGCCCAATTGTTGATTCGAGGAATAAACAGGCTTATATAGTTAATCTGTTCGTCAAGGTTCATTTTGGCTAAGCCAATAATCATTCCCTGAAGCATTGTTTCTTCATAATAATTGGTATTGGCTGTTTCGACAAATGGACGCCAATCATCTTTCTTGATTATTTCTTTTGCCATTGTCCGCAGTTGAGGTATACGCACACCAAGAATATTGTCGGTTCCAGGGAGTAGGTAAGAGTGGAATTTTCGATATTTCGGATCTGCTAGTGCTTTTAGTTCTTTTCGAATGTTTTCAGCTGTAGTTGTTTTCATATAGTTTGTTTTTTACAAAAATAAGAAAAAAGAGTGTGTTTTGATTATATGTCCACTCTCTTTCTTATTTCTTTTGTCAATAATGTAGTCACTCTATTCCTTTTTTATAGATTTACAGGGTGTTATTTTGAAATACTCTTTATATCTGTTACGAAAGTTTTTTAAGTTTCTAAGTCCGATCATCTCCGGCACTACATTTACAGGACATTTTCCGCTTTCTAACAGTTCGCGGGCTTTTTCCATGCGGATACGGTAGATAAAGAATTTGGGAGCTTCTCCTGTCAGTAATTTCCATTTATTGTAGAAAGCGGTTCTACTCATACATAATTGTGAAGCTATGTCGTCAATAGTCAGGTCCTCTCTGTCTATATTCTCTAAAATGAATTCTTTCACTTTGTTAATAAATGTGCAATTGGCGTTATCTAAGTTTTTTGTTGTCTGTATCCTTATAAATTGTTCACCGAATATTTGTTGTAAAAATGCTTTTCTAAGGAAACGACTATTTCTGATAAGAACAGTTATTTCTATTTTTAAATCTTCTATATGGAAAGGAATATACAGAAATGTATCAGCCAGAGATGTCTCTCTTTTGTGACGTCGGTCTATATCAATGTGGGAGCCGTAAAGGATAATAGGAATAATGGAAGTATCTCCGGATGTTTTCAATCTTGACGATAGTTCATTTCCACTCATCCCGTGCAGTACGGTATCGCTAATGATTAAATCCGGATGTTCCTCCTTTATACTTTCCAGTACTTCTGAACCATTTTCGAAACTCTTTATAATGTAGTCTTTTGATAAATGCGCTTCCAGATAAAACCTGAAATTTTCATTACTGTCAGCAATGATAATAGTAGGCTTGGTTGAGCCTCTTTGGGGAGGAATCTTGTGGAATAAATTATCTATTTTTTTCTCTTCTTGATTTTCATTGATATGTATTCTAGGGCGTTCGGGTACATTTTTGTATGAATGCTTTAGTGGGAAATTCAATGAAACATTGTGGTTTAAATGATTGATAAGAATCTTCCCGTTGCATAATTCTGTCAGTTTTTTGCAAAATATACTTTTTGCAAAATCATATTCAAGTTCTTCCTTCCGTTTGAGCAACGGATGTCTTTTACATTTATAGCATTGTATCAGTTTTCTATTTTCGAAGTTGTTTATGCTGATTTTCCAGTGTTCTGTACTTAGAGAGACTGAGAGTATAATTGTTTTTTTCGGTTCGGTATAGTCGATAGCGTTCTTAATAAATTTGTCGATGACTGGAGATATTTTACTTTGGTCGATCCATGCACTGGCATAATGAAATTCAGTTTTAACTTTTAATTTTACCTGCTTATTTGCGGCATGATCTTTTAGTGAATTGACTCTGTCTTTAAGAAAATATCCTAGTTCATACTCTGCAATATCTATGCTTTGGGGATGAATAAACAATTGTTTTAGGTTCATTAATCTGTATAGATGCTCATTGAGACAATCTATACTGCGTAATAGTTCCTGTCTGATTTCTTCAGGGTAATTCTTGTTGCATATCATTTGCAAAGAGATATGAATCTGAGTAATAGGAATACGTATGCTTTGAAAAGAATCTATAAAATACAGATTCTCTTCCTTCAAAAGATTTGTTTCTTTTTGCATGGTGATAAAATAGGATAAGGACCAGTATAATGAGACTCCTCCTGCTGTTAATAGAAGAATGGAGTTTAATAGATTGGGGATAGCTATTACTATAATGATAGAAGTGAGGAGTGACGTTGTTATTAAGTATTTCATATCAATTCGTTTTTTAGAAACGCCACTTAGTGGGAATTGACCCACTCCTTTTGTTTGAGAAAAAAGAGGAAGCTCACTGTAACTATGATCTCATAGTTGTACATTGATAAACTCGAGTAGAATAATGTTTGAGATTATTTACTTTTTGAAGGTCAATATCTGGAAAACGAGGTCTATATGTAGAGTCTAAATCCTAACATTTTGAATCATTTTTCAAGGAATGGTGAATTTCCTCCAAGTAACAATAATTAATAAATCAGTTTTTCTTATTTGTTGAATGTCGCATATTATGAATGCGGCACGATGTGGGAGGTGAGCGTATTGTTTGTATGGTGCTATTGAGAGAGCTCCTAATTAGCACCTGTTTGCGTTTTCTCATATATAAAGTGAATAATTATGTAAAACGTCTTTTGTTGTCAGAAGGTATCTATTGTTACTTCGGTGTAAAAATAATGATAAGTAATAATAAAAGGACCGTTTTATTATAGTAAATGACTGAATTTGGTAATATGGTATTGTAAAGGTGGTGGTTGGTGTTGTAAAATTATGTTTTGTTAATGCTGTATTCCTATCATGTTTTGTGATATATAAAAAAGAGCGTGTCATATATACGTATGACATGCTCTTTGATCGTTTTATAGCAAATAAGTATTTACCTATTTTTTGCTCATATCGAAGTTGAATGTAGTAATGGGGAACTTATCTAAAGTTGTATTACCCACTTCTACCTTTGTCGCTTTTATAGCAAATTTTAATGTTTTTCCATTATAGGCAAAATCTCCTTTTTCGTCTGCCTGAACAGTTACTATCACAGTAATTTCGGTTGGTTCTTTTTCATTTGCTGTTAGTTGAGTCGAAGGATCAAATTTAATTTCTAGAGGTTCGGGTTGAAGTTGAAGTAAGATGTTATCTTTGTTTTCGTTGAAAGTAGCTGTGTAGGGAATTTTGTAATTGATATCTCCGATAGCTTTAATAATAATTTCAGCTTGGTCCGGATCTTCGATGATACTTTTAATCAGGTCGTCAACAGGAAAATTATTGATAGCAATTTCGTTGTCTTTTACTTCTGCGTTTACTTCAATTCCTACTGGTTCTTCACTTTCACCAGCATTTTCTGTGGGGATGACAGGGGCTGATTCGGTTGTCATTTTACCCAAGTAGTTTCCTTCTACGTCTTTAAGAGAATATACAGGAATATCCTCATCGTCATCATTACTACACGAAGTAAAGGTGGTAGCCAAGCTTAGTACCATTACGAATAAAACGAAACGATTAAAACAATATACTTTTTTCATTTCAATTAAAGTTTTCATACTGTTAAAAATTAGATTGTTAATTTTCAAAATTAAGGTGTACGTACAATAAGTAAATACTTGAGATATTGAAATACTGCATGAAGATAATAAAAAAGACAAATAAGAATAGTGACACTATTTTCTGAGGAAGGTGTCACTGTTTGAGTGGGATAGTGAGGCTGTCTAACAACAAAAAGATAGATGGTCTCTTTTTGGTAAAATCATCTTCTATGGTCTATGCAAATAGTAAGAGTTGTCTCATTGGTCTTTCGATAACACTCCGGAAGGGGTTCAATCTTTATTGGATTTGAGAGCTGGTTATCGGCTCTCTTTATCCGAACTCTTGTCTGTGCTGAAAACATGGTAAGTTATGTTATTGCCTGACAAAGACTTGGTGAGATTTTGAGGATGGATTATTATACGTGACAACTTGGTCAAGCAAAAAGTATTAAGCATAAAGTCATTGGAAACATTCTCCCAAATGGCTGAGTTCGCTGCTTACGGAGGGAAAACACAAAGCGTCTGTAATCAATGTTGTAAGAGCCAATATCATAGCAATGTCTTTTTCCGTGATACGAAAGTAAATTCCATTCGTAGTATTGGTCGTATAATAAAAAGTTCTTAATTTTGAAAATGTCTTATGTTTAGGAAGTAGCTATATACTTCTGATGAGCAGTTACTTGCATATACAAACTTACCCAAGAATACGTTGATGTTAGTAAACTTGGGTAAGATTTCATAGATCTGCTCTGATACTAAAGAATATCAGTTTAAATATCAATATGTATCTATTATTTCTTTAATACTATTCATGTTGTTTATCACTTTTCTTTCCTCAAAAATACCAAATAAAAAGTCGTTTGTCAAGTGTTTCAGAAGAAAAGCTGATTATTCATTGAACCAATCTATTTTCTTTGAGAAATACATCACCATTGCCAGGATAATAAATAATCCCAAGCTGCCTGTCAACAGAGCAAAAGTCTCTAACTGGATAAGGACAAATATATAAAGATAGAGTACTCCCAATAACCCAGACATGATTAATGAAGGTTTCTTTCTCTTGGTGATGCCAAACATATATCCGCCTACCAGTATAATAGTCAGTGTAGCAGATAACAGATAGGCAGGGTTGAAGCCGATGTGTTCGGAGAAGGAGAGGAGCAAACTGTAAAATAGACAGAGTGCCAATCCCACTAACAAATACTGTAAAGCATGAATACGGGTTTTATTCATAATTTCAGTGAAGAAGATAACGCCGAATGTCAACAGGATAATCAGGATAGCATACTTTGCGGAACGCATGGATTGCTGATACTGCTCTACCGGAATCTTGAAATTGACGCCGAAACTGGAATTATCTATATTTTTAATATTAAAATTGGTATAGTCAATCATTACTTGTGAGTAATTCCGGTTCAAGTTCAAGACTTGCCATTGTGCCGAAAATTCTTTCTCGGTAATATCCCGGTTATTGGGTAAATAGCTTCCTGTAAAGCTCGGTGTGTTCCAATTGGCTTTCAAGTCGACGCGGGTTGTTTTACCCAATGGGATGAAGTTAATGGATTGCGAGCCTTTCAGTTTGATTTTTACTTCGTAAGGCAATTTCTTATTGTTCTTCAGTTCCGATAAATCCGCAATGGCATGTACGCCCGTATTATCAATCCCTCTGTTATCCATTCCCGGCTCAAATACATAGACGGAATCTCCGAAGGTGATACTAATCTGTTCGCTGATACCACGCATGTCGGTCAGATTCAGACAAATAGCGGCTCTGTCGAATTGCAGTTGCCCCATATCTATTCTGCTCTTTATCAGTTCTTCCGAGCTGAAAGAACCTTTCAGAGTCAGTTCCGATTGATACACATTGACTTCATAGAGACTTCTTTTCAGGATTTCGGTCTTAAGTTGCCCGTTAATCAAAAGCTCGTCGGGGAAAAGTATCAGGTCTTTGATTGACACCTTCTTTTCTCCGTTGTTCTCTGTAACCACCGGATATTGAATGTTCAGATAAGGGCCGGTGACGGTCTGTGCGAGACTCCATTTCTCGCTTACCTCATTGATTGCTTCTTCCTGCGTGCGTCCCCGTTCGGAAATAAGATTTTCAATCATGAACATAGGAATCATCAGAAGAAGGATTAATCCCCCGATAATGACCACCTTGATTGTTTTCGAGAAACGGTGAAGGCATCCCATAGGTTGCTGTGCCTGTTGCTCGTTTGAATTTTCATTGAAACCGTCCATAAGCTGATAGTGTTTAGATGAATGAATTATTCTGATTTTAGAAATTGCTCCAGAGCTTCAATATGAGATTTGAAAGCTTCCCTGCCTTGCGAAGTCGCTTGAAAGGCAGTTCGCGGCTTTCGTCCGACAAAACTTTTGTTGCATACGATATATCCCAATTCTTCCAGGGCACGGGTATGACTGGCAAGGTTACCATCGGTCAATGCGAGCTGCTCTCTCAGAAAATTGAAATCAGCTTCCTCATTAACCATCAGAACAGCCATGATACCCAGTCGTACCTTGCTTTCGAATGCTTTATTAATATATTGGAATGATTCTATCATTTATGATTTCTTTCTTTCGTAATGTAAATAGAACAATATGCCATAGAGGATATGGAAACCACCGAAACCTATCGTCCAGAACAGAAGTGAATGACCCGCCCAGAAACAGTCGACAGCGCCCAGGCAAATAAAAGCATATCCTAACCATGCCACACTGGAATAGGTAAACTTGGATGCATTGACCAATGCCAGTCCGTAGAATAGAAGCATGACAGATGCCAGAATATCATAATATTCGTGCATCAGGATAGAAATACACACAATACCGCCTGTCAGCATCGGAAGCGAAAAATTCCATAATGCCCGATAGGTGAGCCGGCTGAAAAAACTCTGTCCCGTCTTTTGGGATTTACAGTAAGACAGGATACCGGCAGTAACGGCTGCGGCTGCCAATACCGATAAGGCTATTATAGCCATAAATTCCAATGTGACGATTAAATGCGTCTCTGGTGTGATAACTTGTGTCGCGATGTACGCGCCAGCCAATGCGTAAATGCCTGCCAGGATTGCGGCAAGCCCACTAACAGAGATAAACTTTGAGGACTTTTCCATCAACTCTTTTATCTCATTTACCGATTCTAATGCTTTATCTTTATTCATGTAAAAAGTACTTTGTGATACAAAGTAAAATAAAACATTTAAGATGAACAAGATTTTATCTGATTATTTCAATAAATAGGTTCAAAAAAGAAGTTGGATAGATGAAATTAGTCAAATATTTGACTAATTCGACGAAGATACGTATCTTTGCGCCCGAAAAGGTAAAAACGATAATAAAAATGAGAGAAGGAGCGGAGTTCAGAGAACTCATGTTGCAGGTTGTCCGTACACGTATGGCTTTTCGTCGGTCTATGCAACGAACATTAAAGAAGAATAATGCAGGTATTACATTTGAGATGCTTCAAGTATTGAGCAGTTTATGGCACGAACAAGGCATCAGCCAGCAGATATTGGCGGAGCGTATAGCGAAAGATAAAGCATGCCTGACTAACTTGATGAACAACCTGGAAAAGAAAGGATACGTCTGCCGGAAAGAAGACCCGAACGACCGTCGTAATAAACTGGTATTTCTGACTCCGGCGGGTGAAGAGTTTAAAGAGCAGATTCGTCCGGTTTTAGACCAGGTTTATGTATATGCAGAACACATTATCGGTATTGAAAGTATTGAAACCATGTTGTCTGAATTAAACAGTGTTTATGATGTTCTTGAAAAAATATAAACTATATCCGGTCATTTTATTCAGCCTGTTTTCTTTTCCCCAATTGATAGACGCACAAACAGACTCTTTATTTCTTACTGTCGACCAACTCTTTGAACGGGGCGTACAATATAGCCTGCAACTTCAGGCGGATGCAATGAAAGAATCTATGGCGCAGGAACGGACACGGACTGCAAGAACTGCGCGACTACCGGAATTACAGATTGGACTGAAAGGCGGATTCGTCGGTCAACCCGTCGTTTGGGAGCGGGGACTGTCCGCACCTCTCTACCCGGACGCGCCGGACTGGTCACAAAATTATGCGATTGATTTGGCGCAACCTCTCTATCAGGGCGGTAAAATCCGAAGTGCTATCCATAAGGCGGATATTGAAAAGCAAGTCGCTGAATTGCAGACTCTGACCGACCGAGCGGAGATTAAACTGAAACTGCTGAATCAGTATATGAATCTCTTCAGCCTCTTTAAGCAGCATGAGATACTGATGCGAAACATTGAAGAATCGGAACTTCGGTTGCATGATATACGGCGGATGAAAAAGGAAGGGCTGATTACCAATAATGACGTATTGCGAAGTGAGATGCAGTTGACTAACGACCGCCTGTCTTTGCAGGAAACGGAAAACAGCATTGTGCTTGTATCGCAGCAACTCGATATTCTGTTGGGGCAGGACGAGAATGTATTATTGCGGCCGGATACTGCCCTGCTTTATCAAGCAGTTGCCTTGCAATCTTATGATGATTATATCGTTCAGGCTTATGCGAACAACCCGGTGATGAAATTGCTTCGTGCACAAACGGAACTGGCAAGGAATGAAATCCGTTCAACCAAGTCTTTCTCATTACCCGGTATATCGTTATATGCATCGAATACATTGGCACGCCCTGTCTCGCGTACCTTGGCGGATATGTACAATAACAACTGGAATGTGGGCGTATCGGTTTCTTATCCTTTATCCTCATTGTATAAGAACAATCATAAAATAAAAGAGAGCAAAATGATGATGTCCTTGCGGAAGAACGAGGAAGAGCAGAAAATGCAGGGAATCCGCATGGAAGTACGTTCCTCATTCTTACGGCATAGGGAAGCCATGCAGAGGGTAGAGGCTTTGAAACTGTCCGTCCGGCAGGCGGAAGAAAATTACCGTATCATGCAGAACCGCTATCTGAATCAACTGGCTATCCTGACTGATTTGCTCGACGCAAATTCCGTCCGCCTGAATGTCGAGTTGCAGTTGGTTACTGCACGCACCCGTGTGATTTATACTTATTATCAACTTCAGAAGGCTTGTGGTCGTCTTTAATATACAAAACAGATATGGCAAATCAATTGAAAGAAAAACAGAAGAAGCTGAAAAAGCTCAGAACCCGCAATATTATTTTAAATTTGGTATGTATCTGTCTGGCAGGTTCCGGCCTTTGGTGGACTGCCACTTACTTTTGGCGTTATGTAAATTATGAAGTGACGAATGACGCTTTTGTAGACCAATATGTAGCGCCCTTGAATGTACGGGCTTCGGGTTATATAAAAGAGGTATGTTTTAAAGAACATCAATATGTGCGTCAAGGGGATACTTTACTGGTGCTTGACAACCGTGAATATCAAATCAAGGTGAAGGAAGCGGAAGCTGCTTTGTTGGATGCACATGGCTCACAAGAAGTGCTTCATTCGGGCATTGAGACTGCCCATACAAATATCGCCGTGCAGGATGCCAACATTGCCGAAGCAAAAACGAAACTCTGGCAACTAGAGCAGGATTATCATCGCTTTGAACGTTTGTTGAAAGAAGAATCCGTCCCGGAGCAACAGTTTGAGCAAATTAAAGCTGCCTATGAAGCGGCAAAGGCGCGTAATCAGGCACTGGTTGCTCAGAAACAGTCGGTACTCTCACAATATACGGAAACAAGTAAGAAAACAACGAGTGCGGAAGCCACCATTTTGCGTAAGGAAGCAGACCTCGACTTGGCTAAACTGAATTTGTCTTATACGGTTCTTATCGCTCCCTATGACGGATACATGGGCAGGCGGACTTTGGAACCCGGTCAGTATGTACAGACCGGACAAACCATTTCTTATCTGGTACGCAACAAGGACAAATGGATAACCGCCAATTATAAAGAAACGCAGATTGCCAATATCTATATCGGCCAACAAGTGCGTATAAAAGTGGATGCAGTGCCCGGAAAGATTTTCCACGGAGAAGTTACCGCTATCTCCGAAGCGACGGGTTCCAAATATTCATTAGTTCCTACGGATAACTCCGCCGGAAATTTTGTAAAGGTACAACAGCGGATACCGGTACGGATTGAACTGGAAGATGTCTCTTCGGAAGAAATGGCACAGTTGAGAGCCGGTATGATGGTAGAAACAGAAGCTCTGCGCAAATGATAACGATGAAGGAGTTGGAAGCACCTGTCCGCCAATGGGTGCCCGATTGGCTTGGACTTATCAGTATCTTCGTCGTGATTCTTCCTGTCACTATGCTCAATGGTTCTTATACGGGTAGTATGCTCGAAGTTTCGAATACACTCGGTACGAATTCGGAAGATATAACAATGGGATATTATGCCGCTTCGGCAGGCATGGCTATCGCGTATCCCATTATTCCTAAAGTCCTTGCTGCCTTTTCCGTGAAATCGCTGTTGCTGATTGACTTGATACTGCAATTCTTCCTGAGTTGGGTTTGCGCCCGTACGCAGAATGCCGATATTTTGATTGTTTGCAGTTTTGCCGTCGGCTTCTTAAAAGGATTTCTTATGCTGTGGTTTATCCGTTACGCCCAAAAGATTTTCAGCCGGAAGAATGTGCGTAGCGAGTTTTATTCTTATTTTTATCCGTTAGTGTACGGTGGGGGACAGGCTTCGATGTTGGTAACCGCTCTGTTGGCATATTATTATAACTGGAAATATATGTATTATTTTATGATGATGCTGATTTTGATAGCTATTCTATTTGTTATCATCTGTTTCCGTCATAACCGCCCTGTTAAAGCCGTTGCCTTGTCCGACTTGCATATTCGTGAAATGTTTGTTATCTCGACCGGACTGCTGATGTTGATGTATGTTATCAATTATGGAAAAGTGCTCGATTGGATGGCGTCCGGCAAGGTATGCGCATATATCATCATAGCTCCTATGTTGATTGCCTTGTTTATCTGGTATCAGAGCCATTCGGAGAAACCTTATGTAAGTCTTGCACCCTTATTTCAGGCTAAAGCGATTGTCGGCTATCTTTATATGATGCTTGTCATGTTTTTCAGTACATCAACCACTTTATTGACTAACTATCTGACTATTATTCTGAAAGTGGACACTACGCATACCTATTCCCTTTATATCTATCTGCTTCCCGGGTATATAGTCGGTGCGTTTATCTGCTTCTGGTGGTTTCGCTGGCAGCGTTGGCGTTTCCGCTTTCTGATAGCGGGGGGAATGAGTTGCTTTGTGATTTTCTTCGGTATCCTGTATTTCGGCATCTCTCCGAATAGCACTTATGAGATGTTATACCTGCCCTTATTCTTTCGTGGCTTGGGAATGTTGACTTTGATTATAGCTTTCGCCTTGTTTGCCGTAGAAGATTTGAATCCGAAATTCTTATTGTCGAATGCTTTCTTTCTGATTATTTTCCGTTCCGTATTGACGCCCATTATGGCTACTTCGTTTTATAGCAATGTACTGTACCGGCTGGAACAAAAATATATGTATTCTTTGTCGGAGACTATAACGACTGCCGACCCACTGGCAGCGTCACGGTATAGCCAATCTTTGAACAACGCACTGGCGCAGGGGCACGGAAATGCCGAGGCGGCACAACTGGCTACTAATTCTTTATATACCACCTTGCAACAGCAAAGTCTATTGCTCGCACTGAAAGAAATACTGGGCTATCTGCTGGTTATATCAATCATCATTGCTGTTGTTTCCCGTTTTATTCCGTTCCATAAGACACTCCGTGTCACATTTAAAAGAACAGGCGACGATATGGTTTAATTTGTCCTTCGCGGATTTTGATGAATGGTAATGTAATGATTGTTAGTGAATTTTTATATCTTTATGGCAAAATCTAAAATATGGAGACAAAGAAAATAATCTCAAAAAAGAAAGGCTTTTTCGAACTATTGCTTGTGACTGTTGGGCAAGGATATATGATTGATCGATATTGGGAACGTGGTGGTATATTCGTTCTTTTACTATTTATATTGTCAGTACTGCCATATTCATCGAAAGCCCAGATGTCGTCTGATAGCCTCGTCCAAAAAATAGCCGGATATATCGATGCTATACAGAATTTTGGGGATGTACTGCCGCAAGAAAAAGTCTATTTACACTTTGATAATACTAGTTATTATCAGGGAGATCCTATTTGGTTTCAATGCTATGTCGTCACACCCGGACTGAACCATCCGACGGAGCTAAGTAAAACACTCTATGTAGAATTGTTGAATCCTGGTGGTGAGATAATTTCAAAACGAGTATTACCTATACGGAACGGTCGTTGTCACAGCAGTTTCGAATTGATGCAACTTCCTTTCTATTCCGGTTTTTATGAAGTCCGTGCCTACACGAAATATATGTTGAATTCTGGGGAGGAGATTATTTTCTCACGCGTTCTTCCTGTTTTTGATAAACCTGCTAATCCGGGTGAATATAAAGAGAAAAATATACAAAAGTATGCGGTTTACAAGTATCCGTAGACCAGAAAGAAAGCAATGAAGGCAAAAAAGGTTAATTTAAAGTTCTTTCCAGAAGGAGGAAATTTGGTAAAAGGTGTTCCTTCACAGGTTGCTTTTGAAGCAACTGATGCTTACGGAAATCCCATAACGCTCTTTGGTAGGATTATCAATCGGAGAAAAGAAGAAATCGGTCATTTTGCCACTATACATGAAGGGCGGGGCGTATTTACTTATATACCTACCGGTGAAGACGCTGACAAAGCCGAAGTGGAGCTTGGTGGAAAGAAGTATCGTTTTGACTTAGTGACCGTAGAACAAAGAAAGAGTTGCTATCCGGTTCAATACATTATTGAATGGGGATAGCAACTCTTTTTCATCTATATCGGTGATCTTTTTATAAAGTAACGCCTGTCTTGAAGATAGCTATTTCGCGATAACCTTTCTTTTCATTGTTAACGAATTCACCGCTCGCCACTTTGATAACGTAGTCGATAAAACGTTCGCAAGTCTTTTCCATTGGTTCGTTCTCAACGATTACTCCTGCATTGAAGTCAATCCAACCCGGTTTGTTCTTCGCTAGATTTGAATTGGTGGAAATCTTCATTGTCGGGACAAAGGTACCGAAAGGCGTGCCACGTCCGGTAGTGAAAAGTACCATGTGACATCCGCAAGCGGCAAGGGTAGTAGCGGCTACCAGGTCATTGCCCGGAGCAGAAAGCAGGTTAAGTCCTTTCTTTTGCAGGCGTTCGCCGTAAGGCATTACACCGGACACATAACTCTTACCACATTTCTGTGTACATCCTAAGGCTTTTTCTTCCAATGTAGAGATACCGCCGGCTTTGTTTCCCGGAGACGGATTTTCACCAACAGGCTCTCCGTGTGACAGGAAGTATTCTTTGAAATCATTAATCAAATGTACTGTCTGTTCGAACAAGCCTTCGTCTGAACAACGATTCATTAAGATAGTCTCTGCACCAAACATTTCCGGCACTTCGGTCAGGACACTCGTACCGCCTTGTGCAATCAGGAAGTCGGAGAACATACCCAATAGCGGATTGGCTGTAATGCCGGAGAAACCGTCGGAACCACCACATTTCAGACCCACACGGAGTTCAGACAAAGGAACATCGGTCCGTTCGTCTTTGGATACTTTGGCATACAATTCACGCAGAATTTCCATTCCTTCTTCATATTCATCACCTACTTTTTGAGTTACCATGAATTTTACACGGTCTTTGTCGTACTCACCTAGAAATTCACGGAATACATCCGGCTGGTTATTCTCGCAACCCAGACCTACTACCAACACCGCACCTGCATTGGGATGAAGCACCATGTCACGAAGAATCTTTTTCGTATTTTCATGGTCGTCGCCAAGCTGTGAACAGCCGTAGTTATGTGGGAAAGCAACGATTGCATCCACGCCTTTTCCTGCTGTTTCACGGCGCAGTCCTTCTGCTAATTGTCCGATAATACCATTTACGCAACCGACAGTCGGAATGATCCATATTTCATTTCTTACGCCGACATCGCCATTCTTGCGGCGGTAGCCTTTGAAGGTTAAGTCTTTATGAGGGATATCCAAAGAGACCTGAATCGGATTATAGGTATATTCCAGTAATCCGGCGAGGTTCGTTTTGATATTCGTTTCGTTCATCCAGTCGCCTTGTTTCTTTGCCATTAGGGCGTGTCCGATAGGATAGCCGTATTTAATGACGTTTTCGCCTTCGGAGAAGTTCTTTAATGCGAATTTGTGTCCTGCGGGGATGTCTTCATTTAATGTAATCTCTATTCCATCTACGGAGAGATATTCTCCTGCCGGGAGGTTAACAATGGCAACGGCAACGTTGTCGGCAGGATTAATTCTTAAATACTTTGTTTCCATGTAATGTACTTGTAAAGTTGTACTTTGTTGTTATTTGCTATGGTAATAGTCTATTGTTTCTACCGTTAACAAGTCGATGGGCATATAGTTGATGCAGGTCACTTCTTTCTTGAAAATAAGGTGGTCGCAAAGAGCTTTAATACCATTGAAACCTTGCAATTCCGGTTGCTGGGCAATGAGGAAGGAAACACTTCCTTCTTTCAGGCAGGTGACATTCCGTTCGAGAAGATCATAACCTATCAGGTTGAAGTCTTTCTTTCCGTGACTTTGCAGATATTCGCCCACGATGTAGACTTTGGAGTTAAAAGTAATTCCGTTCTTCACTGTCGGGTGGGTGCGGAAGAGTTCATCCAGCATCTCATTGTCTTCGTCGTTGCGTTCGGCATGCAAGTCGAGCTCCAGTATAGTACAAGACGGATGATATTCTTCCATGTACTGCCTGAATCCGATTTCTCTGTTCTCTTGCTGGTTAGAACCGACAATTCCTTCATGTATTTTACGGAAAATGACGATTTCTTTTTCATCTCTGGCGAGCAGCATCAACATCCGTGCAGCAAAATATCCGCTCTGACGTGAGTTCTGGCCGAAGAAGGCGAGGGGAGGAACATCCTTGATATTCGAGTCTATATATATATAAGGTATGTCTAGTGTGTGCAGCCGGTCGGTGAATCCTTTCGTATATTGCGGAGCGGTGGGGGCCACCATAACTCCGTCCGGTTGAAGAGTGATAATCGTTTCGCTGGCATCAACAAAGGAATGATAGTCGTATGGGTCGTAGTAGTTGATTTTCACCGAGGTATTAAAATCTGAATAGGTAGCAATAGCCTCGTGGATACCCAGTTCTACGGCAGTCCAGTATTCACCTTCCAAATGTTCCGGCAAAAGGCATATGAACGTATATTTCTTATTGGAAGCCAGCGCACTGGCATACATATTAGGCTGGTAGTCAAGCTGTTTTAGAATTTCTTCCACTCGTTTCTTACTTGCTTCCGATACTCCGCTACGACTGTGGATCACACGGTCTACCGTTCCTACTGATACATCTGCCAGACGCGCGATATCTTTAATTCTGATTCTTTCGGGCAATTTATTCATACGATTACCTTATTTATATAGGTTTTTGTGCTCGCACACAATAATAATCTTAATATTTTCGATACAAATATATAACAAT